>OFMT01001497.1_pt1 | contig 16419 bp, 17 predicted proteins | sample 1541891 | NCBI WGS metagenome assembly OFMT01 (sample SAMN04209230, study PRJEB22552) | human gut metagenome | biome: gut; material: feces | host: Homo sapiens | place: USA: Oklahoma | reverse complement strand
GGAGATAACTACGGTATCTGCAAATTCCAGCGCACGGGCAAGCTCCGGCTTTGTATGCACGTTTTTGGCGGGGTAATTACTCTGATTTCCTGCGCCAGATCCGCTGCACCCCGTAGGGTCCATGGCGCTGCGGGTACTTTGCGGGCTGCCAGTTCGGGGAGCTGTTCAGCACCGCTGCGATGCGCTTGGACTGCATCCGGTCGGGGGCCTTTCCGGTGCTGTCCAGCGCCTCCCGCCAGATCTCATTGACACAGACCGCGGTGCGCTGCTGGGTGGCGGTGCCCTCAGCCGGGCCGTTTTCCCACCATGCCACGCGCTCGTCTACCGTGCGCTTTGCCCAGTCCAGCGGCACCGGTTTTTCCAGAAATTCGAGGATGTCACCGTCCCACGGGTCGCGTTCGGTGTGCGCCTGCTGCTCTGCCAGAGCGGCCTTTTGCAGCTCGTCCCGGAGGATCAGCTCCTCTCCGGCGTTGAACCGGGCCACCGCTTCGGCCCACAGCTGATCCACTTCTGCGGGGGTCAGATCATCGTGAACGACCCGTGTGCGGCGCTCAAAGCTGCAATCTATGGGCCAGTATCGGCGGTTTCCGGTGGCGTCGCGGAGAAAATCGGAGCTGTTGGAGGTGCCGAAGAACACGCATCGGCGGGGGTATTGCACCGTTCTCCGGCCATAAGCAGCCCGGTAACGGTCCTCGGTCTGGCTCAGGAACTGCTTTGCTGCCTCGCTCTCGGAGCGGCTGAAGGCCGTCATTTCGCCCAGCTCGACGATCCACACGCCGCGCAGGTTTTCACGGGCATCCTTGCCGTCGAAGCTGGTGATGCTGTCGTTGAACCACTCCCGGCCCATGCGGCTGAGCAGCAGGCTCTTGCCAATGCCCTGCCTGCCGCTGAGGATGCAGATCTGGTCGAACTTGCACCCCGGGCGGAAGCACCGGGCCACCGCTGCAACGAACATCTTCCGCGTCACCGCCCGGGTGTAGCTGCTATCCTCTGCGCCGAGGTAATCAATGAACAGTCTGTCCAGCCGTTCGGTACCGTCCCAGACGAGACCCTGCAGGTACTCCCGCACCGGGTCTTTCGCGTGGTGGCCGCCGGTCAGGGCTACTGCGTCTGCGGCCTTGTTGACCCCGCTGAAGTGGTAGACCGTCTCAAGGTACCACCGCACGCCTGCGTCGTCCTCATCCGACCAGTCCCGCTCCTGTGTCTTGTCGCTCCACGGGAAGGGGCCCTTGCACCGCAGCCGTTCTGAGAAGGTGTCGTTCCAGATGCGGCCCTTGAGCGCCGGATCGTGCTCGAGGATGATCCACGCATTCTGTATGGTGCTGGCCAGTGCGCCCTTCTGGGTACGGTCGAGCTTTTCCTGCCACTTGTCCGGGTCGGTGTCCTCTTCTGGCAGCGGCTCGAAGCCCTCCATCGCGTGGTCTACCTCCTGCCGCAGCAGGGCCGCCGTGGGGCCGTCGCTCTCGGCCAGCGCCCGCATCTGCTGCCAGCTGGGCAGGGAGGCGGTAGGTGTGCCGGGAGCGGCATCTGCGTCCAGATCGCCGAACTTGTGGATGCGCACCAGATCCCATGCGTTCAGCAGCTTTCCGCCTGCGGGGTCGGTGCTGTGGTGACTATAAATAAAGGTATCGTTGTCGTAAAGCACCGCGCCTGCGGTGGTGCTGCCTGCGGCGTAGGTCAGGCGGCCCGCGCCTGCATTCACGTACACACCGGGGAGAAACTTCTCAATCGCTGCGGGCACGTCGTAAGTCCGGCAGAAAGCGCCCACCACGCCCTGTTTGGCGGTGGGGTCGGCCTGCTTGCCGCCGGGCAGCTTGACCGTCTCAGCGGGGCAGGCGGGCCATTGGCGCACGTCGTGCCAGTCGGCGTAGAGCCACAGCAGGTCGTCCACGCTGATGCGGCTGCCGTCCTCGGTGGCCTCGCAGACCCACTGGCTGTCGGCGCTGCGGCTGGGCCAGTACATCAGGCGCTCGGTCTCGAAGGTGGTCGGGTCAAACACCTTCATGGTGGGGTCCAGCATCTGGGCCAGCATCCGGGCGCAGGGCTGGTACTCCTCCGGCTGTATGCCCCGGTCGGTGGGGAAGATGGCCCGCAGCCGGGGGTGCTCCGGGTCGTGCTTCCGGGTGGAGTAGACCGCTGCCGTGCCCATGCCCCTGATGACCTGCACCCATTTGGCGGTGCTGCCGGGTTCGCAGTTGTCCATATCCAGCGTGATCAGGCTGCGCCCGGTGCAGCAGCCGCGCTTGCGGCTCCCACCCCGCAGGGTGCCGCCCACGAAGCCGCCCACGTCCTTCAGGTCAGCCTGCTTGCCCTTGGACAGGGCCATGTACTCCGCGTGGGTCTCGGTGCCGCAATTGTTCTGCATGGCGTTCTGCAGATCGTCAGTGAAGTCGGCCCATGTGATGGAGCAACCGTCCCACTCAGTCGCTGTGCGGCTGCCGCCCACGCTGATCTCAATTGGTGTAGCGCTCATTTGTCCTCCTCCTTCAGCGGGCCATACTTGTACCGCTTTGCGTTCCATCTGGCTTTTGCATCGATCTGCGTGCTGCCGCGCTCGCCGACCCTGCCGCAGCGGGTGCAGACCACCGACCAGCCGCCGTCCTTTGCGTACCTGCTGCTCTTGCGGTAGCGGGCCAGCCCGACTTTGCCCTTCGGGCGTTTCTCTGCGTCGTAGGGCATCGCGCCGCAGGTGCAGGTGAACAGCGCCGAGGTGCTGGGTAGGGATTCTGTTTTCTTCATCGTCCTCAATCCTTTGTAAAGAAGTCACCGTGCCAGCCTGCGGCGTTCAGGGGAAGCCCCTCGGCCCAGGAGGGCACGATGCTCATAATGCGTACCACGTTGTCCAGCGCGGCTTCCGCGTCCTGCGTGGTAGGCAGCTCGATGATGACCTCGTCGTGGACGTGGAACACCACCTGGTACCCAGCCCGTCGGAGGTTATCCAGCGCAAAAGCCAGGCAATCCCGGCCCACAGCTTGGGTGAGGTTCTCGGTCAACTTGCCGCCGTAGGTCTCGGCTTCCCGCCAGCTGCCCGTGTCCCACTCCTTATAAGTAATGCGGTCATCCGGCGTGGTGCCGGGGTCGGCGTAGAAGAGCTTGCGCCCGCTGGGCAGCTGCATCGTCAGAAACGGGAAGGGAAAGCCCCAGGCCACCTCTTTGCGGAGCGTCACTCCTACTCGGGGGACCGTAGTCTTGCCGGTGCGGATGGTGTGCACCGCTGCGTCCTGCATCCTGCGCCAGAGCTTGCAGATGCAGGGGTTCTGCCTGCGCCAGCGGTTCACGATGTCCTGCAGGCCCTCGTCGTCCAGACCCAGCTGGTCGCCGCCCATGCGCTTCATAGCGCCCACACCGCCCTGGTAGCCCAGAGCCAGCGTTGCCACTTTGCCGCGCTGACGGTATTTGTAGTTGGGGTTGCCCTTGACGATGCTGTCGAAGGGCACGCCGAAGATGCGGGCTGCGGTGGCCTCGTAGATCTTGCCGGTGGTGCGGAAAACGTCCAGCACCCACTCCTCGCCGGCCAGCCATGCGATCAGCCGGGCTTCGATGGCCGAGAAGTCGGCATCCACGAAGGTGCAGCCTTTGCCGGGCACCAGCGCCGTGCGGATGAGCTGGCTCAGCGTATCAGATACATTGTCGGTCAGCAGAGCTAACGCTTCGGGGTCGTGTAGCTTTACAATGCTGCGCCACTCAGCCTGATGGTCGAGGTAAGTGCGAGGCAGGTTCTGCACCTGAAGCAGCCTCCCGGCCCAGCGCCCTGTCCGGCTGGCCCCGTAGAATTGCAGGGTTCCACGCACCCGGTGATCAGGGCCTGCGCTGGCTGCGATGGTCTCATACTTGGTGTTGCTGGTCTTGCCCAGCTGCTGCCGGAGCTCCAGCACCCTGCGTACGTCGCTGGGCAGGTCGCCAGCCAGAGCCTTGCCCACATCCTCTTTGGTCAGTCCGGGCATCTCTACGCCCCGGTTGTGGAGCCAGCCCAGCAGCTGGGCTCTGCTGCCGGGGTTGGCCAGACCGGTCAGGGCTTTGCACTCGGCGGTCTGCTCTTCTGTGATCAGTGCAGAGCAGGCAAGGGCACCCTCTACCAGCTCCATATCCACCGCCACGCCCCGGGCGTTCATCTCCACGTCCTCCCGCCACTGTTGCATGATCTCCTCCGGCACCGGCCATGGGGCCAGCTTGCAGTCATTTGCCCGCTCGGCGATCACGTCCATGCCGTTGTACTTGCAGAACAGCTTCCACTTGTCGGGGTCGTGCTGAGGCAGGTTGCGGGTGCGCCCGCCGTTGCGCTTTGTGGGCTTGCAGGGCTTGCAGAAGTAGGCGATCAGCGCCTTGCCCTCCTTCATCTTGAGCGCGTCCTCCGGCTGCTTCAGGGCCGCACCGAGGGCCCCCAGCTGGGCGGGTAGGCCGCAGTACAGCGCGTGTACCATGCTGCACTCCCACTGCTGCAGCCAGAGCACCCGCTGTTCCCAGCTCAGGCCCATGGCCTCCGACAAGCACCACCACTCAAACGCAGCATTGTGCGCCCTCTTGGTGTAGCTGGCATCCAGAAGCCACGGCTGCATCCGAAGCACAGCACCCGGGTCTGGCAGATCTGTCAGATCCATTACATCCGGTACATCTTCATCGCCTATGGCAAAGCCAAACAGCAGGATCTGAAAGTCTGGGTCTTGGGCGTATCGGTAGGCACCGACCTTGGTAATGTCCTGCGGCGAGTAGGTCTCTATATCCACCGTGATGATCGGTTTCACGGGTTCCTCCTTTCCTGATAAAAGACCGGAGGTCCTTTGCGGGGGCCTCCGGTGTACGGGTGTTTAGTCGAGGAAACTGTCATCGTCGTCGCTCAGGACTTCGAAGCCGTCCGTGGAGTTGCCGCCGGAGAGCCGCTCGCCGTCGCGGACTTTCTGGATGACCTCCAGCCCTGCGCCGATGCCCTTATTGCCGCTGGCGCTGTAGGAGAACAGGCCGATCTTGACCTTGGCGTAGCAGCCGCTGTACACCTCGTCCTGATCCAGTACGTCGTTGCAGGCACGGTCGATGATCTTCGGACGGCGGCTCTCGCTGGCGTTGGCGTTCAGAAAGTAGCAGCCCTCGTAGTTCTCGTCGTCCTTTTCGGTGTCGCCGTCGCGCAGGGGCAGCTTCAGGTTCTTGGGCACTGAGCCGCCCCAGCGGGCCAGTGCCCTGGGGTCCTTTTTGACGGCCTCGATGGCGGCCTTGAGCTTGGCGATGGCTGCCGTATCGCTTTTCTTGATAAGCAGGCAGCAGCTGTATTTGGGGTCGCCGGTGCCGTTCACCTGCTTGGGCTCCCAGATGTTGGCGTAAGACAGGCGGCAGGGGATAATGATTTCGTTTGCGTTCATAGTTAGTCCTCCTCGGGCGTGAAGCCCTCTAAGCGGTTGTAGGCAGGGCGCGGGTCGCTGGCTGCTGCCAGCTTAGGCGCGCCGGGTGCCCGGGTGATAAAGGCCGACATGGTATCGGCAAATTTCTTTTTGCCGATCATCTTCTCGGCAGCGGTCAGGGAAATTGGCGTGCGGGTGTACAGCATGGCCTCGTCGATGCCGTCGTGCTCCATCTGCTGGAACGCGGCATCCTGATCGGTCCATTTACGGGTGCTGCGGCCCTGTACCAGCTTCCAGCCGGGCAGGCTGCGGCCATTCAGAAGCGCCTGCTGTGCGTATTCTTCTAGGTCTTTGGCATAGGCGGCCAGCCCTTCCAGCTTCTGCAGCCATTCGCCCAGCTCTTCGTCGGAGAGTGTAGCGGGCTCAGGATACGGTTCAAACCCGGCCAGCGGGCCGTACTTGTCCTTCCATGCCCGGCAGTTCGGGTGAGCCTTGCAGAAGCGGCAGTGTTCGCCGGTGACAAACTCGCCCTCGCCCCGCCATGCCATGTGGGCAGCTGGTGCCAGCACCTCCCGCGCCCATGTGAGCAGATCGGCTAGCGGCAGCTCCCATGTCTGGGGTTCCTCCTGCATCCGGGGTTGTACGATGCTCATGCACACCGTGTCGATCTCCTCGATGCCGTCAAACAGGGCGTACGCTCCGAGGGCGTAGTACATGAGCTGTGGGTTGCGCTCCGGGCTCACTGGCACGCCCTGCCCATACTTGAAGTCGATGATGTGCAGGATGCCGTCGCCGATCATCAGGCAGTCACAGGTGCCGAAGCCGCCGGGCACCCACTGGCTCACGTCCACCTCCTGCTCGATGAACACCCCCGGGCGGCAGGAGAAACCGACCCACAGCTCGTGGATAAAAGAGGTATACCGGCAAACGGCATTAAACATTTCTGTCGGCATCGACTGCTGCGCCCAGTCGGACAGTAAATCAAAGGGTATTCCGGCTTCCCACTTTGCCAGCTTGTAGCGGAGCGCTTTTTCGCACAGTTCATGCGCCCGGGTGCCCTCTTCGGCGTACTTGCTGGTCTCCCCGGGCAGACCCTCGGTGGCTCTGGCACTGGGCGGGCAGGCAATCCACCGGGCTGCGCTGGACGCACCCAGCAGAGCGTGTTTAATTGGAGGCATTTGCGTCCACCTCGTCTTTCAGCTTGAGCAGTTCCTCCCAGACGCTGGTGTAGCTGTCAGGCGGCAGCTTAGAGACGGATGCAGCACCGGTGGCTTTGATGACTGCCTGAACACCTGCTCGCTTGCCAGCCACGATCAAGCTGCGGGCCAGATCGCGGATTTTGTCCAGCGTGGCAGGGTCAGAAGCGGGTGCGGATTTTGGCGCGGAGGTTGAGGTCGCCGATGCGGCATCCGCCTGCGATGGAGAATCCGAGGCTTCTGCCGTTGTAGGGTTTGCAGGCTCCTCCGCAGGGGCCGCTGCGGGCTTCTGTGTGGCCTTTTTCTGCTTGGCGGGGGTCTGCGCCTTGGGTTTGTCCGGTTGCGTCACAGGCTCGCTCTGGGGCTGCGAGGCGGGAGCCTGCGCAGGGTGACGCTCGTCAGGGATAGGGGTGTGGTAGTTGCTGTCCATGTGGCCCAGGTGAGCCAGTACATTCAGAAGTTCTTCCGGTGTCTCGCCGTAAAGGTGAAGGTCAAAATTCATAGTGTTACGCTCCTTTTATAAAAAGATTCTGTCGAATCTACGCTTTGCAGTTCGGAGCTGTATCTTTGCCATTGCGTCGCGAAGCTTTGCGACGCGCTACCATGCTATGCCATTGCTCCGCCTCTCTTTGCGAGGCATAGCCATTGCACCGCAGTGCCGGGCCTCGCCATGCCCTTGCTTTTCTCCGCGAAACCGGGCCGTGCCTTTGCATGTCTTAGCTAATCAACGCCTTTGCTATGCTTCCACAGCAGTGCTTTGCCGCTGCCAATCTCGGCAATGCCATCCTTTGCCGTTGCGTCGCACGGCAGCCCAATGCCTTTGCGATCAGCCGAGAAGCTCGTAGGTGAAGCGGCCCTTGCCGGAGTTCCGCCATTGGCCAATTCCTCTGAGCTGGCCATAATCCAGCCATTCCAGAACCGCCTTTTCGTGGGCATCGTCCATGCAGGTGATCTCGAACTCGCAGGTGCTGCCTGCGGGAATCTGCTCGGAGTTGGCAAGGCTCACGCGCTCGCCTTGGGCTGTCTGGGCCCGCAGGGGGCGCTGGCACTCGGTCATTTCTCCGTTGAGGATCAGGGGAATCTGGCGGGGCCCGACAAAGATCAGGCCGTCGATGATCTTCTTGTAGGCGGTCAGCTTGCCGGATTCGTTCACGGCTTTCTTCTTGCCCTTCTCGTCCTTGCCACCGATGCGGCCCAGCATACCGCAGCTGTCTTTGAAGAAGCCCTTTACCTGGTAATCATACAGGATGGGCTGCCCGGCCTCGTTGCGGGGGAATACCGTCATCGCCTTGTCGGCTGCGGCATCCGCGCCCAGGGCAGCCACTTCATCCTCGATGGTAGCCGCATCCGGGCCCTTGGACGCGATGTACTCGCGGGCCACGTTCTGATTGGCGGGCCAGGTGCCGAGCAGCGGCTCGGTAAAGGTCAATCTGACTTTAAGCGTTTTCATGAGGCATACTCCTTTTTAAATTCGTCCTCGCTGATCTCTTCGATCACGAAGTCATATCTGCGGTTTTTCCATGCCCGGCTCCGGGAGACGGCCGTGTAAAAGCTGCCCATCTTCATCCCTAAAGCCTCGGCCACCTGCTGCGCGGTGCCGCAGGCGAGAATCTCCTCTGTTCGGTGGAGGTAGGCCGTGTACCACTTCATACCCCCAGCGCACGGCGGAGGACCGCGTCCAGCCGGAGAATATCGGCATCCGTCAAATGGCCCCGGTACTCAGTCAGATCGTCAGTGTCCACTGCGTGCACCTGCCGGGTCAGGGCCATGCTCGGTGCGCCGTAGCCGGTTAAAAGAACCTGATCGTAGGTGCCGTCGCCGCGGGCCAGCTGCGCCGGGCTGGAGGTCAGGGGAACCACCGTAATGATGCGCGTGTTGCAGTTAACTTCGTCGCTGCTGACGATCACCACCGGTCGGTCACCCCGGATCAGGCAGGTGCCCTCCCGTTTGTGGGCGGTGTCCTGCGCCCACCAAATGTCGCCCCGGCGTTTGTCGTTAAACATCGTGTGTCCTCCTCTCATGCGTCCCTGCGGCTGCTGTGCTCCGGCAGGGCAGGGTATTCGGTGTTGCGGGCGTGGGTGCGGTTGATCTTGCCGTAGCGGCTGCGCTGATGCCGGCCCTCAAGCGCAAAGCTCAGACGGCCCAGCGCGATGGAGGTCAGGATCAGCACCATCGCGGTGATGAACTCGCCGTCTGTGATGGGATGGCCGATCTGTGCACCGCCCTCAAGGCCGAGGGCGTAGATCAGGCCGACGCAGAAGCAGGCAACCGCCGCCCACTGCAAAACTCCGGGTTTCAGTCTCATGTGTGATTCCTCCTCAGTAAAGCTTGAATTCCTGATCCAGCAGGGTGTCCAGCCGGATGGTCTTGCCCCGGCCCTGACCGCTCCAACCGTACGGATACTGCCGTGTGACCCGCTTGGGGCTGGTGCCCATCTGGGCAGCGGCCTGTGCGACGGTCAGCCGGATGCATCCGATGGTGGAGTAGATGGCGCGATACGCGTCGTGCCAAGCGTCTGGGCGTTTCATGTGTGGTTACTCCTTCCCCGGGCCGATCAGCATTAAACGGAAGGCTTCGCGGCCCTTGGGTGTTACCATTGTCTGGGTGCCGGTGATGCGCTTGCCGTCCTTGTCGTACTGCCGGAGCTGGAACAGCCCGTCGTTCATTGCGGGGTTGGGCACCAGCTTGCCGCTGGGGTTCCGGTACAGATACTTGCGCTCGACCAGCCAGCGGGTGAAGGTCTGGCGCGGGATGTGCAGCTCGTCTGCGGTCTCCTGCAAGCCGGTCAGTTGGTTCGCGGCCACCTGCCGGTCGAAGTAATCCGCTTTCGGCTGCATGGCCTGATTCGCGGCGCTCAGCTTCGCGTTCTCTGCGGTGAGCCGGGCGTTCTTCTCGCGTTCGGCCTTGATCTGCTGTGCCAGCTGGATCACCGTGTCTGGGTTCAGGATCGCTTCCCGCAGCGCTGCGGGGGTCATGTAGTGGCCGCTCTTGCGGATGCTGGGCAGCACTTCGCTGGTGACCCAGCGCTTGAACCGCTGCGCGCCTTCCAGCTTGCTGCTGAAGATCAGGCTGTACAGGCCGCTCTCGTTGATGATGGGCATCTGCTGTTTGCCACCGGGGGTGTCCATTTCGTTCACCCCTTTGTCGAGGTCGTCCACATGGTCGCGGATGGCTTTTTGAGGATTGCTGTAGCCCAGCGCCTCGGCTACGTCCTTGCCGACAAACCAAGGATCGCCGTTCTGCTCGATGGTGCGGATGCTCCCGAACTCGGGATTGTTGAAAGTCAAAATGTCAGTCATTGTCGTTGTCCTCTGGTAGTCGCGTGATATGCGACATTTTAGGCGAAGAAAATCTGGGTGCGCTCCTCCGCCGATAAATGCAGCGCCTTGGCGATAGCATCAGCTTCGCCGATGGTAAAACCCGCGCCACCAGCTGCAATTTTCCGGTAAAGGGTAGCTCTGTTGATGCCAATATTATCGGCCAGTACTTCGGTTGAAACATCCCGTTCGACCATGGCAGCTTTGAGCTTCAAAACGTTCATCTGCGTTCACCTTCTCTCTGTCGCATTCCGTGCGACAACTGCATTGTACCAGCCCTCTCAGGCAAAGTCAAGACGAAAATCGCATTTTGAGCGACAAATTTTCAAAACTGACAAATGGCTGTTGCAAATTTGCGAATTCTATGTATAATAGAACCTGTAAAGGAGGATACGGCTATGAAAGTTGGAGACCGCATCCGGGCAAAAAGACAAGATTTGGGGATGTCCGTAGACGAGCTGGCTGCACGGTTAGGGAAGAACCGGGCCACTGTGTATCGCTATGAGAAGGGTGATATTGAAAACATGCCTGTCAACGTGTTGGAACCTTTGGCAGAGGTGCTGCAAACCACCCCGGCGTATCTGATGGGCTGGACCCCGGACGACTACGACTGGGAGCGAGATTTGGATCATCGTCTGGACAACGTTTACGGCCCTCGCTGGGACGCTGTGCTGAAGAACTGCGGCGGGGATTATTCTAAGGCGTGGCAGGCATGGAAAGAGATTGACCGGGAGCAGGCCGAGGAAGCTCGAAAGATGGTGGCAGAAGATAAGAAAAAGCCCACCATCCCTCCGGGCTTCATGCCGCTGCCGAAGATGAAGAAGGTGCCGTTGATCGGTGCCATCGCCTGCGGCGACCCCATCACGGCCATCCAGAACCGGGAGGGCGACGTAAACGCCCCGGTGGATATGCGCTGTGACTTTGCCCTGAAATGCCGGGGTGAAAGCATGATCGGCGCGGGTATCCACGACGGGGACGTGGTGTATATCCGCATCCAGCCTGAGGTGGAGAATGGCGAGATCGCTGCTGTGCGAATAGGGGAGGAAGCTACACTCAAGCGAGTGTACCTGCACAACGATTACATTGAGCTGCGGCCCGAGAATCCCGCCTTTGAATCGATCATTCGTCGCCGTGAGGAAATGAACGACGTGCAGATCGAGGGTAAGGCCGTAGGCTGGATGCACTGGATCGGCTGACCTCCCGCTTGCATACGCGTAACTTTGACTACAGAAATCCCTATAACCCCTACGCGTGCGGGCATCAAGCGCGTTCTCGCGTGCGTATACTCTTCTTTTCTTCTGTTCAGGGTCAGGATAAGAGTTTGAGTATGTCTCTGTATGTTTTGTCCAAAAGCCCGCATGAACACTCACTTTTTCGTGACTACAAAGTTTGTATGTCCCTTTTTGTTGCAATCAACTAGATTTTTGTTGTCGCCATATGCGAGCGCTGCGCAGGTTTGCATGTGGTGGGTGAACCTGAAAATGCAAAAACGCCCCCGGTGCGCCAACACCGAGAGCGTTTGGAATAGATCGGCTTGCCCAGAGGTGGGAAGCACAGACCAGACATCTGTATTGTAGCACCTCTGGGCAGGCTTGTCAAAGTGTACCCTTATGGAGGTGTTATTTTTATGGCTGAATCAAAGAAGCAGCCCGCAAAGCGCCCGGACGGCGGTGTCTGCATCCACCGTTCGGTGGGTCTGCCGAAGTCCCGGGTGTTTTACGGCAAGACCAAGGCCGAAGCGGAGCACAAATATCAGGACGCGGTGCTGGCGTATAAGCTGGAATGCATGGACCCGAAGGAAAAGCGCTACACGTTCCGGGCGGTGTCGGTGGCGTATGAAGAGTATATCCGGGGCCCGGAAAAGCCGGTGCGGCGGGGTACGGTGAACGCCTACAAGAAGCACTTTGCTCCTGCCAGAGCCTATTTTGGCGATACCGTGATGAACGACATCGATGCTCAGGCGGTGGGCGGGTATCTGGCGCACCTGAAGATGGAGGGCAAAAGCAAGCATTCCATCAAAAACGCAAAAAGCGTGCTGTCCTGCATCTTCACCTATTGGTGTGCGAACTTCCACGGTACCGGTAATCCTGTGCTGCTGGCGAAACTGCCCGCCGGGCTGAAAGATGGCCGCAGGGTGGAGCCCACCGAGGAACAGCGCGATCTGATCAACGCCCACCCGGAGGGCTGCGGCTTCTGGGCGTGGCTGTTTGAGTACACCGGGCTGCGCATGGGCGAGGCAAACGGCTTGCAGTGGAAGGACGTGAATCTGGACGCGGGCAAGATCACGCCGGTGCAGGCCATGCCGTGGGACCATAATCAGCCCTACCGGGAACTGCTGAAAACGGAGAAGGCTTACCGTAGCATCCCTGTGCTGACACCGCTGCGGCCCATGCTGGAAGCAGGGAAGGCTGCGCACCAGCCGGAGGACTATGTTCTGTCCGGCGCTAGCAAGCCGCTCACCCAGTGCCAGTACAGTCATCAGTGGATGCTGTACTGCCGGGAGCTGGGGCTGTGTGAGAGCTACACCCGCACAACGAAGATGCCCGCATACCAGAACCGCCCGGAGCGGATCGTGGAGAGGGTCGTGTACAAACCGTTGGTCACGGCCCACCAGTTCCGGCACCTGTTTGCCACGAACCTGTTTTACGCGGGTGTGCCGGATATGGTGGCGCAGCAGCTCCTGGGCCACTCGGATATCATGACCACCCGGCGCATCTACCAGCATCTGCGGGAGAAGGAAAACGCCCGGTACACCGCTCAGCTGGATGCCTATGTGAGCAAAAATCTTTAATTTCCCTACAAGTCGCCCCGGGGAGCACGGTGAAAGCTGGCCTCCCGGGGCAATTTTTTACACTACAGTCTCACTACAATGCCCCCGCAAAATCAGGCAGTATTGGGCAGTATCTGGCAATATCTGACCACTGCCAAAAACGAAAAACCCGCGAAGCTACAAATTTTCAACGTAACTTCGCGGGTATCTTTTGGTGCGAGGGAGGGGACTCGAACCCCCAAGGATAAACCACACGCACCTCAAACGTGCGCGTCTGCCAGTTCCGCCACCCTCGCATACCGTATTGTTTTCGCAGCCCTGAAATCTCTGAGGTGAAAGACCGTGATGCGGACTGCTTGAATATATTACCACGTTCCCGGCAGATAGTCAAGCGCTTTTTCTCTTTTTAAATGAAATTTTTGGGCCGTCATTTCTTAAGAATATGTTGGTTGAAATGCATGGATGGGTGTGATATTATAAAACTAACTATCTCTGCTCAGTTGTTTTGGCAGCAGGGAAGAAGATGATAAGGATACGGCGGAAATGCATTTCTGCGCAGGGTGCAGACCGACCGGTTTTTTGAAAGGAATTTGAGTGGACGCAGGAATGAACGAGAAAAAAGAAAATGTTATTGTAAACGGTTTTTTCTGGCGCTTTGCAGAGCGGTGCGGTGTGCAGCTGATCTCAGCGGTGGTGTCCATCCTTCTGGCGCGCATCCTTACACCCGATGATTACGGCAAGGTGGCACTGGTGACGGTGTTCAACAATATCATGTATGTCCTGCTGGACTGCGGCATTGGCACCGCGCTGGTGCAGAAGAAGGAAGTGGACGAGCTGGATTACTCGTCGGCGTTCTTTTTCAGCATTGTGATCAGCTTTGTGCTGTATGGGGGAATGTTCGTGGCGGCACCGTATCTGGCTGCTTTCTACAATGACCCCAGCATGACCCCGATCTTTCGCGGCATCAGCCTGACAGTGGCGGTCTGCGGCATCAAAACGATCCAGCAGGCGCATGTGACCCGGAATATGAAGTTCCAGTATTTTTTCTATTCCGCCTTTGCGGGCGCGATCGTATCCACGGTCCTGGGCCTGGGCCTTGCCTATATGGGCTTTGGAGTCTGGGCGCTGGTGGTGCAGCAGGTATCCAATATCACGGTGGACACGCTGGTGTTGTGGAAGCTGTCCTCCTGGCGGCCTAAGATGGAGTTTTCGTGGCAGCACCTGAAAGGGCTGCTCTCTTATGGCTGGAAGCTGCTGGCCTCGTCGCTGAGCAGCGTCATCTACAACAACCTGCGCAGCCTGATCATCGGCAAGATGTACACCTCGGCGGATCTGGCGTATTACAATCAGGGCGATAACCTGACTTATAATATCGCGTCAAGCGTGGATACTTCCATTGAGAGCGTTTTGTTCCCGGTCATGTCCTCACTGCAGGATGACCGTGCGCAGGTCAAGAACATGACCCGCCGCTCCATCAAGACCTGTACCTATATTATTGCGCCGGTGATGATGAGCACTGCGTTCTGTGCCGAACCGCTGGTGCGCCTGATCCTCACCGAGAAGTGGCTGCCCTGTGTGCTGTTCCTCAGGGTGTTCTGTCTGGGGTATGTGTGCTGGCCGATCATCACGGCAAACCTGAATGCAGCCAAGGCGGTGGGCCGCAGCGATCTTTACCTGAAATGTCAGCTTTTGAACGAAGGGGTGTGCATCCTTCTTCTGCTGGCAACATTCCGTGTCAGCGTCGAGGCCATTGCATATGGTATGCTGATCACGAATATTGTGACCCAGATCCTGGATGCACAGCTCAACAAAAAGCTGATCGGCTATGGCTATCTGGAACAGATGCGTGATATCCTGCCGACCCTGCTGCTGGCAGCGGGCGCGGGCCTGTGCATGTATCTGGTCATTTTCCTGCACCTGCCGGATCTGCTGACGGTGATCATTCAGGTGGTGGTTGGTCTGGGCATTTATCTGACAGGCTCTGCCATTCTGGAATTGGACACCTTTGAATATTTCAAGGATGTGCTGGCTCCGTCCATCCGGCAGAAGCTGAAACGCTGAAACCGGCATTTTGAATCGTGTAAAAATCCGTCGGGCGGGTGATGTCCGACGGATTTTTGTTCTTTTTGTCTAAAGTATACAAGAAGAAACATTAAAAACCGGCAAAGCGACCATTGAAAAAACGCAACTGATATACTAGAATATAAGTACAAGAGCGCGGCACACGGCTGCGCGGAAAATGCAAAGCAGAAAATATAAAACAGGAGGATTTTCCTATGCCTATGAAAATGGGTTGGCGCTGGTATGGCGAGGGCAACGATCCCATCAGCCTGAGCGACATCAAGCAGATCCCCGGCGTGACCAGCATCGTCTGGGCGTTGCACGACAAGATGCCCGGCGAGATCTGGGAGATCGACGAGATCCAGAAGGTAGCCGATCAGATCCACGCTTACGGCTTCGACATGGACGTGGTCGAGTCGGTCAATGTCCACGATGACATCAAGATCGGCCTGCCCACCCGCGACAAGTACATCGAGAACTACAAGCAGTGCATCCGTAACCTGTCCAAGTTCGGTGTCAAGGTCATCTGCTACAACTTCATGCCCATCTTTGACTGGACCCGTACCGACCTGTTCCACCCCGTTGGCGACGGCTCCACTGCTCTGTTCTACCAGAAGGACATGATCCAGGACGATTACAAGGCCATGGCCGACTACATCCTGGGCTTCACCGAGAAGTACAACATGACCTTCCCCGGCTGGGAGCCTGAGCGTATGGCAAAGCTGGACGAGCTGTTCAAGGCCTATGCCCCTGTCACCAAGGAAAAGCTGTGGGAGAACCTGAAGTACTTCCTGGAGGCTCTGATGCCCACCTGCCGCGAGTGCGACATCAAGATGGCCATCCACATGGACGATCCCCCTTGGGATATCTTCGGCCTGCCCCGCCTGCTGGTGGATGCTGAGAGCATCGACCGCTTCCTGAGCATGGTGGACGACGAGTACAACTGCCTGACCCTGTGCTCCGGCAGCCTGAACGCAAACCCCAACAACAATGTTGCCGAGATCGTCCGCAAGCACTGCGACCGCATTGCATTTGCTCACATCCGCAACATCCACCACTTCCCCAATGGCGACTTCTCCGAGGCTGCTCACCGCGACTGCTGCGGCGAGACCGGCATCATCGAGATCCTGCGCGCCTACCATGACTGCGGCTACGAGGGCTATATCCGCCCCGACCACGGCCGTCAGCTGTGGGAGGAAGGCCCCGGCAACTGCCGCCCCGGTTACGGCAAGTATGACCGTGCTCTGGGTATCCAGTACATGCTGGGTGTCTGGGACCTGCTGGACCGTCTGGATGAAGAGAAAAAGAAAGGCTGAGTACTATTATGAAGCTGTCTGATATCAAGAACGGCAATCTGTCCGCCGAGTGGGCAGAAAAGGGCTACGAGCTGCCCAAGTTTGACGTGGAGGCTGTCAAGGCCAAGACCCACGCAGAGCCCACCTGGGTGCACTTCGGCGCAGGCAATATCTTCCGTGCCTTCCCCGCTGCCATCCTGAACGAGGCCCTGAACAGCGGCAAGTATGACCGCGGTGTCATTGTTGCTGAGAGCTTTGACTACGAGATCATCGACAAGGCTTACCAGCCCTACGACAACCTGAGCCTGCTGGTCTGCCTGAAGTCCACCGGCGACATCGAGAAGAAGGTCATTGCTTCCGTGACTGAGAGCCTGAAGGCTGACTATTCCTTCGGCGCCGACTGGGCACGTCTGGTGGAGATCTTCCAGAACCCCAGCCTGCAGATGATCT
>OFMT01001495.1_pt1 | contig 16439 bp, 17 predicted proteins | sample 1541891 | NCBI WGS metagenome assembly OFMT01 (sample SAMN04209230, study PRJEB22552) | human gut metagenome | biome: gut; material: feces | host: Homo sapiens | place: USA: Oklahoma | reverse complement strand
AAAAGGATAAAAATAGATAAGTTATAAATATAATAGAAAGGTTGTCCACACATGGAAAATGAATATAATAAAAAAATCAAAATATTGCATGTAGCACAGGCAGCGGGTGGAGTGGATCGTTATTTAAGAACATTATTGAAATATCTTGATAAGGATAAATTTGAAAATATTGTTGTTTTATCACAAGATTTCAAGAAAGAAGATTATAAAGATATAGCGGATACTTTTATTTCAATAAAAATGGAAAGAGCCATTGGAAAACATGATATTGAAGCTATTAAACAATTAAGAAAATTAATAAAAAAATATGCTCCAGATATTGTATATGCACATTCAAGTAAGGCTGGAGCGATTGCTAGAGTTGCCAATATTGGCATGAAAAATTATTGCATTTATAATCCACATGGTTGGGCATTTAATATGCAGGTATCTAAGAAAAAGCAAAGTCTATATACTTTTATAGAAAAAGTAGAGGCACCATTTTGTAATAAGATTGTATGTATTTCTAATGCAGAAAAGAAATCGGCACTGGATAAGAATATTTGTAGAGAGAATAAACTACAAGTTATTTTTAATGGAATAGATATTGAAGCATATAAGCAACCATATGAACATTGTATTCAGAGAAGAAACTTAAATATTCCAGAAAATGCTTTTGTTATTGGAATGGTAGGGCGAATTAGTAAACAGAAAGCTCCAGATGTATTTGTAGAAGCTGCAAAAAAAATCAAAGATAAAATAAAAAATGCCTATTTTGTTATTGTGGGTAATGGAGATATGGAAGCTGAAATTAAGAAGTATATAGTGAATCATAATATGCAAAATTGTTTTCATATTACAGGTTGGGTAGAAAATCCAATGGAATATATAAGATTATTTGATGTGGCTTGTCTTCTTTCCAGATGGGAAGGATTTGGCTTGGTTTTACCAGAATATATGTTGGCGGGGAAACCTATCGTTGCATCTAAAGTAGATGCGATACCGGACATTATTAAAAGCGGAGAAAATGGTATCCTTGTTGAACCAGATAATGCAGAAGATGTAAAAAATGAGATTTTGAGACTTTATGGTGATAAAAGTTTTAGACAAAAATTGGTAATGCAAGGTCAGGCTGATGTCAAAAAATTTGATGTTCAGCGTGTAGCTGCTGAACACCAAAGAATGTTTATGGATATAGTTAATGGTGAGAGCTGATATGCAACAAAAATGAAAGGCAAGATTTATTTATGGTTATAATTAAAATATGGTTTCATATAATAGCTACTTTGAAAAAGATATTTTATAAAATTATTTATAGGAATAAGTTATCTACAGGAAAACATACTACTTGGAGACGCAATTTTTTGATAATGATAGAAAATGAAGGGAAAGTTTCAATAGGTGATAATTGTTTTTTTAATAATGATTGTACTATTGGAGCAAATAAGTTTGTAAAAATAGGTGAGGGTACAATTTTCGGAGAAAATGTTAAAATTTACGATCACAATCATAAGTTCGCAGATTTAAAAAGAAGTATAAAGGAACAAGGATTTAGCAATGGTACTGTTTCAATAGGACGTCATTGCTGGATCGGAAGTAATGTCTGTATATTGAAAAATGCAGATATAGGAGATAATTGTGTAATAGGTGCAGGGTGTGTTATTTCAGGAAAGATTGAAGATAATACAATTGTGAAGATTGATTCACAAACTCAGTATCTTACAGAATCACTTCGATAGAAAGGAACAGATTATGGTAAAAGTATCAGTGATAATGGGGGTATATAATTGCAAAGATAAGAAAATGCTTAAAAAAAGTATTGATTCAATAATTAATCAGACTTATTCAAATTGGGAATATATAATTTGCAATGATGGCTCGACAGATAATACTTTAGAAGAATTAAATAAGATTGTGCAAGTAGATTCAAGAATCAAAGTTATATCCTATGATAAAAATAAGGGATTAAATTACGCTTTAAATATGTGCTTGAAAGAGGCAAAAGGAACATATATTGCAAGACAAGATGATGATGATATATCATTAAAAGAAAGGTTTAAAAAACAGGTTGATTTTTTAGACAAGCACTCAGAATATGCAATAGTTGGAACTTTGGCAGATGTATTTGATGATTCTGGAAAATGGGGAGAATACAATGTTGAAGAAAAGCCAACAAAAACTTCTTTTTATTGGAATAGTCCATTTATGCATCCAAATATTATGATGCGGAAGGAAGCATTAGATAATTGTCAGGGTTATAGAATTTCAAAAGAAACTAGAAGATGCGAAGATTTAGATTTATTTATGAGAATGTATGCTAAGGGATATAAGGGATATAATATTCAAGAAAAATTATATGAGTATAGAATTGTAAATGATCCGAAGAAAAAATATCGTCCAATGAAATATAGAATAGACGAGGCAGTTGTACGATATAAAGGGTATAAAGCAATGCATATTTTAAATATAAAGGGACTGTTTTATGTTTTTAAGCCGATTATTATAGGATTAATCCCACAGAAAATATTATATCACATTAAGCAAAAGCAATATTAAGGAAAAAATTATGGATAAAAAAATAAATGTTTTTTTTGGGAAATATAAATTTAATACTATTTTGGGATTACTTTCTATAGGAATTGCTTTTTATGTGGCTATGTTTACGAAAACAGATACCGGTTATGAGTGGTATTTCTTGATACCAGGAGTATTCGGCTTTCTGCTTCTTATAGTACGCCCACTTAGCTTTACGGATACTGGAAGTATTGGACCATTAATCTTGAATTATACAATGGTCATTAAATATTCAATTTCACCATTAGTTTCATGTTTGGGAGGTTATCATTCTTGGCTTGGAAGATATCCAGGCGAAGATAATATAAATAAAGCTATATTAATAACATTTTATGAAATGATTGTACTATTTTTTGAAAATGTATATCTAACTAAAAAATATAGAAGAAAACAAATTAACAATGTTGAAATTTCAAAGCCATTAAGAGGGCGAGTAGTGCATTGTGTTATAATTGTATTGGGATTTGCAATTTTATTTGCAATGCCAAGTGCATTTATGGATTATAGATTTTTATTTGATCAAACAGATTTGGCTACTACTATAAGAGTTGATTTTGCTGGTTCAGGAATTTATAAAACATTATTTACATTTGCGAGATATAGCTTGGTTTTAGTAATAGTAGATTTCTTTTATAAACGAAACCTAAAGAGAGATAGTGCAATAAATATTATTGGTGCATTTATACCGACATTGCTTAATTGCCTATATGTATCAAATTTAAGTAGAATTGGAATATTTGCCCCGCTACTGTCATGTGCATTTTTGATTATTATTTTATTTAATACACCCAAAGCAAGGAAAACTATATTATATGGGATAGGTACTATTGGATTGCTTTTTATTATCTACTTATCTTTTGTTAAATTTTTCGGTGAGGGACGAGGAGATACTTCTAATGCAACAAGTTGGCTATGGTGGGGAGATACTCTTAATATGTATTTTACTGGAATAAAAGAGACTGCAATTGGGATAAAGGCAAAAAGTCTTATTAATGAGACATATGGTTTGAATAGAATTGCTTTAATGTTCAATGATTGTTTTTCAAATGTTTCTTTTATTAGTAATCTTACTAATCATGATATTAATTCTAATAAACTTTATAATATTGTATATTTTGGAGGCAATATATCGGTTAGTCAGATATGTCCTAATATATGTGAAGGGATTTATTATTTTGGTACTGCTTTATCAGTTGTTTGGCCAGCGTTGTTTGTATATTTAAGTCATTTGTTTTCCTATAAAAGTCACGAAAAAGAGTACATAGATTTAAAATTTATTTATATTTATTCTGCAATATATTGCGGAATGATATTAATGCTTAATTCTGCAATGATAGTATGCAATATAATAAACATTTCCGTTTTATATGCAGTAGTTGCTTTTATTAACAAAAAGGTTAGAATTGGGGTGATAAAAAGATGAAGTTATTATTCACTGTAAATACATACATGCCAAAAAGAGATGGAGTCCAGTTTGTTACAAAATATTTAGCTGAAGGATTAGTGAAAAAGGGTCATTCAGTAGATTTGATAACAAGGCAATGTAAAGAATTAACAGAAGTTGATGATGAGGTAATTAATGGTGTTCATGTAATTCGTTGGAATGCGAATACATATCATACGATGCATAAGGGAGATAAAGAAGGGTATCAAAAATTTATTCTTGAAAATGCAGTCAATTATGATTGTATGGTTGCTGTTGGTACTCAGACATCATTTGTAGACTGGATGCTTCCAATTATTGATCAAGTGAAGTGTCGTAAAATATTATATTTACATTCTATATGGGATTTTAAATATCATAAAAATGATTTTGATAGTTTAAATAATTTGTGTAAGAAAATATGGGCTAATGTTCGCTGGAAAATATATTATAACAAATGGGGAAGGGCATTTAAAAAATTTGACGAAGTAGTGCAACTTCATTCATTTGATTATGCTTATACATATTTTAAAAATAAATATGATATAGAAAGTGTTGTAATAGAGAATGCAGCTGAAGATTCATTTTTTGATGAAATAGTAGATGCTAGTATTGAATTACCAAATAAATACTTTTTAAATGTATCAAATTATATGGATAGAAAAAATCAAATGCAAACATTGAAAAGTTTCTTAGAAGCAGAAATACCAAATGACATTGAGCTGGTATTGATTGGCTCTGATAGAAATCCATATTATGATGGTTTGATAGAATATTATAATAAATATAAAATGCATAATAATGGATATAAAAAAGTGCATTTTTTATATAATGTACCCCGTCAACATATTTATACCTATGTAAAAAAAGCGTATGCATATATTATGACAAGTAAATGGGAAGCTTATCCTATTTCGTTAATTGAAGCAATGGCGGCTGGAGTCCCATGGATTTCTACAAATGTAGGAATTGTTAAGTATTTGCCAGGTGGATTCGTTGCTGACGAAATTTCTGATATTTCTTATTGGATAGAGTTTATTGCTAAAAATGAAAAAGTATCTCAATCCTTGGGGAATGTTGGAAAAGTATATGCAAGTACGCAGTTTAAAATAAACAAAAAAGTTGATCAGTTAGAAAATGTTATTTTAAAGGCAGTTAAAAAGGAGAAATAAAATGAAAACAGCTTTCTTATGTCCATATTTTGGAAAATTCCCGAAACATATTCAGTTATGGTTGAACTCTTGTGGAACAAACAAGGATACAACATTTTTTATATTTACGGATGATAAACAACAGTTAGATTATCCAGATAATTTTGTCGTAAATTATACTACCTTAGAAGAGTTGAAGGCTGATTTTCAGAAGAAATTTGATTTTGAGATTTGTTTACCGGGTATATATAAATTGGGAGATTATAAGCCGCTTTATGGTTATTTGTTTGAAGAACTTATAAAGGATTATGATGCATGGGGATATTTAGATGTACCGGATGAAATATGTGGTAAAGTATCAGATTTTGTAAATGAAGAGGCTTTTTCAAAGTCTGATAAATTAATGGCTAGAGGACATATGACAATTTTTAGAAATACTCCTGAAGTTAATAGACGTTTTATGGCGGATACAGGTGAGGATTTTGATTATAAAGATATTTTTTCTTCCGATCACTTTTATAATTTTGAAGAAATTGCAAAAGGAAGCATTAATTGGGTATATAGAAAAAATAATTGGCCTGTAAACTTATTAGATGATGCTGTAGCCGATGTATCCGGACTATTTTTTGATTTTAGAAGAAGTTGTGTTTCTGAAAAACTGGAGTATTATCGGCCATCAAAGGCTCCATCAATATATGCGAGAGAAGATGGAAAAATATATGGATATTTTCTGGAAAAAGGAAAAGTAGTTAAAAGGGAATATCTGTATGTTCATTTCAAAAGAAGAAAAATGGATATTAATGTACCACTTGAATCTGATAAATATTTAATAGTCCCTACCGGATTTGAACCATATCAGAATGTCACTCCGAACATTATAAAACAATATGCGAAAAAGAAATTATTTTATAATGTTTTTGGTGAAGAAGTGAAAAAAAGTATTTCGCGGAAACTTGGTAAGACTAATGGGAGATAGCATAATAAATGGATAAAAAATCAAAAAGATTAATTAATAATACAATTATTTTCTTTATTGGAAGTCTGGGGTCTAAATTTATTCAGTTTTTTTTAGTTCCATTATATACATATGCTTTAACAACGGAACAATATGGAGTAACAGAAATTGTTTTGACAGCTTCAAATGTTTTGATGCCAGTTTTTTCTGTTTCAATAGCAGATGGATTATTACGTTTTGGCTTAGATAAGAATTTAAAAAAAGAAGATGTATTAAAAAATTCAATGTTAATTGTCTTGGTTGGAACGATATTATCCATAATTTTGGCACCGTTATTCCAGTTATATAGTGGGTTAAATCATTGGATTATATGCTTTCTGCTGATTTTGAATTTAAGAATTTATCGAGATGTGTTTGCGATTAATCTGAAAATACATAATAAGAATATGTGCTTCGCTTTAGACAGCATTATATATACTTTTGCCTTATGTGCCTTTAGTGTATTGTTTCTAACAATATTTAAAATGGGAATTGTAGGATATTTTATGTCTTATATAGTGGCTAATATAATATCCATTATTTATTTGAATATTGTTGGAACTCCTATTCGAGATTTGTTAAAAGGAAAAATAAATAAGGTTTTACTGCATGATTTAATAGTGTATTCTATACCGATGATCGCAAATGGAATTGCATGGTGGGTCATAACAGCATCAGATCGTTTTATACTACAGTATTTTAAAGGAGAGGCGAGTGTGGGAATTTATTCTGTTGCATCTAAAATTCCTACATTAATATCAACTTTTAGTGGAGTATTTATGCAAGCATGGATTATATCTGCAGTTACGGAATTTGATGAAGAACGAGAAAAGCAATTTTATTCTAAAGTATTTCATAAATATTATGTTGCCATGTTTGTAGCTGCAACATGTTTAATATCTGTAGTCAGAATATTTATGCGTTTTTATGTTAGTCCAGATTTCCAAATTGCTTGGAAATATACACCACTACTAATTAGTGGAGCAATATATTCAGGAATGTTTGGCTTTTATGCAGGAATATATGCAGCTGCTAAAAATAGTAAAAACGTTACTATTACAACTATTATAGGAGCAATAATTAATATTGTTTTGAATTGTATTCTTATACCTTATATTGGAATACAGGGAGCAGTAATTGCAACTTATATTGCATGGATGATTACAACAATGATCCGAATAATAGACACGAAGAAAATTTTGAACTTTTTTATAGATTATAAGCGTCTTTTCTCGCTTGTGATTATAAATTTAGTGCATTGTATATGTATTATAAAAATGGAAAGTATACATTCAATTTTTGTATCAGTAATAGTTATGATCAGTATATATATTATTGAACATTCTATGATTAATGAAATTTTAGTACAGGAAAAGAATAGCCTATTGAAAAAATTGAAGAGGAAGTAATATGAATAAAAAAATTAAGCAAAAGTACAGAAAAATGTTAAGAGGGAGAATAGATAAAAAAAATCGAAGCTTATTGAAAAATCGAGATATTACTATAATCTCTGCGAACTGTGTTGGGGGAGTTATTTACCATGATTTAGGATTAGCGTTTAATTCACCAACAATCAATTTATTTTTTAGTGCTTCAGATTATGTAAAATTTGTTTCAAATTTTAAACATTATTTACAGTGTGAACTTGTAGAGACAAGCAGCGAATTTGATTATCCTTGTGCTTTATGTGATGACATTGTATTACATATGGTTCATTACCATTCATTTGAAGAAGGAAAGATGAAGTGGGAAGAAAGGATTGGAAGAATTAATTATAATAACTTATATTTTATTATGGTTGATAGAGATGGATGTGAAGAGAAAGATATTGTAGCATTTGATAATATACCATATAAACATAAGGCATTTTTAACTTATAAAGAGCGTCCGGAAATAAAATGTGCGGTATATGTTCCGGAATCGAGTGATGGAGAACAAATTAGAGATTTATGTCAATATAAATCTAGGTTTACTGGAAAACGTTGGCTAGATCAATTTGATTATGTTACTTTTTTAAACGACAAATAGATTTATAGGAGATTAGATTATGTATGATTATTTAGTAGTTGGGGCTGGATTGTATGGTGCGATTTTTGCACATGAAGCGAAAAAAGCCAATAAAAGTGTTCTTGTTCTTGAAAAACGTCCCAATATTGCGGGAAATGTTTATACAGAGAAAATAGAAGGAATTAATGTTCATAAGTATGGGGCACATATTTTTCATACAAATAATGAGAACGTTTGGAATTATGTTAGAAAATTTGCTGAGTTTAATCGTTTTACAAATAGTCCTGTTGCAAATTATAAAGGTGAATTATATTCGATGCCATTTAATATGTATACCTTTAATAAGATGTGGGGAGTTGTAACTCCAGAGGAAGCTGCAAATAAAATTGCAGAACAAAGAAAAGAGATTACTGTTGAACCTCAAAATTTAGAAGAACAGGCAATTTCTCTTGTAGGAAGAGATATTTATGAAAAGTTGGTAAAAGGATATACTGAGAAGCAATGGGGACGTGATTGTAAAGACTTACCGGCATTTATTATTAAACGTTTACCAGTTCGATTGACTTTTGATAATAATTATTTCAATGCTTTATATCAGGGAATTCCGATAGGTGGATATACCAAAATGGTAAAAAATATGCTGAATGGTATTGAAGTACGCCTAGACACAAATTATCTGAGTGACCGATTAAAATATAATAATTTGGCAAAGAAAATTGTGTATACAGGTGCAATAGATGAATATTTTGATTACCAGTTTGGAAATCTTGAATATCGTTCAGTAAGATTTGAAAATGAAATTTTAGATATTCCTAATTTTCAGGGAAATGCAGCAGTAAATTATACTGATAAAGAAACACCTTGGACACGTATTATTGAACATAAGTGGTTTGAATTCGGAAAAGATGAAGAGGGAAATGACATACCAAAGACAGTGATAAGCCGTGAATACTCTTCTGAATGGAAAGTCGGTGATGAACCATATTATCCAGTAAATGATGAGAAGAATAGTAACTTATATAAAAAATACAAGGAATTAGCACTTCAAGAAAAAAATGTTATTTTTGGTGGAAGACTTGGTGAATATAAATATTATGATATGGACAAAACTATAGAGGCGGCATTAGATAGATGTAGAAATGAATTTGGGGAATAGGAACGAACTGGACGGTGAAGATATGAAAATAAAAGTAGATGTAATCACATTACATGCAGTTCAAAATTACGGATCAGTGCTGCAAGCATTGGCTACACAAAAGCTCCTTGAAAGACATGGATGTGAAGTTCGGATCATTAACTACATTAGGGAAAATGTAAAATATGAGAATTTATTGGAAACAAGAAGTAATGGTAATTTCCTAAAGAAAATTATATTGTATCCGAATATCAAACGATGGAAAAAAGTTTTTGAAGGCTTTTGTAATGAATATTTAAATTTAACAGAAAAAAGCTATACGACAGATCAAGAGTTTGAAGAATATCCGTTGGAAGCAGATATTTTTTGTACAGGCAGTGATCAGGTATGGAACTCTAAATGGAATTTGGGAATTATTTTACCATTGTATTTAAGTTTTGTTCCTGCTGATAGGTTTAAATTTGCTTTGGCTGCTAGTTTTGGACAAGAGAAATTGTCACAAGAAGAAATTGAAGCCACACAAAAATATATTGATGAGTATAATTTTATTTCAGTAAGAGAGAAATCTGGAAAGAAGATTATTGAAGAGCAGTATAAATATTCACATGCCGAGCATGTAATAGATCCTACATTAACTCTTACAGGAGATGAATGGAGAGCGTTTGCAAACAATAAAAAGGAAACGAAAAATTATATTCTGATTTATAATTTAAATAGAAGCAAAGAATTTGATGATTATGCCAGAAAACTATCGAAAAAAACAGGATTAAAATTGGTACGTCTTTGTAATAGATATGATCAATTTTATCGACCAGGGAAAAGTATTATAATTCCAGAAATTATAGATTTTATAAAGCTTATTGATAATGCAAAGTATGTATTAACTGATTCGTTTCATGCAACAGCGTTTTCTATGAATATGAATACAGAGCCAATTTGTATTTACCCAAATGAATTTGGTGGAAGAATAGAAAGTTTTTTGCAGCTTACCAATTCAATGCAACGCCATGTAAAAGATTATCAAGATTTTGATGTGGTCAATAGAAAAGTTGACTTTGAGTATGTGAATAAGATTATGAATTCTGAACGGAAAAAAGTTGATGATTTTATAACAAATGTTATAGTTTCATATAAGCAAACTAGATAAAAAAGGAGAACAATACATATGTATACTGATTTAAAATCATATCAATTGATTATTTCATTATTAAAACAATATGGAATAACTCATTGTGTTTTATCTGCGGGAAGCAGGAATGTACCATTTGTCCATTCGATAGAAGAAGATCCAGAGTTTCATTGCTATTCTGTTGTAGACGAGAGAAGTGCGGGTTATTTTGCATTAGGTTTAGCCCAAGAATTAAATGAACCCGTTGTGATTTCTTGTACATCTTCTACTGCAACTTGTAATTACTGGCCACCTGTGGCAGAGGCTTTCTATCAGGGAGTGCCTATCGTAGTTTTAACAAGCGACAGAGATCCAGCAATGTTAGGACAATGGGAAGATCAGATGATTGACCAAGTGGGCATGTATGATCGACATGTAAGAAAATCCGTAAATCTTCCAATAATTAATAGTAGAGATGATGAAATTTATTGTCAGAGACTTATTAATGAAGCTTTATTGGAATTAAATCATCATGGAACAGGACCAGTACATATTAATATACCTTCAAAAACCTATAATAATTCTTTCCCATTAAAAGAATTGCCGAAAGCACAGAAAATAAATAGAATTGGTATGGAAGATTCTAAAACTGTATGGGAAGAGAAAATTGAAAAATTGAAATCAGCTAAAAGAATTTTAGTGACATGTGGTCAAAATAGCTGTGTTTCAAAAAAATTAAATGATGAATTAAAAAAATTTTTTGAAAGATATAATTGTACAATTTCCTTAGATTATATGTCTAATTTGGATATAGAAGAAGGGATTAATACAACCGTTTGCATGGATGGAAGATATATTATTCCTAAGAAGGTCAAGGAACTTTTACCGGACATAGTTATTTCATTTGGAGGGCAAATATTCTCCAGTATAAAAGAGGAATTACAATTATTTGAAGGTAAATTTGAACATTGGCTTATTCAAGAAGATGGAAGAGTAATAGATGCATACAAAAGTTTGACGGATATTTTTGAATGTAAACCAGAATATTTCTTTGATAAATGTAACGAAATGACTGAGGGCATGGTGAATGATCGTATATATTTTTCAGAATTCAAAGAATATGCGGATAATATAAAAATTCCGGAATTTCCATGGTCGCATGTTTATGCAATCAAAGAAGTTGTGGAAAAAATACCTTCAAATTCGGTGTTACATTTAAGCATTAATGATAGTATCCGAATTACTAATTTTTTCAAACTGAATTCAGGAATTAAGGTATATGCTAATATAGGTACTCATGGAATTGATGGTTGCTTATCATCTTTTTTAGGACAGGCTGCTGCCACAGACAGACCAAGCTATTTGGTGATTGGCGATTTGGCTTTCTTTTATGATATGAATGCTTTGCGATTAAAACATATCAAGAATAATGTCCATATTTTATTGATTAATAACGAAGGTGGTTCTGAGTTTTATTTTAATAAAATTTGGAGAAATGAAGCAAGTGACCTTCATACAACAGCACGACATAAAACGAAAGCTGAATTATGGGTTAAATCAAATGATTTTATTTATTTAAAAGCAACAGATAAAGATAGCCTTGAAGAATCTTTAAAGATATTCATGAATGAAGATAATGAAAAACCTGTATTTTTAGAAGTGTTCACTGAAATGAAACATGATTCACAGGTGATTTATGATTTTTTTGATTTAAGTAGACCCAAAGATGCACAATCTGAAGTTTTAAGAAAGAGTAAAGATTTCCTTAAGTCGACTATTGGTCAAGAAAAAGCGAATAAAATTAAGGCTATATTAAAAAAGAATTGATATTTGTTCACTTGGAGGATTTGATATGGCAGGGATATTGAGCAGTTTAAAACGAAAAATTAAGACAATTACATTTAAAAAAATTCCGGTAGAGATTCCTACGGTATATGGAAATTTATTAGATGGAAGAGTTGCCCTTATTACAGGTGGAACAACTGGCATTGGTTTTGAAATTGCAAAGGCTTTTATACATAATGGAGCTTCTGTGATTATTACAGGAAGAAATAAAGAACGAATAAATAGTGCTGTTTCACAATTAAAAAAAGAAATAAAGGAAAACAAAATAATTGTTAAGGGTGGAGTACTGGATAATAGTAATATTTCAGAGATGGAACAGAGTTGGAATAATATTTTAAAGCTTATCGGAAATGACAGAATAGATATTTTAGTTAATAATGCTGGTGTAATTAGCAAAACTCATTTTGGGAATACTGATGAAGCTGATTATGATTCAGTTATGAATACTAATTTAAAGGGAACATACTTCTTATCTGAAATGGTATCTAAATATATGATAGAAAATGGGATTAAGGGAAATATTTTGAATATATCTTCCTCATCGGCACTAAGACCTGCTGTTTCTGCATACAGTATGGCTAAGTGGGCAATACATGGATTAACGCTAGGAATGGCAAAAAAATTAAGTCAATATGGAATAGTTGTTAATTCGATTGCTCCAGGGCCAACAGCAACAAAGATGTTACAATCAGATAATATTGTAAATATTAATAGAATGTCTTCTCCGTCGGAAAGATATGCTACACCATCTGAAATTGGTAACTTGGCAGTGGTAATGGTAAGTGATATGGGAAAGATGGTTAATGGTGACACAATGTATGCGACGGGGGGGTGTGCATTGCTGACATTAGATGATTATGATTGATTATGAAGAAAACAACTGTTAGTAGAATATGCTTAGTTAGCTTAATGATTTTGATGTTTATTTTTTCGAATCAGAAAGGGGAAACATCTTCTAAAGTTAGTAATACCATTGCAGAAGCTATGAATATTGAATCAGATAATAAATGGGTTGAACCATCAGTGCAACCACTTATGCTAGGGTTAAATCTAAGGAAATATGCACATATTATCATTTATTTTTTTATGGGAGTTAGTGCGTATTATGCATTAAAAGAATCTCTTGGTTTAAGAAAAAGAGTCTTATACTCATTTACGATTTGTTATGGCTATGCTGTGTTTGATGAGATACATCAATTTTTTGTGCCAGGTAGAACGTCAGGAATTATAGATACTTTTGTAGATGCAGTAGGATTTTTAATAGCGATTATTATCTGCGTCATATTAACATTAATTTGGAAAAAAATAAGGAAATAAGAGGGAGAAAAAGGCGATGAAAACAACTTTAGTTATTATGGCTGCCGGTATCGGTTCCCGATTCGGTGGTGGAATTAAACAACTTGCTCCAGTTGGCTTAAATGGAGAAATCATCATGGATTATTCTATCCATGATGCAATCGAAGCAGGATTCAACAAAATAGTTTTTATCATCCGCAAGGATATTAAAAATGCATTTAAAGAGGCAATCGGTGATCGTATTGAAAAGATTTGCAACAATCTTGATGTGGAGATTGCTTACGCATACCAGGAATTAAGTGAACTTCCAGAAGGAGTGGAGCTTCCAGCAGGACGTACTAAACCATGGGGAACAGGACAGGCTGTTCTTGCCTGTAAAGAAGTTCTGCATGAGCCATTTGCAGTTATCAATGCAGATGACTACTATGGAAAGGAAGCATTTGTTAAGCTTCATGATTTCCTTGTAGGCTATGCACCAGAAAAAGCCAATCAGTTCTGTATGGCAGGTTTCATTTTAAAGAATACTTTAAGTGAGAATGGTGCCGTTACCAGAGGTATTTGCGGGACAAATGAGGAAGGCTATCTCACAGCAGTACATGAAACCTCCAATATTGTTAAGACTCCAGAGGGTGCAGCAGTAGACAACGATGGACAGCTTACTTCAATTAATGCGGAATCCTACGCATCCATGAATATGTGGGGACTCACACCGGAATTCATGCAGACTTTAGAAGATGGATTTAAAGAGTTCTTTGCAAATATGGGAGACAAAGATATTCTTAAAGCAGAATATTTACTGCCAATCTACATAGACGAACTTCTTCAGGCAGGCAGAGTTTCTGTAAAAGTGTTAGATACGAATGACAAGTGGTTTGGAGTAACCTATAAAGAAGATAAAGACTATGTAGTGAAATCATTTGCCAAACTGATAGAAGCTGGTGTATATCAGAAAGATTTGTTTGAAGATTTGAAATAAACAGTGAAGGAGAACGATGGGAAGTAAGATAATCGAAATATTTAATAAAATAGCATATAATGTATTATCAGCACTTTATCAGCCCTTCTGGGGTGCCGTTCTCCTTGCATTTTTAGCAATGTTTTTATATTTATACGGTAAGGAGCATGAATGGAAAAGAGGTAATTTTGTCCGCAATATGTTTGGAACATGGTGGAGAGCATTTAGAAGTTCTTCAAATTTTCGCCGAACATTCTTATTAGCTTTTTATACAGCAATGATATTACTTCGAACAGTTCTAAATCGTGAGGTATGGTTTGATCCGAGCTTTTTGGTGGATGGGGATTATATGAGGATGGGCAGTTAATAACGGAATCAATTGAGAATTTTATGTTATTTGTCCCATTTTCTATTATGCTATTATGGGCATTTCAAAAAGAATTGCCTGGTGAATCCGGGATTAAATTCGGAAAAACTGTTTGGCAGGCAACAAAAACAGTAGCAGTATTTTCTTTGTTGATAGAGTTCTTTCAGTTGTTATTTCATCTTGGAACATTTCAATTTTCAAATCTAACTTATAATACATTTGGTGGAGCTGTAGGTGGAGTAATATACTATATGGGATACAGGTTTATCTCATTCCTTCATACGCGATGACTGCGGCTTCCTCATCCATATTACATTTCAGTACATAGGCTGGTGTTGAAGTGATCATACCATCTAGCAGATCAAGATATTTTGCTGCGGAGGAATCGTTTGGTATCAGAATCTGATTAGCCAGTCGTGGAATAACCTTATCTGCAGCTAAAGGACTGATTATATTTGTATCATTGCGTTCTAGAAAACACAGTGCCTTAAGTGGGGCATGTGTGTTAATATTAAGGCCTTCCTTACCGCACCAGGGTGTACCGTAAACCATGTATGTGCCATTAATTCTGCGAATTATAGGTTTGTCACCGTTGATTATGTGAGCATCTTTTCCATAATGACGTAACCACAGACCCAGATGTGTGGATTTGCCAACACCGCTTTTTGCCAGAAAGGCGTAAACCCTGCCCTTCATTTCAATACATGCTGCATGCATCAATAATGCGTCAAACTGTGTAAGCTCACGGCTTATTGCACGGTATATACAGATGCTTTCACAGTAATCTTCATTATAGAAGTCGGGTTTTAGACCTTCAGAACGTTCTTTGGCTATGGCTTCATCATTTATACAGATTCTCATATCAGTATGGTCACATTCGTTTGTAATATAATCCCTACATAGATTGTAGGTGAAATCATACTTGTTATCTATTTCAATTATTAACTCTGCCATCTTAATTCGAAACATATTCTCTTTCCTCCAAACGTCCATTTTCAAGATAATAATGTCTGTTGCAATAATTAATAGCTGCTTTTCTGTGCGTGACAATTATACACGTTTTATCTTTTAAGCCGGATATGTTTTCTAATACCCTAAGTTCGGTTTCTTCATCAAGTGCACTTGTTGCTTCGTCAAACATAAGTATATCTGCATTGCTAAGTATTGCACGTGCTATTGCAATTCTCTGAATCTGTCCTTCTGACAGACCGTTACCTCTTTCGCCAAGAACTGTATCAAGCCCAAGTGGGAGAGTATCTATAAAATCCTCTGCGCAGGCTATATGAATTGCTTTTTGAATCATATGGTCTGATACCTTGTCATTTAAAAAAGTAATATTTTCACGAAGAGTTCCGGAAAATATGTAATTGCCCTGAGGAACCCAGGCAAACAGTCCCCGTGTATTTTTGCCAAGTGGAATGTCCTCCCCCTTATCTGTACTTATTCTTAAGCTGCCTGAGGATGGCAGATAGGCACCCATAAGCAATAGGAATAGAGAGGTTTTTCCACCACCTGATACCCCGCTTATTGATACAAAATCCCCTTTATTTACAATAAAATCGGTATTATCAAGAACGGTATTTCTCCCATATGAAAATGATACAT
>OFMT01001494.1_pt1 | contig 16446 bp, 7 predicted proteins | sample 1541891 | NCBI WGS metagenome assembly OFMT01 (sample SAMN04209230, study PRJEB22552) | human gut metagenome | biome: gut; material: feces | host: Homo sapiens | place: USA: Oklahoma | reverse complement strand
GAAATAGCGTGTCATATAGGTGTGCAGGCATTCGGTGGTACGGCAGTAGCCGACCATGCCGTCGAGCAGATGGCGTTTCGAGACGCGCACCACCTCCTGTTCTTCAGGGGTGAGTCTGGCGTTCTCGTAGTCGTTGTCCAGCAGGCGGCGACGCGTGACGATGTCGGATTCGTTCCACAGCAGCGTGCACCGGCTCGGTTCGCCGTCTCGCCCGGCACGCCCGGCCTCCTGATAGTAGGCTTCGATGCTTTCGGGCATATTGTGGTGGATCACGTAACGCACATTCGACTTGTCGATGCCCATGCCGAATGCGTTGGTGGCAACGACCACGGGCACACGGTCGTTCACAAAATCACGTTGCGCCTGTTCGCGTACCTCCGGCGACATGCCGCCATGGTAGGCGACGGCGACGCGCCCCGTTTCGGCTTGCGGACCGAGCAGTACGGGAACGGTGTGGTTGAGCGAGGCGGCGAGCGCTTCCGTTTCCTTGCGCGTGGCGCAGTAGACGATGCCGGATTCGTTGGGATGATCGGCCACGTAGCGTGCGATCCACGGCGTCTTGTTTTTGGTGTCGAGTTTGAGGATGTCGAAGTAGAGGTTCGGGCGGTCGAAGCCGGTGACGGTGATGCTTGGATTGGCTAGGCCCAGTATGGAGATGATGTCTCGCCGAACGCGTTCGGTGGCGGTTGCGGTGAAGGCGGCTACGGCTGGGCGGGTTGGCAGTTTGGCGATGAATTCGCCGATGCCCAGGTATGAGGAGCGGAAGTCCTGCCCCCATTGGGACACACAGTGCGCTTCGTCCACAGCCACCATGGAGATGGGCGTGTGGCTAGCGAAGTTTTGGAATCGTTGTGTTTCCAAGCGTTCCGGAGCTACATACAGGAGTTTGGCCTGCCCGTTGGCGGCCATGGACAGGGCGAAATCCTGCTGGTCGGGCGTTTGCATGCCGTTGACGAACAAGGCGGGAATGCCTACATCGTTCAGCGCGTCGACCTGATCCTGCATGAGGGAGATAAGCGGTGAGACGACTAGGGAGATGCCGGGCAGAATGGTGGCGGGAATCTGGTAGCAGATGGATTTACCGGCACCGGTGGGCATGACGCCGAGCACATCGCGCCCGTTCAACAGTGCGTTGACGATTCCCGCCTGCCCTGGTCGGAACGATTCATAGCCGAAATACCGTTGCAGCGCTTCCAGTGCGCGGCTGTCCCCATGTTCGTCCATGCAGTCGTTCATGCGGTCGTTCACACGCTCATCTATGCGGTCGTCCATATCGCCCAGTGTAACAACGAGCGTTATCTTCGCGGTGCCGTTCACATGGCCTTGAGAATAATGCCGATGGCCGCGATGGCAACGCCGCCGTATTGTGCGGCGGCCACATGCCTGCGTGGCACGCCCAACAGTCCGAATCGGTCAACGACCAGTCCACCGCCCACTTGGCCGAGCAGTATCAGCATCACCGTCAAGCCGGTGCCGATGTGTGCGGAAAGATACGAGTTGCACATCACCAGCGTCGCACCCAGCAGTCCGCCGGTCCACATCCACCACGGATTGCCTTTCTTCGGAGCGTCACCCAGACTGTAGGTGCGGTCCTTCACCGCCACCACGAGCGCGAGCGCCGCCAAGCCGACCGTGAAGGAAGCCAACGATGCTTTGACCGGAGACTGCAATGCGACGCCCAGACGCCCAAGCAGCGCGGTTTGTATGGCCGAGCACATGCCAAAGGAGATGCCGACGCAGCTCCACAGCAACGTGGAAAGGTTACTGGTTTTGCCAGAGCCCTGGCCGGTGGCGGCATCGTTGACATGGTTGCGTGGTTTCACTCCGGCGACGGCAATCAGAAAGCCGGCCAAGGCCAATACGGTGCCGGCGATGCGTAGCGGGGCGATTGGCTGGCGTTGCGTGCCGAACCAGCCGAACATGTCGATAAGCAATCCCATGATGATCTGCCCCGTAACCGGCATGATCACGGTTTTCAAGCTTCCGAGCTTGGGCAGAAGCAGCACGTTGCCGGTGAGAAATGTGACACCGAAGACGCCAGCCAGCCACATCCACCATGGGCCATGGAGCGCGGAAGCGGGAACCAGCGGATACGGGCCTACCACAAGAGTCAACGTGAGCATGGCAAGCAGCCCCACGCTGAATGAAACCAACGATGCGCGCAACGGCGAGCCAATGGAACGGCCGAGCCGCGTATTCACCGCGGTCTGCACCGGTGTGATCAGACCAGAGAAAATACCCAACGGTGCGGTAAGCATAGCCAACATAATCGCTCTCCTTGTGCTGCCCTTGCGCTGCCCTTTTATTGTTCTTTTGCCGCGGACAGTCTAGCAGGGTGGGGTGGCAGATGCGGACGGGAGGAAAGATGGGCACGCTGATGCAGTCGCAAAACCACTAGGACTGAAACGGAGCGAAATATGTCACAGTATGGCAGAATGTGGGCTATCTCGCTTGGTCTCGGCAGATTCGATGTCCCCTACCATCTATGTGGCTTATTCGTGGCATCGTAAATCCTGTAACGCGAGTATGGCCGTTGCAATTGCAACGGCCATACATGGCAATCAACGGGGTTGGCCGATTATTGGCAACAAGAACGTAATGGCGTTACCACAAACTTATCGCAGATAACCGGCCCGATGCCGCAGACCGGCATCTCGACAATCCCGCTGTTCGAGAATCACCTGCCGACAGTTTTCCTCCAGGCATAGGCACCAACTGTCGTTCCTGCGCCGAGCAGCAGAATCATAACCATGACCACTGAAGCCACACTAGAACCGGTGTTTGCCGATGTCGTCTCATTGCTCTTCTGCTTTACACCTTCCGTAGTAGATCCGGCAACGAAATCAGCGGCATCGCCATTGTCAGACGGTTTAGTCAGATTAGCTTTACCATTGTCGGCGCTCTTAACTTGCAGCCCCACGATCGCCTCGTCAAGTTGCTTTGCCGCCGCAGTAACCAAGTCGCTCTGCTCGCTGCTGAACGTGATGTTGTTCTGCAACGAGAGCGCCTGCTCATAGGCATTGGTGAGTGCAGACAAAGTATCGTCAGTGTATTTGTCGGACTCAGCAAGCTTGGCCACGGCCCGTGCAATCGGATCGGCGAGCGCGGTCTTATCCAATGCTGAGCTCTCGGGATACATGGACTGGTAACCGACGACGGATTGCTTTGCGAGCTGATCGTACATCCTGGAATACAGGCGTGCCTGGAAGTTCATCACACGGAAACCCGCGGATTTCAGGTTCATGCTTCGATATTCGAGATTATCCGGATCGTATGAGCCTTCGGCGAAGGTCATGTCGGTGGATTCGGTTAGAGACGCGCCCTTGCCGGTACCACTGGTGTCGAGCGCGCTGCCGGTTGTGTAGTCGAAGGACGTGCCGTTCTTACCGTTCCACGAGTTGATGATCAGACTTGAGGTACGGAACGGATCGTATCCGACTCCCATGTAGTTATAGCCCGCTACGGTTTTGCCCGAGGAGACAGTCTTACCATTGTCGTCCACGGAGTAGATCGGATTACCGTCTGAGTCAAGCGGGTAGCCGTCCGGCCCCCATACGTTATCAGTGACCACGCCAAGACCATCGCGATCGGTGTAACTACCCATACGGGTTTCGCGGTACCAGGCATTTCCTGTGGTTGCAGTGGGGTGCAGCAGCAGTTCCGCACCGGAAGCGGCATAGTAGCGGCCGAGTTCAGGGTAGAAATGCCCATCGCGGCAGATATCGACGCCTGCCTTGAGCGGATTGCCGTTGGCATCCTTCCATTCAGGAAGCTCGAACATGAGTGGTTTGCTGCCTGGCATGGACCAGGCCGTTTCCTCAGAGCCGGCACGATGCATCTTCTGGAACGAGTCGGTATGGCCGTCAGGGAAAGCGACCGCCGCGGAATTGTAGACCTTCTTCACCCCGTCACTGTCGGTAATCGGGCCGCCGTCTGGCATCTCAGGCAGACCGAACACCACGTACATACCGTACTTCTTGGCTGCCGCAGCAATTTTCTGCACAGATTCGCCACGCGTTGTGTCGCCATCCGCGCCTTTCACCTTTTCGGCAAGTACAACCTGCATATAGTCATCACTTTTAGCAAGCAGCGTGTTGACCGATGCATTGGATGTATGTGCGTCGTCTTTACCCTTCGGATCGGTGCTGTCGTAACCGGTGAGGATGGTTTCGGGGAACACGATGATGTCAACGTCTTTGCTATGCGCCTCGTCAATGTATTTGAGCATCATTTCGGTGTTCTTTTCTTTATCGCCCCACACTGCGCTTACATTGGCGACTGCAGTAGTCGGTGCGTTCGAAGAACCGTAACGGTACGAAAGACTCTGCCCGGATTCCTGCTTGTTGGCAAGCTCCGCATACCACTTGGCGTAATAATCCGGGTGGAAGTCGTTGGCGACCTTGGTGGTGCTGCCTACGGTCAGGCGCATGTCCTTGTCATTGACGAGCGCGCCTTCCTTGGCGGTGAGAATGGTCCCGTCCGCGTTCAAACCGGCGTAGTATTTGGCCGCCGAGAACCCGCCCTGCAGAATCACGCTGCCACCCGGGAAATCATACGGCTGGCTCTCTCCTTCACCTGCATAGCCATCCTTGCCAACCAGATCGGCGCTGGCAATGGTCAGCCCATCACGGGAGGCAATGGATTCAAGACGATTCTTGTAGTACCACTCCCAACCCTTAGCGTCTTTCACACCATCGCCATCGATATCCGCGTAGCTACGGGATGTGGCGGTCGGGTTGACCAACAGACTCACACCTTGAGCCGCATAATAGCGTTCAATTTCAGGCTGTGCATAAGTGTCATAGCAAATGCTCAAACCCATTAGGCCCCATTCGGTCTGCAAAATGACTGGTGTACTGCCCGGTGTGGCCCAGTCGCCTTCGACCGGTGCGATCTTCTGGTATGCGCTGACCTGACCCTTTGGGGAGATGGCGAATGCCGAATTGTAGGCGTGGGAGGTGTCTCCGGGGATTTTCTCTGAAGTGCCGTAGATCACCCACATGCCGTTTGCGGCAGCGGCCTGGGCGATTTCGCGTGTGATGGGGCTTTCGGTTGTTTCCGCCTGCGATACGGCCATCCGGTATGCCGCGGAGTCCGGATCATTGGAAGACACGTAGCCGGTGAGGGCCATTTCCGGGAAGACAATCATCTTGACGCCGTTGGCGTGCGCGTCGGCGATGTATTTCAGCATGCTGGCTTTATTGGCCTGCTTGTCGCCCCATGTGGGGTGGAAGTTCACCACGGCAAGCTGCCCTGCGGGAATGGTGCCGGATGTGACGGTGGCCGCGACGGCGGTCTGCGTGCTGGAATACGTGTCAGCATAGGCTGCGGAACCGCCCGCGAAGGCCATGGTCGCGCATAGGGCGATGCTGCCAACCGCTGCAACGGCAGCAGTGACGCGACGCTTCATCGGAAATCGTGTGGCATGTACGGCTGCCTGCTCTACCATAGGCGCACCGGTTCTTGCCGATGGCACCTCCGTGGTGGACTGTTTAAATTCCGCCATATTTTCTTTTCCTCTCTGCTATTCGCTTGCCGATGTCTCCTGACCGTCGAACGACGACACTGGCCAATTGCAATGTGCACAATGCGGCTGAAGCACAATGCACAAAACTGCCAATTCCGCCGCACAGGCGAAGCAAGACAACGAGAGGATTGTCAGCCTTGAAATTTTCTGAATGAATTCCGAACAGTTTCCATACGATGCATTTCGCGTTATCAATCGTTTGCCGCGCGGTTTCACGCTGGTTTCACGATGCTTTTTCTAGCGCTACAATGCCGCTGCGCCGTGGCACACTCGTTTATATCTGCTTGGATAATGAGCAGCACTCGGATATAGCGCATACAGACGGCAATATCCGAGCACTGCGAATCAGCTCATCGTATGAATCAGCTCATCGTATTGAAAGAAACAACGAAAATCCTGTTCCGGGGTTACTCAGCGGCTGGCCCCGAATATTTTGAAAGCCATCAATGAAGCCTGAGCTAGGAAGCTCAGGAAACGCTTCACGCCTGCACCAGTCATTAACGGGGCGTGGGAAACGACTCTTTTTCCAACGTTTCCGTAGGATCGGAACGTAGAAGCATCCCCGCATGTGCGGGGAACATTATGAGGTTTTGGGACTGCCAGTATCCTCGCGGGAATCATCCTCATCTGCGGGGAGCATCGCCACAAATCTCGCTATATTCATACTACCCGCTCAGCGGTGCGCCGCTCGGAGCTGTTTCACATGCTGCCTGCGGATTTTCTTATCAGTGATATTGAACGATTGAAGGTTCTGCACGATGCTCTCCGCGTCAAGTCCGCTGCATTGCGGGTGATCTAAGACTGCTGATCGAAGAGTGTCGGCGTGCACTACGAATTCGCGGTCGGAATGCACTGTGACTTTGGTTTTGGTTCGGTTGGCAAAGCATACGATTGACACAAATGCCGATTCGTCAAGCTTAAGCAGTTCTTGCAGGCATTTAATGTGACTATAATTTTGCCGTAGCGGCGAATGGATTTTACGCTTCTGCCCACCTACGTATAGCAGCCAGTTCGCATATTTTGCATCGCCTATTATGCTGCCCGTATAGTTCTTTGTCTCGACCATGTAGATGCCATAAGGCGAAACCACCACATGATCAATCTGATGCAAACCATGAGAATCCTCCAGCATCAGGTCGTTAAGAACGTGATATTCCCCTGAAGGCAATTTGCCAAGTTCTTGCGCCGCCCAGTGTTCACCGGACTTTCCTAAAAACTGGTTGCCCCAGATTTTCGCAAAAAACAGTAGAACGATTACAGCCAATACCAGGTACCGAAACGATGCCGGCCACACCATGAACCCGTTCCATAACGACACAAAGAAATCCATTATTCTTCCCCCACTAGTTTTGGATAACCCAAGACGGGCTATCTTCCCCAATAAATACACAACCGGAATAAGCATACCCAGGAAAAACCAATAGCTGTGCTGGACTGGCCGGGATGTGGTATATAAGCGCAGGAGCATTAAACACATTGAATAACAGCTTGTAGTAGAGCCTTTAATTACTATGCACTGCAACCACGAGGAGAATCAAGAGCTTTTATCTGTCGCTCTGATTCTTGTTAGCTACACTTATCGCAATAAGTGTAGCTTAAGCCACTCGTTAGTTACACTTATTCGGATAAATGTAGTTAAGCGGCGAATATAACTACAGATAATGATTTTTCCTTACCTGCAGAAGGCACAGCTAGGAAAACTGCAGCATCTAAGCCATTTTCAAAAAGAGTGTCATCTCCATATCTGGGTCATTGATCTGACAGGCATCTGAAACTCGCTCACCGTGACAGTCACGGAACCCCATTGTGGTCTAAGTCCTTGATCTGACAGGCATCTGAAACAGATCGAGGCATACAGGGCAGAGACGGCGAGTGGTCTAAGTCCTTGATCTGACAGGCATCTGAAACTTCGACTTCGTGGTGGAGAGCGACGAGTCGGTGGTCTAAGTCCTTGATCTGACAGGCATCTGAAACTGTCCACGTTGACCATGACCTGCCTTCCGGGTGGTCTAAGTCCTTGATCTGACAGGCATCTGAAACGATATCCTCGCCCATCTGATTGACTACGAAGTGGTCTAAGTCCTTGATCTGACAGGCATCTGAAACCCCTTTTCTCTGAGGTAGAAGATCTGGTAAGTGGTCTAAGTCCTTGATCTGACAGGCATCTGAAACTACAATAACCCATGAAAAGAAGCGCGGAATGTGGTCTAAGTCCTTGATCTGACAGGCATCTGAAACGCCACGCTCGACCTACTGCGCCGTCTCGCGGTGGTCTAAGTCCTTGATCTGACAGGCATCTGAAACAAGGGAACTATACACGATTCCCCACCAACGGTGGTCTAAGTCCTTGATCTGACAGGCATCTGAAACTGAGACGGTGCAGACGTGGACGGTGCCGCGGTGGTCTAAGTCCTTGATCTGACAGGCATCTGAAACTGCATGATGACCAATTTCACTCGCATCATCGTGGTCTAAGTCCTTGATCTGACAGGCATCTGAAACAGACCTCGCCAAAGCGTGGGGATGCGCGCCGTGGTCTAAGTCCTTGATCTGACAGGCATCTGAAACTACATCACGAGAAGCGAAGGCAACTCGTGGGTGGTCTAAGTCCTTGATCTGACAGGCATCTGAAACCCAAGAGACATATCAACGAATGGAACCGTGGTGGTCTAAGTCCTTGATCTGACAGGCATCTGAAACATGTCCAGTCCGAATCGCTCGTTGACCTGTGTGGTCTAAGTCCTTGATCTGACAGGCATCTGAAACTATTACGGCGGCTGACCTGATCGGAACACCGTGGTCTAAGTCCTTGATCTGACAGGCATCTGAAACCTACCGCGTCACAGACGGATTCGACCGGCAGTGGTCTAAGTCCTTGATCTGACAGGCATCTGAAACCAATGAAGCGGCGGAGTGCGACTAGGCATGGTGGTCTAAGTCCTTGATCTGACAGGCATCTGAAACATTCACAGGCAAGCGCACACTACGGTATCGGTGGTCTAAGTCCTTGATCTGACAGGCATCTGAAACACTACATATCGAACAACTCAACGATCAGCAGTGGTCTAAGTCCTTGATCTGACAGGCATCTGAAACTGGACATTGCGGATACGCCATTGAACCGGAGTGGTCTAAGTCCTTGATCTGACAGGCATCTGAAACACATGCCGGCATGGAACGACTGGCTTGAGGGTGGTCTAAGTCCTTGATCTGACAGGCATCTGAAACAAAGCCGTTACTCCGATATCATTCATATTGGTGGTCTAAGTCCTTGATCTGACAGGCATCTGAAACAGGACGATGGAGGTTCCGAGGCTCACCAGTGTGGTCTAAGTCCTTGATCTGACAGGCATCTGAAACCGTTCGTATTATCTTCACCGTCGGCATCCTGTGGTCTAAGTCCTTGATCTGACAGGCATCTGAAACAACCGGCCGGGGAACAGGTAGCCGCGCGCGGTGGTCTAAGTCCTTGATCTGACAGGCATCTGAAACTGAGGTAGTTCAGTCGGTTATCATCCCTTGGTGGTCTAAGTCCTTGATCTGACAGGCATCTGAAACACGACCTTGCCGGCAAAGCGAACGAGATAGGTGGTCTAAGTCCTTGATCTGACAGGCATCTGAAACCTCCAATCAGTACCGAAAATCGACCACAAGGTGGTCTAAGTCCTTGATCTGACAGGCATCTGAAACCGATAGCCTTGGAGAATCCTGAACGTTCTATGAGAACTGAACATAGTCTCCATCAACATACTGGCTCTTCCCCTCTGTCAGAAGGACTTTTTTATCGCAGCATTCCAGGTCAAGAAGCTGCATATGGTGTCTTAGTAATTCACGGTGTAAATAAAGTAATTGGTCATTATCACAATATTGAGTTATATGAAGCATCACGAGCGTCCTGCTCTCGGCAAGAGCACCGGCAGTATCGACTACCAGTTGGATTTTATCATAGAGAGACCCCAGAGAATCAGTATCAATACACGGCTTAGCCATTGCAATCATTGACTTTATATCAGTTCCATCAAAAATGCTCAGAGGCAAATCCTCTTTCCATATTTCTTCTTGAATGATCGTTTTCGCCTCAGCCTGCAATGACAATAATCGACTTAATCCCTCAGGATCAAACCCGTCAATTAATTTCTTAACTGCAGCCTTCTGAAACAAAGCATCGTAATCCAACACCCCTGCACAATCACCCACGAATAGAATATTCTTCGCCGCCAAAACTTCCTTGTCGGACTCCACAAGGACAACATCATCATCCTCTCCACGAAGCCCTTGCACAAACTTGTACAGCACACTCGGAAGCTTGCATGCAATCACATTAAGTCCCCGTTCCAATGGCATAGCATCCAACGGATAGGAAACAATGCTGTCAATCATATAATCACCGTTCTTTCATCCGAATCTCTCACATCTCTTTTTCCTCTTCCCAAAAGAAATCTAATGGACGCATACTGTTTCTCAGTAACAATCAACGATTGAACCAGACCAGCACTCGGCACAAAACTCGCAACACGATTTTCCAGAAAACGAGCCGATTCTCGAGTAGTAGCAATTCGCACATATACGGATTCCTGAACCATCAGGAAACCCTCCTGAATAAGATTCTTCCGAAAAGATGCATATTCTTTGCGCTCATTAGGCGTCTTCATCGGAAGATCGAAAAACACTATAACTCTCATGACTCTGTATCGCACCGCCAAAACCCCAATTCAGGAAGGCAGCCCTCCCCCGCCAGATACCGTAATGAATCGCGAACGAATACATTGATTAATTGCGTAATCGTTGTCCCATATTGAGGCAGATCAGTCCTCATCAACTTGATAAGTTCTTCTTTAACTTCGCTTTCGAGAGACCTGCCGCTAAGCTCGAACACTTTCTGATCAACAAACGGGCGGAAGGGCTCCATAAAATCGCACGCTAAATTGAAAGGATTTCTCTCGCTATCATGATGAATACCGAATTCCGTAAGATAGCCTATTTCAGCTATTTTTCTAGCCACTTCTGACATAAGAATCGCATAGCCGTAGTCCAATAGTCCGTTTATCTGATTGTCGTCGTCAGATCTGACGAATTCGTACGTAAATAACCTCGGGAAATACATATGTGCGGCAACAGCCTCACGGTTGTCAGAATCCCCAGACTTAACATCTGCAGCAAGCATGCCGATCTTCTCCACGTCAGGACAAGGACAACACCTCTCCAGCACCTGCATTTGATGAGCGATTTTCTCTTGAACAATACGCTGCCATAGGATATTCCTGCGTTCCTCCAACCAACACATCTGCTGAACAATGCATGAGCGACGACTCGATTCAGTCTCGTATGGATTCGTCTCCCCAATCGGAAGATGATTTTCGTCACAAAAGATGACTTTGACATCACGTTTTAATAGATTCGCCATCGCATTAGCCGTCACAACCGCTTGAGTCGTGGAAATCATCACAGTACCCAAATCATCAAGAGGAAACTGGTAAACGTCATCATCTGTCTGAACCACCAACAATTTTAATTTTGTCGAGATCTTGCAATGTTTGGTAATCACAACATTCCGCCACGCCATACTCACTCCATTGTGTTATTCTTATAAAGGATTGTTTGGTCGCAATCCAAGGTGTCTAGGTCCTTGACCTGACAGGCATATATTGAAATAAAGCAAGACCCTCGGGCCAAGCTTCAGAAGGTTTTAGACCTGGCCTTATGGCTATGGGGCTCCCGGCAGCGCCGGGAGCCCCTATTTGTTATCTCGCTCTCCTCTTCAACTCGCCAACACTGATTCTCTGCTCAAACAGCCCAGACGGCGACTGGAAGATGAACTCGTCAGAATCAGCAAACGAATAACCCGATTTATTGTTCATCCTTCCCCAACTCTCCGACATCTTGAGATTTTTCAGGTTCGCTGTCTTTGCATCAGCATGCAACGCTCCCACCACTTCTTTGATAACGTCTTTCTTTTTCTCTAGTGAGACCCTGTTAAAAGCAGCATAGAAAGCCGCCAGTTCAGTCTCATCAAAGCGATGCTTCGGGTAATAATTCTGTATAGACTCAACAATCGCGTCAAACAACCCACATAACTGTTCCTCACTGACGCTATCCGCAGAGTTCATCACATCATCAAACAAGCAATACTCTTCATATGGAAGCCATAGTTGTTGTGCATTATTCAATTCGGCTGCAGACTTGATTGTTATTAAGGCGCCACCGTAACGAATCAACTGCATAGGCGGAACATGACGAAGTAGAATACGCGCCTTCCCGTATTCCAGTTTTTTCTCAACCAATATCATTCTCAGCGCATCATCAGAAGGATGATCACCCAACTTGGCATATTCTCGCATTGCGATATTCACCAAGCGCGTCTTTTTCTTTGACTCGATTAGAACAGCATAGACTGTTTTCTCACTTGAGAATCCACCATATAGGTCAGTATCCCGCATCTCCTTGTTAAAAGGAATGCGCATCTTTTTCTTTGACAAAGCTCCATATCGAGTCGTGTCATACAACGCACCGAAGCTATCACCCACCTTCTGAGTGACGAGCATCTTACGATAATTCATCACCTTGCGAAGATAAGCTTTATCTTCTTCACACCAAACAATCTCTCCAGTCTCAGGATTGATGCGCTTGTCTGGATCCCCGGAATTCATCGAACCAACAATAAAGCCAAACGCTTTATTTCTCCTGCGCTCTCCAGCACTCACTTTCTTCCTGTATCCACGCAGGTAATCTTGCAGGTACAGATTGTAGGAATTCACTGCTCCATCGGAAACCAAGCCATTAGCGAAGAAGCCTCTATTAACCGCGAACTGACCCGCAACACCGAGGCACAGCGCGTCCTGTGCATGGTGATAGTCGTTGATATCACGGTTCTTATGGGAGAAACCAAGATATTGGCGCATTTCCTTCGTTAGCTCGGAATTCAGACCAATTACCGCGGCGCTGTTTCCATAACGCTTACGCATGATGGTGGCAACATTCTTCATAATCTGACGAGTCTCCACCAGCGAGCGCTGAACGAAGCGCTCCTTCTCGTGGGAGGAAAAGTCATTCTGCCGATTCAGTCTGTCGAACTTAACACGACTGATCAGGTCAGCGTCCAACAGCTCCTGCCAGAAATTCCTCATACGGTTCGCGATTTCGGGCAGATACTGGAAAGAGTCCGTCTTTCTTGCGTTTGCCGCGCGAGCTACCAAAACTCGATTATCCAGAGAATCATTCTGAGTCACGGCTTGCGGGATGATGTGATCGATATCATAATCCGAAGAGAGCCTGTCAAGATTCAGAGGTTCTCCGGTATACATATCTTTACCAAGCTGCGTGTAGTACAGGAACAGCCTATCGTCTCGCAAATCATTATCACTGCACTCGTTCAATGATTCGGCGAGGTCCTGGAACTCCTTCTGCAATCCAGCACTCTTGTACAGGCCCTGCAAGCGGCTCTTTCGAGATACCGTTCGGGCGCTTTGTTGGACATCTCCCGCGAGTTCCAGGAAAATCCGCGAAGGTTCCTTGCCTACTGCCTTCGAGATATCATCAATGACTCGAATCGCCTGATTGATACCTCTCTTGACCTTAGGCGAGACACGCAAGTCATCGATTATATCCTGATAGGAGTTCCCATCTTCAGCGCCAACGTTCTGCTGGTTGATCCACTCCCCAACGCCAAGATTCTTGTCAGTGATGATCTCCATGAAATTGCGATTGGTTTCCCGCATTATCTCGATAATGCTGTGTTTTGCAGGAGCGAAATCATTCCCAATCTTGCAAACAGCCACCTTCGAGGCAAGAAGTTTTCTTGAAAGCTTGCCCCATCCTGTGTAATGCGTATTGGAGAGTAGCTCGCAATTGGTTGCCGTCAGCTCGCCAAGCAGCTGCAGCTGATGTTTCAAAGTCTTTTTATCTTCAAACACCGTCTGCAACTCGATAATCTTCTCAACGACATCCTTATGACTATTCACATAGGAGGCTTTGAGCGTGCGGCACATCTTCCCATACGATGACAGGGAGCTGGTGAATTTCTTCTCGTCAGCCAAGCCGGAAATCTCATAGGTATTCCCGTATGTTCTGCGCAACAGATTTTCAGCAGCCTTCTTGGTGACCGTTGCTTGTTTGGCGAAAAGTTCTTCAAGTAGCAGTTGCTTCTCATTGTGGCCGAGTCTCACACGCCGCTTATCAGCCCAATGGTTGCCTGTACGAATCGACAGACGGACATTGTTCAACTCGTTAAGGACTTCGAATTCCTGGTACAACAAGGAGTTCTTTGGCAACGTTGGCTCGCCAAGCAGGTAGCTGTCCGTGCCTACCAGACGCTCAATGAATTTGCGTCCCGACTCATCCTTGTCGACCATCTCGTCAAAGTTCCAAGGCGTAATCACGCCCTTCTTCTTGCGAATCATCCAATGGTTTTCCCCATTATCGGACGACTGCATGTCATCACGCGATACCAGCGGACCAACATAATAAGGCACGCGGAAAGCAAGCAAACCTTCTAGCTTATTGACTTCCTTACCATCTTTGATATAGGTCTCCAGAAGGAAGGGATAATACCGTCCCTGCTTTTGGATGATTTTCTTCAACTCGTTCAGATGAAGCTGGTAGGGAATCACACCATTTCCAGAGTCCCTTTGGACAGGGAACAACTCATCGTTTTCGATGTCGTGGAGAAGTCTTTCTTTCTCCTGATCAGGCAAAACAGAACCTTTAATCAGCTCCTCGAAGAACTTATTGGCTGCTTTGCGCTTATTCTCATAATCCTTTGCACCACGAATGCTTCTTCGCTGTCCTCCAACGATTTCCCAGCCTACGAGAGCGCCGTAGTTCTTATTGATATTCTCGGCATTGGATTCCTCGCGGCAATAGCGCTTGATCAAGTCCCAATTCCGTTGATGCTGTTCATATCTCGCGCACATCGACTCAGAAACGCTCGTGGAATCTCCCAGCAACTGTTTCAGAGCAATGGCACTGTACTGTCGCTGGATACAGTCCAGAAAATCGCATTCATTATCTTCCAGCAGACCAGAATCACCGATTGCGCTGCGCTTCTCGTCATAATCGGCCTTGTTGAAATAGAGCACGAGCGTTTTCTTGTCTTCCGGAGTGTACTCCTTATTAGGAAACACCTTCGTCAAATCAAGCTTATTGCCTTCAAGACCGGCAAACACTGCGCTGATGATAGCCTCTTGGCGCTTCGATAATGCGGTACCCTCCTTGAGAATGGAGATTGCATTCTTAGCACGTATGGAGCGAGAACCTTTGGTCGTGCACAGCGCTTCCGTCAGTCCATTCGCATCCGCTTGCAGCTCCAGATCCTCGCCAGTTTCGTATTCATCAGCATATTGCAGAATTTCCGTGAGCAATTTGAGAAGATCCTCGACATCGAAAACCGAAGAAGGAACCAATTCTCCTTCCGTGAGGAAATTGCCACGGTATTTCATCATGTGATGGATGGCGAGGTACACCTCTCGAATATCATGGCGCTCATCATCTTCCATCAGTGTTTTACGCAGATGGTAGATAGTCGGGTATTTCTCGTAAAAACGCTTATCCTGCTCATTCGAGTCGAACAGGACACCTCCGAACCAATGACCTTCATTGTTCTTATCTTTAGGGTGAACCCAGGAATACTTCCTTCGCATCAGGAAAGACGGATCCACCTCGGACAACGCCTGATCAAACATCGAATCAAGCATACGCAAGCGCCAATGACGGCGGGAATAACGCCTACGAGTGGTTCGCGCCATTCTGCGCTCCTCCGCCGTTGAAGCGGGCTCGAACAGTCTCGCGCCAATAAGTTCATGCCCCTTCGCACGCACAAGACGATAATTAGGAGTGAACGCCGCCCAGCCAACGGAAGCGTTGCCTATATCCAGCGAGACGGCGTAATCTTCAACAGCATTTTCCCGGTTCATAAGACTCCATTGACGTAGAACTCTAATTCGTCTTCAAGTCTATTACAGAAAATACTGACATCCACGCATCACCCTTTTGCGATTCTTGTGGAATTCGGCACATCGCGGTTATTTAAAGCTTTTTCATCGCTATTTTGTACACATTTGTTTACGTCTCATTTCGGACATTACCCAGATTACACAAAAGGGGCTGCCCATTCACAAGGAATGGACAGCCCCTCACGCGAGAATCAGCGAAGCATCAACACAATGCTTCGGCAGACCAGCTTCACTTGGGCAGTGCAAAACCGCACAAACCTCCCAAAGTCAGCCACCCAGCCAACCACCTCAGGCCTTCGCAACCTCCACGCCCAGCTCGGCGCCGGCTTCGACGCTTACACTGTCGGACGAAGTGTCGTGTGCCACGAGGTCCTTGAACTGTTCGACCTTGGCCACATCGTCCGCGGGCACGGTCACCTTCAGCGTGATGCGGTCGGAGATCTCCAGGCCGGCGGCCTTACGGGCTTCCTGCACGGCGCGGATCACGTCGCGGGCGTAGCCTTCGGCCAGCAGATCATCGTTGAGCTCGGTGTCGAGGATCACGAAGCCACCGGTCGGCAGCGCGGCGGACACGGAGTTCGCAGCCTCCTGCGCGTCCTTCTCCTCCACGCGGTTGATCAGCTCGTATTCGCCTTCCTCAAGCGCGATCTCACCGTTCGGCGTCTCGCACACCGGGGCACCGGCCTCGTTCACATGCCACGCACCGCTCTTGGAAGCCTTGATGGCGAACTGCACGTCCTTACGCAGACGCTTGCCGGCCACACGCGCGTTCACGCGCAGCTCGTTCACGATCGTCAGGCCCTGGGAACCGGCATCCTCCAGTGTGCAGAATTCAACGTCCTTCACATTCAGTTCGGACTTCAGAATATCGGTGTACGCGGCCACGGCCTGCGGGTCCTCAACCACCACGGTCAGCTTGGCGAGCGGCTGGCGCACGCGAATCTGCTTGGCCTTACGCATGGAAAGCGTGCC
>OFMT01001491.1_pt1 | contig 16465 bp, 3 predicted proteins | sample 1541891 | NCBI WGS metagenome assembly OFMT01 (sample SAMN04209230, study PRJEB22552) | human gut metagenome | biome: gut; material: feces | host: Homo sapiens | place: USA: Oklahoma | reverse complement strand
AAAGAAAAAAAGAAGCGTAACTCCTTGTGAAATCGGTTGTACATGAAAGATGATAAACAGATAAACTTGCAATTGCCGTATGAAATAAAGTCGCCCACCTGCACCAGAAAACACTTGAATATCAACATTACCGATACAGGCAAAGGCAACACTCGGCGTTGGCAAGCCCCAGGCAGACAGCGAGTGCAACGAGCGAATTCCGCCGGACGGTTTTGACATGGCTGCACTAGAAGTTACGCTTTGCGGAGGAACCCCTCCACCGCCTAACGGCGGTTCCCCTCCCCTTTCAGGGGAGGCTATACTGCCCAAAAACAAACCCGCCCCGACAGAAGTACCTGTCGGGGCGGGTTTTGCGGCATCAGAACAATTTCACCTGTTCCGTTACAGCCGGTTTACTTTTTCTTACGCTTGCAGCCTGCCACGATTGCCGCTGCCAGTGCAATGCCTGCCGGAATGATGACTACCGGCAATGCTTCGCCTGTCTTTGGCGTGGAGGAGATTCTTGTGTTGCTTCTGCTGCTGGAAGAAGACGAACCGGAACTGCTTCTGATGACTGTGGTCGTCTGGCTTCCGCCAGCTGCTGTTGTTGTGCCGGAGCCGCCATTGCCTGCGGTCGTACCGGTGCCGCTTTCTCCAGTCACGGTCGTGGTTTCCGTAGAAGCCGTGGTCGTGGTGGAAACGGACGGGGTATGCTCGCCGTTGCCGGCGGTGGTATTCTTCGCAGTAGTTGTGGTTGCTTCCGTAGTCGTTGTGGTTTCTTCGGTAGTTTCCGTTGTGGTGGTTTCAGTACCAACGTACTCATCGATCATCACAATGGCTCTGCCGTCCGGATTTGCCGTTACCACAGCATTTTCCACGCTCCAGCTGCCGTCTTCATTCAGGCTGACGCCAACAAACAGTACCAGTGTACCGTCTTCGTTCAGCTGGAAGTAGATCGGTTCTGCAACGAGGTAATCTGCCGGAGCCAGTGTTTCGGTCAGGCAGTACGGTGTGTTCGGCTGGATTCCGGCAAAGACATGCGATACGCCTTCTTCGGATACCCACTGATCGATCACATTGCCACTCTGATCGGTAATGTTCAGAGATGCTCCGCCGATCTCATTGCCGCCCACGTCACACTTGCGGATCACATAGCCGTCCGGCTGTTCGGTGGTGGTGACAATTGTAGTTGTCGTTTCCTCCGTTGTCGTGGTGGCTTCTGTGGTTTCCTCTGTGGTAGTTTCAACAGTGGTTTCTTCTGTCGTGGTAGTCGTTGCTTCGATGGTTGTCGTAGCTGCTGTTGTGACAGTTGTTTCTGCGGTAGTCACTGTGCTTGCCGCGGTAGTGCTGGTTTCGGTCACCGTTTCCGCAGTCGTTCCTGCGGCAGTTGTGGTGGTCGATGCTGCACTGGTTTCCGTAGAAGCACTTGCTGTTGTAACAGTTGTTTTGGCGGTTGTGGTATCTGTGGTAGTTCCGTTGGTAGAAGTGGTAGTCGGGCCTGCACTGGTTTCCGTAGTATTTCCACTGGTTGCCAGTGTGGTGTCTGTTGTCACTTCGGTGGTGGTTTCGCTGGTAGAAGTGGTAGTCGGGCCTGCACTGGTTTCCGTGGTGTTTCCGCTGGTTGCCAGTGTGGTGCCTGTTGTCACTTCGGTAGTGGTTTCACTGGTAGAAGTGGTAGTCGGGCCTGCACTGGTTTCCGTAGTGTTTCCACTGGTTGCCAGTGTGGTGTCTGTTGTCACTTCGGTGGTGGTTCCACTGGTTTTCGATGTAGTTGTTACAGTTGAAACTGTGGTAACTGTACCAGTTCCCGTAGTGGTTTCTGTGTCAGATGTTGTGCTGCTTTCGCTGGTTGCAGTAGTTGTTGTGGTTGTTGTAGTCGTTGTAGTCGTTTCCGAAGTCGATGTTGTAGTAATCGCAGGCTGTTCCGCATCGCAGACCAGAATCTGCCCTGCGGTCTTGTCATAGTAGTAATAACCCTCGGTCGCCTTGTCATTCAGACTGTTTTCGGCACTGGTGTCTGTGACAACACCGTTTTCCACAGTAAAGGTCATTGTCGATTCGATTACCGTGTAGGTCTTTTCGGTTTCTTTGTCTGTAAAAGCACCGCCGGTTTCTTTCAGTGTGTATTTGCCGTCCGGCAGCTTGCTCAAAATAGCATCTGTCTTGCCGGAAGTCCATGTAATAGACTTTGCATCTCTGCTGTCCACATGAATATTTGCTGTCACACCGTCCAGCGTTGTTCCGCTTTCGTCCGGCTTTGTCAGAGTCAGGGTCAACGTTGCTCCGGTGACTTCCTGCTTTCCGGTGATGTCCTTCTTGGCAATGGTAAGCTTGGAAACCTCGTCCCGAATGGTCGTGGTTCCGGTCACCTTGCCGTCTGTTCCAATGGTGAAGGTTTCTTCTGCGGTGTACAGCTGGTAGCCGTCCGGTGCATTGGTTTCTTTCAGCTTGTATGTGCCTGCCGGCAGTCCGGTGATGGTCGTTGCATCTTCTCCGGAAACAAACTGAATGGTCTTGCCGTCTGTACTGATGCTGTAATCCGTTCCCTTGACCAGTACTGTCTTGTTCCCGTTCTTATCGGTTCTGGACAGTTCCAGTTTCGTGGTATCCAGCACGTTTTCTGCGGTGATCTCCAGTGTTGCACCGGCTACTTCCGCACCGCTTCCTGCGTCCTGCTTGCTGATCGGTACGACGTTGACAGCTTCCGCATCGCAGACCAGAATCTGTCCTGCGGTCTTGTCATAGTAGTAATAACCCTCGGTCGCCTTGTCATTCAGACTGTTTTCGGCACTGGTGTCTGTGACAACACCGTTTTCCACAGTAAAGGTCATTGTCGATTCGATTACCGTGTAGGTCTTTTCGGTTTCTTTGTCTGTAAAAGCACCGCCGGTTTCTTTCAGTGTGTATTTGCCGTCCGGCAGCTTGCTCAAAATAGCATCTGTCTTGCCGGAAGTCCATGTAATGGAATCTGCGGTTCTGCTGTCCACACGGATATTTGCTGTCACATCGTCCAGCGTTGCTCCGCTTTCGTCCGGCTTTGTCAGTGTCAGGGTCAACTTTGCTCCGGTGACTTCCTGCTGTCCGGTGATGTCCTTCTTGCCAATGGTGAGCTTGGAGGCAGCATCTTCCATGACAACCTTATTGTCGTCCTTGGTCAGTCCGTTGACTGTTCCGACCTTGCCGTCAGCTCCGACCTCGAAGTTCATCTCCTCGGTCTTTTTGGTGAAGCCGTCCGGTGCGGTGGTTTCTTCCAGCGTGTACACGCCTGCCGGCAGATTTGCCAGTGTCACACCGCCCTTGGCGTTGTCCGAAGTCCATGTAATGGTGTTGCCGCTGGTTTCGATTCCAGCAGTGCTGCCGTCACTGTAGAAGCCCTTGACCTTGCTCAGGTCTGTTCCTGCCGGTGCAGTCAGTTTCAGTACGGCTCCGGTGAGTTCTTCTCCGCCGCCGACTGCCTGCTTACTGATCGTCACGCTGGGCTTCTGACCGTCCTTCATGGTAATGTCGTTGCCGGAAACGTCATATTCTGTGGTTCCCGTTGCATCAACTACACCGTTTTTAATGGTAAAGGTGAAGTCTGTGCTTACCTTGTTGTAGCCGTCCGGTGCAACTACCTCCGTCATGGTATAGGTGCCGTCCGGCAGACCGATGATGTCGGTCTTGTTTTTGCCGTCCTCGTTTTTGTCGTCAGAAATAAAGGTCAGTTCCTTGCTGGTCAGCCGGTACTGAGATTCGTCGTCCACGCTGTCCGACTTGGTGAAAGTCGTTCCGGTTCTGGAGAGTTCTACCAGAGCTTCGTTCCAGCTGCCGTCTGTCTTGGTAATGGTGATCTTTGCACCAGCCAGTTCCTTCAGAGAGGTGATGTCTTTCTTGCTGACGCTGATCTGCGACCGGTTGATGACAGTCAGTCCGTTTTCCGTCAGTGAGAAATTGCTGCCGGTGATCGGGTTGCCCTGTGCATCTGTGGTGACAATATAGCCGTCTGCATTGACTGTAAAGGAAATGCTTACCGGTGCATAGCCTGTCATGGGCTTTTCTGTCAGGGTGTAATCGCCCTCTGCCAGTCCTGTGAATTTCTTAGAACCTGTGCCAGATGTCCATGTCTTGCTGTAGCCGCCAGGACCGGTCAGTGTCATTTCACAGCCTTTCATAACGCTGCCCTTGACATCGACCTTTGCAAAGGACAATTCCACTTGTGTGGTATTGGCATCAGTAATGACCTTTTCGCCCGGAATACCCGGCAGCAGGTCTACCCGATTGCCGCCGGAGTAGGTAGCGAGGAAGGTCTTACCGCCTGCCGAGATTGTGCTCTCATTTTCCACGCGTTTGCCGTCTGCGTCCAGCTCAAAGACGTAATAGATCTTGCTGCTGTCCAGTCCGTCAAAAGTGACAGACTTTTTGCCCTTGTCGCCGGCTGCAATGGTAATGGTTTTCTTCTGTCCGGAAACTTCCTGATAGTTGCCGTCTGCGTCCATGGTGAACAGAGCAACGGTCGCTTCATGGCTGTCTGCCGGATTGCCGTCCTCGGTAGCGATCTTCGTTACCTTGATCTGAGCCGGATTCTTGGTGGTGTTTGTGATAATGGTGTTTGCCTGCGGTGCGTCCTTGGTCAGGGTAAGTGCCGCAACCTGATTGTGGTCATCGCAGCAGTCATAAGAAACGTAGAATGTCGTATCTGTTTTTGTAGTGGAATTCTTGGGATCGAGAACAACAGGCATCTGGAAAGAAGCACCGTTTTCGACACGCTTGTCACCGTTCATTTCAAAAATGTAGTACGGAGTATCTGCTTTCAAATCGTACCGTTTGTTCTGTTCATTCAGTTCAGTACTGAATTTCACCTCAGAACCTGCAATAACTTCCTGAGTATCACCTACCTGAGTATAGGTGTCACCGTTCTTGGTGAACAATCCCACGGAGAATACGGGTGTGCTCTTGACATCATCTGCGATCAGCACCTTGCTGACGGTGATGCTGTATTGGGTTTGTTCAAAGTTAGTGATTGTAGTAGTACCGCCTGCCTGTACTGCCGACCGTATTACCGGTACGAAAGAGTAGCGGATACCACTATCCGCAGTGTAAGTACCAGAATCTCCTGTATAAGTCGGAACGCCGTTGGCATTGGTTTCCAGCACGTAGAAATCCATACCCTTGGGCACGTTTTCAAATGTAACTTTCTTTGAGTCTGCCTCGGTAAAGGTCAGGGACTGCACCGGTACTTCCTCATAGCGAACATAATCGCCTGCCGCATTCTTGGTGAACAGGGCAAAGTAGAAGGTGTCGCCGGTGACGTTTCCGCCTTCCACGCCTGCCAGTGTCTTGGTCAGCGTGATATCGCCCGTATTTTTGGTATTGGTCACGTAAACAGTCTGGTCCGTTGTGGCATCAGTAGTGGAGATCTTATTGTAGGTATATGCCGGTGTGTAGTTGTGAATTTGATTGCCCTTGGCATCTGTTTCCAGCAGGTAAACGTTGTTGGCGTTGTTGGTCTGCTGCTTGATCGAGGACAGGTCTACGTCCTTCATGGTGACAGAAGCCGCAGTCTGTCCTGCCGGAATGGTGACGGAAATCACATCACTCAACCGTGTGGTGTAATTTTCATCGGTAAACAGTGCAAAGTAGAATGTTGCGTCCTTGGTTTCTGCTTCTGTCAAAGTCTTGTTGACCGTCACATCAACGGTGGTGTCCGGTGTCTGTACCCAGACGCCGACCTTTGCCGGCTCTGCTACCATGACAGTATCGCCCAGAATGTCGGTATTCTGATAGGAGTACGCGAAGCTGTTCCATGCGATGTTTTCCTCGCCGGTCTTTGCCACATAGCTGGGAACGGTTGCGGTAACTTTGACAACAACTTCATCGCCAACCTTGACGGTCGTATCTTGCAGCTGGATACGGAAGTCTACGGTATCCGCAGAGGAAATACCTGTCCAGTTCATGACATCGTTCTGTCCCAGCCAGTCCTTGGAGTACTCATTCAGGACGGAGGTCTTGTCGGTGGAATAGCTGTACGCTGCATTTGCACTCACATCTGTTCCGCCTACCGTAACAGAATCAATGCTCTTGAGAGTCACGCCGAATGCGGAGAAACGCTCATAGCCGGAAACCAGACCCAAGTCACCCACATAGGGCAGACGGTCAATAATGGTCATGTTTTCCAGAGCTACCGGCGAGTTGTTCTTGATGTGGAGTTCATAGGTCACATCTTCGCCCTGCATGCCCTGCACATAGTTATGGGTAGGCTCACGGCTGTAACCGGTATCATCAGCCGGATCGGTGTGAGGGTCGCCGGTGTGTCCATTATTGGTATAGGTAATCGTTTTCCACGATTCGGTGGTCAGACCAACGATATTGTAGTTTGCATAGTTCCAGATCTGCGTGTCGCGCTTTTCGCCGGCAACCGTATCTTCTGCGGAGAACGGCTGGTCAATGGTGGCGTAACCGGTGTTGGTGATAACGCCTTCTTTTTCCTGGCCGTCTTTTACAGTGGTAGCGAATTGTACGACGATGGCATAGTTCGGCTCCAGTTTTCCTTCTGTAACGCCTGTTCCTGTCACACTGGAAACATCCCAGCTGACAGAATCACCGTTGGCAGTGGTTTTGATCGCTGCACCAGTTCCGGTAACCATACCATATTTGTCCACAGCAAAGCTGCCGTCTGCCTTCAGCGGCACTACAAAACATTTTGTAGGGTAGCTGGTGTTGTCAAATTCATAGCAGCTGGGAAGATTATCTGTCAGCGTCACGTCAGTGAGATCCAGCCTGCCCAGTTCTTCCCCGTTCAGGGTAGCCTTGCCAGCGGTATCTGTTTCGCCCTTGCCGTTATAGAGGACTGCCTGCCAGATCAGGGTATCGCCAGCGGTGATATAGCCGTTTTCTACCTTCTGGACATCTGCGTTTTGATAGTCCTTTCCGGCATAGGAAGCTACTGCCAGTTTGGCGAAGCCGGGGGCGGGGGTGGTTTTGGTGAAGCTGATGTCCACCTTATCCTCCGGCGAGATCACACGGTCACTGCCGTCATTTTTGCCCTCCACCACTGTCACCTTGGAAAGGGTGTTTGTCAGTGTGACTTTTTTCGCCGTGCTGTTTGCCAGTTCCTGTGCCTTGTCGGCGGTCAGCTTGGCTTGGTAAGTCAACTTTACGCCACCGCCCCACTGATTTTCAAATTTTTCTGTGGAAACAAATGTAAAGGTCAGCGTCTGTCCAACTTGAGTTGCCTGAATGCCACTCAAAGCTGTATGATTTGCAGTTCCCTCTACACTATCTAGCACATATTCCATGCCGTCCGGCAGCGTATCTTCTACAACGATCTTTTTCCCAGCATAGTCATTATTTGAACCAGAAAGTGCCAAGCTGTAACTAAATGTTTTCTGCTCCAGCTCTGCCGCTGTCTTATCAACGATATTGGTCGTTTTGTCCGCACTATTTGTCAGTGACTTTTTCGCCTCAAAAACAGTATTGCTTACTGGATTCAAGATCATGTCATGTGCATACCAAGTTACAGTTTTGTTTCCGTGTTCGTTTACAGTCAGACCGCCTACTGCGGTATAGTTATAGACACCTCTCTGTGTTCCGAACTTTGTTTCAAATGCACTTAATGTCTGCATCAATGCACTATTATTCAGATTAGTACCATCACCATACCCCTGAATTCCCCTTTTTTCAGAAGCGTAGTCATTATTTGTATTAGTGACATCGTTTCCAAGTACCACGTATTCCACTGTCACTGATTCGCCAGCCGCCAGATTGATTCCCATAATATTAAAGGTTTCAACCGCATAGCCTCCACCATCAATTTTATTTTGCTCTACAGTAACAGTCTGAATTCTGGGGTTAGACGCATTGCCGTTAATTGCAACGACTTTCAGAACATCAGAAGCTTCCCACTTCAACGTTGTACCATAATCATATAAGTACAGGTTTTCCATGGTCGTGGTTCCCTTGTTGGTAAAAGTCGCCTGATATGTTAGCTTATCACCATTTACAATTTCTGTTGTATCATCTGCTTGTATACCATTTACTGCAATGATTTTCTTTTGCAAGCTATATTTGCTTAAATCTTCACCGCCGTAAATAGTATGCGTCGCAGTACCCTTTTCTTCAGCACCCTCATACACCTTTGCGGTATTTGTCAGTGTTGCAGCTGTTGCAGAAGCTTCCACATTTGCATATACTGTCAACGTAATCGACTTTCCTTTTGGAACAGTAACCGTTCCGCCGGCAGTCAATGTTTTTGTATCAACAGTAGTAATATCCTTTGTTGTACCGTCTGCCAAAGTCAGCACACCATATACGCCGCTATTCTCACGGAATGCCATATCATTTGGCAGAATATCCTCTATCTTCACATTCTCAGCATCTGCTTCACCGTTGTTTGTTACTGTAATTGTATAAACAACATCTTCTGCAGTGCCAAATGTGTAATTGCCGACATCTGCCGTCTTCGTAATCCCCAGCTGTGCTTTCGGTGTATCCGGTGTAAACTTCACTTTATTGGAAGACTTGTCGTCTACCTTTGCCACATTGGAGATCTCTCCGGTCACGCTGCTTTTGATTGTACCAGTCACCGTGATCTGCACCGTTTTTCCTGCCGGAACGTCAATTTCATTCGGAAAGGCTGATTTTGTAACACCGTCTACCTTATAAGTTATATTCTCCAGCTTGCTCGACAGGTTATCATCTGCAACAGGAACATCTTTCGCGTCCTTTGCACCGGAGTTGGTAACAGAAATGGTATAGGTCGCAATCTGTCCGGCCATGCCGGGGTAGTACTTCTGTCCCAGATTCTTACCATTATAAGTTACATAGCCGCTCTTCATCGGCGTTTCAATCACTGTCTTGTCTTCCTTGACAGAGATCGTTGCCTTGGCTGTGTTTTTACCGTCGGTCACTTCGTTGGTCAGGTTTGCAGTCTGGTCTTTGGAAACCTTGCAGACCACCTTTGCTGTCACCGTTGCACCGGCAGCGACATTCTGGAATGTCACGCTGTTTCCGGAAACAGTACCGTCTGCGGTTGTGATGCTCTGCAGTGTCATGCCGTCCGGAACGTTATCTGTCAGTGTAATATCCCCGGCAGCATCACCGGTATTCGAAGCGGAGATCTCAAATTCTACAGTATCCCCGTTCACGTAGTATGCTTTTCCATTTTTTACGGTTTTTCCAATACTGAACTTCGGCCCCTGCGGAGCAGAAACCTTCAGTTCCACGCTGTTTCCGCCGATGGTCGAATAGCTGGTATCGTCACCGTAGGGCTTGCCGGAAACAGTCAGGCTGTTGGTGACCTTGCCGTCTGCGGTGCCGTTCATCTTCACGGTGCTGCTGTTCAGAGGCAGTGCCACGTTCAGATTGACTGCGGACATTTCTGCATTGGTGTTCTTGCTGTCCACGGTGAAGCTGATCTTGGCAGTGCTAGTGCCGTCGATGGCCTCTACGCTCAGGTTGCCGGCGGTGTAGCCTGCTGCCGCAACGGCAGACTTGACGGCGTTTTCCACCGCGGTCTGTGCACCACCGGTAAAGGTCATTTCCGACAGTGAAATGGTATCCTCGAATTTCAGGGACTGTACCCATTCCACGCCGTTTTTCTTGGTGACGTTGTTTGCCGAAGCACTCAGGGTATAATTTACCGTGGTGCCGGCAGCCAGCTGTGCCGCTGTCAGGGCGTTTCTGTCCTCCGACTTGGACGCACTCCACTGCCGTTCTGCCTTGGCAGTAATTGTACTGCTGGCATTCTTGCCTGTGCTGTCCTGTACGATCTTTACAGTCGAAATCGTTCCGCCCGGGGTCTTGCCGTTTTGGAACTTCGCCTGCAGCCGGACCTGTTTGGTCTGACCGTTGTCAATATCAAAGGCGATATACCGGCTGCCGTCGCTGTTGACATGCAGGGTATACCCATTATAAACGGCACCGTCCCTGAAGCCGTTTCCGGCAAAGTTCGGCAGCAGCAGATTCTTGTCGGTGATCTCGATCCGATAAGAATCCACCTCACCCTCATTGACGTTGTTTCCGGAGATCGTCGACATTAGATAGAACACAGCTCCGGTATCCACTATACTAAGCGGATTGTACTTGTCGTCCCGAAATTCGACACTGGCGTTTGTCAGTACCAGCGGTCCGCCGGATCGCCCGTTATTGTCTGCCGATACCGGAAACAGCATCGACGGCAGGCAGGTCACGATCATCAGGACTGCCAGCAAGACACTGATGACTCTTGTACGCAGGTGTCTTGTCTTTTCTGTCTGCATAAAAAAACTCCTCTCATTGCGGGAACGCTGCACGCAGTCTGTTTTGCATTCTTTCGTGCAAACTTTATGCGGCGTTTCCTCAGATTTTTTGCACGGGAAAACCGGTTCCCTGTGCAGATTTGCACCGTGGCAGCAACATCGACAAAAACGATATACATACCACATTTTTTACGGCAATTTCCACTAACTCCGCCGTTTTTTAACTGTTCAATTGTTTCCACAATCAAAATAACATTTTGGCATAAATCACGGAAATTGCTCTGATACAACTTTATTATACTGATTATCTGTGAAGTTTTATATCACTTTTTATGTAACGTTTGAAAAGTCAGGGGAAGAATCAGGAAGTCTGTTCAAACTGCTTTCTGATTCTCCAAATTTTGCAGCGGCATCTCCGGCGAATGGCTGTCCGAATTTACCCGCGTGCAACTTCTTTCAATCACATATGACGAATCACGCCATTGTTTTTTCAAATATTTCGTGAAAAAAGCTATTGCAACCTTGCCCAAAATCCGGTATAATAAATAGTAGGGGATGTTCCAGAGGAAACGGAACAGTCCGCAGTATGGCAAATCGAAGCCAGCACTAATAAATGGCACGCCTATGCCAAATGCATTGAGGAGGATATTATGGTAGCAAAAACAACAGAAAATCCCCAGAGAGAAGAATTAAAACAAAAATTCGTAGACCGACTTCAGCTGGAGTGCAGCGTTTCTCCGGACGAAGCTTCTGACAAGCAGATCTATCAGGTGCTGTCTGCCCTGATGGTCGAAAAGCTGAAGCACAAGCGGCAGCATTTTATCAATAAAACCAATTCCGTCGGCGGAAAGAACGTTTACTATCTGTCCATGGAATTCCTGATGGGTCGTTCCCTGAAGACCACCCTGTACAATCTGGAACTGGCAGATGATGTCCGTGCGATCCTGCAGGATTATCACATCAACCTGGACAGCATTTTCGAGTGCGAACCGGACGCTGGTCTGGGCAACGGCGGTCTGGGCCGTCTGGCAGCATGCTATCTGGACGCAATGGCAACACAGGAAATCCCTGCGACCGGTCACTCGATCTGCTATGAGTACGGTATCTTCAAGCAGATTCTGGAAGACGGCTGGCAGACCGAAGAACCGGACAACTGGCTGCCGGGCGGCAGCGTATGGCTGGACCCGAAGCCGGACGAAGCCATTGAAGTCCACTTCGAGGGCAACGTACAGGAATACTGGCAGGATTCCTATCACTATATTTCCCATGTCAACTACAACACCGTTATCGCGATCCCGTATGACATGTACGTTTCCGGTTACGGCAGTGCCGGCGTTTCTACCCTGCGTCTGTGGAAGGCACAGGCACCCAGCTTTGACATGAAGGAATTCAACGAGGGCAACTATGAACAGGCTCTGTCCCGCAACTCCATGGCGAATGCGATCTCCAAGGTACTGTACCCTAACGACAACCATCTGGAGGGCAAGTCCCTGCGTCTGCGTCAGCAGTACTTCCTGTGTGCCGCAGCTATCGGCGACATCGTCAACCACCACATGAACGTATACGGCACACTGGAAAACCTGCATGAAAAGGTAGCGATCCACATCAACGACACACACCCGACACTGGCAATTCCGGAACTGATGCGTGTGCTGCTGGACGACTGCGGCTATACATGGGATCGTGCATGGCACATCGTCACCAACACCTTTGCCTACACCAACCACACCGTTATGGCAGAGGCTCTGGAAAAGTGGGACGTGAATCTGGTCAAGCAGATCGTGCCGCGTATCTTCCAGATCATCGTGGAGATCAACAACCGCTACTGTGCCGGTCTGATGGAACGCAACGGCGGCGACAGTGCAAAGACCACCCGCATGTCTATCATCAAGGACAACCAGATCCACATGGCTACCCTGTGCGTCATGGCTTCTCACAGTGTCAACGGCGTTTCCAAGCTGCACTCGGAGATCATCAAGGACAGCGTATTCCACGAAGAGTATCTGGATACGCCGAACAAGTTCAAGAATGTCACCAACGGTATCGCATACCGGAGATGGCTGTATCAGTCCAATCCGGGTCTGACCCAGCTGCTGCGTGACAAGATCGGCGACGGCTTCCTGAAAGACGGCAGCGAGCTGAAAAAGCTGGACGTTTTCGCAGACGACAAGGCCGTTCTGGAACGGTTGCGGAAGATCAAGAAGGAAAACAAGCAGCGTTTCGCCAAGTATGTCAAGAAAAAGAGCGGTCTGGTTCTGGACACCGACAGCATTTTCGATGCTCAGGTAAAGCGTCTGCACGAATACAAGCGGCAGCACCTGAATGCTCTGCACATTCTGGCACAGTACAACGCCCTGCTGGAAAATCCGGATATGGACTTTACTCCCAAGACCTACATCTTCGCCGCAAAGGCTGCTCCGGGCTACTATCTGGCAAAGCAGATCATTAAGATGATCTGGGCTCTGTCCGAGGAGATCCGCAAGAACCCCCGCATTTCCGACAAGCTGTCTGTATACTTCCTCGAAAACTACTGTGTTACCATGTCTGAACTGCTGATGCCGGCCTGCGACATCTCCGAGCAGATCTCTCTGGCAGGCACAGAGGCTTCCGGTACCGGCAACATGAAGCTGATGCTGAACGGTGCCATTACACTGGGTACACTGGACGGTGCAAACATCGAAATCGGCGATGCAGTTGGTCCGGAAAATATCCTCATCTTCGGCATGAAGACCGAAGAAGTCAACACCCTCAAGGCCCGCGGCTATCGTCCGGAGGACTATTACAACAACAATCCGGTCATCAAGAGCTGTATCGACCGCATGTATGCCGGCATCAACGGCTGCAAGTTCACTGAAGTGGCAGACTCTCTGCGGACACTGGATCCGTACATGGTTCTGGCAGACTTCGACAGCTATTGTCAGGTACAGGAACACAGTTCCAAGCTGTACACCGACAAGGACACATGGACCAAGATGTCCCTGCACAACATTGCCAACGCAGGCATCTTCTCCGCAGACCGTGCTGTAAACGAGTACGCAAAGGATATTTGGAATATCTGAGGACTGGGGAATCTTTCCCGGAACTGATATAATCTGACGAAAACGGAGCAGCACAAACCCTGCTCCGTTTTCTTGAATGAACGGGTTGTGCGGTGTCCGCGAAATTACAATTTGCATATTCTCACTTCACAAAGAAAGGAGCATCTCTGTATGCGTTATTTTTACAACAGCTGGGATTCGGCGTATAAGTCGCACTTCGGTGCCATTGCCAGAAACCAGAGCTGTCAGTTCACCATTCGCCTGCCGGAAGAAACGCCGCTGGACTTTTCTCCGGTGCTGGTGGTTTTCCGCACCGGCTTCAAGGAACGTTTTCTGCCGATGAACGTGAAAGAACACGAAAACGGCTATGTCACATACACCACAGATCTCATTCCCAAGTACTCCGGCGTACACTACTACTATTTCTCCTACACCTCCAACGGTGTGCGGCACTATATCAAGCGGGGCGATGCCTGCCACGGCACACTGGATCAGGGAGAAATGTTCCAGCTGACAGTCTACAGCGAGGACTATCAGACACCCCAGTTTCTCAAGGGCGGCGTGATGTATCAGATCTTCCCCGACCGCTTTTGCAGCAGCGGCAAGATGCATGACAATGTGCCCTCTGACCGCGTGATGCGGGAATGGGGAGAACTCCCCTACTACAAGCCCGACCAGAACGGACACGTTTGGAACAACGACTACTTCGGCGGCGATCTGGACGGTATCCGCAGCAAGCTGGACTATCTGAAAGATCTGGGCGTGACCTGCATCTATCTGAACCCGATCTTCGAATCCCACGAGAACCACCGCTACAACACCGCCAATTACCGGAAGGTAGACCCGCTACTGGGCACCAACGAGGACTTTCGGGAACTGTGTAAGGCTGCCAAAACCTACGGCATTTCGGTAATTCTGGACGGCGTATTCTCCCACACCGGTGCAGACAGCATCTATTTCAACAAGTTCGGCCGCTACCCCACCCCCGGTGCGTATCAGTCCGAAAAGAGCCCCTATTACTCCTGGTATCACTTCTGGGGCAACAAGGAGTATGAGTCGTGGTGGGGCATTGACACCCTCCCCAACGTGGACGAGAACAACCCCAGCTATACCAAGTACATCTGCGGCGATGACGGCGTACTGGACTACTGGCTCAGTCTGGGGGCTGCCGGATACCGTCTGGACGTTGCCGACGAACTGCCGGACGAATTTCTGGACAACCTGCGTGCCTGCGTCAAGAAGTTTGACGAGGAAAAGATCGTCATCGGCGAGGTCTGGGAAGACGCTTCCAACAAGGAGGCGTATGGTGTCAAGCGGCGGTATCTGCTGGGCGACCAGCTGGACAGCGTGATGAACTACCCGTTCCGCGAGGCAATTATTGCTTACATGAAGGGCGAAGCTGCCACCACATTCCGCGACCGCATCATGGGCATTCTGGAGAACTATCCCAAGTGCACTGTCGATGTGCTGATGAACTTCGTTTCCACCCACGACATCGAACGGGCGATCAACCGGTTCGGCGGGCAGCCCTGCGACGACAAGAGCAAGGACTGGATGGCATCGAATGAACTGTCGCCGGAGGAATACGAACGCGGCAAGACGCTCCTGAAAGGGGCTATGGTATTGCAGTTCTTCCTCCCCGGTGTACCCAGCATCTACTACGGCGACGAAGCCGGCTTGCAGGGCTGGAAGGATCCGTTCAACCGCCGCTGCTATCCGTGGGGACAGGAGGACACCGAGCTCATCGACTACACCCGCCAGCTGGCAAAGATCCGGCGGGAACACCCTGCATTTGCAGAGGGTGCTATGGAATTTCTGGTGCTGGAGGACAATGTTGTGGGATTTGCCCGCTATATTCCGGAAAATGGCTCCAGTGCTGTGATCCTGCTGAACCGCAGCGGAAATACCGCAATGGTTTCGCTCCGCGACAAGGCATTCGGCCGCTATGCATTCAGCACGGTCATCAGCGGCATCTGCGACGGTGATGCCGTGATCCTGCCGAAGAACAGCTATGCCGTAATCAGTGCCGTCCGCACCAATGTGCCGAATGCACGATAACAAACACAGTGTTTCCCTAGACAATCACCGCGAGGGCAGCCGAAAGGCTGCCTTTTGCTTTTATCTTTTCACGTGCTCTGATTCGACAAATTTTCTATAGTTTGATTTGAAAATTGATTGTTTAGCAATGCAAAACTTTTCTTTTTTCGAAAATAGTGAAAAAGGCTTTACAAGTGCCCGAAAATGTGATATACTAATGAAGTCGCCAATCGAGGTGTGGCTCAGTTTGGTAGAGCACTACGTTCGGGACGTAGGGGCCGCAAGTTCGAATCTTGTCACCTCGACCAATTGCAGAAGGCTGAATTACGAAAGAAGCTCGTAATTCAGCCTTTTTTCGTTACCTGGGGTGTTTTGCGAAAAACAGGTTTTTTCCCAAAATGGCAAGTAAATACGGGCAAATGGCAAGTAAAATGGCAAGTGGAAAACGGTCAGTTTGTGCCAGTTGTTGGAATTTTTAGAGTTGGCAGCGTTGTCCAATAAAGAAAGAAGGCGAATGGATTTGAACAAAAACACGAAAAGCGTACAGCCTATAGACCCCGTCATTACACTTCCAGCCTATCTGAATCAAAGGCAATACCGTGCAAAGTCACCAGACACTCTTTGTGCGGTATTGCCTTAAAATAAAATAGGCAAAGGATTTGTCACTGCCAATCGCAGCAAGTCCTTTGCTTTTTATTATTTCCGTTCCGACCGCCTGTGATTTCTGTACTCCTTAGGCGTCATTCCATAGAGTGCCTTAAATTTGCGGCAAAAATATCCCACATTTTCAAAGCCTGCTGTCTGAGCTATAACGAAAACGCTGTTTTCAGTTTCCGTAAGAAACTTGGCAGCACGCTTCAAACGATATTCCAGAGCATAATTAATGGGCGATGTATGCAGATAGCTTTTAAAAATATTCAGCGCACTGCTTTTGCTTATAGAAACAGATCTTGCAATGTCTTCCAAGGTTATCCGACGATAATAGTTTTTGTGGATATGCTGCATCATTATCTGCAGCTGTGCTTGTGCCTGTGCGGAGGTTTTGTTTATGTTTTGAGTGTCGTTCCAACTTATGCTTTCGTAAATCTGCCCCCATAGCTTCATAATAAGTTCGGTTGTTTTCAGTTCGGATATGCTTTTCGATTCCTGTATGGCAAACACATTTCGTATTGTATCAAGCATCTCACATTGCTTTTC
>OFMT01001458.1_pt1 | contig 16898 bp, 11 predicted proteins | sample 1541891 | NCBI WGS metagenome assembly OFMT01 (sample SAMN04209230, study PRJEB22552) | human gut metagenome | biome: gut; material: feces | host: Homo sapiens | place: USA: Oklahoma | reverse complement strand
ATACCCCACCGTGGTATACCTTGACAAATCACCCCTTAAAGCATAAAGTATTAGCTATATGTATAAAATGAATTAAGCGGAGGTTTATTTATTATGAGTGAATGTACACATGATTGTTCTTCATGCAGTTCTGACTGTTCTGACAGAACCTCACCACAGAGCTTTCTTGCCGAGCCAAATAAAAAGAGTAACGTAAAAAAAGTTATCGGAATAGTAAGTGGAAAAGGGGGCGTGGGTAAGTCTCTTGTCACAGAATTACTTGCTGTTGCTACTGCAAAAAGTGGCAAAAAGACTGCTATCATGGATGCTGACATTACCGGTCCTTCAATTCCTAAGGCATTTGGACTTACAGAGAAGGCTAATGGATCCGAAGATGGAATATATCCTGTTAAAACTAAGCTTGGAATCGACGTTATGAGTATCAACCTTCTTCTTGAAGACATCACAGATCCTGTAATATGGCGTGGACCTGTTATCGGTGGAACTGTTAAGCAGTTCTGGAGTGATGTTATATGGGAAGATATTGACACAATGTATGTTGATATGCCACCTGGAACAGGCGATGTTCCTCTTACTGTTTTCCAGTCACTTCCTATTGATGGAATAATTGTTGTTGCTTCTCCACAGGAGCTTGTATCCATGATCGTGGCAAAAGCTGTTAAGATGGCACAGCTCATGGCGGTTCCAATCATTGGACTTGTGGAAAACATGAGTTATATAGAATGTCCTGACTGTGGCAAGAAGATTGAAGTTTTCGGAAAAAGCCATATAAGTGAAGTTGCAGCTGCAAGCGAGCTTCCTTTACTTGGACGTATACCTATCGACCCTGCCCTTGCTGCAGCAGTTGATAATGGTGCTATTGAGGATTACGAACAGAACTGGCTTGATAAAGCTATTGAAGCAATTAATGCCATTTAATATTTTTTCGGGGAGAAACATATGAAGCATAATATTGATGACAAAATATGCTATCTGGTGGGTGCCGGCGATAATTTCAAAAAATTTGCGCCGGCAAAGCGTGATGGCGACTATATCATAGCAGTTGACGGAGGCTTGGACTTCCTTTTGGATAATGATGTCACTCCTGATATGATAATAGGTGATTTTGATTCAACCGGTTTAAGAGAAAAATATAAAAATGAGATTACTTTGGCAGACAAATCAGAAAGCACCAGTCTTTCAGGGCCTGAATTCAAAGTATATCCTGCCGAAAAAGATTATGCTGATATGTTTCTTGCTGCCGAAGAAGGCTTCAAAAAAGGCTACACAAAATTTGTCATTCTTGGCGGTACCGGAAAACGCTTTGCCCACACCATGGCCAATATCCAGCTTTTAGCCCATATTGCCAAAAAAGGTGGAATAGGCTATCTCCTTGATGATACATACGTATCATTCGTTATATGTGATAATGTCTACGAAATGAGCCCTCGCAACTCCGGTTATATATCAATATTCAGTCTCTCTGACACATCAGAGTCTGTCACAATAAAGGGATTAAAATATGAAATAGAAAATACTAAGATAAGTAATCTTACACCATTTGGTTTAAGTAACGAGTATATAGGTCAGGCAGCAGTCATATCTGGCTCAAACGCTTCTCTTCTCATAATCACAAGCCATGAGCAATAGAAAGCTGCCATGATATGCTACAGAATACAGTAAGGTCCTATATTTCATTAAAGCTCTGCATTTTATTTGACAAATTAACGAATGCCCTTGTACTGTTCCTTAATAATCTCCAGACGCTTTCCAGCCTTCTTATGGACCTCATTTTTGTCACCATATTTCAGTTCTTTGACCATGTCCATATAATTTTTAGACTGGGCCGCATCCACAAATGCCCTTGAGACATCATTTACAAGTTCACTCATGTCTTCCTCCGATATCTCGTACTTTTCTGCTTCTTCCCTGAAGGTATCATTTTCCCCATCAAGAAGTAAACCATACAAATAATGCTTTATTGACTCCGGATTATTGTTACGGCTGTAAGCCTCCTTAAAGCCACTTAATGCCTCAGCAAATGAGCCCATATAAAAACAGGCCATGGAGCGATTATGCAATATGTTGCCATATTGCAGAGGATTAAGGTTAACCACATAACCACCAGTCAGGATTCTGTCGTATTCCTTTCTGGCAGCAGAATATTTTCCGAATTTAAGATAATTGTCAGCCTTGAGCTTGAGCTTGCCATGATATGGCAGATTCTCAATTTCTGATATTATGGTAAGCAGTGCCTTTATGTCCTGTTCCGTATAATAATCACAGGAGCACATTATGCTTATAATTCTGTCCTTAATAGTTCCCTGATTTTCATCAAGAATTTCTAATTTGGAAGCAATAACCTCCATACCAAGTTCATTCCTGAACCAGTCTGTGAGCTTTTTACCAAAGCATTCCTCTGTCATCTCAAAGATATTATGATATATATAGTAGCAAAGCTCCTCCACAGTATATATCTGTGTGTCGGAAACAGGGAATATATAAGGATTCTCTGCCCTTCTTGATGTACATAATATCATTCTTCCCAAACATCTGCACCTTCCTTCTGACTATATGTTGATAATCTTTTCATATATCTTTCTTGATGAAGGACAAAGCTTTCCAAAGCCCTCATCACTTATAGTTATAATACACTTGTGAACACCCTGAAAACGAACCCTGACACGAAGTCTTGTCATCTTTGCAAGCCGCTTTTTTCCAACAAAATCAACTGGGATTATATGTGTACTCTTTTCCCTGGTTACAACATTGGTAACATTTATCTGCAGCTCGTTCTCCATATCAGGAATAATCCTTATGCTGTTATCAACCTCATCCCATGGTGTGCCGGCCTTTGCAATTATAAGCTCAGAATCCGAAGCATTATAATAAACCTTTGTTGATATATAGGCCTGTATCATATTATCATCAATAAATACCACCTCAGGCATCTTACCGACATGGCTGTTTTTCGCCGCCGCAAAGCATGCCCCCTTAACATACAGATTACCGCCCTTAAACACACGTCTTCCTCTGCACATCTTCTTCATGGTCTCATCTGCCCAATCACTTTCAAATCCCTTTCCTGTCATATAAAGACTGGAAAGAATCTGCTTGTGGGTTGCATTCTGCGCCACATTTTCAAAAATATAGGGAAGCTCCTCATCATTTTTAAATGCTTCCTGGTCATACTTAAGAGTGTCACTGTAATCCTTCTCCACAACACCCACCACGTAAGGCTCCCGGCGTCTGTCGATTACAAGCTGATAATACTTAAGTCCTTCCATATCATAATCAAATAAGCCCACATCATTCTGGCAGCACTCCTTAGGCCCGTTCATGACGTAGTACATATACGCCTGTTTGTAAGTAATAACCTGTATAAGCTCCTTTTTATAGCCATCATTTGCAAAATAAGCCGCCAGCTCTTCGGCTTCTTCCTTAACATAGGTTTTCTTAGTAATCACAATACAGGTTTCAGATTTATTCTTGTCAGGAAATTTGCTCTGCATAATTTCCATGCAGTGTTTAATGGTAGTCTCTGCAGATTCTGTGGAAATATTTTCTTCAATGCATAATCCATCGGCAGCTTCCTTATCATAATATGCTATCTGGGTATTCTCTTTTCCGTAATCTATGCCAATTATCAGCATTTCATTATCCACAATTTTCCCTCCTTTTTCATCAAAAACTACATTCGATATTTTTTCAAAACAACACAACTCTTTTAAGTCTCACAATAGTCCTACAAAGCCTCACAATAGTCAATGGCCCTTCAAAGGCCTCACAATATCTTAAATAAACTGTGTGACGCCTCATCAAGCTTCACATATGTTTCAAGACATTCCGTGAGTTTTTCATCATCACCGTTATTGTAATGTCTTATCATTGTATTAATCATATCAAATCTTGTAATATCTCTGCCGCTTATTCCCTCATACGAGATTGTTCCGGAGCCAAGCAAATTCTTTTTGCCATTCTTGTTGGTAAAGAATTCGTATATAACCTTCTCATTTTCAAAAATAACCAACTCATATATATACACGCCATAGTAGCTTTCCTTCATAGGCGCGATTTTGATGCTTCCGCCGGCATATTTGTAGCGGATATTTATATCCCTGCCGGAAGGCCATACGCACATAATGATCTGTCTGCCATCCAACTCCCCAGGCAATCTGAAATATTTGGCAAATCTCAGGAAGAATGGGAAAATGATTCCCTTCTTAACAAACTGGTTCACCTTAATATCGCAAAATTCCTTTTCATCATCCGTAAGATTATCTGCAAAGCTTAGTCTCTTAATAACTGCCAGGGTACATATAATATTATATTCCTTAAGAATATTATTCTCTATCCAGTTCCAGGCAGTTTCTGACAACTCCTTGTCAACCGTAACATATCTATAGGCAAGATAAGATATAAAGCCTTTCTTCAGGACCTTATCAGTACCATACTTAAGATAATAATCAAGCACATCCTCTGTGCCTTCTATATCTTCTTCGGCAAATAAGACCTGGGCTAAGAGCTTCTCACATATCTCATCACATTTTATATCAAATGCCTGTGCTGTCTTCCATATTGAATACATGTTTTTTGACGGACCCATGTAATATTTTGCCAGATAGCGTATTATCTTATCTGTGTAGCTGCCCTTTTCAAATACATAGGCTGCCGCCTTGAGAAGCTTATCATTGTCCTCTAACTCCTCCGGCGCATTAATCATTTCTTCACATATTCTTGCAAGATGCCTGGAATCATCCTCTTCTAATTCATCAAAATCAGTAGAAGCAAGGGCATCATCATACATGCCTCTAAGCACAAGGAGTTCATTTCTTTTTCTCTTTGTACGCTTGTTCAATCTTCTCTCTCCAAGCGCACTAAGCAGTTCATCAAGATATTCACCCTCTGCATGCTCATAATAATACTCTAAAAGGGTCAGATAATTCTTCTGCTCATATGAAAATCTAAGATGCAGCTCCTTCCATGCCTTCCTTCTGATGGCAACAGAGCGCTCCGAATCGTTGTATTCCTTCTCGCACTTACAGTACATATAGGCAAGGAGCTTGTCATTATCCGGGGCAATCTCATAACATTTTGCTGCAAATGAGTCCATATGAAGCATTTTCCTTGTGGTATAATAACCCGGATGTGTGAGTCTGTTATCATTTTCATCAACAATAACAATCTTATAATCATCTGAAACCACATCCACATATGCCACACCATCTTCAAATGGCACATACACCTCATCTTCAAATTCCCTACAGGTTACTATCACTCCTTTAACACTGTCAATAAGACACTGTACCTTTATCTTGAACATTACTTCCGGCAAATAAACTGCAATTGTTTCGTCAACTGTAGAAAGACGAATACTGTCCTCATATATAATGGCAAGAGAATCATTTAACTCGCCCTTCTCAAGCTGTTTTCTGGCAAAATTGGATATCATAACTCCATAAGCCCTGTAAATGGATGGATTCCTTGTTTTATCCTTAATAACTGAGGCAAATAAAATCTCTTTTTCCCTTTTTGGCAGGCGGTTTCCGTACATAAAATATCTTGTAACCTGCTCTGGAATAGTCTTGTCATACGTGCTGTTTAATGAACTCATATAACTTTCATATATATTCGTTATCTTAAACTGTTTTTCAATTCCAAGCTCAAACCACCTGGTGTACCTGCTATCACATTTTCCAAGTCTGACAAGCATCATGCATATGGTTGCAAGAATGTCATCATTTTTATATGTATCATACAGCCTTGAAAGACTCTTATATACTGTAAGATTAAATGTTTTTGTTCTACTGACGTGGAATGCAAATGCATCACCCATTTCCTCGTCTACAATATCATTCTTAATTCCCCAGGCTAAAGGATATATCATGGAATCATCCCACTCATGGATAAATTCCGGATTTTTCTTGATAACCCGGCAAAGGAGCAGATACAGAACCGGACTTGTGCTGCCTGCTTTAATGTGTCTGAGGACTTCATCAAATAAGACCTTATCCTCCTGATAGGCCGGATCCATAAAGAGTAACAGCCACAAAAGCAGGACATGCCGGCATCTCCTGTTATATATATCACGCACCTTGTCAACAAGCAAAGCTCTGCTCTCTTCACCATCACTATTCATGGCAAGGTACTTAACATAGAGAATAGCCACATAAAAAATATAATCCCTGTCACTGCGTTTTACATTATTCTCATATAAGGTAAGGTCATTGATAAGTCCCTTTACGGAATCAGTTTTTCCACGCATAATTGCTACGTAAACCTGACATATGGTGACAATATCATCTGAAAGCTTCCTTTTATACGTCAAAAGAAGCCTGTCAATCTCATCCGTATAATCCTTCTCCCCAATTTTACCCTTCTTAAGTTCAAGGAAAAGTCTTAATATTTTTCCTAAAAATCTGCTTCTGTCTTCTTTTCTTATCTCGCCCTCATCATGCTTAAAGGCGCTTATTTTTATCTTAAAATGCTGATTGCTGGTTTTAACATTAATATAGCCTGTATTAAGGCCCCTTTTCATATTGGCAGCATCTATAATATACCTGACAACCATAGACCCCTTGTTAAGGCTGTCTCCATCACATTCAATCACATTGTGCTCTATTCTTATAAATGGTGCGTCTGTCTGCACATGAATTTTCGTAAGACCCCATGTGTTGGCATCAATATGTACCTCATCTTCAAATGGGCTGTAACAGTCCTTATATTCAATATTATTCCTGTCTACAGCTAACATAACCCTGGTCTTTTTGTGGATTGCAACAAGAAATTCTTCAACACTGGCAGGAATATCCGGTCCTTTTTTCAATGTTTTATACAGCATCTGCTTTTCGATATCCCTATAGAGGAATACCTTTTCAAATGAATCCGACATGAATATATCGCATGCCTCATCCTTATTTTTACTTGCAAACTCTGCAAATCCAGCCAGGTCGCTTATCTTAATACCGGCCTTTGTTGTAACACATGGAATTGTTACAACCGCCTCCACCGGCACTGTAACAGCACCAAGATTAGTAATGATGTCTATATGACCTGTTACAGTTTCTCCTGCAGTAAGCTCCTTAGCCGAAAATGTATAGTTAACCTTTGCCTCTTTTCCGGCAAACTGATCGTTCATTACAGATAAATAAGGGCACGAAATATAGAGAAGTCCTTTTAACATCAGATTATCTTCGCTTCCAATGTAAATGCTTCCCTGATATGTTTTTCCTTCTTCGACTTCAAATGATATCTGCTTTTCAGACAGAGCAATTACTGCTCCTGCCTCTGAAAAATCTCCTCTTGCAAATCGCAGAATCTTGTCCTTCATAAGCACACCTGCCCATTATTAGTTTCAGTTAAATTCATGTACATCCTGTCATGTCTGTAATAGTGTAATTCCATTTAAATTCAGATGCATCCTGTCATGTCTGTAATAGTGATATTATACTCTCCAGGGGTTGCAAATGCAAGAATATAAGGCCACATCTAGGACTTAACAAACTTAACTGTTTTTAATTTTTCCTTGGGAAAATAAGTGTTAATTGTTGCATACTCCACTGACTCAAACAGTACAATATCCGGTTTATATCTCTCCACATAATATTCAAGATTAAAAACATTTTCATAACTATGTACAAAAATGCTTTCAGAAAAGCTCTCTGTCATAAACTTCTCTCTTCCAAGAAAATAACTTCCTCTGAATACAAGAATGCGAGGAAGCTTCTTATGTTTTGGATTTACATAATGAGAGAAATCATTGTACATGGGATTGATGCGTACATCTGTATCCTGTAAACTAATATCTATTGCCTCCGGTTTATTGCGGGTAAGAGTTACTGTGGGCTCATTTATCTCAAAATATGAAAGTGGCAGATATTCATTTACACTTTCTACAGCTGTATAATCTTCCCGCTTATTTTGTGGTATTGAAGGGTCATATTTTGCAAGCTCACTAAGGATATTGCTCATGCCCACATAGGCTCCGGTATCATTCCAGTGTCCCGCATCATATTTTATGTTGAATACCTGTTGGCTTTTGGCTGCTTCCTCAAGCACAGGAACATTGTCCATATAATTGACCCCGTATTTGTCTAACATCACACGCAGATAACGCTGTCTAAAATATGTAAGATTAACTCCCGCCGGAAGATACTCACTATATATCTCTGTTTTATCAGGATTGATGCAGTATAGAAAATATATATCCCTTTTGTTGCAGTACTTCTGCATTCTTTTCGTAAATCTGGCAAATGCCTTAAGATAACCTGCATCCTGCCTTTCTGCCGGCATCTTAAAAAAAACGTATCCCTCTTTACCATACTCATACTGGGGATGGATAAGCATATTAAATGCCTTGTCATTAACGTCAATATACTTCGTTAACATCCTGTCACGAAATCCTATATGCTGTGAAAGATAAACCTCCGTATCATCAGAAAGAGAATTCACCTTTCCAACCTGATCCGCATTCATAAGTATTGTATTGTCGATTTCTGATACCTGATTGTCCTTCCTGTTAATAAATATAACAGGCACAATTAAAAATGCCAGAAAAAGCATTATCTTTATTACATTAACTACAGTTGTAGATTTTCTCATAATGTCACCTTAATTTAAAATCTGAACTTCATCATTTTACTTGTAAATCTAAAATCTGAAATATATAAATGGATTATACGTTTCATTCACCACGCATATTATACTCAGGGCAAATAAAATAAATATGACTGCCAGCTCACACAGGTCGTACACAATCGTCGATACTGCATTTTTATAGCACAGCTTCTTCATTTTGCCACAAATGAAGCTAAATGCAGGTGTTGCAAATATTACGCCTGCAACTATTGTCCATACTATTCTTCCATTTATATTATACTTGAATGTCTGATGCAGCATCCTGTGAAATGCCTGGTCTTTTCCCGCCAGTATTTCAAAATAACTAATTGCCTGTCCCATGTCGTCGGCTCTGAATACTACCCAGCCTGCCATGACTATTGCCATGGTAATAAACCATCTGACTGATTTTGGAATAATCCTGTCAATTTTCGTTAGCATGATCATTTTCTCAAAAACAAGCAGGACACCATACCAAAGCCCCCACACTACAAAGTTCCAGGAAGCTCCATGCCATAAACCGGTCACAAAAAATACTATCAACAGATTAACACTCTGAAAGCCCTTTCTGTTACCACCTAAAGGTATGTACAGATAATCTCTGAACCAGGTGGACAGAGAAATGTGCCACCTTCTCCAAAATTCTGTTATAGAGATTGATATGTAGGGATAATTGAAGTTTTCAGGGAATGTAAAGCCAAACATTCTGCCAAGTCCAACGGCCATATCTGAATAACCCGAGAAATCATAATATATCTGAAGTGTATAGCATATTATTCCAAGCCAGGCTGTGGGTGTATCTATTCCAGTGCTTATGGATGCGAATACATTATCTGTAGTCTCACCTAATGTATTGGCAATAAGGGTTTTCTTGGCAAGTCCTGTCACAAATTTTTCAATTCCCTCTGCAAAGCCCTTAATACTTGTGCGACGGTCTTTGATCTGTTGTGAAACCTCATTATATTTTACAATAGGTCCCGCCACCAGCTGAGGAAATGATGCTATATAAAGGGCCGTTTCAAACGGATTATAGCAGCATTTGCAGGTCCCTCTGTATATATCCACCAGATAGGATATACCCTGAAATGTAAAAAATGATATTCCCACCGGAAGAAGCACATCTGTAAGTGGAATTGTGTTAACCATATAACCTTCCGGAGTGTTCATCTCATTTATATCATTTATAATACTGATTACAAAATCCGTATACTTATATACCCCAAGCAATGCTATATCAAGTGTCAGACCGGCAGTAAGGGTGCCAAGCCTTAGCAGTCTTTTATTGCTTTTCCATATTATTATTCCAAACAGGTAATTAACCAGTATCGATTCAATTAAAAGATAGAGGTACTGATTCTGATTCCACCAGTAAAAGAATAGGCTTGCTGCAAGCAGCGTGTAATTCTTAACAATCCTCGGTGAAATGTAATACAGTAAAAGAGTGAGGGGCAGAAATGCAAATATAAATGTTGACGATGAAAATACCATTATATACCCCCTTAAAGTTACTCCCCTTTATTATACCAAGTTGCTGACGCAATGGCTAGCCCCAGGTACAATTAGTTTCCTGCTATTTTAAATCATTTTTAGGACTTATTTTTTTCTTTACGGTCACCTTGATTTTCATGGTTTTTCTACCACTCTTTACTGTGATCACTTTTCAAAACGCCCATATACTTCTTTATAAAACATAATTAAATTTCAACAGATTTTTATTATTTGTGTAAGAATAAATTTACTTTTTATTGATTTTAGGTCAAAAAATAACCGCGCCGGTTTTAATAACCAGCGCGGAGCGTTTATCTCAATGTAAGACCATACTTCCCACTGAGAAGGATTTGTTATTACTCACCACTTGCAGGAGCGGAAGCCTTCTCGACTGAGATAAAATTATCTGTATATAATATCCTCACGTTTAGGTCCGTTAGATACCATAGTAATGTTAACACCAAGCTCTTTTTCAATGAACTCAATATACTTACGGCAGTTTTCAGGAAGGTCTTCATACTTTCTGATGCCTCTGATATCGCATTTCCATCCATCAAGTACCTCATAAACAGGTTTTGCTTTGGCAAGCTTAGCTGTTACAGGGAAGTCCTTAGTTACTTCTCCATCTATTTCATATCCTACACATACAGGAATCTTCTCAAGATAACCAAGTACGTCAAGAACTGTAAGAGCAACATCTGTGGCTCCCTGCATACGGCATCCGTAACGGCTTGCTACTGTATCTAACCATCCCATACGTCTTGGACGTCCTGTTGTTGCACCAAACTCTCCGCCATCTCCACCGCGGTTTCTAAGTTCATCAGCTTCTTCGCCAAATATCTCGCTTACGAATTCTCCTGCTCCAACAGCACTTGAATAAGCCTTAACAACTGTTACGATTCTCTTAATCTCATAAGGTGGAATTCCTGCACCAATTGCTCCGTATGCAGCAAGTGTGCTTGAAGATGTTACCATTGGATAAATACCATGGTCTGGATCCTTAAGTGTTCCAAGCTGACCCTCAAGAAGTACTCTCTTTCCTTCCTTAAGTGATTTCTGAAGGAATGTTGAAACGTCACATACATAAGGTGCAATCATGTCTCTGTACTCATGTAATGTATTAAGAATCTCGTTCTCATCAATGGCAGGTTTCTTGTAAAGATGCTCTAATATAACATTCTTAACTGAAAGAACCTGTCTGATTTTAGCAAGAAGATTTTCGTCATCTAAGAAAAGTTCTGAAACCTGGAAGCCAATCTTAGCATATTTATCTGAATAAAACGGAGCGATTCCTGACTTTGTTGAGCCAAATGATTTGCCTGCAAGTCTTTCTTCTTCGCACTGATCAAAAAGGATATGATATGGCATAACAATCTGAGCTCTGTCAGATACAAGAATCTTAGGCATTGGTACCCCTCTGTCTACAATACTCTTTATCTCTCTGATTAAATCAGGTATGTTAAGCGCAACACCATTACCAATTATACTAGTAGTATGGTTATAAAATACTCCTGATGGAAGAATATGAAGTGCAAATTTACCATAATTGTTAACTATAGTATGTCCTGCATTGCTTCCTCCCTGAAATCTGACAATAATATCAGACTCCTGTCCAAGCATGTCAGTAATCTTACCTTTTCCTTCATCTCCCCAGTTAGCTCCAACAACTGCTGTTACCATGTTAATCCCTCCAAATCATTTTCATAATTACGTGAAACACAGGGCAGGTTCTACAGACCCACCACAGTCTACGATTATACAACACAATGTATGTGTTTTTCAAGTATTTTTCATCTTTATATTTCAGATATTAATATTATACATTAATCTCTGCTTCAATACCAAGTCTGTCCTTATTGGCATCAAGTACAGGTTTAACATACTCATCTATAAACTCAACAACCTGTGAAGGAGCACGTCCAACATACTTTGATGGGTCCATTGCCTTCTCAAGTTCTGCAAGTGTAACATTAAACTTGTCATCTGCTGCAATAAGCTCAAGAAGATTATTGTCAAGACCCTTCTGCTTAACGTTAGCGCCTGCTTCCATTGAAAGACGTCTTATCTCCTCATGAAGCTCCTGACGGTCTCCACCTGCCTTAACAGCATCCATCATAATATTCTCTGTTGCCATAAATGGAAGCTCTGACATAAGTCTCTTTGTGATAACCTTATCATTCACAACAAGTCCTGTTGCAACATTCATACAAAGGTCAAGAACTCCGTCTGTTGCAAGGAATCCCTCTGCAATGCTAAGTCTCTTGTTGGCTGAGTCATCAAGTGTTCTCTCAAACCACTGTGTTGCAGAAGTAATTGCAGGGTTAAGGGCATCTATCATAACATATCTTGAAAGTGAAGCAATTCTCTCACTTCTCATTGGATTTCTCTTATAAGCCATAGCTGATGAACCAATCTGATTCTTCTCAAATGGCTCTTCAACTTCCTTAAGATGCTGAAGAAGTCTGATATCATTAGACATCTTGTGGGCTGATGCAGCTATTCCGGCAAGTACATTCATAACTCTTGTATCAACTTTTCTTGAATATGTCTGACCTGAAACAGGATAGCATCCTTCAAAGCCCATTTTCTTAGCAATAAGCTTATCAAGTGCCTTAACCTTCTCTTCATCTCCACCAAAAAGCTCCATGAAACTTGCCTGTGTTCCGGTTGTTCCCTTTGAACCAAGAAGTCTCAGAGAATCTGATACATACTCAAGATCAGCAAGGTCCATAAGGAACTCCTGAATCCAGAGTGTTGCACGTTTTCCAACTGTTGTTGGCTGTGCCGGCTGAAAATGTGTAAATGCCAGTGTAGGCAGATCCTTATATTTCATAGCAAACTTTGAAAGATCATCAATAACTGTAAGCAACTTACCTTTGATAATATCAAGTGCTTCCTTCATAATGATAATATCAGTATTGTCACCAACATAACATGAAGTTGCTCCAAGATGTATTATTCCTTTTGCGTTAGGGCACTGGAGTCCATATGCATAAACATGTGACATAACATCATGACGTACAAGCTTTTCTCTTGCCTTGGCATCTTCATAATTAATATCATCAACATGTGCCTTAAGCTCTTCAATCTGTTCCTTAGTTACTGCCGGTTTTCCATCTTCTCCAAGGAGACCCAGCTCATTTTCTGCTTCTGCAAGGGCAATCCAAAGTCTTCTCCATGTACCAAACTTCATATCTGGTGAAAATACTCTCTGCATCTCCTTACTTGCATAACGCTCTGAAAGCGGACTTGTATAGCTGTCTGTACTCATTATTATTCCTCCAAAGTTTTATTATTCTTAGTTTTACGTCAAAAAATCAACGCACCATATCTATTATATCAGACCTTACTGTAAACTTCCAGTACTTCTGTCAGTCTTATACGGTCCGGCTGTTACTTATCAAATTCGCCTCTTATATCCTCTTTTGGCGGCTCCACCGGATAATTGCCGGTAAAGCATGCGTCACAATATCCCCTGCATCCGCCAATCAGCTCATTTAACCTTTCACCGTCAAGATAGCCAAGAGAATCTGCACCAATGCATTTGCATATTTCACTTACTGTGTGGTCATGGGCGATAAGCTGGTCACAGCTTGGCACATCTGTTCCAAAATAACATGGGAACAAGAATGGTGGTGAACTGATTCTTACATGCACTTCTGTAGCTCCGGCATTCTTAAGCATTCTTACTATTCGCTCTGAAGTAGTTCCTCTTACTATGGAATCATCTACCATTACGACTCTCTTGCCTTTTACAACTTCCTTAAGGGCATTAAGCTTTATCTTGACACTTGATTCTCTTGCCGACTGCTTAGGCTTGATAAATGTTCTGCCCACGTAAGAGTTTTTAACAAATGCCATTGCATATGGAATTCCTGATTCCAGGGAATAACCAATCGCCGCTGCATTACCTGAATCAGGCACAGGTGCAACTATATCAGCCTCAACCGGATGCATCTGGGCAAGTATTTTTCCTGCCATAATTCTTGAGTTGTATACACTAACTCCGTCTATATAGCTGTCCGGACGGGCAAAATAAATATATTCAAATATACATTTTTTATGGTTGTCATTACACATGGATGTGTCTGACTCAATTTTGTCTGATGTAATGGTAACGACCTCTCCAGGAAGTACGTCTCTTACAAATTCAGCACCAACTGCGTCAAGGGCACATGTTTCTGAAGCAAACATATATGTGTTGTCTCTCTTACCTATAACAAGTGGTCTGAAACCAAATGGATCTCTTGCTCCTATAAGCTTTCTTGGACTGCTTATAACAAGTGAATATGCTCCCTTTAATTCTTTCATGGCCTCTATTACCGCATGTTCAGCATCCCTGGCAACAAGTCTTTTTCTTGCAATAAGATAGGCAATTACTTCCGTATCAATTGTAGTCTGGAATATTGCTCCTGTCATTGCAAGCTCTTTTCTTATGTCAAGGGCATTAACAAGATTACCATTGTGGGCTAACATAAGTGTTCCCTTTACATAATTAAGAACAAGTGGCTGAACATTGTGTGAATTACTGGCTCCTGCAGTGGAATATCTGACATGACCAACTCCGATATTACCCTTAAGCTCTCCAAGATTCCTGGCATTGAACTGTTCATTTACAAGGCCCATTCCCTTTGAAACGCTTACATTGTTCATAGGACCACTGGTATCACTTACTGCAATACCACAGCTTTCCTGTCCACGATGCTGTAGTGCAAATAATCCATAATATATCGTACCTGCAACATCTCCACCATCACGGTCATACACTCCAAACACTCCACATTCTTCGTGCATTTCTTCCAAATCGTCAAAAACTCCTTCACAAGCATTATCCTTCATGAAATTACCCTCCTATAGGTCCAAATGAGCCGTTTTGGGCTCACATTTTCATAAGTCATCCAGTATTTTTATAGGTATTACACCTTTTTATAATATCAATGCAATTCAATATGTCAATGTAATTTCTCTAAAAAATTTGTAACAATGACATGCCCACACACATATTTTAAGACTATAAGATAATTATAGGAGGCAACAAAATGAGTGATGTAGCAGCAACAAATTGTGGTGGAGGTTGTTCATGTGGAGGAGGCAGCAACAACAGCTGTCTTATCATAATTCTTCTTCTCCTTTGCTGTGGAGGATGTGGCGGTTTTAACGGAGGATGCGGCGATGGCTGTGGTGGTTGTGGAAATGACTGCGGAGGCAGCAGTGCTCTCTGGATCATAATTCTTCTCTGCTGCTGTGGTGGATGCGGTTTCTAATTAAGCAGGAATTGCAGGAAACAGTACTCTTCAGTTTTATGGGCATGGTAATGACAATTGCCTGCCCACATTAAAAAATGTCAGGCAGCTTTATTTAACTGCCTGACATTTAGGTTTGTCAGTATCTTATATATTTTTCTTCCTGCATTCATAACAATCCAAATCAATTTCATAGATTGTCGTATCATCAATTACAAGCTTTGTAGACTTTGGTTCAGGCTTTTCACCCTGAACAGCTTTGCCTGTATTATCTTCCGGTCTCTGTCTGCCCGGTGCCAGGCCTTCCTTACCATATCCGCCATAAAATCTCATATCATTACCTCATTCAAATAAGATTATTCTTATTACATTATATGAGTATATGTCGATTTTTGTCACATATAATAAGCTGTTTTACTTATAATTCATTATCTTCATTATCACTTTTATGTGCATATGACAGATTACATCATTTGTCATAAACCTTTTTAACATTATCGATATTAGCTGTCATATTCTTCAAAAGCAGGTCGGCTATTACAAGACCTGTCATGGCTTCAACTACAACGACTGCTCTTGGTACAATTACAGGATCGTGTCTGCCCTTAATGTTAATATCAATATTCTTGCCATCCTTATTAACTGTGTGCTGGGTTTTTGCGATTGAAGGAGTCGGTTTAAATGCCGCTCTGAATACAATGTCGCTTCCATCACTCATTCCACCAAGTACTCCACCGGAATGATTTGTTTCTTTGGTGATTTTACCATCATGTATCCTGAATGAGTCGTTATTCTCAGAACCACTCATGGCAGCCACCCTGAAGCCTTCGCCAAATTCCACGCCCTTAACAGCACCTATTGACATAATGGCCTTTGCAAGCTGGGCATCAAGCTTATCAAATACAGGATCACCAAGTCCGGCTGGAACACCATTCACAACACATTCAACCATACCGCCTGCTGAATCCATATTTTCAGTCATACGGCTTAAGTAGTCTACAGCATCCTTTGTCTTTGCTTCATCAGGCATATAAATTTCACTATTCATAATAGCCTGTCTCAATTTTAAAAGATCAGTTGAAAGAGGATTATCTATAGCCACTGGTCCAATCTGTCTGGTGTATGCTGTTATCTCAATGCCAAGCTCTTTAAGAAATGCAAGGGCAACAGCGCCTCCCGCAACTCTTCCTATGGTTTCACGTCCTGAAGATCTTCCGCCACCACGATAATCGCGGAACCCGTACTTGCAGTCAAATGTATAATCTGCATGTCCCGGTCTGTAGCATGACGCAATCTGTGAATAATCTTTGGAATGCTGGTCTTCATTGAAAACAAGCATGGAAATAGGTGTACCTGTTGTACGGCCTTCAAAAACACCTGACATTATAGTAATCTTATCAGCCTCATTTCGCTTGGTTGCAAATCTGATTGCTCCCGGTCTGCGCCTGTTCATATACTCCTGTATAATGTCCTCATTCAGCGTGATTCCGGCAGGACAGCCATCTACCACAACTCCAAGTCCCTTTCCGTGAGATTCCCCCCACGTTGTTATTCTGAATATGTCACCAAATG
>OFMT01001445.1_pt1 | contig 17053 bp, 21 predicted proteins | sample 1541891 | NCBI WGS metagenome assembly OFMT01 (sample SAMN04209230, study PRJEB22552) | human gut metagenome | biome: gut; material: feces | host: Homo sapiens | place: USA: Oklahoma | reverse complement strand
GGGTACACTACACCTAACTGCGTTCGGTTCACTTCTGTATATATCTATAGTATCATATTGTACTATATCTGTCAACTGCATTTAAATAAAAAGAGCAACAAGGTTTTACGCCTTGTCACTCTTATTACGTGCACTGATAATTTCAGTGTTAGTTAATGGGTGTAGCTTGAATCTTATACCATTTCTGCAAAGTATCATCTGTTCTACTATAATGGTTTACCCATATATTACCACTAGAGATATCGTTAATTTCCACCCTATTGTTCGGTCTATGACCCGTAACTTTCAGACGGTAGTAGTCACCGACATCACTCGGTAACCCTGCCACATTATTATCATTCTTATTCAAGTCAATGATAAGCTCATGATAAATAGGTATTTTGCTTGCAATCGCTTTTACACTACTATTAACAACACCCTCTGCAATACCCATGCTTACATAGTCAGTCGTTGTAGGTGTAATATTAACCCAGTCTGTTCTATGCATTTCTGTGTCGCTATCTTTGATATACAAACATCTGTAAGTAAATGTTGTTTTATTCGGGTAGAATTCACACACCATTTGCGTTAAGCTAATAGGGAATATTTTCATGTTACCGTTCTTAGCAAATGCCCACGTAGGTAGGTCTTTCGCCACTTTCATAGAAGAACCAACATTAAATGTTGCGGATGCTTTCCAGTTAAGTTTTGTTAAAACATCATCTAAAGTTGCGTTAATACCATAGTTACTGAACCCCATTTCACTTAATGAGGTGTAGTAACTTCCTACTTTATTAGCGATATTTAACATCATAGCCATACTAGGAATAGCGAAACGTTCATCTGTGTAATTGTCTTTCAAGTTATACTCACTTAAATACTGGTGACGATTCCACACATCTCTTAAACTAGCATAGTAACGTAACATCCATATAAACACAGCTTTGTTACTTGTATAAATATCGTTCCACTGGTTATCAGGAACAGGACTTCTCACGATATCACTGTTTTCATCATCCCACCAGTCACCACGCTTTTTCACGTGTTTCCAACCTACCTCATTAGTGTAACTTAAAGTGTAATTTCCTGCATAGTTAATGCCAGCCCATGCACTGAATCCGATTGGTGTACTCTGATTGCCTACTTGTGGTGAATACGGCACTTGCATGAGTTCACACAGTTTTACACCACAGTCAAAGTTACGGTTGTTCTGTAAACCTTTCAATCTATAGTTCCATATATTAGTAGGTCCTTTTTGGTGATAATTCATAAATGTGAAGTAATAATTTCCGTTATTTCTCTCATACTGTGAGATATAAGCTCTATAGGAAGCATTTTCATCAACATACGCTTTAATGCCTTGTGCGCCATATACATATGCATCAGCATGACCATAGTTTACGCCTTTTAACGCCACATCAACTGTTGGTTTCATTGCATCTGTCCACCAGTTATAATGCAAGTCAATGCCGTTTGCATTTGCTTTCCAAGCGTGTAAGTCTTTCTCTCTGAATACATACGCTTCATAGCTCACACTTGGGTCACCACCAAGAGAACGAATATACTCTTCGAGGTCTGTTCTACTCTCTACATCCCATGTTGAGCCGTTTGGTTCATCTTTCGCATGGTTTCTGATATAGTCTGTTGTCAGTTCTTCAATCTTTGTCTTGATTGATTCGGGAATATCGTTGAAGTAGCTGTATCCTTGTAAGCCAAGCATCCAAGCATCGGGGTTCGCCATTGGAATAACGTGGATGCAAGTGTCATTGTCAAGAATCTCACTCCACATATCTACCCCACCATAGACAGCATTTTTCGCTAATACTTCCATCTGTGCAATTGCAATACTAGCACTGCAATCTGTACCATGGAAACCGTTGAACACAAACATATGTCTTGTGGCTGTTTCTGTTCCGTACTCCATAGCAATCAGCGGTAAACCAAGAACAGATGTACCAATAATCTTTTTGCGTACCTTTGGATAGTTTAGCATCAGCGTGTCGATATCTTCTACCATCATATCATAGGTGTAGTTACGAATTAGTTTTCTTGGAATTACTGCATCAGCCAACTTGCTACCGTCAGTGATGTTGAATGTGTTGTTGTAATAACGTTCTGTCTTTAAATCGTTGAACATTTTGTACAGTTTCATGATTTGTTCTTCATAACTTAAAGAATCGTCATATGTGATAGGCAACACAGGGTTACCAACACCACACCCGTTTCTGTCAAAATTATACATATTCGTTCTCCTTTACCATAATAGCATAAATAAATCTTCCATTTCGTTTAACAGCATCTTGTCAATGTTTGTGAATGTAGCACGGTAATGTGTTAACATTGTTCCATTGTCAAATACTCCACGATTACCCTGCACAATTTCAAAGTATTCGTTTAAGTTTGTTGCTTCATGGTTGATTGTATTTGTTGAATTGTTTACGTTTGTATTTTCTGCTGTGTTAGTGTAACTTCCGTTTGTTTCGTCAATCGTTGCACTTGTAAGATAAGTGTCATTTTCAAGACTTGAGATACTACCCTGTGGGGTATCAGAAAATTTACTTTTTGTTTTACTAGCGTTACTGTTTGTCTGTTTTCCGTTGTCTGTTGTTGTGCTGTTCGCTGTACTGTCGTTTTTACTTTTGTTTGTGTCGTTTATGTTTCCTTTTCTAGTAAAATCCGTATCCCATAACGGATTAAACTCTAGCAAATCACTTGCGTACCATTTATTGTAGTATGGCATAATCGTGTTCATTTTATCAGCAAGCTTTAACTTCCATAACCCAACTGTTTCGAACCCTATTTCCCTTGTGTAGAAATGTCTCAAAATCTTGATTTCAAGTACGCTTCTATACTTTTCATCAAAGATAGGGTAATCAAAGTCGAATATCTTTTTGTGGACAGCTTTCAATATCTTTTCAATATCATTGTATCCAGTGCTGTGTTCTAGTCGGTAAAGAGATTCACAGATAAAGCGCACCTCTGTTGTGTAACTACTCACCTGCATCATCTCCTTTCTGTTGCATTCTAAGTGAAGTGTCTAAACCACTTAAACTGGTGTCAAGTTCTTCCCTATAGTCTACGCTGATATTAGTACCGAACATTTTGTTGATTTTATCAACCGCTGTTTGACGCTCATGTAAACGACTAAACTTACTTGCAATACTACCACCTTGGGAACGGTTCACCTCGTCACTCACAAGTCGTTCACGTTTCGTAATGTTTACGTTAGAGATACCAAGATAGGTAAGTGCTTCATTCCATATGTTTGTTTTTAACTCGTAAAGCTGTGGCGCTACGAATGGCGCATCGGTTCTTAGTGCTGTGATGTTATCTGTGTTTAACTGGTCACTTCCAAAGATAAAAGGCATTCCGCCGTCATATTGCTGATACAGGTTTACCATGGATAAACGTTCATTTTCACCCGACTTTATAAGAACAGGTGTTTTCTGTGCATTGATGTTTACGTCAATCGTTCTGTCAATATTCGCTAAACGAATAGCGAACATTTTGCACGCTTCCACGCTGTTTGTGTGTAACATATTGTTGTGAATAATTACACTGTTCGTTTCATTTAAGTCTTTTAAGTAACCGTTTACAGCGTAGGCTTTTGTGTTCTTTGGTTCACGGTATACGTTTAATCTACCGTCAAGAGTTGCTTGTAAAAATAAATCACCAAGCACATCGTCATTGAAATAAACTCCTGCTCCGTCCTCAAAAAGTGTAAGTTCCAAGAATCTAGCGTCAACTGTGTCGGGCAAATTCTTCCATTCGATACAAGAAATAGCGATTTCTTTTAACCGATTATAGTAGTATTGCCATGATGCGCAGTTTTGCAACATACTTGTAAAAAACTGGTTTTTATACTTGTTTCTTCTGTTTCTTCCCATTCTGTTATCACCTCTTTATGAAGGGCTGTTGTCATATGAATAGTTGCCGATTTCCTCACCGTTTTCCCAAAATGTTATGCCACTGTCAAATATTTTACAGATAACTTGCATATCAGGTGCAGGAACACTACCACGAGCCACACAACCACTTGTCTGAATGTAATTCCAGTGAGGTCTTAAACCTTTACCGCTACATACGTTTGGTTGTTTCACTCTGTTGCAAGCGTATCCAAACATTGTGAAGAATGTATCAATACTTCTAGCATACTCATAAGGAATACACATTCTACGATAGAACAGTTTGTTTTCCCCCTGTGCTACTAGTAAGTTACTGTTTCCAAGTGTTCCACGGAATAAGTCAGCTTGGATGCTTGCACCGTATTCGTTAAGCGTTTGATTAACGTACTCATTTGCAGGTTGCATGATTGCATTGACAGCTTCTCCAACTACACCGCCAATGTTGCCACTTAAAGCGCCCATGGTCATGCCTGCTACTGCACCAACTGTTGAGTTCGTAACGGTTTGAGCCATTTTAACTTTATTGATGTAAGTGTTCTGTGCCAGCCAAACCTTGTAAGCGTCATTATTCCAACTACACATTGGAAAGTCCATCATGTTCAGTGATTCCATTCGGTATGGAGTTTCTCCACTACCTTTGTAGTGAGTTGGATATACACAGGCTTTTACTGGCGTATTCTTTGTGCCCTCAATACGGAATCTTGGTGTCAAATTCTCAAAGAACTCATATCTCAACACAAGACTGTTATCTACTCCATTGTCAAACTGGAAATAGTTATATGGATAAGTATACATTTTCATGTTCTTTGGCATATAGCCATTCAAAGAAGTTGTAGCAGGATTAACAGGCGATATCTCTGTTCCATCTGAATCGTAGGAAGAGCCAGTATTTGTATTTTTGATTTTACCGTCATTATCTTTTGTACCAATAAACATGGTTGGACACATCCACATAGCTACAATACTGTCGGGACTTTGTACATATTTAAGGTTCAGAGCAAATAGCTTTTCTCTTTCAAGTTCTGATGTAACATCGAAAGCGTAATAGGTGCATCCCGAATATACACCTTCGAACAATCCACCAATATTCTGCTCTTCATTGTCGCAAATAGCAACTACAACAGAAAGATTTTTCAGTAGGTTGATACTTCCACCTGTGCTACCCTCAACATACTCTCCTAACTTCACAGGTTCGGGTAGAATGTTATCACCGATTGCATCTGTCGCACTGTGTTCACGAACAACCATAGTGTCTCGAATGGTGAAGTCAAACCACCATGTCTGCATAACGTCTAGTGCGAAAGTGATGTAACAGGCGTTGTCGTTTATGTATTCTACACCAGTGATGAAAGCATAGAACCATTTTGAACCGTAGGAAGTGTTACGAAACATCATATAGTTGCAGTCGTAACAATCTTCTGCTGATAACTGTACTTTTGCATAGCCACGTTGCACACGCTGGTAGGTTTGGCGTGAAAGTTGGTGCTTGGTTTTGTTCGCAAAGTAGGTGCTTTGTGCGGTTGCGTCTGTGAAGCGAATAGTGTGATTGTAGGTTGGGTCTAGTGGGACGTTGGTTAGGAGTCGGATATCTGTTTTTGGTTCTATCAATGTATAGCCTCTCTTTTCTAGTTATTTGTTAATAATTTTAATTAATAGCCATAAATACTATTATCCCAGTCAATAGGTTTTATCTCTTCTAAAGTGCTAATAAGTATTGGAGATATCCGTTCTTTATAAAATACCTCTAATGGGTGAGTCAAATCTGTTTCCCAATAGACTTTTTTGAGATTCATATTACTTTGTGACTTTGCTTTAAAATCCGCCACATTAAATGACCAAAGACGAGATAACGTGCGAATAGCGTTTGCTTTTTCTTCAAGTTTTGGTGTAGTATTCGGCACAAAAAATGGCGTGCATGGTACAATAATAATATTATGAGGTTTTTCAATTTTGTTAATCCCACTATAAACAATGTCCGTGTAATAACCGTTATCTAATGAAAGATATTTATAATATAGTTTACTAATAATCACATTAAATGCACCTGCAAATGTGTTTGTATCATGATTTTCAAGAGTCAAATCACCGATAACAGCATCTGTATCATTTTGACCACCAAGAATTGTAATAAAATTGGCATCTGAGTTTAAAGCGTTAATTCTTGAATCCATCCACATAGAATCTCCACTTTCATTTGCATCCACATTGTCTGCATAAACTTGTCTTACCATGTTAGTTCTCCTTTCATAGTAAGAATGTTTCGCACGAAACATATTTCAGAATCATGCGAAACGTATAAATTAGTTAAGTTTCTTAACTTTTGACTGTTCAGCTTCATCTGCCACAGTTTTTCCGCCCTCTACAGCAAGTGCTACCGCATCACCCTTGTTAAAGATAATTGTATCACCTACATTTAAAGCTGTTGTAAGTGCTGTTTCTGTCGTGTACTTGTAACCACCGTAAATCATCTCAAGTGTAGTAGTAGTCTTTCCAGCTGGGAAGATGACCGCACCGTACTTGTGAATTGCAATTCCGTTCGTTACTGCATCCTGTGTCTGTACAAACTGGTAAGCACCGTTCGCAAGAGATACGTTATCATCCTGCACTTCAAGTGTAAATACTGTTGCTTCTTTTGCAATATCTTTTCCACTTACTTCAACTGTTACTGTTTCAGGCTGGGCAATGTCAGCACCGTCTACTACAAATGTAACCATGTTTGAGAACGGAGAAACTGCCACGGTCTTCCATGTATTGTAGAAGTAATTCCAGTACATCCCACTTGCACAATAGTTGTCTGTCATTCTTGACAGGTTGTCGTATACTTGGAAGTAATTTTCATCCACAAGAACTGCTTTTACATTTCTCATAGCGTTAAGCTCATCTGCTGTTACCTCTTCGATTGAATCACAATTTGCACGAATGATATCAAATCTTTCGTTGTCAAAAGTTGTCCAGTCATCAATCAAGTGAAGTCTGCCCATAAAGTCCGCTTTTTCCATGTGGAAAGCACTTGCAAGGACGTTTACATCAAATTTCGCATTGTATTCGGCATCCATAAAGATAGCTTGTCTTGATTTTGGTGTTGTTGTTCTGACACCTGCTTGATTGTATTTCTTAGACATAAATGTAAGCTTGTTAGAAATACCACGGTATTTACTTGCATCGTTTGTAAGAGTTGCGCCATCACCGATTGAAACGGGTGATGTCTTACCATGTGAAATGGCTTTAATCAACAGGTACTTGAACAGTAAGAATTCATCGTACTCTACCGCAGTGTAAATACCGTCAACCAGTTTTGCAATAAATGAAGTAACGCCATCAATGGATGTGAATGCCATTTTAAGGTCTTCGTCTTGGATTGTAAGCGGGTACTGTGTTCTCCAATTCATTACATAGAAAGCACTTCTCACGTCCGGAAGATTTCTCTTGAACTCTCTTGCTTCACCTTTTTCTGCGTCATACTCAACAACGTTTGCGATACCAATAAAGACATCCTCGATTGTTTCACCTGTTTCAAGATATCCCTTTTTAAGGTGTGCATATGGGTTGTTGAATGTTGCACTTTCAATCACCACTTTTGCGATTCTGTTCATAAGTGCATTAAGGAACTGGTTCTGTAGTGAGCCGTTTCCGACAATGATTTCTCCGACTTTCGGAATCATTTTAGCATCAGTAATAACGGGAACGTTCTGCTGATACTCATAGGATGCATTCTCTCTGATTGTGTTAATGATTTTCAGAGAACTAGCATCAAGTGTAGTTAGTTTAACTCTGCGAGCCATTACTTAACATCTCCTTTACTTAAATAATTCGTCAAAATTTTCTGCTACAATTTCCTTGTCTTTTTCTTCTTCCTCTTCCTCTTCTTCGTCTTTTGGTTTATGTTCATTTCCTGCGCTATCACCTGCGGAAAAGAATCTATCTTTATATTTCTGTCTCCACATCTTGTCATTATCTTCATACTTTGTTTTCCAGTCTTCTCCGTCTGTATCTGATAATGAGTTGATTGTATCTGTTGCGTCCTCAATAAATTTTAAGGTGTCATCATCTGTACTGTCTTTTGTACGTTCTTTGATTAGATTAAGAAAATCTTCTTTTGATAAAACTGCCATTTTAATATCTCCTGTTAATTCCACCACCGATTATAGCGAACCATATAGGGAATTTTGATTTTGGTTTGTACGGTGTACCACCGCCACCCCCACCACCTACGCTGTAAAATCGGTACATTAAAACTGCATTGTTAAGTATTTCTGCTTCTGTTAAATATCTGTCTTCTGCTACCCATCTGTTGATTGAAGTATCATTTGCGTGTGTCTGAATGTAATTATAACATTTATTTGCATTCTGTATACGTTCGTCAAGAGCAGGAACACCAGGTCTTTCCCAACATGTCATAAACGCTTCGGTTAGGTCTGCGATATCTGTGCTACTTGAATGTAAGAATTCGTCAAGTGATGAGATTCCATGGCTTGTACCAATCCAGTCATTTTCCTCAATCAAGTATTGCATCTGCCCGTTAGGGTCTGTACTGGATAGTCCTTGTGAACTAAGGTAGTTGAGCAATGCTGTCTTTCTACCACCCGTCCACTGGAATAATCCGAAACCACCGCCACCACGCTCGTTAAGAGCGGGGTTGATATTGGACTCTCTCCAAGCGTTACCACATAGCGCAGAGATTACATAGATACTTGCACCAATTCCAGTAGCACCACCCTCACCATATCTTAATAAGATAGGGAAACTGTTAGATGTTGATTCACTGTTGTTTATACTTACTTGGTCAGCCAGTGGGATGCCATTGGTGTGCGCCCCCATTGTAATGCCTTTTCCAACTCCGCCACTTTGATAACACATTTCTGTATGTCCGCTTCTTACTAAAATGTCAAACGGCTTCCATTCAATATCTTTACTGTCGTATTGTGTGAAGCCTAATTCTTTTAAGATGCTTACCATATTTCCAGTGTAGAACCCACTAATATTAAGTGGAAATCCTGCTTCGATTACTGCGTAACCCACAAACGTGGAACAATCATAATATGTGATACCGTTCACCGTCTTTTGATATCGGTACTGTTGGGAGTATCCCACGTTTGGAGCGTTGCAAGTGTTGATTGCCCATTGATACCCTTTGTTGAGGTTTATAGCCATTACGGTTTAATCAATTTTCCTTTCTTACCAAGTGAAACCAGTTTATCGTTCTGTGGTGCTAAACCTTTATAGTTCGCTACACCGTTCTTACCTGCAATACGTTTACGATACGCAAAACTGGAATCTACATTGATTGACCTTAAGCAATTCACAATGGAACAACTATTTAATTTGAATGCTGGAAAATATGTGTATGTTTCACGTGAAACATTCGTTGTAGGTTTCACAGTAGAAACGTTTGTTTTGCAACCAAGAGCAGATGCAATAGCCATGGCACATTTTGTAGCGTTCCAGTGTTCCGCATCATCTTTATCGTCTACGAAACAACATTCAATAAGAACAGCTTTTGCTTTTGTGCTCCTTAACACATATAAGTTTTTGTTATATTTCACAGGTGTACCGTGAAAGCCTATTCCAAGGGTGTTGGCAATAGATTCTGCAATTTGATATGCTACACCGTAAGCTCTATCATCATATGCATATACTTCTACACCACCGCATTTCCCGTCACCTACTCTGTCGTTTCTTGCAGAGTTTAGATGAATTGATATATCCAAGTCAGCATTGTGTGCGTTACACTTAGTAATAATAGAGCGTAAATTAGTGTACTGTGTTGTACTATAATCGTCTGTACAATCATATACTGTGTTACCATTCGCTCTTAACAGTTCAATCAACTTATTTTTGACTTTCCTGTCTTCGACTACTTCATCAAGCAAAGCGCTTGTGCCTCTACACTTTAATGAGTGCCCACCGTGTACATTATACGTTGCCATCCTTATCACCATCCAGTTTATCGCATAACTTCTGTAGAATAATTGTGTTGTTATTTAATGCTTCTGTCACGCTGTTCATTTCTTCTTTGTGTGCGTCTTTTTCTTTAATCATGTACCAAAACATTGCACCACACATCACAATAGGGAAACCAAGTGTTGAAATTGCCGTTGTTACTGTGTTCATATCCATAGCTTGAATCACTTCCTTTCTTATTTAATTATATCATCATATTATATATTTGTCAACATATTGTATAATTATAGACACCGTGTCTATTAAAATACATAGTGTTTAATAATTGACAGCTTGTCTAATTTATGCTATAATATAAAAGAGGTGATAAAATGAGCTATTATGACGGTACAAAACTATTAAGTTTGTTGGACTTAAACAATAAAAGACCGGAAATTTACATGGTGACTAGTAATCGTACTGACGGTAAGACCACTTATTTCGGAAAACTGGCTGTTAATAAATTTTTGTCAAAAGGTGAAAAATTTGGACTACTTTATAGATACGACTACGAACTTAGTGGTGTAGCTGATAAATTTTTCAAAGATATCAAAGAATTATTTTTTCATGAGTATGAAATGACAAGTAAACCAATGATGCATGGAAAGTTCCATGAATTGTTTTTAAATAACGTTTCCTGTGGATATGCCATGGCTCTCAATAATGCAGATGCTGTTAAAAAGAATTCACATATGTTTAGTGATATTAGCTGTTTGATATTTGACGAATTTCAAAGTGAAACGAACCGTTATTGCTCCGATGAGGTAAAGAAGTTTATCTCTATTCACACCTCTATCGCACGTGGACAGGGAAAACAAGTTCGCTATGTACCTGTCTATATGATGGCAAATCCTGTGTCACTAATCAACCCGTATTATGTAGCAATGAAGATTTCAAACAGACTTAAATCTGATACGAAATTCTTACGTGGGAATGGCTTCGTACTAGAACAGGGATATAATGAAAGTGCAAGTAAGGCACAAACAGAAAGTGGTTTCAATCGTGCGTTTATCAGTGATGACTATGTCGCTTATTCGGCACAAGCTACTTACTTGAATGATAGTAATGCATTTATTGAAAAGCCTGTCGGAGAATGTACTTATGTTGCAACGCTTCGGTATCTTGGTAGGGATTATGCCATCAAAGAGTATATGGACTTAGGTATTATCTACTGTGATGATAGAGCAGACAAGACATACCCTTATAGAATTAGTATTACTACAGATGACCATAATGTTAACTATGTGATGCTAAAGAGCAATGACTTGTTCCTATCTAATATGAGGTACTTCTTTGAACGTGGATGTTTCCGCTTCAAAGACTTACAGTGCAAAGAAACTGTTTTGCAAGCTCTTAGTTATTAATGGTATCATCTACTGTCAGAAAGCGAAAAACATAGAGGCAGAACGCACGTGTGAAAGAAAACGCTGTTTCTATGGTCGGGGTTGCTCCCTTGTCCTAACAGACTTTAGACCGTTTTCACCAGTAGTTCATGATATAAATAAAAGGTACTTTGTTTCACGTGAAACATTGTACCTTTTTTGCTTTATTTATCTAGTTTTAATTCTACTTCTTTATTCAGTTCTTTTTCTTTCTTAAATTTGCTATGCTTCTTCGCATCGCGAGGTATATGTGGATAGGTTGGCAAATAGCACTGGTATGCATAAAAGTCACAACCCTCACAACCGTGGTTATAATTAGACTCACAAATGTCAATTAATTCTTTTACTGTTGTTTTCATAATTCAATCTCCTCGTTTGTGTATAATACTTTTGCTAGTTCGGGTGAACTACCACATAGCCAATAATAACTCTCTAATTCAAACGGATAATACCCATCAATTTTAGCCAAACATTCCCCGTCTTTAGTATATTTACAGTTGCATCCAGTACAACATGCGTCAATATCAATACAATTTCTTATAACATCTTGCAATCTGACTTTCATACTTATTACCTCATTTCATAGCTTGTCTCTACCAGTAACACTCCGCCCTTAATTCTTTTAGGTCGTAACTTGTCGGGCACTTTAAGACCTATTTTAAAATCTGATAAATCGCGTTTGATGGGCGTATCACCTTTAAATAAAAACTGTTTTTCCTCTTCTGACCATTCTTTGTGTGTTCCTGTTCTTGGCTCTTCGTACCCTTTAATATCTGCATTACCTTGCATAGATAATACAAACAGATTCTTGCACTTGTTTGGCATACCTGCGCACTTAACATCATAAAAAGGCTCTTCTATTGGCTCTCTGTTTTCATGCGTTACGTGTTCGATGTATGTTTTCTGTCTCGTAAATGTAGCAACATCCCAACATGACTCCAATGACCATGAGTTAAATTCTGTTGGGTGTTCTCTTATACCGACTATTTCATCAGGCAGTAAATCGCAGTGGATAGAGTCAGTATCTGCATAGATGAACCCTCTTTCATTAACACCGTGGTAATTCTTTTGGGCAGCTCGAATCGTAAATTCTCTTGCATATGAAGTGATAGCGGAACCACAAGGAATATATCCTGCTTTCTTGTTGTTCTCTTTCTGTCGTATAAAACCCAGTGATTCATCATCTTTCACGTATGCTATCTTGAATGAACTATCTTTAGAAGATGCCTGCTTTCCATAAAGATTATTCAGAAACAGCTTTGCAAGTGTACGTTGTGCGCCTTTGCTTTTCTTCTTAATCTCTGCATACTTGTTGATGTATTCGTCATAGATACCTTTCATGGAATAGAACCACACACCGTCTATGATTTCAAAATCATATAAGTCATAGTGCTCTAACATTAAATAATAATCGGTACAAGTAACAACCATTTCTACGATAGCTTCATGCCTGTTGTTTCCACTGTCGTAATAGTACGGAAAATATTTATCGTGCTTCTTACTGTATACGTCACTTGTTTCTAACATTTCTGTTCCACGATAAAGCGGTGAGTCTTTTATCTGTATGAATGGCAAATACCCTTGTTTCACGTGAAACCTTGTGCGAATACGTAAGAAAAAATATCTTGGTTTACCCCATGGGTCTTTCTTAAGTGCTTCCTCGTGAATGTAATTACCACTCCAATAATGCGGTTTCCCTACTGGGTAAACGTTGCCACTATCAGAGTGCATCATAGACGGATATAGACTATTAACATCTGCCGTTGTACCGTAATGATATATTTTATTTTCTTTCCCTCTTACAAGGTAACACCATCCACCACGGTATGATTTGCGAATATAATCGCCAAAGGTAGGATATTTTGTTATTCCTGTTTCTATCTTATATATATCAGGAAATAACTGGGCATAATCTGTCTTGTCGTATCCTTTTTTAAATTCTTCTAGGCAACATGAACCAATCGTTGATTTATCGTGCCCCTGCTCTAGCATGATTTCAAGTGCTTCTTTTACTACAAGAACGTCATTTGCAATATACTCCCGTTCATTTTCAGTTATCTCACATCCTGCATATCTATAACCAGTGTATTCCATGTCTAGCTTTTTGTGCTTTGTTGCAAATGATTTGCCAATAGCCTCAACAGAAAACGGTAACAGTTTCAATGAGTCACGGAATTCCAGTAACTTATTGTTTGGAAGTTTCTGTGTAATTGAATACCACATCCCCCTATCAGAGATACTATAACGTACTTCATTAGTTTGGATTTCTTTGTTCTTTTTCCATGAGTATACACCGTTGTCGTTGTTTAAAGCTTGTGGGTATTTTTTCTGCACTATTAAATAGTCAAGAATGAAAGCGCCATCAAATTTTAGGTTATGGAAAAATGCTATGATATTTGTATCTAACGCTCGGAAGTATGTAAACATATCCTCAATACAATGCAGGATTGTAACATTCTCTGTGAATAGTTCAACAATGGCAACTGCCCATACTTCGGTATGGTCTTGGTTGTCGTATACCGTGGTTTCGAAATCACACATGAACATTCTTGTGTGTCGTTTACTATTCATATGTATTATCCACAATATCCCACGAATAAAGTGATTCTTGTTCATCGTTTAAATCATCACGTTCTACAATAGATAAAGTTCTACCAGTAATAATTTCTCCAATAGCTTCCAATGATGATGCAACGTTTACGCCTTTTGAATCAGTTAAAACTACTTCCAAGTGCAACTTGATTGCGTTCCAGTTATTCGCAAGACGTTCTCCGACAACGATTTCACCATCTTTATTTATCGTGTTTCGATAAAGTGGTAATAAAGCAGACTGCGCTTCTTGCGATCTTTCTATATTAGCTTTCTTTCTTTTCTTACCATATATATTCTCTGTCGGTATTGGTGATGTTATCCTACTTAAAAACTCTGTAATAAAATTACTATTCGTAATATCCCCTAACTGTGGTTGATTCAAATGATATTCACCATCTAAATCTTTTGTAGTTGGTAAATTGTCAGTAGTCCAAAATTCTCTAGCGGATTCTTTATTACGCTTTCTTGTCTCTGCGCTACGTTTGGCTCGTTCAGATGCCAGTTCGTGTTTGAGTTCCCCAACGGTTAATATTTCACCTGTAGTAGTTGAATAAGCCTCCTGCTTTGCAAGATTCTTGATATCTGCTTTTAACTGTCTTGTTATCTTTGCTAAGTCTCTTCCTTTGATGCCCCATTTTCGCAACTGGGATTCTGTTTGGTAGACGTTAGCGCCACGCAATTCAATATTTTGTTTTCTTAATGCTGATACTTTGCGCTGATATTGCTTATAGTATTGACTATACTTTGATTTGCTCTTTTTCAATTTTATCACACCTCTCACATTATTTAGATTAAAATAGGGCAGGCGTTCTGCCCACCCTACTATATTTTTTAAGAAAGAAAAATATTTTGCTATGAAAAATGCTTTACTTTTATTTTACTGAGTTTACATCAAGACCACAGTCAACGAATGGTCTACCTGCTTTTGTTTCTCCACTACGCTTTACGATTGCATACGGTTTACCATGCATCAACTCATGAATTGACTTCAAAGAAGCCTTAAAAGTTTCTGACTGTGTTGAATATACTTTTCCATCAACTGTGATGATAGAAAGCAAGTATGCTTCTGTTCCGTCTTTCTTTACATCCTTATATTCAAGATATGCTTCTACTGGAATTGAAGTTCCGTCTGCTACATCTTTCATGGAAGTAATTCCTGCGTCCATTGTCATAAGATACTGCTCTACCTCTGTGAGCTCTCTGCTTGCATTTGTAATTGTGATTTTACTCATTGTTATTTTCTCCTTTTTCTTTTACTTATTCTTCTACTTCGTCTGTATCTTCTTTTTTGTCTCTTGGCGGTAATACCTCTGCCATTTCGATGAACTTCTGTTCATCCATTCCGTACAGTGTCTCAATAACTTCTGTTGAAACAACTGATACTGGTTTAATTGTTTCTGTCTCTACTACTTTAGTAACCGCTTTCATCAGCTTCTTATCATCTATATAAGTTCCTGCGATTGTTACCTCATAGTTATTAACTTTAGCTGTCTCTGTGTCTACACACATGACGATAACTTTAGTTGAAGAGATAGTTCTTGTTACTTTTCTTGCTCTTGCCATTTTACTTTTTTCACCTCTTTCTTTTTTGTTTTTTTGTGCTTGTTAGACTGCCGAATGAGCGACTTCTTATGAAGCCGAATCAGATAAAAGGAATCGAACCTTTACACGTTGCCACCGATTTTTTCGCCTACATGGGTGTCGGAATATCTGTTATTTTTTTGTGAGTGGGCAGTGCTGTGAACACCGCCCCTATAGTGTGGTATTTTGCAAGTTGGATAATATTTATCTTCCTTACATTATTAAGTATATCAGATGTCACTTGAAATGTCAAGTATTTTTTAAAAAATTCATAAAACTAAAAAATATGCGATATTACAGGAACTGTCCAACCATCACCAAGAACGTTGGCTGATTCTTTTTTCTGTTAAATTTTTTAACATAATCTTCAGAAACACCCTGAAGCCTGGCTCTTTCTTCTTTCCAAAGATAGCGCGCTTCATCAAAATCATCGTATGCTTTTGCTGTTGATTTACGTCCGTTTAATATTTCTTTGGTTATTTCAACGCATCTATTAAAATATTCTTGTGATGGATATATCATTGTACTAAACGACTTGTAATGCGTTCTATGAAATCTTTTTACTGGAATCCAGTTACAGCCATTATAATATCCATGTGAATCCATAACAGTTAAACATCTTGCCTTGTCAATAGGCACATAGCCATCTTTAATAATATCTTGTAATTTTATATGCTTATCACATAAACTTAATACATTTAATTTCCTTTTATACTATTGTATTAAAAAATGCTATTACTAATTTACGACATTGGAACAAAAAAGTTTATTATGACCGCAATCCAATAAAATGTGGCAAGAAAAAAAGCTGTTAATGCTAATATTGAAATAATAAACTTTATTACACTTTTTATGATTCTTTTAATTTTTCTAATATCCATGAATATGCCTCCTTTATTAATGTTGCACTGATTGGCACGTCAATGCGCTGGTCGTTTGTTATGTATGCGATATAGTATTTTCCGTTATCGTATACTTTATCTTTGAGTTTATACAAGAATGCATAGTGAATGTTTGTCTTGTACGTTGTGTTGCATACACTTAGTGCTGTTCCATGTTCTTCTCTCATAATGTCTTTGATGTGCTCGTACTCCTCAATAGTTTGAGAAGTTACGATTTCTGGGTGTTCATAAAGCGTTTCGCAAAAATGGTCTTGAAAACGCTTGCGGACTTGTGCGTGGGTTATCCATTCTGACATTTGTTATTCATCACCTTTCTCATTTCTTATTATACCACTTTTTAACATAATTTTCTATAGCTTTTTTGTGCTCGGGTTTCGCATCTTTAAACATTAACTTAGTATAATTTTTAATAGCAATACGTAGTGCTACAGCTGAATCACTAAAGACATTCTCTAATTCATCATCTAAATGCAAAAATAAAATGTCTTCTGCTTTTTTTAATGTTTCCAATTCTGATTGTTTTAATGATTTCATTGTTTTTTCTCCTTTTTTATTGAATCTTATTGTTTTCCTTTACTGTAATTATATTATAGCATTGTACTCTTAAAATGTCAACATATTTACATAAATTAATTACATAATATTGTACTATATAAATACAATAGGAATCAAATCACCAGGTGCGAGCGAGCGGACGCGAGCGAGCGCAAAGTGTGTCAATAAAAAAGGTGTATGGGAGAGCTACGATTTTCGAGATTAACAGAATACCAAA
>OFMT01001435.1_pt1 | contig 17170 bp, 14 predicted proteins | sample 1541891 | NCBI WGS metagenome assembly OFMT01 (sample SAMN04209230, study PRJEB22552) | human gut metagenome | biome: gut; material: feces | host: Homo sapiens | place: USA: Oklahoma | reverse complement strand
GTAGTAAAGGATGAGAGAACGCATATCGCTTACCTCCGATTGGATGCTTTGTAATCATCATACTCCCTGAAGCTGGCTTGAGGTCAAGTGGTGAAGTGTAAATTTTTCTTGAAGGAAGATTTCAATTTGCATTACATTCGCTATCCTCTCCCAACGGATACATAGGTTGGTCAATGGGTGGCAAATCTGCCTCCCCGTCCTCGGCAAACAGGTACACATAGGCGTTTTTGCCGTCCCAGACCACCTTTTTGACGATGGTACGCAGCAGGCGGCGTTTTTCCTCCAGCGTGGCAGAATCCACTGCGCTGGCGAAGGATTCGATCATTTCCTGATGGAAGGCGAACTCCTGATGGAGCATCCGGCTCTGCTCGGTGAGGGCTTCCAACTCGGAAAGCCTCATCTGCTGCGTCTCGCTCTCCTGATGGAGCGCGTCGATCTGCTCCATGACGTACTTCGCGGAGGTATCGCTGGCAACGGACAGGGATTCCACCAACCGTTTGATGCGTTCTTCCGTCTCGGTGTGCTTTTCCCGGAGCAGCGCCAGCTCTGCGTCGTAGCCCTCCTTGCTGCCGCTGATGACCTTCTTGGTCTGCGCCAGCAGCTTAGCAAGGGTCTCTTTGTCGGCGGACAGCTTGCGGATTTCTTCAATGATCTTGGCGTCCAGCGTGTTGCCGTTGCAGTTTTTCATAGAGCAGACCGTGCCGTGACTGCGCTCCTTGGTGGAGCACATGTAGGTGTAGCTCAGCTCGCCCTCCGCATTCTTGCGGTTGGTCAGCTTCGGGCGCATATAGTCGCCGCATTCGCCGCAGCGCAGAAGCCCGGACAGCAGCGCCACGTTGCTGCGGGGCCTGCGGTAGCTTTTGGATTTGTTGACATCCAGCATGGCCTGCACCCGCACCCAGTCGCTGCCCGCGATGATGCCCGGGTGCTTGCCCACCGACACGATCCACTCCTCCATGGGGCGGATCTGATTCGCCTTGCCGGGGCGCTGGAGCGTGCGGTTGTACGCCATGATGCCGTGCTCGCCGTCGAATTCCGAACGCTCGGCAAACAAATCCACATTGTTCTCTTTCAGATACTGATACGCCGTGTCGTCGGCAATCATGTAGACCGGATTGGTCAGAATGCCCCGGATGGCAAAGCGGGTGAACTGCTTGCCGCGCTTCGTGACGCAGCGGTGCTCCAACAGGTACTGGTCGGTCTTGCTGAGAGAACCGGTTTCCATGAACACCTCGAAGATCGTCTTGACCAGCTGAATTTCCTCCGGGATGGGCTTGAGCTTGTATGCCTTGCGCTCCTTGCCGTCCACGGTCACGCGGGATTCGCTCTCGGAAGCATAGCCCGTGGGCGTCGTGCCGCCCAGCCAGCGCCCGGTTTTGGACAACTCGTGCATGTTGTCGCGGATGCGCTCGGCGATGGTCTCCCGCTCCAGCTGGGAGAACACCGACGCAATGTACATCATGGCGCGTCCCATGGGGGAAGAAGTGTCGAACTGCTCACGGATGGAGATGAAGTCAATGTGCCGGTCGCCCAAGTCCTCAATGAGCTTGGCAAAGTCGCCGATGTTGCGGCTGATGCGGTCGAGGCGATAGACCACGATGGCGGCAAAGGCGATCTTCTGGGAGTCCTTCATCATTTTCTTGAACTGCGGGCGCTCCAGATTGCCGCCAGAAAAGCCCTCGTCCTCGTAGACCAACACATTTTCCGCCGCTTCCTCGCCAAAGTGCATGGCGATGTACTGACGGCAAAGCTCGATCTGGTTCTCGATGCTCTCGCCCTTGCCGGTGAATTTGGACTTGCGGGAGTAGATGACATATTGCTTCGGCGTATCTTTCGTTTTCATGTCGGCACCTCTCGTTATTCGTTAGGTTGATAGATATATTATATCGGATTGGAATCCGTTTGAAAAGGTACCCAAGGGAAGAATCTGAAAAAATATTGGATTTCAGGGCATCGCTCATGCCATTTGATAAAATGATTGATGGAATGAGCGATGCGTGCTATAATATGGACAATCAAACTACGCTGTGAGGTACTCATGAAAAACAAACAGCCGCCTTTTCAAATTACGAACAAAATCATTGATGACGTTGCAGAGATTTCAGAACTGACCGGAAGACTTTCCGCGCACGATCATCTTTCCAGCAATCCCAATCTGCGCCGCACCAACCGCATCCGCACCATTCACGGCTCCCTCGCCATCGAGCAGAACACCCTGAGTCTGGAACAGGTCACTGCCGTTCTGAATGGCAAGCATGTTCTGGCTCCGCCCAAGGACATTGCCGAGGTCAAAAACGCCTATGAGATTTACGAGCGGCTGGACGACCTTGACCCCTACTCCGTGGACGACCTACTGACCGCTCACGGTATTATGACCCGCGGACTTGTAGAAGAATCCGGCATGTTCCGCACGCGACCTGTTGGCGTTGTGGATCAAGAGGGACATGTCCTGCATTTTGGAACGCTGCCGCAGTATGTACCTGATTTAGTCATGGAATTGTTGGATTGGGCGAAGCAGAGCGACCTGCATATGCTGATCCGAAGCTGCGCGCTTCATTATGAACTGGAATTGATCCATCCCTTTCCTGATGGCAATGGCCGCATTGGACGGCTCTGGCACACGTTGCTGCTCTCCAAGTGGAATCCCGTGTTTGCATGGCTGCCAGTCGAGTCCATCATCCACGACCATCAGCAGGAATACTACGATGCCATCAATGCCAGCAACGATGCAGGCGAGTCCACCGCGTTCATCGAGTTTATGCTCTCCGTCATCAAAGCATCGCTCATCGACGCCATCCATACGAGTGATGCAATGAGCGATGGGAAGATGGACAAGAAAGCCCTGCGCTGGCAGAAAATTGAGCAGTTCTTGCAGACGCATGAGTATATCATGAACGCCGATGTACGGGAGCTGTGCGGGGTTTCGGCAGCGACGGCGAATCGCATTCTTGCTGGATTCGTACAAAATGGTTTGCTTACCAAGTGCAAATTTGATGGGCATTGGGTATATAATCGCATATAGGGTTAAAGCGCAAAACTTTCACATATGCTATTCTGCATGAATACAATGGTTAACTTAATAGCAATAACGCATCGATACGAATCGGTTGTGCAGATTAGAAGGTATCCTTTCTTGAAATTCACATAACACTTAATAATGATGTGTTATGCAAATTCTATTGTCTATTGAAATGGTAAATAGTTATCAGCCCAAATGGGTTGCAGTTTTATGTATTATTTAGGAGGTTAATTTATGCATTTAGTTGACGGCTCTGTTACTGTTGTCCTTGTGGGAGACTGGAACAAGTTTTACATTAAGCCCGATTGGGTAGCAGGAAATATTTACGAAAATTCAGAAATTGAAATAGGCATTGAAGGTCAAGATACAGACTTTCGCATATCTTATCGAAAAGACAAGGTCAATATCAGGCCATCCCAGACAAAGATGGTTTTTTCAGCGGCAGATAGTCAATTAGATACATTGAATCTTCTGACAAAGTGCGTCAATAACTTTTTGCAAAAAGCAGTTACCCCGGCTTTTTCAGCTTTCGGACTCAATGTGGACTATGAAGACCAAGAAAACGCTCGGCTAGCAGATGTTTTTGATCACATGGAAGATACGGAGTTGTTATTGGATTTAGGCTATGAAATTGGAACAACTCAAGTGTCTCGATCTTTGACTAAAGATGGTAAGACCCTCAATGTAAAATGCACCATTGCTAACTCAAAAACAACTATCAGTTTTAATGAACACCATGCAACTCCAGCTGCTGATCAGCTTGAAATCACACCAGAGATGATGCAGACATTTCTCCAGCAAACCGATGAAATTGTCAGGAAATTTGGCTATGGAATAGATGGTGAATAATTATGACTAGTACAATTGAAGAAAAGGCTTCTTTTGATCAACAAGCACAATTTGTTGATCAAGAGGTCATACAAGAGCCAAAATCCGAAAATGAAGGTAGCATTTCAGACTCTGTTGTTCTCCACAAAATATTATCAAGAAATTCTAATGCTGATGTGGTTTATTTGAAAGTAGATTTTGAAAAAAAAATCAAAAAAGACACGTATAGAAAAATCAACAAAGTGTTGGGAGAAAAATAATGGCCTGCAGAGAAGGAAGCGCTTGTTCTGCCGGAGGGCATATTCATTTCACTTATAAAGACAGCCCCGATATGGCATCACTTTGCCAAGGCGACTTGTTAAAAGTTACAGATGAATTGCGAACAGTTTTAAAAGATGTGCATCCATATTTTCTAAATCCTCAATATCGCTATTTTATGGTGCTAACGCAGAGCTGCGATTTAGTCCGACGAAATGCAGGGAAATGCAAAACAGCATATATTACGCTAGCCGCTGTGCGAAGTTTCGATGATGCCTTTGAAACCCGTTTAGTTGAAGATGGGTATGCAGAACGAGTAAATGGGTATTTGCTAATGAATAGTAAGCAACGTGAGCGTGCATTTCAATTATTAGAGCGTCTTTACAATAATACAGAGCCGGACTATTTCTTTTTATACAAAGAAGACGCTTTGGATTTCCCTGAGTCAATGGTCGCCTCATTAAAAGTATCTATTGCACTAAAAAGTGAATTACACTACAGTCAGTGCTTAGCTGCCAAGTCCTTAGAGTTAAGCGACGAGTTCAAAGCGAAACTTGGATGGCTTGTTGGAAACATCTATTCAAGAGTTGGAACAACTGACTGGGAGAGTGTTATGACTCCAAACCAGCGACACGATATGCTTAATGATGAGTTATGCTCACATTGTATTATTGGATCTCGCGAACAGATTAGTGCATTAAAGCAAGAACTGAATGACCATGCAGAAACATACCAATCTCAAGAATCTGCCGCATTGTTCGTATCCCAAATCCACGTTGATTCAAAATATGAAAAAATGATTCATATTCTTGAGGAGATAGTGAACAGCTCAAGCAAAAACGTTCCGCCAGAAGAAAAGGATCGTCTCATCCGTACTATCAAAAGTAGAAGTGCACTAAAAGCGCTGTTTCCAAACAATACATAGTATAATTTGTATGTTTAAGCGCCGTAGAGGAAACTCTGCGGCGCTTAATAGGCTATTGATTTTTAATTAAGGCAACTTATACTTACTGCCAATTCCGTTTCAGGATCTCACTTTTGAGGTACAGCGTACTCTTTTCCGAGGATTTAATCGGATGGAGCTTTCCGCGCTTTGTCAGGTCAATGATGTTCTGCCTGGAACAGCCCAGTATCTCTGCTGCTTCCGCCGCATTGATAACTCTACGCGCAGCAAAGTTCCGGAAGTCTTCCATTGTCAGCGGAACACTTTTGCCAATTCGATAGAGCATCGTATCCGAAACGGTCATGTTCACATCCCACGCAACGCCGTATCCGCCCGTCTGCATCTGCACATGCTGAAAATAGTCCGGCTTCTTGAGAAGGATCTGAAACGCCTTCGTCTTTTCAAAGTGCTTCTGCAAATCGCACTTCTTCACCGCGCCATCCCGGAAAAACACCAGCAGACAATGATCCTCCAGCGGCAGCACATCTTCAATTCTCTTGGAGAAGCGCTTCGTAATTTCTTCCGGAAGCGCCTTCTCGTCAATAGGAACGAGATAGTAGTCATCCTGTGCGCATCGTCCCATCGCCAGCATCAGGAGTGCATACTCATCGTACTCCTTCAGGTGATTGTCGCGCAGAATCTCTCCGATGTTCTGGCGGTCAGGCGGAACAATCCGCTGCTCCACCCAGATTTTGCTCCAGTAAGAATTGACGGTGGTTTCCCCACGTTTCACGAAGGAATCCAGCAACAAGGGCGTTTCCCACGCGTCCGCGTTCTCAGGCAGCTCAATATAGAACCGCTTTTCCTGCTCGTAGTACAGGAGGTACGCCAGATCTTTCTGCTCCTGTGCCGATTCATCTCGAATGGCAAAAATCTTCATATGCGCACCACCTTTTCCAGATCATTTCCCATATCTTGTTCTGAAGCGTCTGAGAGATCACGCCGTCCAGTCCTTCCAGTAGAACTTGTCTGTCGCTCTCGTGAAGCGGCGTAAGCTTCGGCATTTTATCCTTCGGAATGATACGCAGGTTATCCCATGTGGATTTCGAGCCAATATAGTTGTTGCAGGGCTTATCGGCCATCACATCAAATTTTGCCGCCGCAGCATCGTCGGGACAACTGCAAAGCAGCGAAAGTCCGTGGTCAAACAGGGGCGCCAGACGAACGGTCTTCTTTCGGCTGTTGCGCAGCACCTCGATATTCGCGCCGTGGCGGTCCCGGTTCAGTATCAGATAGTCTACGATCAGCATCTGATAAACATAGTCTTCCCATCCCATACGGATGCAGAAATCCAAGGCAGATTCATCCGGCAGCGCTTCCAACTCCTCATAGGCATCCAAAGCGGTCTTGGACTCGCTCTTTGCCTTGAAATCCTCTGAAGCGCAGAGATAAACCTCATGGGTTCTGCCATCCACCGAAACATCCGCATGGATCAGCTGATAGGATAGATGAGGAATCCCCAGTATGGTTAGCAGCCGGTCAACGATCAGCTCGTTCACGCACTCATGCCCGATGACTCCACGCGCTTTATCAAAGTTTGAGAGTTTGTAATAGGTCTTCTTTCCGCCGAGTTCGGAGTATGCTTTCAGAAAAGAACCGGCTGTTCCGGACGAATTGCGATAAACGGACCACGACAAATACGTCAGGTCCTGCTTTTCTTTCATCAGCTGCATGTATACCTCACCTCAAAATCATTATATCATTTTGCTTGTCATACGTCAAGTTAATTTCGGCGTATAACTTGTCGTATGACAAGTTATACGCAATTTTGTGCCCGTATAAAACCGCCGCCCTGATTTTCAGTCGGGACGGCGGTTTTGTTATGCAAGGCTTCGCAGATACTCTTCCACGTTCTGATATTGAATGCCCTCAACCACTTGGCTTTTCCCGCGATAGAGGACGAACTTTCCGGTGATCGGGCCGTAGCGGTGCTCGGTCTGGGCGCATTTTTGTTCGTCAATCAGATGGCGATACTGCTGCGGGACAGCTTCCTCGCTGTGCTTGATCTCGAAAATCCGGCAGGAGCCTGCCTCCGGGTCAAACACCACCATGTCAAATTCGCCCACGGGGAATTGCAGGACAAATACCTGCTTCTTTGGGTTTGCCAGCTTCGTTTCCAGCAGGACGATGTCCTCCAACATCCGCCCTTTGATCTCGGTCAGGATGCGCTGCTGCACGGCGGTACGCTCCGCAAGAGACAGGGCGCTGAACGTCTCATCCAGCAGCAGACTGCGGATCAGCGCATCCGCCTGCGCATAGCGGAGTCCCGGCTGCGCGATCACCGTGCGTCCGGACTTCGTGCTGACATCCGGCAGGTGCAGCACGTCGATCTCTCGCGTTAAGTCCAGCAAGTCCAGATACTCCTTGATCTCCGCCGCGTGAACATCGTCCAGCGCCACGGTCTGCTCTGCCCTGTTGCGGATCTCCAGCAGCTTCCGCAGGCTGTCTGTGACAAGCGCAAGGTCGATGCGGTCGAGGATGTCCGTCGGATTTTTCCGATCCCGACGCAGATTGCTGGCGGAAACGCCAAGGTCGTGGGACTTCCAATCCTGCGACAGCACCTCCAGCGTGAAGCGGTGGTTGATGTCCTCCACCACCCGGTTGATGGCGCTGATCAGCTCATTCTTGTCGTACAAATCCCGCAAATGACGGAAATGCCCCTCATACTGATAGCAGCGCAGAGAGTGCTGGATGTTGCGGGCAATGGCGGTGTCCACGTATTCGTCGGTACTTTCCTTGCTGGCAAAGGTGGAGGTCTCGTTGTAGTGAACGCCGCCGAGGCTCATGGTGCCGCCGTAGCGGATATACTCGTCGATGCCGTGAACGCCGAGGACAGATTCAAACTCGCGGTAAGGGATGAATGTGGTGTGCAGCAGAACGCAGCGGTCGTAAAGCTGCTCGTCCTCAGTAAAGAGGAAGCCCAGCGAGTCCGTGCCGGAGAGCACGATTTTCATGCCGCAGGCCGCAAACACGTCAGAAAACAGTGCCGCGCCCTCGATGAAATCCTCCATCAGCGTCACCTCGTCGAGGAACACATAGCGAAAGCCCTGCGCTTCCAATGCCTTGAGGTCGCGGTTTACGTCTGCCAGCGTGTCTTTTGCGGTGATCTGAATGAACGCTGCCTTGACAAGCTGCGTGTCGCTCATCTCCGCAAAAATCTGGCGGATCATAGTGGTTTTCCCCGTCCGGCGCAGGCCGTAGAGGATGAATACCTTGTCCTGCGGCTCGCCGTAGACAAAGTCGTGCAGCTGCCGGAAGCACTCGCGCCTGCGATAGCCACGGACAGATGCCGCAAAGGAACGCAGCGCCTCGCCGGTGCGGACATTGGTAGTAAACGCAGAAGGGTTCGCAGATTTCGCCTTGGGCAGCTGCTTTTTCAGCGCCTTCAGCTCCTGCTCCAGCGCCTTCCGCCGCTCGATTTGGACGCGGAAATTCTCCAATTCGTCAGCAGGAATATACTTCTCTCGCCGCTTTTTGTTCTCCGTCCAACGATGGTAAAAGTACTCCTTACCATTGACGGTTTTCTTCGTAATGGAACCGGCAGGTAGATTTGAAATCTGCTGCTCCAACTCTGTCACCCGTGCCTGCATATCGGATAATTCCATAGCGCACCTCCTGTGAGATACTATTCTATGTAGAATTATACCCTATTATACCCTCGAAATCAAGGGTATAATGGGGTATATAAACAAGAGAAAGCATCGAAAGGTCTTCTAGATAACTTGTTCATTTCGAAAACTGTTTTCGCAAGGATCTCAAGAGTGTTGATAGCGCTGATGCATACTCGTCACCATTAAATCGGAGATACTTTATTTGAGAAATCAATGCTGGAGGTGCAGAATCATCAATAATGATCGGATATATTACGCAGGATTTATCATGAAGCGCTTTTCCGTAAAAGGCGCCCCACTCATCTGTACAGCACACTGATTTCAGGTAGTCCTTAGAGACTATCATGATAAGGGCTTTACTTTCGCATAATCCTGTGCTGATTTTTTCGAAAATTCTCTCGCCGATGTTTATTGACCAATCATCTAAAAACACAGAAAAACCTGCATCCATTAAATCTGTAGCAATGGCCCTAGAAAAAGCCAAATCAACAGAAGAATGGGATATAAAGACTTCGGTTTTATTTTGATCCTGGAATTTTTGCATAGAGCGAAGATGTCTCGCAGTCAGCATGTCAGAGCAAAAAACTCTCTCGTGTAGCAACATGATTTCTTCTTCGGCCGGCAGATGCTCCAAGCTACAGTTTTTATACAGTTCGTGATCAATATCAGATAATCTCTCTGCAAGGCATGCTGTCGGTATAACAGATGTTGCTGCTGATTGGCTGACTTTATAATAATTGCTACAATAAATCGGCACATTGGGATAGATGATTAGTTTACCATCCATATCGGTATCATCATAATATCCTATTTTCCCCTTATATGGGCCTTTTCTAATGAGTATGGGGCCATAGTTTGTTATTTTCTCCATGTCATTCTCTCTCGTATATTTTGAATGTTAACGGCTATTTTCTTTTAACCTTCTAACATCGCCTTTACTTCCATAGCTTTTTCTGATAGGCTCTGGCAATTCCGCAAAAGTCCTAAATAGAACATTTTTACATCTAAATCGCCAATGATGTATCGTACCTGGCTGTTGCTTAGCGCAATTTCAAATATTGCTTCACGTTCTTCTTGTGTCCACGTGTCAATACGCCGCATTTTCTCTACTGTTGCATGTGTACTAGCAAAGCTACGGCTACTTTCCAATTCTATCAACAGTTCAATCTTTTCTTTTTGATCATCGCTGTTCTGCCTATCAACTCTAATCTGCTCATTTTTACAGTCAAAAAACTTAGATTCCAGTGCTTCATTCTTAGCTGTTCGATCAATTATTGCTTTAATAAGCTCATCCAACTCTGCTCCATCTGAATAATCAGCCATTGCGTAGTAACGAATGCGATTATCTCGCATCATTTTATATACCTTGGCCTTATCATGAGTCACTGCACTATAAACGCCAATTGAATGTCCTCCGTAGGTATTAACCAGTTTCATGCACGGGATATCCGTATCGCTATCACCGATATACACCATATTGCGGAAGGGAACACGTATTTCGTCTGGAGCGAATGAATCGTTTACACCCGGATCGTTGATATCCAAAACGCCTTTTTCGATGCGAAACAAGAATTGAGTCTTATTTGTATAGTTAACAACTTGTGCCGGCCATTCTGCTACCCCATCTGAATCATAATAAAAGGAACTCGCATATATTCTTTTGAATGCACCATTTTTCGCAACAGATGTCCCTTCAATCATTTCCTTCAGACCTGACGAGATAATATAGTGCTCAACAATAACGCCGTGTTCCGCTCCATATGTACGGATGCGTTCAAACCAATCCTCAACACCGGGAAATAGGCTAACCTTTGCTCCATAGTTTTCAAGGTTTTCACGCGTGAACACGAGTTTTCCAGCCGCTTTCTTTTTCATCAAAAGCATATAAGCCAGATTCTGATCTATATCATTTTGGCTCGCCAGTCCATTTGATTCTGTCCAAAATTCTCCCACATCATATCCAACAGATTGGATATACCCCTGTGCCTGCATATCGTCTGGCGACAATGTTTTATCAAAATCGTAGCATATTGCAAGCACAGGCTCATCTTCCTTACGCTCTCTTGTGTACTGATTCGATGACATAGTGTACTCCTTTCTATCCACTGTAGATTGATTTTTAGTATTGCGACTTTTCCGATATAGAAGACGTGAAATCTTACCCCACTACCAACTTATTTGTCTTCTTCAAGAACTTCGCCGGGATTGGGCGGTCCAGCTGCCAGGTGATATTCATCGGCCTGCTGCCCGTGTGCTTCACGTAGTTCGCCGTGCCCAGATAGGTGTACGCCTCTGCGCCGCCGGTCACACGGTCTGACTTAAACTCACGCACAAACAGCAGCACCTTACTGCCGCGTTCCTTGTGGTGGATATAGCGCTGACCGGTGGGCGAATTCTCCGCCGTGGTGCTCTGGCTCTGCCAATGGAACAAGCTCTCATTGATGGAATAATCGTTGTACATGGTGGTTGGCGAGTAGTCCTTGTCCGCCTTGTTCAGCGTCACAAAAAACACGTCGATGTTTTTCTCCGGCAGCCACTTCACGCCCTCACGAACGGTGGACGGCTTCATAAAGTCCAGCGCTACCAAGAGCTGGTCGCGGGTATAGGTGCAGTGCAGATCCAGCGGACAGTCAAAGCCCAGCTCCACCGGCTCGTCGATAAAGTCGATCTGCTCGAAGCGATAGCGCAGCAGCCCCAAGAGCTCGCCAAGCAGAACCGAGCTGTCAGACAGGGCATAGAGGTTACTAAGCACCTCTTCGTCGTCCCAGTCCTCCACAGCCTTACCCCAGACGGTGATGTAAAACATCTGCATCATCCGCTTTTCCGCATCCGGAAGCGCTGCAAAATCAAGGTTGTCCAAACGCGGAAGAACATCCAACAGGAACGAAATCCAGCGGCGGGAATCAGCCACAGCAAGCTTTGCAAACGCTTTGGTCAGGATGTCCTCCAGCGGCTCCGAAAAGTCCTCGATGGCATCCGCTCTGGCACAAATGCGAGAGAAGGAGGAAAACTTGTAGATCGCCCGCGGGTCAAGATGGTAGTAATCCAAGAAGTTTTTAAGCGTCAGCTCCAGCCCACTGTCCTCCGTGAAGGAGGCTGCACGAGTCACCAACCCAGCCGTATTGCCATAGGATGCGCGGATATTCTCCAAAATGTATTTGGCCGCCTTCTTCTCCAGCTGGATATAGCAGCCCTTGGGGACGGACACAAAACCATCTTTAATTTCACGACTCACGCTGCGGGTGACATTCGACAGCAGCGCCGCAAACTTATCTTCAAAATTGTATTTTCTATTCGCCTGACCGATGAAGTCCAGCACAGTCAGGCATTCCTTGTCCTCAGATAGACGCAGACCACGTCCCAGCTGCTGCAAGAAAATCGTCAACGACTCCGTGGGTCGCAGAAAAAGGACGGTATTGACTTCCGGAATATCTACGCCCTCGTTGTAGATGTCCACGACGAAGATAAACCGCACATCGCCGGACACCAAGCGCCGCTTGGCCGCCGCTCTTTCCTCGTCCGAAGATTGCCCGGTGAGGCACATGGACGGGATGTTGTGGTCGTTAAAATAGCGGCACATAAACTCCGCGTGATCGACCGTCACGCAGAAGCCGAGGCCCTTCACCTCGTCAATGTCCGTCACATATTTCAGCAGTGCCGTCACCACATGGTCGGCGCGGCGGTCGGCAACCGCCCCGCTGAATGTGTAGATGTGCTCCAGCTCGCTCTTTTGGTAGCCACCAGCAGACCATTTGAGCGCATCCAGATCCACCGTATCGGTAACGCCAAAATACTGGAACGGGCACAGGAGCTTTCGATCAATGGCTTCCGGCAGACGGATCTCCGCCGCAATGCGGTTGTTGAAGTATGGAAGGATGTTCTTACCGTCCATACGCTCCGGAGTAGCAGTCAAGCCCAGCAGGATGCGCGGCTGGTAGTAGGACAAGAGCTTCTGGTAGGTCGGCGCGGCTGCATGGTGGAATTCATCCACGATGATGTAATCGTAAAAATCGGGACTCGTCTTTTCCGTGAAGCTCTGTGAGTTGAAGGTCTGAATGGACAGAAACAGGTTGTCGATGCTCTCCGGCTTATAGTTGCCCACAAACAGCTCACCAAAGTTTGCGTCCTTGAGCACAGCGCGGAAGGTGTACAAGCTCTGCTTGAGGATTTCCTCCCGGTGCGCCACAAAGAGCAGGTGGCAGGGTCGATCCGGATTCTGCTTGCGGAAGCGCTTGTAATCCAGCGCAGAGATGACCGTCTTGCCGGTACCGGTGGCCGCCACCACCAGATTGCGCATATAGCCACGGACAGTGCGCTCTGCCTCCAGCTTGTCCAAAATCTCCTGCTGGTAGGAATAGGGGTTGATGTCCATGGTGTAGACATCGGCATTGTTGGTGTCGAAATATTTTTCCGCCTTCAGCGCCCGCGCCAAGCGCTCTCTCTGATCCTCCGCGTAGTATTCAAATTCGCGGTCATTCCAGTAATACTCAAAGGTAGCAGCGATCTTGTCAATGGTTTCGGGCAAGTCGCGTTTCGTTACCTTGGTGTTCCATTCAAGGCCGCTGGTCAATGCGGCATTGGACAGGTTGGACGAGCCAACATAGGCCGTCGTGAAGCCGGTTTCGCGGTAAAAGATATATGCCTTGGCATGGAGGCGCGTTGTCTTGGTATTGTAGCTGACCTTGATGTGCGTATTGGGCAGCTTTCGAAGCTCCTCAATGGCTTTCACATCGGTAGCGCCCATGTAGGAAGTGGTGATAATGCGGAGCTCGCCGCCGCTGTGCGTAAATTCCCGCAGCTCGTCCATGATAAGCCGCAGGCCGCTCCATTTGATGAAGGACACCAGCATGTCGATCCGGTCGGCCGAGACGATTTCCTTTTTGAGCTCTGTAAACATCTGCGGCTCATGCACAGCCCCGGTGAAAAGCGAGCTTTGTGCGATGGAGGTTTCTGGGCGCTCTATGTCCGTCGCAGTTTTTCCTACAGCCAGCCTCGGATCGGCTTCCCGCAAAAGCGCAAGAAGCTGCTCTGCCCGCTGGTCAACGCCCAGCGCAGCAAAGTCAGCTTCTTTCGTTGTATTTTGAATGAGATCAACGATTTGGTTGGTCAGCCCGATCTGGGCAGAAATATCCCCGCCGTTGTCCAGCACGTTATCCAAGCCCTTTTGAACCACATCCGCCAGATACTGCGCCAGCACCTTGGAGGCTTCCGCCTTGTCAATGGGCGCAACAGACTTGCGGGCCTTCGGAATCTCCGCAAGCTCGCCCGTCAAGGCGTTGTTGATGACTTGTTCGTATAGGCCGGGATGTAACATGGTTTTTTCTCCTAATCAGATAGCAATTATTTGATTCTTGAGAAATACTGAGTCAGCTTCTCGTCACTTATTTTTTCAATCTCAGCTTTTTCCTCTTTGCTCAGATGCTTCCACACCGCCTCGTCCACTTGCACAATGCCCAGCGTCTTGGTGTGTCGCAGCATCTGCATATCCTCAAAGCGTTTGAACGGATTAGATAGGATATTTCTCTCGGCTTCTTTATCCGTATAACCACCCTTGGCAAAAATACTATTCTTCTTTTCAACCGGCAGCCCCGCAGCACGACGGCCCTCATAATAAGACCTGAAATAGGCCACGATATCATCCAGCTTAATACGGCCTTTTTCATCGGCATAGAGCATAATCGCCTTCATCAGTACCGGCTTATAAGAATAGCTCATATCCATCTGCCGGATCATATCCATAAACATGTCCTTGCGGTTGGAGTCATTGATAATTTTCCAGCCATACTGCACGGCATATTTCTGCAAGCTCTCTTCCTTGAAATACTTGAAAGTCCGATGCTCGCTCATGGGCACGACCAGATCCGGCACCAGTTTCCCCTCGCGGACATACCGTTCGATCGTTTCTGTCTGCACATCCACACGGCGTACAAATTCCATTTGAGAGATCATACCTTCGGCTTCTTCTTGCCAATTGAAGATATCCACCAGCTCGTAATCTGTGGCATCTACAGGCCAATCAATTAAAGCCTCCGGTTTTTCGCCTTTTGCGTACAATTCAGCTTCCTCTGCTTTTTGTTCACCGGGAGCAACCGCCAGTTGACCAGGCTTGTACTCCTTCAACTTGAACAATCTGTGAAGCGACTGCGGCATATTGTACTGGCTGGCATTGTCCACGAAGTCAAAGACCATCAAACTCTCTTTTCCTTCATAGAGACGCATACCTCTGCCAAGCTGCTGCGTATAAAGCACTTTCGACATGGTAGGACGAGCCATGAACAGAACCTCTATCTCCGGGCAATCCCAGCCCTCATTGAGCAAATCACACGCGCATAGCACTTGAATTTCTCGATCAACAAATCTGTCCTGAAACTCTTTGCGTTCCGACTGCTTCATGCTGCCGGACACAGAAGCCGCATGGATACCGGCTTCCCGAAACAGCTCAGCAATTTGCTCTGCGTGCTTCACCGAGGCACAGAAAACCACGGTGCGTTTGTTGCGCACATATTGGAGCCATGTATCCACAATCAAGCGATTTCGCTCCGGAACATAAATCTTACTCTCCAAGTCGCGGATATTATATTGGATGCTATTAAACCGAACTTTGGTCAAGTCGATATTGGTATGGATTCGAATACACCGAATTGGCACCAGTTCACCAATCTCCACAGCGGTTTGGATATCCAACTTATGGGCCGTATTCTTAAAGATGTCCAGGATTGCCTTATTGTCATCGGTTCGCTCCGGTGTGGCCGTTAAGCCAAGCGTGAAAGATGGCTTGAAATAGGCCAAAACTTTTTGATATGTATCTGCGGCGGCATGATGTGCTTCGTCCACAATAAGGTAGTCGAAGTCATTGTCCTTGAATTGGTCTAAGTGCAGGGCAATGCTCTGTATACTGCCGCAGACCACATGTGCATTTGGCTGCTTTATCGCCTCCATATAGCGTCCCACAGTGACGTTCGGCCATAGCTTTCGGAAAGTCTCAGTGGCCTGATTGATCAGCTCTTGCGTGTGGGCAAGAAACAGCACTCGGCCGCCGCAATTCTTCGCGTCCATCACCGCCGTGACCGTTTTGCCTGTTCCCGTCGCATGATATAGAAGCGCGATTGTCTCGCGATTGTCCCGCATTGCTTGCAGAGCTTTTAAAGCTTCCACCTGATGCTTCTTGAGTTCAAGGTTTGCACCATCGAGAGCCTTGCCGCGCTGCGGTGGAAGATAGTCTTCAATTTCCTTGAACTGTGGATGACTGCCCAGAAAAACCCGTAACTCGTCCTTGACTGCTTCTGGTTGAATCTGCATCTGGCGTACCGCCCAGCGGTACACATCCCATCCCAGATGTACCATGCTGTTTTGTTTCAATAGGTCGTCATAGAATTTGTTAGAGGCAACAAGGCTTTTATTGTGCGATGTCTCATCGTCAATTTCAATTGCCACTCGGTGAGCACCGTTCTCCAACACAAAGTCGGCGTAGCGGCTGTTTTGATAGATATCATAGAAATGATATTGAGAATAGAGGTATCCGGCCTTCTCTGCACCAAAGGTTTCACTAAACAGCTCTATAAATAAATCTTCCGCAACACTGCCGGAAGCAGAATGATAGGTCGGCATCTAAGGTCACCTCAATTCTCAATGACTTCTTTCAAAAGAATCTTCTTTTCAAAGGTGCCTCGTTTACTTGCCTTTTCAGCGCGTACAGCCTCAAGCTGCTCTAATGTATATCCACGAGCTTTAGCCGCCGCATAGATGACTTCCAGAAGATCGGCAAGCTCCTCAACATTCAGATCCTTGTGGTATTCTGCAAGCTCTTCGTCCAACTTGGCATCGATCATACGGAGATACTCGTCATCCGAAAGGAACTCCGTTACGCAGGTTTTTCCGGATGCTTTGATGATTTCTGGTATGCGATCTCTAACAAGTTTGCTGTATTTTATAGTACTCATTTTATTTCTCCTCCGGTACCTCTGCCACAAATTCCATAACATCTCCGATATTGACATCTAACACAACGCAGATCCTATTAAGCACAGCCAGTGTGACTTCCTCGTCCCGCCGCAGCCGGGTCATGGTATTAGGTGCAATGCCCGCTGCTTTGCGCAGATCAGCTTTGCTCATCTTTTTATCGACAAGCAATTTCCAGAGCTTGTTATATGAAATAGCCATTATCGTTCGACCTCCGGCTGCAAATATTGATTTTATTATACAACTTTTTCAACCCAGAAGCAAGAGAGTTTCGCATCGAGATGCGAAACTCTCTTGTCTCGAAGCAATGTCCAACTCACATTTTCTGCTCGCTAATTTTGACACTAATGCTCACTATCGTTTCACGATCACCGTCAATATCATAAGGGTTTGGGATTATCCCCAAATTGCCGCGTGTCCGGACAACGGCTGTGCTTGCTATTCTCTCAAATCTCAGTTTTCTCCGTCCCAACGCCACTCTTCCTCTTTGTCAAAAACTGTGCTATACTGTAAGAAAATCAGCGGAAGGAGGGCTTTCTTATGGCACTCAAA
>OFMT01001428.1_pt1 | contig 17202 bp, 18 predicted proteins | sample 1541891 | NCBI WGS metagenome assembly OFMT01 (sample SAMN04209230, study PRJEB22552) | human gut metagenome | biome: gut; material: feces | host: Homo sapiens | place: USA: Oklahoma | reverse complement strand
TTTTGCGGGTCAGGGAGTTTTGTTTTCGTGCTCTGCGAGATGCCGTTTGAGGGCCTGGAACGTCTCGTCGCTGATGTAGTGCTCCACGCGGCAGGCGTCCTCGGCGGCGGTCTCCGCGTTCACGCCGAGCCGGGTGAACATCTTCGTGAGACACATGTGCCGCTCAAAGATGTACTGCGCGCGCTCGCGGCCCTTGTCCGTGAGCGTGATCGCGCCGACCTTGTCCACCGTGATGTATTCCTGCTTCTTCAAAATGCCGATCGCCCGGCTGACCGAGGGCTTTGAGTAGCCGATGTATTCGCTCACGTCGATCGAACGCACGACCGGCAGCGACTGGCTCAGCCGATATATGGTTTCGAGGTACATTTCCCCGGATTCCTGCATGATCATGAGAAAAAACTCCGTTTCGTTGGATGATTATCTATTACCATATCATATTCATTTCCGAAAAACAAGCGAATTTCCAACGGCATGCCGTGTCGGAGCCTGTCCTTTTGTGCCGAATATACAAAGATGAAAAAAAGCGGCGTTCCCCCTTGACAAGTTAGCGCGGGGTAACTATTATATAAGGCGGTTAGTGAGAGCTAACCGATTATTTTTGCGCATATGTTAGCTTGGACTAACATCCGGAAGGAGGATGCGGCATGATGCCGTTGGTACTGGCGAATGTCGGCGAACCGCAGATCGTAAAGCGCATCGGCGGAAACCCGGAGACGAAGCGTCATCTCGAGGACCTTGGCTTCACCGTCGGCGGCGAGGTCTGCATCGTGAGCACGCTGGGCGGAAACGTGATCGTGAAGGTCAAGGAGTCCCGCGTCGCTGTCAGCGATGAGCTGGCGCGCAAGATCATGGTTTGATCATGCGTCGATGGACAAGGACACACGCCCTTGCGAATCAACGCTCAGGAAAGAAAAAGAAAATATAAAATAAGGAGGCAACGGTATGAAAACTCTGCGCGAAGTGCCGGTCGGCTCGACGGTCAAGGTCGTGAAGCTCCATGGCGAGGGCGCGGTGAAGCGCCGCATCATGGACATGGGCATCACGAGAGGCACCCAGGTCTACGTCCGCAAGGTAGCGCCCCTCGGCGACCCCATCGAAGTCACCGTCCGCAACTACGAGCTTTCGATCCGCAAGGCGGACGCCGAGATGATCGAGATCGAATAAAAACTTTTCGGGGAGAGCCCCTAATTTTTTCGAGCAGCGGTTAGCGAAGGCAAACCGCGGAAAAGCTTTTGAGAGCAGAAAGGAAGCGTGAAAATGGATTTGCGCATCGCCCTTGCGGGCAACCCGAACAGCGGCAAGACCACCCTGTTCAACGCGCTGACCGGCTCCAACCAGTTCGTCGGCAACTGGCCGGGCGTTACGGTCGAGAAGAAGGAAGGCAAGCTGAAGAAGCACGACGACGTTGTGATCACGGACTTGCCGGGTATCTACTCCCTTTCTCCGTACACGCTGGAAGAAGTTGTTGCACGTAACTACCTCATTCAGGAGAGACCTGAAGCCATCCTTAATATTATCGATGGTACGAACCTTGAGCGCAATCTCTACCTGACCACCCAGCTCGTTGAGCTCGGTATTCCGGTCGTTGTTGCGGTCAACATGATGGACGTCGTAAATAAGAACGGCGACAAGATCGACACCAACGCACTGGGCAAGGCGCTCGGCTGCAAGGTCGTTGAGATTTCCGCTTTGAAGGGCACCGGCATTGAAGAAGCAGCAGAAGCCGCTATCCATGCAGCCCAGAACACGAAGACGGTCCCGCAGCACAGCTTCAGCGGTGTGGTTGAGCACGCGATTGCACACATTGAAGAGGTTGCCCTACATACCCTCCCCGAGGAGCAGCAGCGCTTCTTTGCGATTAAGATCTTTGAACGCGATGAGAAAATCATTGAGCAGCTGGGCCTTACGCAGGACAATCGCAAGCACATTGAAACGGACATTGAAGCGGCTGAAAAAGAGCTTGATGACGATGCGGAAAGCATCATCACGAACGAGCGCTATGTTTACATTGCTTCCATCATCAAGCAGTGCTACAAGAAAAAGAACAACGGCGGTCTGACCGTTTCCGATAAGATCGATAAGGTCGTAACGAACCGTATTCTGGCTCTGCCGATCTTTGCAGTTGTTATGTTTATTGTTTATTACATCTCCGTTACGACGGTCGGTACGGTTGCGACAGACTGGGCGAACGACGGTGTGTTCGGCGACGGCTGGCACCTGTTCGGCATCGGCGCAGGCGAGTACGAAGACGTTTCCGGCGAGTTCGGCGATGCGGCAAATGTCATCGACGCATTCGTAACGGCTGAAGGTGCGGACGACGTTGCAGACGCCATCGACACCGAGAGCGACACGTTTGACGCAGCAGCGGCGGCTTCTGCGCTGGATACGTTTGCAGCTTCCGTTTCTGACGACGCAACAGCGGATTACACCCTCGTTGATGAAGAAACGATGGCTGACGAAGAAGTCACCTACACAGGCGCAGAGCTCAAGGAAGCGGTTGCAACCTATGAGTCCTACGGCTGCGAAGAGCCGGATCCGGCCGATTACGGCGTTTGGGTTCCGGGTCTGCCGGGTATCATCGAAAGCGGTCTGGACGCTGTAAATTGCGCAGACTGGCTGAAGGGCCTCATCCTGGACGGTATCGTAGCCGGTGTTGGCGCAGTTCTCGGCTTCGTTCCGCAGATGCTCGTTCTGTTCATCTTCCTTGCATTCCTCGAGTCTTGCGGTTACATGGCGCGTATCGCGTTCGTTATGGACCGTATCTTCCGTAAGTTCGGCCTTTCCGGTAAGTCCTTCATTCCGATCCTCATCGGTACAGGCTGCGGCGTGCCGGGCATCATGGCTTCCCGTACGATTGAAAACGAGCGTGACCGCCGTATGACCATCATGACGACCACGTTCATCCCCTGCGGCGCCAAGCTTCCGTTCATCGCAATGATCGCGGGTGCTATCTTCGGCGGCGCACCGTGGGTTGCTCCGAGCGCATATTTCCTCGGCATTGTAGCGATTATCTGCTCCGGTATCATTCTGAAGAAAACGAAGATGTTTGCGGGCGATCCGGCTCCGTTCGTTATGGAGCTGCCGGCTTACCACTGGCCGACCGTCAGCAATGTGCTCCGCTCCATGTGGGAGCGCGGCTGGTCCTTCATTAAGAAGGCAGGCACCATCATCCTTTTGTCTACCATCATTGTTTGGTTCACCACCTATTTCGGTGTTGTCGACGGCGCGTTCAGAATGCTCACCGAAGACGAGATCAGCAACAGCATTCTTGCTACCATCGGCAACGCGATTGCTTGGATCTTTGCACCGCTTGGCTGGGGCAACTGGCAGGCTGCTGTGGCTTCCATCACCGGTCTTGTTGCGAAGGAGAACATTGTCGGTACGCTTGGTATCCTCTATGGCGGCGGTGACGGCACGGTTTACAGCAACATGGCTTCCCACTTCACGGTGGTCAGCGGCTATGCGTTCCTTGCGTTCAACCTCCTGTGCGCACCTTGCTTTGCGGCAATCGGTGCAATCAAGCGTGAGATGAACAACGCAAAGTGGACCTGGTTCGCAATCGGTTATCAGTGCGGCTTTGCTTATCTTGTAGCGTTCGTCATCAACCAGCTCGGCAGCATTGCACTCGGCACGGCGAATGTCTTCGGCATCATCGTTTCCATCGTGCTCATCGTGCTCTTTATCTTCCTGCTGGTTCGCCCGTACAAGGAGAGCACCACGCTGTCCAACAGAGCCGTTAAGGTTAAGTAATCTTACTCCGTAATTTAAATTCGCAAATTCAGGAATTATCCAAGCCGAAAGGAGAGATCGTTATGCTGACTTGGCTTTCGCAAAACATAGGAACAATAATCGTATTACTGGTCGTTGTTCTCATCGTCGCTGCGATCGTAAAATCGATGAGGCGGGATAAGAAAAACGGCAAGTCCTCCTGTGGCGGCAACTGCGCGGCTTGCCGCGGCGGCTGCATGCACGCACAGAAGTAAAGACCGCGAGGCCTCCGTTAACCATAAACATGGAGGCAGCACCGATAGGCGTTCTTTGTTCGGTGTTGCCTCTACCTCCTGAAAGGCGGGCACAGCTTGGAAACAGGTTGTGCCCGTTTTGCGTATTGTAAGAAACTTTTCAGTTGAATTCCCCAATTTGCGTGCTATAATGAAAATGCAGAGATATGCGCTGCATTCGGTTTGTTTTACAAAAGACGGGAGGTCTTTTTAGTGGAGAATAAAAGAAGCGTCACCGTAGTGGCGGCGCTTGTGCGTGAGGGGGATAAATTTCTCATCGGACAGCGGCCGGAAGGCAAAGCCCGCGCAGGCATGTGGGAATTCATCGGCGGCAAAACGGAGCCGAATGAAACGAACGAGGAAGCCCTCATCCGCGAGTGCAGGGAAGAGATCGGCGTTACGGTAGAAGTGGGCACGCTTTTTGTGGACGTGCTGCATGATTACCCGGATCTGTTCGTACACCTGTTTGTCTATAACGCGAAGATCACAGAGGGCGAGCCGCAGCGGCTTGAGCATCAGGATTTTCGCTGGATTACGCCCGGGGAGATCGACGACGTTGTGTTCTGCCCCGCAGATGTCGATGTGCTCGCGAAGATCAAGGCGGAGTTTCCTGCCGGGGGAGCAAACTGATGCGCCCCACTTTGCGCACACTGTTTTTGCACGGCGGTGATATTTTGAAGTCCCCGGGTATGCAGATTGCAAAAGAGAACATGCAGCACGGGTCTGTGAGCGTATTTGAGCACTCCGTGTGCGTGGCGCTTGTGTGCCTGTGGCTTGTGCACCGACTGCACCTCAAAGTGAACCAGCGCGCTCTTGTGCGCGGCGCTTTGCTGCACGATTATTTCCTCTACGATTGGCACACGCCCGACCCCGCGCACAGGCTGCACGGGTTTCGGCACGCCGGAACGGCCCTGCGCAATGCCGACCGCGACTTTGAACTGAATGACACGGAGCGGGACATGATCAAAAAGCACATGTTTCCGTTAAATCCCGCCCTGCCGCGGTTCAAAGAAACGGCTGTTTTGTGCCTTGCCGATAAATACTGCGCGCTGCGCGAGACCGTTTTGCAGCGGAAAAAAGCGAAAAAGTGAAAATAGTAAAAGCTCCCGCGGAGAAAGTTTGCGGGAGCTTTTTGTATGATTGGTTTTGGGTTGAGCTTCGGAATATTTCGCTTGGTTAATCAAAAAGCACGCGAGAGAACGTCTATCTGTGTGATGATATCGCGCAGGCGGTCTCCGGCAACGATGTATTCCAGCGCGTCGTCCGGCGTATCAAAGTATTGTTCGGTATCCGGCTGGTTCCAGAGATAGGCCATGATCCGATGCTCCGGTTTCGGTTGGCAGCCGCTCATTCCGAAATGAACGCCTTTCCATTCGAATTCAATTTCATCTCCGCGCCCTATGCAGTCCTTGAATTCCTCAATAGATTCAAAACGATCGTCTTCCAGAGTGTTGCAAGCAGGAAAAATAGTGTCCATATCGTTACCTCCATATTGTTTGAATTCGGGGACATTTCCGTCCCAATAATTTTTAGTGTCGCCCCAATGAAAATGGTTGTGTTCCCAGACTAGTTCGTGGTCGTGCGGTATGGAATGGTGGCGTGGGTAACCGTGATCCGAAAAATGTCGTTCTGAAACCGCTTTGCCATCTTCACCGATTTTGGTAAGTCGAAGATTTCCATTTTTGTCTTTGGTAGTTTTAATTTCTCCCGGTTTACCTATAAATCTTTCATCGTCCGGTTTCTTAGGTTTCCATTCGCCGCCATAAGCACTGCCCATGCCTTTTTCTTCTTGCTGGGGAATACATAACCTCTTTTTATCAGTATAGCACGGCTTTTGACAGGAGACAACTGTCCTGTGAGATATTTTGCATATTTTGAAGACTTGCTATGGTTTTGATATTTCCAAGAAGAAAGTTCATAATCTACAAAAATGATGTTGCCTTCCATTTCAGGAAATGGGGTATTGTAACAAATAATCCGTTCGGGTTCGATTTGCCGAAGCATTTCGCGATAACCTTTTAGGAAAAAGTCTTTTTGATCGGCGTGATTGCCATGCTCAGAAACCATGTAAGTGGATACCGCCACAACACTCCCCTTTGAAATGCCCTTGAAACAGAAATCAAAGGTGTTTTCGTCTCCCCAACTTACGGTTGGAATAACCCGAATTCCTTTTGAAGCAAAATATGCGCCGCACCAGCGGTTTCTAAAAGTGTTATAAAGCTGCATTGAAGGGTTCATCTCTCTATAGATACTGAAATCTGGAGATAGAACGGCTCTGTAGCGTTTCAGTTTTTCTATATCATAGTCCGGTTTTTTCCATATCCGTTCAAATTTATAATCATATAAAAAGAAATGAACCATGCGGTTTAAGTGATGCTCATCTCTGATGTTGGTGCGGTCAAAGCCGATTAACAGCAGATTTTGAAAGTCTTTATCCCCGAAATTTCCTTTGGGAATAATAGGAATCTTAAATTTGTCTTTGCCATGAAACTGGTTTCTTAGCATGATTTGACTTGTGCGATATTCTCGATTCTCTTCAGTCATTTTTACATCTCCTCTATAAGTAAAATGAAGTCTTTCTACCTATAGAGGAAAACACGGCAAAAGTTTCCCTGAAAAAGGAAACTTTCGCTGCATTTTCTGCAAAAAATATTTTGATGAATAGTTTTAGAAACGAAACGGCATTCACTAACGATTTTGGAAAAGAAGAAGCTTTGAAATGTGCAAAAGCTTTTTTCAAAAGAAAAAACCACGAATCAAAAAGACTCGTGATTTTTGGAGCGGGCGAAGGGAATCGAACCCTCGTATTCAGCTTGGGAAGCTGATGTTCTACCATTAAACTACGCCCGCGTATTCATTTTGCTGTATTATCTATTCTAATATAAATTGAGGAAAAAATCAAGAGGGAAGTTCGTTTTGGAACATTTTTTGTTTTGAAGCAACCGGTTTCACACACGATACAAATTCCGCAGAGGAATTTCGGCAATGTTTTCTCTTGAAAAATGCGATGATTTTCGGTATGATTATATAGAGTTGTTCGTACAAGTGATACGAGTGACGGAATGAGAAAATCACACAAACGGCGGGTTTGCCGTGAAAGGACGGGTATATATGGAACGCAACGAGACTGCCGCGCTGATCCGCGGGGGCGAAGCGGTATTTGGTTTGGAGCTTGGCTCTACACGCATTAAGGCGGTGCTCATCGGGCCGCACGGCGAGGTACTGGCTTCCGGCAGCTATGACTGGGAAAACCGCTTGGAGCAAGGTGTGTGGACGTACCACATGGACGACGTTTGGCACGGCATTCAGGAGAGCTACAAGAACCTTGCGGCATCGGTAGAGGAGAAATACGGCGAGAAGATCACGCATTTGAAGGCGCTGGGGTTTTCCGCGATGATGCACGGCTATTTGGCGTTTGACCGCGAGGGCGAGCTGCTTGTGCCGTTCCGCACATGGCGCAATACCAAGACGGAGGAGGCCGCTGCCGACCTTACGTCGCGCTTTGGCTTTAACATTCCGCAGCGCTGGAGCATTGCGCATCTGCATCAGGCGATTTTAAACAACGAGCCGCATGTGAAGGACATTGCGTTCATCACAACGCTTGCGGGCTATGTGCACTGGAAGCTGACGGGTGAGAAGGTGCTCGGCATCGGCGATGCCTCCGGCATGTTCCCCATTGACAGCGAGCACAACGTATACGATTCCGGCATGATGGACACGTTTGATATTCTGCACAAGGAGCACAACCTGCCGTGGCGGCTGCGCGACATTCTGCCGCAGATTCGCCTTGCGGGCGAGGACGCGGGCGAGCTGACCGACGCGGGTGCGCTTTTGCTTGACCCCACCGGCACCTTAAAGCCCGGTGCGCCGTTGTGCCCGCCGGAAGGCGACGCCGGCACGGGCATGACGGCAACGAACAGCGTCCGTGTGCGCACAGGCAATATCTCTGCAGGCACGTCTGTTTTTGCGATGATCGTACTCGAAAAGGCACTTTCTAAAGTACACACGGAGATCGACATGGTGACGACGCCGACCGGCAAGCCCGTTGCGATGGTGCATTGCAACAACTGTACATCCGACATCAACGCGTGGGCGGGGCTGTTTAAGTCGTTTGCGGAGCTCATCGGCGCGAAGTGCTCCATGCCGCAGGCGCTTGATACGATGTTCTTTGAGGCTTTAAAGGGCGACGCCGATTGCGGCGGGCTCGTTTCGTGCAACTACTTCTCCGGCGAGCCGATCACCGGCATGGAGGAGGGCAGACCGCTGTTTATGCGCCTGCCGGACAGCGCGTTTACGTTCCAGAACTTTGCGCGCACGCAGCTTTACTCCGCAATGGCGACATTGAAAATCGGCATGGATATTCTGATCGAAAAGGAGCACGCGGAGGTTGATTCGCTGCTTGGCCACGGCGGGTTCTTCAAGGCGAAGGGCGTGGGCCAGAAGCTGATGGCAGGTGCGCTGCATACGCCGGTCTCCGTGATGGAAACGGCAGGCGAGGGCGGCCCGTGGGGCATGGCGCTGCTGGCTTCTTACCTTGTGAACGCAGAGGACGGCGAAACGCTGGAGGATTACCTCGATAAAAACATTTTCGCCGAGGCAAAGAGCGAGACCGCAGAGCCCGATGAAGCCGACATGCAGGGTTTTGAGAAGTTCCTGGAGCGCTATAAGGCAACACTGCCGGTGGAGAAATCCGCAGTGGAAACGCTGAAATAAAACAGAAACGGGGAGCCGCGCAAGGTACATGCACGACTCCCCGTTTCATTCTATATTATTCTGCGTCAAAGGACGGTAGGCTTATTCAATCTCAATGTGGCGCGCGTTGTCCGGCAGAGCCTTCTTCGGCATTTCAAGCTTCAAAACGCCGTTGTCGTAGGTCGCCTTCATGTGGTCGGCGTCTACGCTGCTCAGGTCAAACTGACGGCTGTACGAGCCAAAGGAGCGCTCGCAGCGGACGTAGTTGTTCTTGTCGTCCTTTTCTTCCTGCTCTGCCTTGCGCTCGGCGTGAATGGTCAGCGTGTCGCCGTTGACGTCGAGATGGATGTCCTTCTTGTCAAAGCCCGGCAGGTCGGCCTCCAGCGTGTAGCTGTCGCCGTTATCCTTGATGTCGGTCTTGAACGATGCGAGCGCGCTGTGGTCGAACCAGCTGCCGAACGGATCGTTAAAGAAATTACGCTCAAACGCGTCCATTTCACGGAACGGGTTGTAAGCACTCAGGTTGTTTCTTCTATCATTATTGTTACGATACGGTCTCATGTCAAACATAAGTCATTCTCCTCTTTGTTGTGATGTTTTCGTCTTAAAAGCTGCATGTTTTCACGTTTATCGTGTTCACTTTATGTTCCAAGGGAACCACCTCTTTGTATTCATCTTTTCTTTTCGATTATCAGTATAGTGGTACTTTTCGCTTTTTGTGTTATGCGTTTTTTACGAAATTGTTAAACCTGCACTTTTTTCTTTAGAAAAAACATTGCATGGAAAATAACGCTGTGCTATACTGAAAAAAACGGGATGCCTTTGCGCAGAAAAAGCTGCACCGTGTGGAGGCGTACTGCCACCCGGATAATGTGAATTCCTGGCACTTACTGGAGCGCCTCGGCTTCAAACGCGAAGCGCACCTGCGCCGCGACATCTGGTTCAGAAAAGACGAAACCGGGCGCCGATTTGGCAGGATACGTACATTTTGTGTGCGGTATGTCGTTTTACTTTGGCAGTATTCAGACGGCGGAGAACGCGGAGGACGTGCAGGGCGCGAACATGGGCGTTTTGGAAGTCGTCATCACGGCAGCGATGATTTTACTGGCAACGGGATTATCTGTGATTTTAGTCAACCGAAAGTTCAAGCAGGAGTCGATAGAGCTTTTGAACAGAAAAAGTGATTAAAGTTCACGACTTATTGACAGTGTGTTCGATGGTTTCTATACTGAAAGCGGTATAAAAAACGATTTACGGGAGGTGCACTATAAAGAATCACAGAAGGTACATTTAAAACGGGTAGAGCATGGTTTGGTTTAAACTCAGAAAAGGAGAGAGTGTGATGAATGAAAAAATCTCAGAAAATACGTATACACTGCATAATCAGGTGGAGATCCCCTGTGTAGGCTTTGGCACCTGGCAGGTACCGGATGGAGAGACGGCGGCTAATGCTGTGATGCATGCCATTGAGGCAGGCTATACCCATATTGATACAGCTGTAGTATATCACAATGAAATCGGAGTCGGTGCAGGAATCCGGATGTCGGGGGCAGCGCGTGAAAAGCTGTTTGTTACAAGCAAGCTCTGGAATGATGTCCGGGGATATGATGAGACTTTGAAGGAATTTGGAAACTCTTTAAAAAGGCTGAATATGGATTATCTGGATCTGTTCCTGATTCATTGGCCTCGTCCCATTGCTTTTCGGGACAATTATGAGGAGGTAAACAGGGAGACATGGAGAGCCTTTGAGCATCTGTTAAACGAAGGATATGTGCGGGCAATCGGTGTCAGCAATTTCCTTCCGAAACATTTAAAAGCATTGTTAAAGAGCACAGAGGTCGTTCCGATGATCGATCAGATTGAATTTCATCCTGGCTGGATGCAGCCTGAGACAGTATCATTTTGTGAAGAACATGGGATTTTAGTGGAGGCCTGGAGTCCTTTGGGCTCTGGAAAACTGCTGTCTGATCCGGCTCTTGTGGCTCTTGCCGAAAAGTATAACCGGTCAACTGCACAGATCTGTCTGCGCTGGTGTCTTCAGAAAGGGAAATTGCCACTTCCAAAATCGACAACACCTTCCCGCATCGAAGAAAATCTGCGTCTGTTTGATTTTCAGATATCAAAGGAAGACTCCGATTTGATTGATGGTCTGGCCTGTGTGGGCCGTACGGGATCGGATCCTGATAATGCAAAATTTTAAAGTGATTTTTACTATTTGGTGGAAAAAGGGGGTTGTCGGGAAATAGATAACCTCAAACAGGGCTCGATAGAGCTTTTGAACAGAAAAAGTGATTAAAGTTCACAACTTATTGACAGTGTGCTCGGCGGTTTCTATACTGAAAGCAATATAAAAACGATTTGCGGGAGGTGCACTATGAAGAAGCACGACTTTGGCGCGTGGTTTCTTCTGTGCGCGCTCCTGTTTCTTTTTGCGCCGGGTGTTTCGGCCATGGCAGAAGAGATGGAGCCGCTGTTCGCATTCGCAGCACAGGCAGAAGAGGTGCGTCCCGGCGGATCGTTCGCCGTGACCTGCACGCCGGCGCGCGGGGACATCGGCGCGTTCGTGCTGTTTGCGGATTTTGACGCGGAAGTCATAGCCGACGCGAGGGCCGAGTTGCCGGAAAGTGTGAAATCGCGCCACGTGTATACCTCGCAGCAGGACGGACGTTTTGCGCTCGTTTACACGGCGAAGGACGGCGGCGCGCTCACGGAGCCGTTCACGCTGGTGTTCCGCACGGAGCGCGGCGCGGAGTTTGATGCGGTGACGGTCAGCTTTTCCGTGACCGATGCGGCGAACGCTGTGGGGCAAGAACTGATAGATACGGTGCAGACGACGGAAAAGACGTTCACTTACGTGAAAGAGCCGGAGATCAGCGCGGCACTGCTTTCGCTCATCCCGCCGACGGGCACGCTTTCCCCGGGCTTTGACCCGGAGATGTTCCAATATTCGCTCTCGGTGCCGTTTTCCGTCACGTCACTCGTTTTCGACGCCCAGCCGGCAGAGGACTGCTCTGTGCGCGTGAACCGCAAAAATCTCGGCGCGGGCGGCAGCACGGTCGATTTTGAATTCACCGTGACGTCCGAAAGCGGCGAAACGGCAGTGTACACCGTGGCCGTCACGCGTGAGACAAAACCCGTGACGGCGGTGGCAGGAAAGACGGGCACGTCGTCCGCCGCAAAGGGAAAAGACGCGGCAAGCAGTGAAAAGTCTGCGGAAAGCGAAGCCGCCGAAGCCAATGTAGAAGAAGCACCGGCCGAAACAACCGTTGTGACAGGAGAAGCACGCGACGCGGATCTGACACAGACGGAAGCGGAGAAAAACGCCCGTGCGGCACAGACAGACCGTCTTGTTACGGCCGCCATCGTGCTGCTTGCGGTGGCGTTTGGCTTTATGCTCGCCGTTTTGTGGCAGCGTGTTTCCGAAAAGAAGGGGGAAAAGTCCGGTCCGCGCCACGGCGCATGATGCACACGCTGCGCTCTGATTTCATACTATGAACTGCGAGCTTGTCTTGCAAGTATAGTTTGAAAGGAGACACAGCACATGGCAGATGAAAACACCATGCTGCGCGGCTGCCGCACCACCTGTACGCCGCTGCCCGAGGACCCTGTGCCCGGCATGGCCTACGTGCCGTTTCAGCAGTGGAGCGAAACCTACGAGCCGGCGCGCGCGTTCGATGACGGCACACTGTTCCCGGTTTTGAATAAACCGTTTTACGGAAGGCGGGGTGAGCCGCGGTGAACGAACAGCAGCGTTTAAGGCGGCACATTTCCGCCGTGCAGTTCGCAATGTGGGAGCTGCATTTGTATCTGGATTCGCATCCGTATTGCAAAGAAGCGGCAAAAAAGCTTGCTGCTTACCGCGAGGAATACGATAAGCTTACGGTCGAGTACGAAAAAGCGTACGGCCCCTTAAACGAGACTTCGCGCTCAACGAGCCGCTGGGCGTGGATCAGCGACCCGTGGCCGTGGGAAACGGAGGCGAACGAGTAATGTGGATTTATGAGAAGAAGCTGCAGTACCCCGTACGCATCAAAAACCCGAACCCCGCGCTCGCAAAGCTCATCATAAGCCAATACGGCGGCCCTCACGGAGAATTAGGCGCTTCCCTGCGCTACCTCAGCCAGCGCTACTCCATGCCCTACCCGGAGCTTCGGGCGATATTGACGGATATCGGTATCTCTGTTTCAGAAATGCCGCTTTTGGGGTCTAAAACGCCTTTTGAGGCCTTTGCGACGGCGTAACTCCACTTAATGGGGAGCAAATTCAGGTAAACATCGACGGTATCCTTGCTTTGAACCACCATTTTTTCTAAAATCTGTGAATAAAACGCATCTTCATATTCCACACCGCTGACGATTTCATGAATGGCAGCGGTGATTTCTTTCATCACGCTTTCCTGCTGATCGGCGAGGAGGTGCTGCTGGTCTATGCCGCTGATCGTATCTTGAAGCTCGGAGATCTCCTTATCGCAGGCTTCGCGTTTCGTGATGAATTCCTGCTTGGTGATCGCGCCGGATATGCACAGGTCAATCAGCTGCGTGCGCTTATCTTCGACAGTTTGAATTTGCTCTTTGAGCTTTTCAATATGCGAATAGTTGGTGTTTACGGAAAGCACGGATTGAATGACCGAAAGCAAATTAGCGGTGATTTTCTTTTCCTCTAATTGCAGACTGCGGGTCACAAGGTACATGATATGAACGGCATCTTCATTGCGAATGCTGGGATTTGAGCAGCCAAGCGGATTTCCGGCTTTATCGGTGTGCGGGCTGCCTTGTGTAGCGGACTTGTAGCATCGCCATGCTTTGTAGCGGGTTCCGTTATTTCGATTTTTATATCTTGCCACATAGCTGGAGCCGCAGCAGCCGCACTTGATTTTGCCGGAGAACGGATAGCGGTTAGAGTGCTTTGCCTTGCCTTCCTGTGTTAGAGATTTTTCATCTAAAATGCGGTTGGCTTTCTCGAAAAGTTCTCGGGAGACGATGGGCTCATGATGATCTTTGATGATGACAAATTCTTCTTCGCCGCGGTTATATTTCTTTTCGTGAGAGAGAAAATCCGGCGTGAAAGTTTTCTTTTGCACGAGGTCGCCGCAATACTTTTCGTTGCGGATCACGCGCAAAATGACGGTGTTGCTCCACTCTTTGACGCGCATAGGCGTGATGCCGGCTTCGCGAAGCTCGCGCGCGATAACGTGTGTGCCTTTGTTTTCGTTTGCAAACTTATGGAAGATAAGCCGCACAATTTTGGCGCCGTCTTCATTTAACGTCATTTTGCCGTCTTTAACATCGTAGCCCAACATGCTCCTGCCGAACACAACGCCTTGCTCCATCTGGCGTTTTTGCCCCCACTTCACACGTTCGGACGTCTTACGGCTTTCTTCCTGCGCAATAGAGGACATAATCGCCAAGCGGAGCTCTGCATCGCCGTCTAAGGTATTGATGTTGTCATTCATAAAAATCACACCGACGCCGTGCTTTTTGAGATCGCGCGTATAATAAATGCTGTCGAGCGTATTTCTCGCAAAACGGGAAATCTCTTTCGTGATGATCAAATCGAAATCGCCCTCTTTGGCGCAGGCAATCATGCGCTTGAATTCGCTGCGCTTTTTGGTGTTGGTGCCGGAGATGCCTTCGTCGGCAAAAATCTCGTAAAGCTCCCAATCGGGGTTGCGCTCAATATACTGTCTGAAATACCGCTGCTGGCTCTCAAAGGAATTTGCCTGATCTTCGTGGTCGGTGGAAACGCGGCAATAGGCAGCCACACGCTTTCGCACATCGACTATTTTTCGCTCTTGATTCATGCGTTCATATCGGTTCATATAAATCCCCCTTTTACAGTGAATGTTTCTGTGCCTATTATTATAGAAAGCAAAAATTGGTTTGTCGAATGTGCAAATTTGTTTTTACAGTTTGTTTCGGATGGCTTTCCACAATCCCGCCCCCTGAAGTTGTTAATTTCCTCGATCACATTAGAGAATGCTGTTGGCAGTTAACTATTCGTGTAAAAATCGGTGAAATTTTCTTTCACAAGGAATGTTTCTGTTTTATGGTATTACAGATTTGATTTTTGCTTTCTCTTTTTTCCAATTCGGCTAAACACTCTTGGTATTGAGCGGGTGTCAGCAGATTTCGCTGCTTTAGGGAGAGAAGAATGCCTTTCTGCAAGTTCAGAAAGAAAGCTGCATGCTCCTTTTCATCCAATTTTGGAAGCGGTTCACCGATATAGATAAATTCTCTGTGCGCCAAATTACCACCTCGTGGTGCAAGTATATGGGAGCTTACTTGTACCGGATAACAAATAAAAACAAAGTCTTTATGCTTTCAGCATTTATCCCATAACCCGATACTGACAGCGAGGGCTTTATAGATGTTTACCACTACTTCCGGCGGGATATATGGTATATGTTTTACCTATGTTCTGACATAAAAAAGCCGAGGGGCTTTCATAGTGAAAACCTCTCGGCTATGTAGTTATCTGCATAGGCGTTGACCGTTTTATTTGCAAATCTATTCTGTTGTATGTGACAAGTATTGGAGAATGTGCCTTTGTCAAAAAAATTAGAATTTGCGCGAACCATTTTTTCGACGGAAGATATACAGATGTATTCGATTGCTATAATACGAATCTCTGCGCGATAAGCAATTTTTTCTAAAATCAGCCAATATTAAATAAAGTGGTAAGAAAGGTATTACAGTGCCCTCAGCAGAAATGCCATATACAATGGAAGCGTCAGAACTTGCCCCATGCGACCAACATTATAGTCTCCAAGCTTGATGGCGCTGCTGACGTGATATTTTTCCGGATGATTCAAAATCGTCTTCGTACTCTTGATGTTGCCGGTCGCCGCTTTTACTTCCACGAGCGTACACTCGCCTTTGTAGCGGATTACAAAATCTACTTCCAAGCCGGAATCCTTGTGGAAATAATAGAGCTTCCGTCCCATCTTTGTAAAAATATCGGCAATCAGGTTTTCAAAGATGGCACCTTTGTAGCCGAAAAGATTACCCTGCAGAATGTCATACTGCGTGCCGTCTTCCAGCATACTGACGAACAGACCCATATCGCGCATATATACCTTGAAAGTGTCCTCTTCGGCGTTGCCGTCCAGCGGCAGTTCGGTAATGGAGAGGTTATAGCAGCGGGAGATGATCCCCGCATCCTCGATCCATTGCAGGCTCCCGGCATATTTTGCAGCTGTGGAGCCTTTTCGGACAACAGAATACTGGAATTTCTTATTTTCCTTGGCTAACTGACGGGGGATGGACTGGAAACACTCCTTGATGCGGGACTTGTCTTTCTTTTCCGCGTATTTCACCATGTCGTCTTCATAAGAACGCACGATGTCACGCTGGATACGCAGCACTTCATTCATCTGCTTGCTGTCCACAAAAGTCTGTACCGCATCCGGCATTCCGCCGACGACGGCATATTGCAGCAGGAGCTGCTTCATGCGGCTGTGTAATGCGTCCGGCACCGGCGTTCCCGTATCCAATGCTTTTTGCAACATATCAATGACCGGCTCGGAGATCCCGTTTGCCCACAGGAATTCCTCAAAATCTAGCGGATACATATCAATTACGGTTTCCGAACCTACGGGAACTGATTTCGGCTCCTTGCCATAGCCTTTTACGCCGAGCAGAGAGCCGGTGCCGATCACATCGTACCGACCGTCGATCCGAAAGAATTTCAATGCGGTTCGGGCCTCGGGGCAATCCTGTATCTCGTCCAACACCAGAACGGTCTCTCCGGTCTCGAAAACCGCCTCTTTTCCAAGCAGCGCAGAAAGCAGCATGACAATGTTGTCAATGTCCAGAGACCCCGCAAAAACGGAAGCATAGTCCGGATTCTCGAAGAAATTCAGATAGACCACATGCTTATAATTTTTCTTAGCAAACTCCAGCACGGAAAAGGTTTTTCCGCACTGTCTGCATCCTTTAATGATCAATGGTTTGTGTCCCGGTGTGTTTTTCCATTCAGTCAATCGCTTTTCTATTTTTCGTTTTAACATCGCGGCTCCCTCCGAATCGTTTTCCTAACTTTGCGCATAGCATATCACAAATCGTGAACTTTTTCAAGGGACTTTGATTATGAATTGCAAACTTTTTCGGACGACTTTTTGCAATAAAATAAAACTTTTTAAAACGACTTTTTGCAAAAAATACGAAAATGCAACGCTTACTCCATGTTTTCAGCATTTATCCCATAACCCGATACTTACGGCGAGGGCTTTATCGATTTTCTGAATATAGGAATACGGCAGTCTGCCTAATGAGGTTATTGGAAAGAATGAGCACAGGACGGATACCGCCCTGCTCGGAGCCGATGATGGGATTTAGATCAGCCATAAAAATATCGCCGCGTCGGATAGTTCGTTCCATAATTGCGTTTCCTCCTGATTTTGCGCTGTAATAGGGGTAATTTCGATATGTAGCTTGCCAAACGGTCGGGAGCGAGCCGACACCACGGGAGTTTCACCCCAACTGACGGTCTGTCAGAGCCGCCCTCATCG
>OFMT01001422.1_pt1 | contig 17300 bp, 13 predicted proteins | sample 1541891 | NCBI WGS metagenome assembly OFMT01 (sample SAMN04209230, study PRJEB22552) | human gut metagenome | biome: gut; material: feces | host: Homo sapiens | place: USA: Oklahoma | reverse complement strand
GGACCTTCTTCAGGCCGCCGATGTACTTGCTGTGGGTGATGTGGAACTTCTGCTCAGCCTTCTTGCCGGTCAGAACTGCCTTGTCGCAGTTGACGACAACGACGTAATCGCCGCAATCGACATTGGGGGTGTAGTTGACCTTCTGCTTGCCGCGCAGCAGAACAGCGGCCTCAGCAGCGACGTGACCCAGGCTCTTGCCGGTTGCGTCGAGCAGATACCACTTGCGCTCGACTTCAGCGGGCTTTACGAGAGTAGTGCTCATATCTATTTCCTCCTGATAAGTGTTTGGTACGATTCAGGCGCCTTTGGGGCGCGAGTGTCAGTATACAACACAAAAAAGCGCCTGTCAACATCTTTTTGCGATTTTTTTCAGTGGAAATTTTTATACCTCTCAAAATCTCTTGAATCCTCTCTAAATCTCGTGTTTTCTAAAATCGCATTTTCAAAAAGTTTTTCGGCCTCCGGGGGGCAAATTTGTCCCGGCGGCGCTACAATTTTGCCGCCGAGTGTGTTATACTATATAGGATATTGTAAAAAGGAGTTTTTTTCCATGCCGAAAGACATTCACACGCAGGATTCCTCCCAGCAGCGGGCCTCCATCAGCGATATCGTCAATCTGGTGGAAAGCGTGAGCCTGACATGAGCGATCCACACGCCATGCAGCGGCTCTGCGGCCTGATGCGTAAGGCCGTGCAGGATTATGAGATGATCTCCCCCGGTGATAAGATCATGGTGGGCGTTTCGGGCGGCAAGGACAGCGTGGCTCTGACCATCGGGTTGGCCCTGCTGCGCCGGTACCTCGGCTTTGATTATGAGGTCGTGGCCGTCACCCTTGACCCGCAGTTTGACCACCAGGCTGTGGATTACAGCCCGCTGGCGGCGCTGTTCGCCCGGTATGGGGTCCCCTACGAGGTGCGCCGCACCGAGATCGGCCCCATCGTGTTTGAATACCGGCAGGAAAAGAACCCCTGTTCCCTCTGCGCCAGGCTGCGCCGGGGCGCGCTGCACACGGCGGCGCAGGAGCTGGGCTGCAATAAAGTGGCGCTGGGCCACCACCTCGATGATGCTGTCGAGACCTTTTACATGAATCTCTGGCGGGAGGGCCGCATTGGCTGCTTCTCCCCGGTCACCCAGCTGGACCGCCGGGGCCTGACCCTGATCCGTCCCATGCTGCTGGCCACCGAGCACGAGGTGCGCTGTGCGGTAAAGGAGGAGGACTTTCCCATCGTCAAGAGCCGCTGTCCCGCCGACGGTGTGACCGTGTGGGAACAGACCAAGGATTTTGTCCGGGAGCGCTGCCGCACCGACCACGCCTTCCGGCAGAAAACGCTCCATGCTCTGCAGGAGAGCGGCATCGACGGCTGGCGGCCGGTCCATACAGGACGCACATCCAATCCATCCCCAAAGGAGGGAATGCATCATGCAGATGCAGAACTTTGAAAAACACGTCTGGGCTGAGATCGACCTCGATGCCCTGCGGGCCAACTTCCGCACCGTAAAGCAGCGGGCAGGCAGCCTGCCCCTGTGTGCCGTGGTCAAGGCCGACAGCTACGGCCACGGTGCCGTCCAGTGCGCCCGGGTCTTTGCGCAGGAGGGCGCTTCCTGGCTGGCTGTCAGCTGCCTGGCCGAGGCCCTGCAGCTGCGCAGGAGCGGCCAGACCCTGCCCATCCTCATTCTGGGCCATGTACAGCCCGCATACGCTGCCGCCCTCATCCGTAACGATATCACCGCGGCCTGCTACTCCCTGCCCCAGGCCAAAGCCCTGAGCGAGGCCGCACAGGCCGCCGGGGGCCGGGTCAAAGTGCATCTGGCTGTGGATACCGGCATGGGCCGCATCGGCTTTGCTCTGCGCACCGATTTTGATGCCGCCATTGCCGAGGCCATCGCCGCCTGCACCCTGCCCGGCCTGGAAATGACCGGCCTGTTCCAGCACTTCTCGGTGGCCGATGACACCGCTGAGGAAAACATTGCCTACACCGCCGAGCAGCACCGGCTCTTTGTGCAGGCCTGCAGCGCCCTGACGGCAGCCGGGCACGAGCCCGGCAGCGTCCACTGCGACAACTCGGCCGGTGTGATGCTCCACCCGGACTGGCCCGAGGGCCTGCCCCGGGCACACTGCATGGCCCGCCCCGGCATCATCCTGTACGGCTTTGACCCCAGCGATGAAGTCCGCTTCGGGCTGTTCCGCCCGGTGATGAAGCTCAAGACCGTGGTCAGCATGGTCAAGGTGCTGCAGCCGGGCCAGTCCACCAGCTATGGCCGCCGGTTCACAGCAGAGCGGCCCACGCCGGTGGCCACCCTCTGCACCGGCTACGCCGATGGCTACCCCCGCCAGCTCAGCTGCGGCAAGGGCATCGTGGAGATCCACGGCACGCCCTGCCCGGTGCTGGGCCGGGTCTGCATGGATCAGATGATGGTGGATGTCTCTGCTGTGCCGGGCACGGTGCAGGAGGGGGACGAAGCCATCCTGTGGGGCGGCACTGTCAGCGACAGTGCGGAGGACATTGCCCGCAAGACCGATACCATCACCTACGAGGTGCTCTGCGGCGTTTCCCGCCGGGTGCCCCGTGTTTATCTGGAACACGGCACGACCGCTGCCGTGGAGGACTGGATCCTGAACGACTAACACACTCTCCCGGAGGAATTACATGGCAAGAGACAACATCCGAAATTTCTGCATCATTGCACACATCGACCACGGCAAGTCCACCCTGTCGGACCGCATTCTGGAGCTGACCAAGAGCGTGGACGAGCGCACCATGGAGGATCAGATCCTCGATAACATGGACATCGAGCGGGAGCGCGGCATCACCATCAAAGCCCGCGCCGTTACTCTGAACTACACTGCCAAAGACGGCAAGACCTACGAGTTCAACCTCATCGACACCCCGGGCCATGTGGACTTTGCCTACGAGGTCAGCCGCAGTCTGGCCGCCTGTGAGGGTGCCATTCTGGTGGTGGATGCCACCCAGGGTGTGGAGGCCCAGACGCTGGCCAACACCTACATGGCGCTGGAGCATGATCTGGAGCTGGTGCCCATCCTGAACAAGATCGACCTGCCCAGCGCCCACCCGGACGAGGTGGCGCAGGAGGTGGAGGACGTGATCGGCCTGCCCTGCATGGATGCGCCCCGCGTCTCCGCCAAGACCGGCCTGAACGTCGATCAGGTGCTGGAGCGGGTGGTCAGCGATATCCCCGCCCCCACCGGCGACCCGGACGCTCCCCTCAAGGCCCTGATCTTTGACAGCATCTACGACAGCTACAAGGGCGTTATCGTCTACATCCGCGTGTTCGAAGGCACCGTCAAACCCGGCGACACCATCAAGATGATGGCCACCGGGGCAGAGTTCACGCTGGTGGAGGTGGGCCACATGGGTGCCACCAGCCTGACCCCCTGCAGCCAGCTGCAGGCCGGCGAGGTCGGCTACCTGACCGCCAGCATCAAAACCGTGCAGGACACCCGCGTGGGCGATACCGTCACACTGGCAGACCGCCCCACCTCCGAGGCCCTGCCCGGCTACCGTCAGGTCAAGCCCATGGTGTTCTGCGGCATCTACCCCGCCGACGGTGCCAAGTACCCCGACCTGAAGGACGCGCTGGAAAAGCTGCAGCTGAACGACGCTTCCCTGACCTTTGAGCTTGAGACCAGTGCCGCTCTGGGCTTTGGCTTCCGCTGCGGCTTCCTGGGCCTGCTCCACATGGAGATCATCACCGAGCGTCTCGAGCGGGAGTTCGACCTGGACATCATCACCACGACCCCCAGCGTCCGCTACCGCCTGACCATGACGGACGGCACCGTGGAGATGATCGACAACCCGTCCAGCTACCCGGACCCCTCCAACATCGTCAAGCAGGAGGAGCCTTTTGTGGATGTCCACCTCTACACCCCCAACGATTACGTGGGTGCCCTGATGGATCTGTGCCAGCAGAAGCGCGGCGTGCTCATCGACATGAAGTATCTGGACGATGTCCGCGTGGACCTGCACTACGCCCTGCCTCTGGGCGAGATCGTCTACGACTTCTTCGATGCCATCAAGAGCCGCAGCCGCGGCTACGCCAGCTACGACTACGAGTTCAAGGAGTACCGCGAGAGCGATCTGGTCAAGCTGGACTTCCTGCTGAACGGCGACCCCGTGGATGCACTCTCCATGATCGTGTTCCGGGACAACGCCTACGCCAAGGGCCGCCGCATCTGCGAAAAGCTGCGGGACAACATTCCCCGCACCCTGTTTGAGATCCCGGTGCAGGCCGCCATCGGCGGCAAGATCATCGCCCGTGAGACCGTCAAGGCCATGCGCAAGGACGTGCTGGCCAAGTGCTACGGCGGCGATATCTCCCGCAAGAAGAAGCTGCTGGAAAAGCAGAAGGAGGGCAAGAAGAAGATGCGCCAGCTCGGCAGCGTCTCCCTGCCCAGTGAGGCCTTTACCGCCGTGCTGAAGCTCGACAGCACGGATGATTAAGGGGTTTGCTACTTGCATTTTCAACAGGATTATGATAATTTAGAATCAGAAACAGCCGCACACCTTATAAAGAGAGGTATCCTGCCATGAAGGACCAGTATCAGCATTATCTCGAGCTCCTGAAGGGACTGCGGCTGATGGACGATGATTTCTTTTCAGAAGCATTGGATGAAAAAATCGAGCCTGTGGAATATATCCTGCGCACGATTCTTGAGCGCAACGACATCAAGGTTCAGTGCACCGAGGCTCAGGTGGAATACAAAAGCGCAACCAAGCGCTCCATCAAATTGGACATCCGGGCTGTGGATGCCGAGGGCCGCGTACTGGACATCGAGGTCCAGCGGGCAGACAAGGGTGCCAGCGTCCGCCGGGCGCGCTTCCACAGCAGTGTCATCGACCGGACGTTACTGGAAAAAGGTGAAGATTTTGACGCATTGGTGGACACCTATGTCATCTTCATCACTGAGCATGACAAATATGGTGCAGGCCTGCCGTTATATCATGTAGAGAGAACCGTCACAGAGCTGCAGCACACCACGTTCGGTGATGGAGCTCATATCATTTATGTGAATGGCGCATTCCGTGATTTGGAGCATCCCGTTGGACGTTTGATGCATGACATGAACTGTACCGACCCGAACAAAATGTTAAACCCGCTTCTTGCCAAAGAGGTACGCTATCTGAAAGAAACCGAAGGAGGGAGATCACAGATGTGCAGAGCATTTGAAGAGGTTGCGCGAGAATCCGCAAGAGATGCCGAGTATCAAAAGGCTGTACGAACAGCAAAGAAGATGCTGGCTTTGGGGCAGCTGAATCTGGAAACGATTGCTGAGTGTACAGAGCTTTCTCTCGACGAAGTAAAAGCGCTTGCAGATAAGAAACCTGCCTGACAGCGATACAAACAAACGTCCCCCTGCACCGTTCAAACCACGAATGGCGCAGGGGGACATTTTGTATCTTGATCTATTCAGTTCAGGCCCTTGAACCAGTTCAGGCTGTCCTTGATGCCGTGCATGGAGTCCTGAATGATCCGGCCATAGATGTAGATGCTGTATGCCGCCGCAATGACCTGCACAAAGACCTTGCCGCACTCGATGCCAAAGGCCAGATAGGGCTTTGCCTTCTGCCAGTAGGGGCGGATCTGATCCTTCAGCTCTCCTACCCAGGCAGGAGCGCCGCCGGAAACCTGCTCCAGCTCCTCAGCGGGAATGACGGTGCACTGCGCCGGAAATTTTAAGTTCTGCTGCATGTCCGCTCCTCTCAAAGTGCCAGGCTTGCCAGCAGCACCAGAACCACGCTTCCGGCCGCCAGCCCCATCGTTGTAAGAAGGGTGTCCGGGTCTACCTCTTTTTCCTCCGCCACTTCCGCGCTGCCGCCATTGGCCGACCAGTGGGCATAGACGGTGGTATCCGCGCCAAACGCCGTATCGTTGGCTTTGACCTGCACATCAATGGGAAAACCGGTAACATCATCTGTGCCAGAGGTGTACCAGCCATCGAAGGTATAGCCCTCCATGGTGGCGGTGGGCAGGCTCGTCAGCTGGCCGTCGGCATTGGTGCGCTCCGCAGCAGAGGTACAGATACCGCCGTTGGCATCAAAATAGACGATGACCTTTGCCGCGAAAGCCGCCGGGGCCATGGTGCAGAGCACCAAAGCACACAGCAGCCCCGTCAGCATCCGTTTGAACTTCTTCATCCTGCGCTCTCTTTCCGGCTCAGCGTCAGACGCTGTAGCCCTGTGCCTTGATGACATCCACCACCTGAGAAACGTACTTCTGGCAGGTGTCGTGGTCGGGGGCCTCCACCATCACGCGGACCACCGGCTCGGTACCGGACTCCCGGACAAGGATGCGGCCGGTATCGCCCAGTGCCTCGGCCACCGCCTTGACAGCAGCCTGCACGGCAGCATCGTCCTGCGCGGCCTTCTTATCGGTCACACGGACATTTTCCAGCACCTGCGGGTAGATCTTCAGCGGGGCGGCCAGCGCACTCAGAGGCTTCTTCTTAGCCAGCATGACCTCCATCATCTTCAGGCTGGTCAGGATGCCGTCACCGGTGCTGGCGTACTTGGAGAAGATGATGTGGCCGCTCTGCTCACCGCCGATGCGGCAGCCGTTCTTGGCCATATACTCGTAGACATATTTGTCGCCCACGGCAGTCTTGGCGTAGCCGATGCCCTGCTCGTCAAAGGCCTTGTACAGGCCAAAGTTGGACATGACTGTGGTGACAACGGTGTTGGTCAGGAGTTTTCCGCGCTCCTTCATGTAGCAGCCGTAGATGTACAGGATGTGGTCACCGGTAATCACATTGCCCTTTTCATCCACGCAGAGGCAGCGGTCTGCATCGCCGTCATAGGCAAAGCCCACGTCCAGACCCTTTTCCACCACAAACTTCTGCAGACCCTCGATGTGGGTGGAGCCTGCGTTCAGGTTGATGTTCAGGCCGTTGGGCTGGTTGTTGATGACATAGGTGTCTGCGCCCAGCGCATCGAACACGCTCTTGGCAATGTTCCAGCTGGCACCGTTGGCGCAGTCCAGACCCACCTTGATGCCCTTGAAGGAGTAGATGCCCAGGCTGATCAGGTAGCCCATGTAGCGGTTGCGGCCTGCCACATAGTCCACGGTGCAGCCGATATGCTCCCGGTGGGCAAAGGGCAGCTCCGGCCAGTCCTGATCGAAAACATGGAGCTTGCCGTCGATGTAGTCCTCCACCAGCAGCAAGGTCTCCTCGGGCATCTTTTCACCGTAGCAATCGATCAGCTTGATGCCGTTGTCGTAGAACGGGTTATGGCTGGCGGAGATCATAATGCCGCAGTCAAAATCATCCACACGGGCAATGTAGGCCACGCTGGGGGTGGTGGTAACGTGGAGCAGGTAGGCATCCGCGCCGGAAGCGGTCAGGCCCGCCACCAGGCTGTACTCGAACATGTACGAGCTGCGGCGGGTATCCTTGCCAATGACGATGCGGGCAGGCTCATTGTTGCCGCTGCGCTCCCGCAGTGCATTATAGTACCAGCCCAGAAAACGGCCCACCTTGTAGGCGTGGTCGGCGGTCAGGTTCACACCGGCCTCGCCACGGAAGCCGTCGGTGCCAAAATATTTTCCCATAGTCCTCTTCTCCTTCTATTGCAACGTTACGTTTTCTCTTATCCCTGAGAGCGCTCTCTCCTTGCTCTTACTCTTTATAATAGCATAAAACCGGAAAAGAATCCATGGGTTTGGGCATTCCGGGATGCTCTGCGCACACTTTTCTGTGCCGGTGCAGTGCCTTTTCCTCTCCCGTGCCGCCGCCCTGTTCTGTTTTGGATATTCGGTACCGGTTCCGGTAACGCTCCCGATTTTTGCGGGAACGGTCTCGTTTTCTGAAAATTTTTCTTGTCATTTTTGACAAAATTGTTCGTCACTCTGCACAAAATCACAATTTTTCTCTTGACCTCCCCCCCCCCGAACTATATTGAAGCTGCGATTTTTTTATGACATTTTCTGTCATAGATCGACACCGTGTAATTTTTGGGAGGACTGTTTATGAGAGCGAAGAATCTTGCATTGCGGGTGCTTTCTACAGCAGCGATGTTGTCCATTGTGACATCCATTGCGGCCCCCGCATTCGCGGCCACCTACTACATCAATGATGGCAGTGTGGATGTTACCGTCAGCGAAACTGGTGAAGTCACCGTCAAACAAGGCAACGAGACCCGCACCGACACACTTGACGGCATCGTCATCCGGGGCGGAACCCGCGGCGAAACGGATGACCGCGTCAAGGCCGACGCTTCCCCCGCCACGCAGGAAGCAGACGGGAGCAACGCCCCCGCAGGGAACGAGACGGAAGCGCCCAAGAGCGAGAATACCACTGGGGACGCTGCACCGAAGCAGGAAACCACAGCCGCCGGGGAGCGCAAAGAGGGTACTCCGCAGCAGGAGCCCACCGAAGAGGAAGAGGAAGAAGAGGAGCAGCAGGAGCAGCAGGAGCCAACCGAAGAGAAAGTGACCCCGGAGCTTGTCAAGGCAAAGCCAGAAGCCCCCAAGGCCGCGCAGAAGCCTTCCGCAGAGCAGGAAGAGGAGCAGGAGGAGCAGCAGGAGGAGGAAGATGAGCCGACCGTTCCCGCTGCCCCCGCAAAGCCGACCGAAAACGTTATTACCATTGTCAACAACTTTGTCAAGGATGCCAAGCAGGCTTTTTCGTTTGTGCTGGACAATGTGAATATTGACCGCAGTAAAAACTACTCCAGTAATAACAGTGCTGCTCTCACGGTAAAGGGCAATGGCGACACGGAGATCGAACTGGACGGAAACAACATCCTGAAGGGTGGTTCCTATCACGCCGGTCTTGAGAAAAACGACCGTGATGGAACGGGTACACTTACCATTAAAGACGAGAAAATAGCTGCGGACGGCAGCAAGGGCAGTCTCCTTGCAGTTGGAAACAGTGATAGTGCCGGTATCGGCGGCTCCTCTACAGGCGGCAATGGCAATACCAGCAATATCACCATCACCGGCGGCAGCATAACCGCAATTTCCGGCTGGTACGGAGCCGGTATCGGCGGTGGAGATAATGGCTATGGAAAAGACATCACCATTACCGGAAATGCCACCGTCAAAGCATCTGGCTATCACGGAGCCGGTATCGGCGGCGGACCTGGTGGCGGCTCTGACGGCAGCGGTAAAGTAACCATCTCCGGTCATGCAAATGTCACCGCTTTTTCCAATGCCGGAGCCGGTATCGGCGGCGGACCTTCCGGTTGTGCCGATGTCACGATCTCTGAGGACGCTACTGTTTTTGCCCAGGGCGACAATGGCGGTACTGGAATTGGAACTGGAGAAACAGCAGACCCGAACACTTCCACCTCCGTCGGCAATCGCACATCTATCCGCATCAGCGACAGAGCCAATGTTACTGCCATCGGCGACAATGTAGGAATCGGCTCTACCTCTTGGCGCGCCGCCCAAACACAAATTGAAATTACCGGCGGTACCATAAATACTGCTTCTCGTTCTTCGCAATATCCCCCCATTGGCGTTACACAATATGATGATATGACTTTAACCATCAATGGAAGCACCGGCAATACCGTAATCAACGCATACACCCCTGCTAACAAGGATGCTTCCATCGGTAAGCTAGATTCAAACTGGCAGCTTTCAAGTGACACTGATCAGATCCAGTATAATGAGGATGGCCGTTCCAAGTTTGGCGAAAATGGTTCTGTTATTTTGAAGTTGTTCAAAAATGCCCTCGTGAAAAAAAGCGACAACCCGAACGACCAGATTCTATGTTTTGACGGAAGCACTGCACTGTATAAGATTACCGGCGGCGTGCAGTACGACACCCTGCACAATGCCCAGTGGTGGATGAACAACGACGACTACACCAGTGAGCTTGCCACCGACACCAACCATGCATGGAAGGTGGACAAGCGGGTAGAGCCTACGCCGGAGCAGGAGGGCCACGTTTACTATAAGTGCAGTGTGCCCGGCTGCAAGGCCGTGCACGATGAAGTGCTGCCCAAACTGGAACCGAAACCCACTCCGGACCCCACCCCGGTGCAGCCGGAACCTACCCCGGAACCTACTCCGGACCCCACCCCGGTGCAGCCGGACATCCCCGCCGTCACTCCCCCTTCTGACAACCAGAACACCACCAAGCCGGAGCCTGTACCGGAACAGCCCGACACGCCCGCTGACACCCAGAACACCGCCGAGGACGATGTGAGCACCCCCAAGCTCTACGTCATCGACCTTGCCAGCACGCAGGTGCTGTTTGATGAGACCCGTCAGAACGACACCGTGACCTACACCACAAAGCAGGACGGTGCCAGCCTGACCGGCTCCTTTGAGGCACTGGAGGCCATGGCTGCGGATGGCGTAAAGACCATCGTGTTCCAGACCATCGGCACCAACACCCCCGGCGCGGTGAGCCGTGTTTCGGTCGATGCCCTGCTGCAGCACGGCGGCGAGACCCTGCTGCTGACCCACAACGGCACGGAAGTCCACCTGACCATCGACGGCCAGAACGCTGACGGCCTGCTGCAGTAAGCGCCAACCCCCTTCTGCCGAGTTCCGCATCTTGGCAGAAGTTCTGAATATCCCAAAACCACAAAAGGCCTCGGAAGCGCATTCCGGGGCCTTTTGTGGTTTCTCCTTCATTTTTTACGCTCCCTCCGGCGTTTTTCGCCCCGGAACAACAGCTCTTTTTTCAGCCTTTACTGCATCTTTAGGAAAAGTATGGTATACTTTTCATCTGGAGTAGAATAGATATGGAGGGATCCCCATGAAGCAGAAGACCCGCTGGCACGACGCGCTGGTCCTGGCCGCTGTGCTGTGCGCTGCCTTTCTCATCGTGACCGGCACACAGCAGATCACCGGCCGGATCGATGGCGTTGCATCGATGGTATTTGTTCTGGCAGTTTTTTTGATCTCGGTCTATACGGATGGTTATGTGTGGGGCGTGGTGGCTTCCCTGATCGGCGTGCTGGCCGTGAATTTTGCGTTCCGCTCCCCTTACTTTGCCTTCAACTTCACCCTGCCGGAAAACCTGTTCTCGGGCATGGCGATGCTGGTGGTGTCCATTATGACCAGCACCCTGACCACCCGCATCAAAAAGCAGGAACAGCTGCGGATGGAGAGCGAGACCGAAAAGATGCGGGCCACCCTGCTGCGGGCCGTCTCCCACGATCTGCGCACGCCCCTTACTTCCATTTACGGGGCCTGTTCCACGGTCATTGAAAATTATGACAGCCTGGAAAAAGAGCAAAAATTAAAACTTCTTGGCGAAGCCTGTTCCGATGCCCAGTGGCTGAACCGGATGGTGGAGAACCTGCTGTCCGTCACCCGCTTTGACGGCGGGCAGGTGGCCGTACAAAAGACCCCCACCGTGCTGGACGAGCTGATCGACACCGTGCTGGTACGGTTCCAGAAGCGCTACCCCAAGGTGCCCGTTACCACCTACCTGCCCGACAGCTTCATCGTGATCCCCATGGACTCGATGCTGATCTCGCAGGTGCTGACGAACCTTTTGGAGAATGCCGCCGTCCACGCCGAGGGGATGACCCAGCTGACCCTGCGGGTGTTCACGCTGGGCAGCCGGGCGGTGTTTGAGGTATCGGACAACGGCTGCGGCATTCCGAAAGAGCGCCTGCGCACTCTGTTCACCGGTGTGCTGCCCGCCGATGCCGCGGCCGACAGCGGCAAGCACGGCATGGGCATCGGCCTTTCGGTCTGTGCTGCCATCGTCAAGGCACACGGCGGCGAAATCCAGGCCGAGAGCAAGGTGGGCGAGGGCACCAGCATCCGCTTCTGGCTGGAGACCGAATCGATCGAGACGGAGGAAAACGAAGATGAGCAATAACAAATTCAAGGTTCTGGTCGTGGAAGATGAGGCCAACATCTGCAGCTTTATTGAGACGCTGCTGGAGACCAACGGCTATCAGGCCCTTGTTGCCAACACCTGCGCCATGGGCCAGACCCTGTTCACCTCCCACAATCCGGACCTTATCATCCTGGATCTGGGCCTGCCTGACCGGGACGGGCTGGAGCTCATCCGTTTTGTACGGCAGAAGTTCCTGACCCCCATCGTCGTGCTCTCGGCCCGCACCACCGAGCAGGACAAGATCGAAGCGCTGGATCTGGGAGCCAACGATTACATCACCAAACCCTTTGGCACCGGCGAGCTGCTGGCCCGGGTGCGCGCCGCCCTGCGCACCAACCGCTTCGGCGTGCTGGGCGGGATGCCCGGCGGCGTGTTCCGGGCACAGGGGCTTGAGATCAACTATGAGCGCCGCAAGGTCTTTGTGGACGGTGCCGAGATCAAGCTGACCCAGACCGAATATAACATCGTGGCCTTCCTCTCGGAACATGCAGGTCGGGTGATGACCTATGCCGCCATCGTGCGGGCCATCTGGGGCGATACCGACTGCGGCAGCACCAAAAAGCTGCAGGTCAACATGGCAAACATCCGCAAAAAGCTGGGCAGCGTGCCCGGCCGCAACACCTATATTCTGAACGAACTGGGCGTGGGATACCGGATGATCGACGAGGACACCGATGCCAGGCCCGAAAGCTGAGGACTGCGTATGCTTCCTGCACTGATCATTTTTCTGCTGACCTATCTTCTGATGCTGGCCCTGCCGCAGTACCGGCCTTTTGCCGCGCTGGGCGGGGCCGCTCTGTTTCTGGCTCTGGGCGCGGCGGGCCTGTGGGACTTTACCCTGATGGATGCCGCCCGGGCCGTGGACTTCAATGTCCTGCTGATGATGGCGGGCACCATGGGCACGGTCTCCCTCTTCATTGAGAGCAGGATGCCCGCCCGGCTGGCCGAGCTGCTCATCGTGCGGGTGCCCAACGTGAAATGGGCCGTGTGTATGCTGGCCCTTTTTGCCGGGGTCATCAGCGCCTTTGTGGACAATGTTGCCACAGTGCTCATGGTGGCCCCTGTGGGCCTTGCCATTGCCCGCAAGCTCAAGATCTCCCCCGTGCCCGTCCTCATCTCCATTGCAGTCTCCTCCAACCTGCAGGGAGCTGCCACCCTTGTGGGCGACACCACCAGCATCCTGCTGGGCGGCTTTGCGGGGATGAACTTCTTCCATTTCTTCTGGATGGAGGGCAGGCCCGGCATCTTCTTCGGGGTGGAGCTGGGGGCGCTGGCCTCTCTGGGCGTGCTGCTGTTCACCTTCCGGCACGAGACCCAGCCCATCTCGGCCACAGTGGAGACCGAGGTCACCGACACGGTTCCCTCCGCCCTGATGCTGCTGACGGTGGGCCTGCTCATCGCGGCATCCTTCCTGCCCCAGCCTGCGGGCGGGCTGCCGCTGGCGCTCTACGGCCTGCGCAGCGGTCTGATCTGTGCAGGGGTCTGCCTGTTCGGCATCCTGCGCGCCTGCCTGCGCCGCCGCTCGTTCGCGCCGTTCCGGCTGGCGGCCCGGGAGCTGGACTGTGACACCCTGCTGCTGTTGTTCGGGCTGTTCATCCTGATCGAGGGCATCCGCAAGGCCGGGGTCATCGATGCCGCCGCCCAGCTGTTCTACACCCTCTCCGGTGATGATCCCTTCCGGCTCTATACCCTGCTGGTATTCGTCTCGGTGGGCCTTTCTGCCTTCATCGACAACATCCCCTATGTGGCCACCATGCTGCCGGTGGTGCAGGGCATTGCCGGGCTGATGAACGGCGGTGCAGGCTTCCCGCCCGAGCTGTTTTATTTCGGCCTGCTCACGGGCGCAACTCTGGGCGGCAACCTGACCCCCATTGGCGCTTCGGCCAACATTGCAGCCATCGGCATCCTGCGCAAGCATGGTGAGCAGGTGCGCACCCGTGATTTCCTGCGCATCGGCATCCCGTTCACACTGGCAGCCGTCCTGACAGGCTATGTGTATCTCTGGCTGGTGTGGGGCGCGTAAGCGCTGCCGTTGCCGTGCCAGTGCCGGCTGCCTGCAAATTCGATCCTGCCGAGCCGAAGGCCTGCGTGCCAAAGCAGAAGCAAAAAACGCGCCGTGTCCAACGACACAGCGCGTTTTTCTCATTTATTCCAACCCGATTTGCTGGGCGTATTCTTCCAGCAGCTCCCGTTCCAGGAAGGGGGTTTTCACGCCCTCACGGTCGCGGTAGGTCTCGTGGCCCTTGCCGATGACGGCGATCAGGTCGCCCTCCTGGGCGTGATCCACGGCGTAGTGGAGCGCGTCCAGACGGTCGGGGATCTCCACAAACTTGGCATCGGGGTTGCCCTTGTTCATGCCCACCCGGATATCGGCGAGGATGTCCTCGATTTTCTCAAAGCGGTTGTTGTCCTCGGTCAGGATGGAGAAATCCGCCATTTTTGCACAGGTCTCACCCATGCCGTAGCGGCGCAGCTTGGAGCGGTTGCCGCCGCAGCCGAACACCACCACCAGCCGGTGGGGGTGATAAGCCCGCAGGGTGGTGAGCAGGCTCTCGGTGGAGACCTCGTTGTGGGCGTAGTCCAGCAGGATGGTAAACTTTTTGCTGATGGGCACCAGCTCCACGCGGCCCTTGACCACGCACTTGCCCAGACCCTCATGGATGGCGGCATCGGGCAGGCCCAGCACCTTGCCCACAGCCAGGGCGGCCAGCGCGTTGTAGACGCTGAACTCGCCGGGCATGTTCACCCTGACATCCATATTGTCTCTGCCGGAAACGTGGAACGCCACGCCCAGAAAATCGTGGGTGCGCAGCAGCTCACAGCCCTCGGCGCGGTAGTCGGCCTTTTCACTGCGGCCATAGGTCACCAGCTTGCAGGTGTGGCCTTCCAGCAGGGCTTCGGTGTTCTCATCATCGATGTTCACCACGCCCACATCACACCGCCGGAAGAGCTGCCCCTTCCAGCTGCGGTACTCCTCAAAGGTCTTGTGCTCACCGGGGCCGATGTGGTCGGGGGAAAGGTTGGTGAACACGCCGATATCATAGTGCACCCCCGCCACACGGTCCATCATCAGGCCCTGGCTGGACACCTCCATCAGGGCCACGTCGCAGCCTGCGTCCAGAAACTGGCGGAAGGTCTTTTGCAGCTCGTAGCTCTCAGGGGTGGTGTTGGCGGTCTCCTGATGACGGCCCATGAAATAGATGCCGTTGGTGCCGATCATGCCGACCTTTTTCCCGGCAGCTTCCAGCACGCTCTTGATCATGTGGGTGGTGGTGGTCTTGCCCTTGGTGCCGGTCACGCCGATCATGGTCATCTGGCGGGAGGGGTTGCCAAAGAGGTTGCCGCTCATCAGCGCCATGGCATAGCGGCTGCTCTCCACCTTGACCACGGTCACACCGGGCATGGCAGAAAGGTCGATGTCGTGCTGGATGACCAGCACGCTCACGCCCTTGGCGGCGCAGTCCGCGGCAAACTCGTGGCTGTCACGCTGGGTGCCCACGATGCAGACAAAGGCAAGGCCCGGGGCCGCCTTCCGGCTGTCGTAGATGATGTCCTGCACTTCGGTATCCAGGCTGCCCTGCACCAGCGTAAAGGGCACGCCTTCCAGTAATTGTTCCAGCTTCATAACATTACACGCTCCTCATTGGGTCGTTTGGGGTTGATTTGCATCGCCCGCCGCCGGGGTCGTTCCTTCGGCGGGGGTCGGCTGTGCCGTCGGTCCGGCCTCGGGGTCTGCCGGGGCCACGGCGGTATCCGTTGGTGTTTCGGCAGCGGCATCTGCAGCGGCTTCGCCCTCTGCCGGGGCAGTGCCGTCTGCCGTTTCACCGGTCACACCCTCTTCGGCGGGTGTTTCCTCCACCGGTTCAGGCACGATGTAGCCGGAGGGCAGCTCCGGCTCGCCCTGTGCAAAGGTGAACTTGCGGGTGCTGGACATGCTGATATGGGTGAAGTCCAGCTTTCCGGTGTCGGTCGCGGCACAGCCCTTGCCGTCCTCATTCAGCAGGACGTGCTTTGCCAGCTTGAGCTTATATTCCAGCTCGTTCAGGGTGCCCAGCCAGACGCTGATGCGGTCCTGATAGAGGAAAGCCATCTCGTCCACATCCGCAAACTCGATGCGGGTCACGTCGGCGCTCATGCCTGCGGCATCCAGCGCAGCCAGCAGGGTGTTCAGGCTTTCCAACCGCTGGTCCGCTTCCTCCTCAACAGTGCCGGAGGCGCTACTGTCGGCGGCGCTGTCCGGGGTGCTGTCGGCCTTGGGCTCCGCCGCAAAGGTCAGCTGTTCGCCGGGCTCGGCAGAGACCGGTTCGCCGCCGTACAGGGTGGGCAGACCGGCAGGCTGGGCAGAATCCTTTTCCAGGATCTTCAGGCCGCCCGAGAGGGTCAGCCAGCCGGAGGAGGTCTGCATGGCCCAGGCAGGCTGGGCTTCTGTTACCCGCACCACCACGGTGCCGGGGTAATCCCGCTCCACCCGGATATCCTCCAGCATGGGGAACACTTTTTCCAGCGCGGCGGCCTTGCTGCCGGGGTCAAAACTGAAGATATTCTCTTCCAGATGGACATCCAGCGCCTGCAGGATCTGGTCGCTGGTATAGCCGCCGGCCTCCTGCACCACACCGTCCGCTGTCTGCACCTGAATGGAGCTGATCTTGAACAGCATCGTCACGGTGAGGTAGACCCCCGCGCCGATGACGCAGAGCAGCATGACAAGGGCCGTGAGCCGCCGCATGAGCCTGCGCCGCCGGATGGCGGCCCGGGTCAGCTTCCGCTTTTTCCTACCCTCCCGCCGGACGGGGTCACGCCGGGCGTTCTGCCCCTGCACCGGCCGCATCCGCTGGCCGCTGCGGCTCTGGGCGTTCTGCGGGCGGCGCTGGGCGTTCCGGTTCTGGCCGCCAGACGGGCGGCGGTTCCGCTGATTGCCCCCGGAGGTGCGCCGCTGGCCGTTCTGCCCGCTGCGGGGGCGCTGTGCGCCGCTCTGGCTGCTCCGCCCGCCGGTGGGAAAGGTGATGCTGTTGTCCGGGTAGGAGCCGTAGTTCACCGTGCGCTCCGTGTACCGACTGGGGCGGGGCGCATCGGGGTCATAATTGGGGTTCGTGATGGGGTGGCCGCCGGAGGAATATCCTGCGTACCCGCTGTACCCCAGGTCACTGCCTGCACCCGCGCTGCTGCGGCGCTGGGTGCTCTGCCCGCCGCGCCGGTCATCCCGGGCCTGATCGTAGGCCCGGCGGCGCTTGCGGTTCCGGCTGTTCCGGTCATTCTGCGGCATCCGGCTGCACCTCCTTTCCTCTGTTTTTTCCTTCCGTTACGGGGTCTTGACCAGCTTGAGCAGGGCATCCGCAATGCGGTCCAGGCTGTCGTCCACCGACAGGCTCCGGGCATTGCGGCCCATCTCAGCCAGCTTGCCGGGCTGGGCCAGCATCCCGGAAACGGTCTGCACCAGCTTTTCGCCGGTCAGGTCTTTTTCCTCAATGACCAC
>OFMT01001417.1_pt1 | contig 17352 bp, 11 predicted proteins | sample 1541891 | NCBI WGS metagenome assembly OFMT01 (sample SAMN04209230, study PRJEB22552) | human gut metagenome | biome: gut; material: feces | host: Homo sapiens | place: USA: Oklahoma | reverse complement strand
GCGTTTTGTGTTGAATATAAAATGAGCTGCCGCACGTTAGTGCGACAGCCCCTTTGTCGGGTATGCTCGATCTGTTTTTGGGAAAAGCTTATTTTGTAGTTGAAAAGCCCAGGGAGCGCAGGGTGATGCCGGAGCCCTTGAGAAGATCAGCCCAATATGGAACAGCCATATCCAGAGTGTCGTTGGCAAGCTCGGAAGCATCTTTTTGTGTCAGGACCTCATAAGGATCTGTAAGCTTCTGGAAGTGGAAGGATAAATTAGAGGATTCATTCCTGATGGCGGAAAGCGGAGCAGAGCTGCTCATAGTGGCGATCAGTGTACCGGATTCATCATCAGGAAGTATGCTCATGTAAAAATAAAAGTTTAAAGAAGCCGCAGTAGAATTCATCGGGAAAGTCAAAGTAATATCACTTTTTAAATCATCATGGCTGGAAAACCGGAAATAGAATTTAAAACTGTTGTTTTTTGGAATGTATGTGATACTTCGATATTCATCTACGGAAACCTGCATAGAAGAAGATGACGAACCCAAACCGCCTAAATCCATATCGATTTTTTTTGATTCATCGTGTGTGTTAAGCTCGATTTTTACGCTTCCATCACTGGCTTTTTTGCCTTTGCTCAGGATGTGATTTTTTAATTTTATGCCGGGCTTCGGAGCTGCGGTAGGGGTTGGTTTTGCCGGAGTAGCAGTAGGGGCTGGTTTTGCCGGAGCAGCGGTGGGAGCTGGCTTTGCCGGAGCAGCTTTTTTCTGTATCTTAACCTTGCAGACAAAGCGGATTCCGTTTACCTGAGCAGTAATTGTAGCATTTCCTGCAGATTTTGCAAAAAGCTTGCCTGTTTTGTTTACAGTGACGATTTTGGAATTGCTGCTCTTCCAGGTGATCTTCTGATTGGTACCACTAAGCTTCAGCTGATATGTCTGACTGACTTTCAGAGTTACTGCGGTTTTGTTCAGCTTCGGGGCATGTACAGTGACTTTGCAGGTGTATTTCCTTTTGGAAACGGTTCCTGTAATGGTGGCAGAGCCTTTAGCCTTAGCCTGAAGCTTGCCAGCTTTGTTTACAGCGACGATCTTGGAATTGCTGCTCTTCCAGGTGATTTTCTGCCCTTTTTTGAGACCGGTGATCTTCAGTGTTCTGCTCTGCCCCTTGATCATGGTAAGCTTGGAAGAACTGATCCTGGGAGCGGCCTCTGTAACACAGACTGTGCCAGGCAGAATTGCCGATTCTGCCGGGAGTATGGCCAGTACAAAGACTGTCATCAGAGATATCAGGATTTTTTTCCATTTTTTCATAGCGATCCCTCCTTCGAAAAAATATGATGATTCTCTTTATTAATTGATTATAAGTAAAATTCCGGAGAAGGGCACTGGCATTTGTGCCAGTAACTTTGTTATAAAGAAGAGAAGAAGTTATGTATGCTGTTCCCGATAGGCGGAAGGTGTGATCCCCATTTTCTTTTTGAAGCTGGTGCTGAAATAATATTGATTGGCATAACCACATTTCAGACTGATCTCCTTCAGACTCATAGTAGTCGTAGTCAGGTAACGGGCGGCTGCGGAAATTCGCTGAGATGTGATAAAGTCACTGAGACTGATTCCCTGATTTTTTTTGAAAAGAGCACTTAAATAAGCAGGGCTTACATTGGCAGAGGCAGCAATATCATTGAGGCAGAGCGTATTGTCAGTGTAGTGTTCGTTGATATAGGAAATCACCAGTTCGCAGAGCTTCTGGTGATAATCATTCATGGAGGAATCAAGCTTCCGGCATAAAAGATGGCATAGATCCTTCAGCCATTGACATAGCTCTTCCGTATTATGAAACTCATTTATGTGGTTGTAAACATACAAAATTTTAGCTTCAAGGTCATGCGTATCCAGATTTAATTCATAGAAAAATTTCAGGATCCGGCCAAGAAGAGAATAAATCTGTATGAAAGCGAAATTCTTTGTGCGAAATTTCTGAGTGAGCCAGTCGGAAAAATTCTGAAACCAGAGATCTATGGCAGCGGTATCCTTTTTGCAGAGAAGCCGGATCAGTTCATCCTCCTTTGTATCTGAAAAATCTGCAACAGACAGATCGGAACCCAGAGCCTCTCTTCCGTCAAAGATATTCTGATGCGGGAAAAAGAATCTGTATTCCAGTGCATGTACGGCGCTTTTGTAAGAATGGTTCAGGTTCCAGAAATCCTGGACAATTGTTCCGATACCTGCATTGAGAGAAAGTCCCAGTGGCTGGCAGGCATCTGCGATTGAGGAAATAAGTCCGCTGGTAAGCTGGCGGAAGCTGTTGGACTGACAGCCGCTGTGTCCCAGAATGCACAGATAGCCATCCATATCCGGGAGAAGATACACAAAATCAAGAGAAGCGGTTTCCTCAGTTATCAGATCCTGAAGGTTGAAAAGCTCCATCTGAAACTTTTCAATCCCGTAAACAGCTTTTAGATCCGGAGCATTTTCAAGCTCCAGAATAACAACTGTATAAAAATCATAATTCAGCTCCAGGTTCAGATACTTAAGATAAGGCTTCAGTCGGTAGGCTGCTTCAGAAGACGGAAGGTGTGTGATCTCGCGGAAAAATTTTTCTGTAAGAAGAGGCCTGCTTTGCTTCAGAAGCTGGAGATTTTTCTGTTCCTTTTCCATCAGTGCAAAAGCGTTTTTTACCTTCTGGATAAGATAGGCATAATCCAGAGGCTTTTCGATATAATCCAGAGCACCGAGGAGCAGAGCGCGTCTTGCATATTCAAATTTATCATAGGCACTGATCAGGATGATCTTCACCATAGGATTGATCTCAAGAGCTTGACGGCTCATGGAAATGCCGTCAAGATCAGGCATTTCAATGTCAGAAATGATCAGATCTGCCGGTTCTTTTTTCATGGCTTCGATAGCAGAGGTTCCATTGTAGCAGACATGGATGATCTCTGCATTCAGCGTTTCCCAGTCTATGTTTTTTTTCGATACCTTCTGCAGATAAGTAATTATCATCTACGATCATTATTTTTTTCATCGATATCTTCCTCCATCTGTTCGAATTCAATGGTGACGTATGTGCCGTTTCCGGGGTTGCTGCGGATCCTTACGGAACCGTTTCCGTATAATGGGTTGGAAATACGGGAACTTACGTTGGAAATTCCAAAATGCTTTTCATAATCAATAACATTATGCTCAATAGCATGGCGCAGCTGTGCAAGGGTTTCGGAGTCCATGCCGGCACCGTTGTCCTCAATGGAGATCACAACCGTATCATCGCCATAAAGAACATGGATCGAAATGAAAACAGCTGGTGTGCCCGAAGAAATCCCGTGCAGAATGGAATTTTCGAGAAATGGCTGAAGTGTAAACTTGCAGATCAGGAAATTTTCGATTCCATCTTCTGCTTCGATCTCCCAGTCCAGATTATCTTTATGACAGAGCTTTTCCATTTCCAGATAAAGCCGGGCAATTTCCAATTCATCTTTAATAGGAATAAGTTCCTTTGATTTACGCAGGGTAAGACGGTAAAAGGCAGTCAGATTTGCAATCATCTGATCAGCAATGTCAAGCTTTCCAAGGGACTGGCAGGTACGGATCGATCCCAGGATATTGTAAAGAAAATGCGGATTGATCTGTGACTGGAGCAGCTGGTATTTCAGACGTTCTTCGTTTACGGAAAGATTTACAATGGACTTCAGGTTTCCGGCTATTGTGTGCTGCATATCTTCAAAGGTGATGCCCAGTCTGTCAATCTCATCATACCTGGAAGGATCATCCGGGTGGGGAACAGTAACGATAGATAGATGTTCCGGGTCATATCCCAGCTGAAAGGCTTCCATTGCATAGGAAAGTGCAGTGATCTTCCGGGTAAGATTTTCGGAAAACAGGATAACGATGATAACAGTAAGGAGCAAGAAAATAAGGACAGTGATCAGTAAGGCACGGATCAGGATGTGCGTGTTGCCCTGAATATAGCTTTCCGGGATTTCGGTAACATGAAGCCAGCCATTGCTTAAGGTGCAGCAGTTATAATATTTGTCGCCGCTGTGAAAAGAAGAATCTGCATTTCCTTTGAGTTTCTGAAACTGTGCTTTGGAAATTCCGGATAAATTCAGTGAGGATGTATTTTTTGCTGCAATCTCTCCGTGATCTGTGAGAATGTAGCTGTATATGCGGGAATCCAAAGCAGCAGGCTGCAGATAAGTGGTAAGCTCTGAGGTGTCCAGAGCAATGCCGTAGGCGTATTCCAGAATACCGGTGGCCTGATTTTTCAGTGCCCGGACGCAGAGGATCACATCGGCAGATGATTTTTTTGTGGACAGTATTTTAGGCAGAGGCATATTGGAAACCGGTATCCAGACAGAGGAAAAGCCTGAACCGGAAACAATATTTTTATCCAGACCATATGCAGAAAGCTCATCTGTGGAAAAGAAGTACAGGCTTTCTTTTGAACCGAGCTGATCGGGCTGCAGAAAAACATATATATGGAAGAAATCGAATGTGGATTTATACAGCGAAATATTGTTTTTTACAGTGGTGAATTTTTTCAGTGCATCTACCTTATTAGAGGAAGGCTGATTTAGGGAGTACATTTGAAACTGTATGGTATCTGCTACATTTTCAACCTGACCGAGGCGGTCGTTCAGCTGAGAGACCAGCTGCTTGTCAGTCATTACGGCAGAATCGATGATACGATCTCTGGCAATGTTATAGGAAATGTGATAGCTGATGAAGGTCAGGGAAATCAGAGGTACCATAGTTGCGATCAGAAATGCGAGCAGGAGCTTATAGCGAAATGAGGAAAAAATGGGTGGGATACATTTGTGGAATTTCATAGTACATACTCTCCTTTATGTCGAAAACAAATTAATGAAACCGAATCCAGCTGTGAAAAAAAGCCGTTACAAATATAGATTATATAAAAGGATTATAAAAAATTAACAACAAAAATACAAGAGAACGAAAAATAATATAAAGAAATCATAAAATATTGTATTTAGAATGAGGGGGCTCTCTGGTATCCTTAAACCATCAAAAACAGGTGTGGACAAACACGAAAATGTCCAGAAAGGAAGAAAGATATGAAGAAAAAAGTAATGAGTGCAGTTTTGGCAGCAGCGATGGTTGTGGGTATGGCAGGTAACGTGGTTACTGTTTCCGCAGAGGAGAAATATGATCTTACCTTATACAGCATCGACACCACAGACCCGGATTTTGAGGACTGGCTTGCAAATGTGGAAGATGCCACGGGCCTGAACATTAATGTAATTGCGGCACCTACAGATACAGATACCCGTCAGCAGAAGATCACCACAATGCTTTCCACAGGAGATGCTTCCGTGGATGTCATTCAGATCAACGATGAGATGAGTGCGGCATTTAAAAATTCCGGATGGCTGGAAGGACTGAATGATACAGTAATGACAGATGATATCGCTGATCAGTTTGCCCAGGGATATGTAAAGAATATGATCACAGATAAGGACGGAAACATTATCGGTGTTCCAGGCTATACAGGATATTTTGCATTCTGGGTAAATCAGGAGATCATGGATGAGGTCGGAATCAAATCCATTGATACAAAAGAGGATTTCATGAAGTATATGAAGGCTGTTTCCAAGGACGGAAGATTCGGCTACGGCGGTTCCTGGGAGAAAACTTATGCATTTAACGAGCTTGCACAGTTTGTAAACATGTTCGGCGGCGATTATTTTGACTGGACCAAAGAGGAAAACAAGGAAGCAGTTCAGTTCCTCCACGATCTGGTTGCTGATAAAGAAACATCCATCGAGCAGATCGCTGATAAATATGAGCAGATGAATCCGAAGATCAATGACGGAAAATACGGATGCTGGTTCATGTGGGGCCTTGGAACAGATTATGCAAAGGCAGATATGCTTGGCGCAGATAAGATCCACATGGAAATGGTACCGGATTTCAGCGGCAAGGGAGAGCGTGCGATCTTTACAGATTCCTGGAGCTATGTTCTCAACAAAGCATCCAAGAATAAAGATGCAGCTGTGAAATTCCTCCAGTATATGGCTGATGAAGGCGGAATGGAAGCTTCCTATAAAGCATTTGACAGATATCCTGCAAGAAAGGATGTTGCAGAGAAGGTAGTTCCGGATTCTGACCCGGCAAAAGAAATGTACAGCAGATATGCAAATGAATGCAATGTACAGGGACGTCCGATGGTGGCACAGACAATGGAATTTATCAGCGATATGGGAACAATCTTCCAGTCCTGTATGAAAGACGAGATTACAGTTGATGAGTTCTGCAAGAAGGCTCAGGATGTGGTAGATATGTATAAGTAAAAGATATAAAAAAACAGCAATGTAAAGCAGAGGTAAAAGTCTGCTTTACATTGCTTGATGAACAGGGAGGAAAGTTCCATGACAATAAGCAAAAAAAATATGAAGTGGATACCATGGCTTTTGATCCTGCCGGTTGTACTGATTCGAGGTTTTACAACAGTATATCCCATTCTGATGACTGTGAAAAACAGCTTCTTTAATATCAGTATCCTTGCAGGTATCAATGAATTTATAGGCTTCAAGAATTACCTGAAGGTATTTTCTGATCCTAAAGTGCTTACATCGATCAGCTTTACGGCAATATTTGTGGTTGTTTCCATGATCTTTCATGTGATCCTCGGAGTTATCCTGGCACTGATCCTGAATATGAAATTCAAAGGCCGCCGTTTTCTGAGGACCATCGTGCTGATCCCGTGGGCTATGCCTGCAGTAGTAGCCGGTATGGCTGCAAAATGGGCATTTAATAATGATTATGGTCTGATCAATGATTTTATCCGCTGGTTTGTACCGGGTTACCAGAACAGCTGGCTGATCAATACAGGTACTGCAAGAGCAGCGGTAATTGCAATGGACCTGTGGAAGGACCTTCCGTTCTTTGCAATTCTTGTACTTTCCGGACTTCAGTTTATTTCCGGCGATATCTATGAGGCAGCAAAGGTAGACGGTGCAAACGGGATCCAGAGCTTTTTCCGGATCACACTTCCGCTGATCGCAAAAAATGTCCTGACTTTATGTATTCCGTTCACACTCTGGAGACTGACAACCTTCGATCTGGTTTATTCCATGACATCTGGAGGCCCTGGAGAGGATACTGCGCTGATCGCATACAGAATCACAACAGAAGCATTTACAAATCTAAACGTAGGATATGCTTCGGCGCTGGCTATGCTGCTGTTTGTTGTAATGGCGATCTTCAGCTGGCTGAATATACGTGTTATGAATAAGTTTGACAGTTAGGGGGAATTATCGTGAAGAATACAGGAAAATATAATGTTTATCATGGAGTGGTAGCCGTTGGAAGATGGGTTCTGTTTGCAGTTGTGGCTTTTCTGATCCTGTTCCCGGTTTACTGGATCTTTATTTCTTCGATCACACCGTCAGGAGAACTGTTTAAAACACCGATCGATTATCTTCCGGATCATCCCACACTGGAAAGCTATAAATTTCTGATACAGAATGTAGGACTGCTTTCAAAGATCGGAAATACAGTTCTGATCGTAGGCATTACACTTGTGATCAGTACCGTGCTGTGTGCAATGGCTGCCTATGGCTTCTCAAGATTTAACTCAAAGGGAGTTTCTGTTGCATTTGCGTTTGTTCTGGCTACCATGCTGATCCCTGAGGTTGTCACAGCCCGCCCGCTGTATGAGTTTATGCAGAAGGTAAAGCTGTATGATACATATCCGGGACTTATCCTTCTTTATATCAGTACCGTTATACCGTTTACGGTTCTGATCCTCAGAAACTTTGTCGGTGAGATCCCGATCTCACTGGAGGAGGCAGCTGCTATTGACGGCGCATCTTTTTCACAGAGACTGTTTACGATCGTTCTGCCGCTGATGAAGCCGGCAATCGCTACGGTTTGCATTATCAACTTTATTACCTGTCTGAATAACTTTTTCACACCGTTGTTTTATTCAAATGGTATTCAGGTACTTTCTGTTTCCATCGTACAGCTTCCGTTACGTGACAACATGTATGGAGTTCCGTGGGATCTTGTCAGCGCCATGGGATGGATCATCCTTCTTCCGATCATTATCTTTGTAGCTGTTTTTGAGAAACAGATCATGGATGGTATCATGGCAGGTGGAGTAAAAGCGTAAATATTTTTAATTTCCAAAAGAGAGGAGAAAACAGATATGTATCAGGCATTTACAGGCGGACTGGGAGGAATCGCACTTGCAAAGCATGGAAAAAGCCGTGCGATTAATGCAGAAAATCCTCATGGAGAAAAAGGCAGAGGCGGTATGGCTGCAAGTCATCTCGGACCGTCCAGAAAAGGAAGCCCGTGTCTTAAGGATATTGAGCCGGGAGCTGTGGTAACTCTGGCAGAAATGGAAGGACCGGGACAGATCAATCATATTTGGATCACCGTCGACAACAAGACTACAGAGGCAGATTGCTTTGTACTGAGGGATCTTGTGATCCGTATGTACTGGGATGACGAGGAAACTCCTTCCGTGGAAAGTCCTCTGGGTGATTTCTTCTGCTGCGGATTCGGAAGAGAATGTTTTGTAAATTCTGTTCCGGTGGCTGTTGTTCCAAACAGGGGCTTTAACTGCTATTTCCCGATGCCGTTTAAGAAGAAAGCAAAGATCACACTGGAAAACCAGCATGCAAATAAAATCCCGGCTTTCTTTTATCAGGTAGATTACTGTCTCTATGATGAGCTTCCGGACGATATTGCTTATTTCCATGCGCAGTGGAGACGGGAACGGTTGACAGAAAAAACAAAAGATTATACAATTTTGGATGGAGTAAAAGGAAAAGGCCATTATATAGGAACCTACATGGCACTTACCACACTGGAACGTTACTGGTGGGGCGAGGGAGAAATGAAGTTTTATATTGACGGAGATGAGGAGTATCCGACCATCTGCGGAACAGGAACGGAAGATTACTTTGGAGGTTCCTGGAGCTTTGCCAAACAGGTGGATGGAAAAACCGTGGAACAGAATTATAACACACCATATCTGGGATATCCGTATTATTCTGCTCATGACGAACTGATCCACAATTTTTATCATAATGATGACTGCCCGCCAATGAGAGGCTTTTACAGATGGCATTTACAGGATCCAATCTGCTTTGAAGAGGATCTTCGCGTTACGATTCAGCAGATAGGCGTCGGATACCGTGGCCTGTTTGAACGACAGGATGATGTGGCAAGTGTAGCGTACTGGTATCAGACACTTCCTCATGCACCGTTCCAGCCGTTGATGTCAAAAGAGGATAGATGGCCCAGATAAAAAGGGTGGTAGAGATTGAAAAAACAGGTATTTTGCGGGGTATTTGCCCTGGCTCTGGCAGTGACAGGATGTGGAGTCCAGAAGAAGGAGGCTGCATCTGATATTGTGCCGGAGAACAGACAGGAACTGACGATCCTTCATGTGGATGCAGGCACAGAAGGCTTTGATTCTTTTATCAGCCAGGCGGAAAAAGATCTTGGAATAAAGATCCATATTGAAAAATGTCCGGCCAATGCGGACAATCGCCAGGCCAAAATAGCAACTCTTCTGACATCAGGAGATGATTCTGTTGATCTGATCACAGTAAATGATGAGATGATATCCGAATTTAAACATAAGGGATTTCTTCTTCCGTTGGAAGATACGGTTATGACAGAGGAGACAGCGGCGAATTTTCTGCAGGAATACCTGAAAGAAATATGCATGTCAGACGGACATATTTTTTCGGTACCGTTCAGGATGGATATCATGGCATTCTGGGTGAACCAGGAATTGCTGGATCAGGCTGGTCTGGACAGACTCTCCTGTCTCAGTGATCTTGAGATCCTTCAGAAAAAGCTTCAGAATACGGGAAAATATGCATATGGGGATGCATGGGAGATTTCTTACATATATAATAGTATCAGCGAGTATGTCGATTTTTTCGGAGGAGATTATACAGACTGGACGGATCCGAAAACAAGAGAAGCGGCAGAATATATGAAGCGAATGCTGGATACAGGGATGATATCAGAGGAGAATCTGATCGACCAGCATGACCAGCTGAATGAAAAATTTATAAACGGCCAGTATGGATGTATGTTTATGTATACCGGTGTGTTGAGTACTTTTCAGAATGCAGGCGTGTATGGAAAAGATAAGATCCATATGGCACCATTTCCGGAATTTGACGAGAAGGTGACCAATATCGCAACCTGGCAGTATGTACTGAATAAAAATTCTGATCATAAAGAAGCAGCTCTGAAGTTCCTTCAGTATGTGTCCGGATATGAGGCCAGTAAAAATTACGGACAGCTGACAAAAATGTGTCCGGCAAGACTGGATGTGATCGAGGATAAGAATTTTGATCTGGATGGCATTGAAATGATCCGGCAATATCTGAAAGATTATAAGCTGAAAGCAAGACCACTGTGTGCCGATTCCATAGAAGCCGTTTCGTCCATGGGAACGGAATTTCAGAAATATATGCTGGGACAGAAAACAGAAGCGGAATTTTTTGCCGGGGCACAGAACTGCATAGACCAGTATTACAAAAAAGCATCGTACTGATGCTTTTTTTGTTTTGAAAAAATAAGAACTTTTTTTCAAAACATATTGACAAATATTTTACATGGTGATATCTTAAAGACTGTAGATGTTAGCACTCCACTAAAATGAGTGCTAACAGATGTAAAAAAAGAATCAACATCCGTCAGGAAAGAATAAAAAGGAAAGGAGATGGATTCATGGAAGAGGTGTTGAATGAGCGCAAGCAAAAAATCTTAAAAGCAATCATCAAGACCTATATGGAAACCGGAGAACCGGTTGGTTCCAGGACCATTTCCAAGTATGCGGATCTCAATGTCAGTTCCGCAACGATCCGAAATGAAATGTCAGACCTGACAGATATGGGCTATATCGTCCAGCCTCATACCTCAGCAGGAAGGATTCCTTCAGATAAGGGCTACAGACTTTACGTCAATGAGTTGATGAAGGAGAAGGAAGCGGAGGTTGCAGAGCTGCGAGATCTGATCATTGAGAAGACAGATAAGATGGATAAGGTGCTTAAGAAGGTTGCGAAGGTTCTTGCTTCCAATACCAACTATGCTACCATGGTTTCCGTTCCGCAGTACAGCGGCAACAAGATCAAGTTCATCCAGCTGTCGAGAATGAGCGAGCTTCAGCTTGTGGCAGTGGTTGTCAGTGACAACAACACAGTCCGGAACCAGATCATCAATCTGGATGAGGAAATGGACGACCAGACGATCCTGAAACTGAATCTTCTTCTTAACACCAATCTCAATGGGATTCCAATCCAGGATATCAACCTTGGGATGATCGCCAGACTGAAGGAACAGGCAGGCAGCCACAGCGGTGTGGTGGCAACGGTTCTGGATGCAGTGGCAGCCACCATTCATGTGGAAGAGGAAGATATGGAGATCTATACTTCAGGTGCAACTAACATCTTCAAGTATCCGGAGCTTGCCGATAAAGAGAAGGCAACGGAGCTGATCTCCGCATTTGAGGAGAAGCATGAACTTGCCGATCTTGTAAAAGAACAGATGTCAGATGGAGAGAATACAGGAATTCAGGTTTACATCGGTGATGAGATGCCAATCCAGACCATGAAGGACTGCAGCATTGTAACTGCCAGATATGAACTGGGAGACGGAATGTACGGAACCATCGGGATCATCGGTCCCAAACGAATGGATTATGAGAATGTAGTGGACAGTCTGAAGGAACTGAAGAATCATCTGGATGACGTTTTGAAAAAGAAGAAAACTTAGAAAGGCGGTAGAAAAAAAGTGTCGGAGGAAACAAAGAAAACATCCGAAGAGCAGGAAGCGGAGAAGGAAATCCCCGTAACTGACGGAGATCAGGAAGAAGAAAACCTGACACCGGAGGGAGAAGATCTGCCGGAGGAAGAAAATAATACTCCAGGCGAAGAAGCTGCCTCAGAGGATAAAAAAGAAGAAAAATCAAAAACTTCCTTCTTCGGAAAGAAGAAAAAAGATAAATCTGAGCAGAAGGTGGAGGAACTTACCGATCGCCTGAAGCGTACCATGGCTGAATTTGATAATTTCCGTAAAAGAACGGAAAAAGAAAAATCCAGCATGTACATCATCGGAGCAAAAGAGATCGTTGAAAAGATCCTGCCGGTTGTGGATAACTTCGAAAGAGGTCTTGCACAGGCACAGGAAGGCGATGCTTTTGCAGATGGAATGAAAATGATCTACAAGCAGCTTACCACAACACTGGATGAGCTTGGTGTGAAGCCGATCGAAGCAGTGGGAAAGGAATTCAACCCGGATTTCCATAATGCAGTGATGCATGTGGAGGATGAAGAGGTTGGAGAGAACATCGTGGTGGAAGAATTCCAGAAGGGTTACACTTACAAGGATTTCGTAGTACGCCACAGTATGGTGAAGGTTGCGAACTAACTGACAACAAACTTTATTTTAACAGATACAGACTAAAACAGGAGGAAAAAATCATGGGAAAGATTATTGGTATTGACTTAGGTACAACAAACAGCTGTGTAGCCGTAATGGAAGGTGGACAGCCGACAGTTATCGCAAATACAGAAGGCGCAAGAACAACACCATCCGTTGTAGCATTCACAAAAACAGGAGAGCGTCTGGTAGGTGAGCCTGCAAAACGTCAGGCAGTTACAAATGCAGACAGAACGATCTCCTCTATCAAAAGAGAGATGGGTACCGATTACCGTGTAACCATCGATGACAAGAAATATTCTCCACAGGAGATCTCCGCAATGATCCTTCAGAAACTGAAAAAGGATGCAGAGGCATATCTTGGTGAGAAAGTAACAGAGGCAGTTATCACAGTTCCGGCTTACTTCAACGATGCTCAGCGTCAGGCTACCAAAGATGCAGGTAAGATCGCAGGTCTTGATGTAAAACGTATCATCAACGAGCCTACAGCAGCAGCACTTGCTTATGGTCTTGACAATGAAAAAGAACAGAAGATCATGGTATACGACCTTGGTGGTGGTACATTCGATGTATCTATTATCGAAATCGGTGATGGAGTAATCGAAGTTCTTGCAACTAATGGTGATAACCACCTTGGTGGAGATGACTTCGATAACTTAATTACACAGTATATGATCGATGAATTCAAGAAAACAGAAGGCGTTGACCTTTCAACAGATAAGATGGCTCTTCAGAGACTTAAGGAAGCTGCTGAGAAAGCTAAGAAAGAATTATCATCAGCAACTACAACTAATATCAGCCTTCCATTCATTACAGCTACAGCTGAAGGTCCAAAGCATTTTGAGATGAACCTTACAAGAGCTAAGTTTGATGAGATTACACATGAACTTGTAGAGCGTACAGCAGAGCCTGTAAGAAAAGCTCTTCAGGATGCAGGTTTAACAGCATCAGACCTTGGTAAAGTACTTCTTGTAGGTGGTTCAACAAGAATTCCTGCAGTTCAGGAAAAGGTTAAACAGCTCACTAATCATGAGCCAAGTAAAACTCTTAACCCAGATGAGTGTGTAGCACTTGGTGCTTCAATCCAGGGTGGTAAGCTTGCAGGAGATTCAGGAGCAGGTGATATCCTTCTTCTTGATGTAACACCACTTTCACTTTCAATTGAGACAATGGGTGGAGTTGCTACAAAGCTTATTGAGAGAAATACAACAATTCCTACAAAGCATAGCCAGATATTCTCTACAGCAGCTGATAATCAGACAGCCGTTGATATTAACGTATTACAGGGTGAGAGACAGTTCGCAAGAGATAATAAGTCACTTGGACAGTTCAGACTTGATGGAATCCCACCAGCAAGAAGAGGTGTGCCACAGATCGAAGTTACATTTGATATTGATGCCAACGGTATCGTTAATGTATCAGCTAAGGATCTTGGTACAGGAAAAGAGCAGCATATTACAATTACTGCTAGTTCAAACCTTTCAGATGCAGATATAGATAAGGCAGTTAAGGAAGCTGCTGAATATGAAGCTCAGGATAAGAAGAGAAAAGAAGGAATCGATGCACGTAACGAGGCTGATTCACTTGTATTCCAGATTGAGCAGGCCCTTAAGGATGCTGGAGACAAGATCGATGCTTCAGAAAAAGAAAAGGTTGAGGCAGACCTTAAGAATCTTAAGGAAGTACTTGAGAAGACAACAGTTGACAATATGACTGATAGTGATATTGATGAGATCAAGTCAGCAAAGGTTAAGCTTGAAGAGGACTCACAGGCACTTTTCTCAAAGCTTTATGAGCAGGCTCAGGCTGCAGGAGCTAATATGGGTGGTGCTGGTCCTGATATGGGAGCTGGAGCAGATACAAATACTCCAAATGATGATGATGTAGTTGACGGAGACTACAGAGAAGTGTAAAATAGCAGACAGTGTTATCTCGGATGAGAAGACTCCCACACCTGCAAGTGGTGAGTAATAACAAATCCTTCTTGGTGGGAGTGCAATTTCCGACTGAGATAAACGCTTCGCAAGGGCGCACATTGTCTAGGAGACAATGGTTTTGCACCGACCGAAACGGAGTGTAGATGTGCAGTGATTCCAGTCAGCTTACGCTGACTGGAATCACGCACCAAGTCTCACGTGCGTTCGACTTGAATATACCGTTTGGAGGCATACAATAATTATGGCAGATAAAAGAGATTATTATGAAGTGCTCGGTGTGGCTAGAACTGCAACTGAGGCTGAGATTAAGAAAGCATACAGAGTATTAGCGAAGAAGTATCATCCTGATACTAATCCTGGTGATGCAGAAGCTGAGGCTAAGTTTAAGGAAGCCACAGAAGCCTATGCTGTACTTAGTGATGCTGACAAACGTCGTCAGTATGATCAGTTTGGCCATGCGGCATTTGAAAATGGTGGAGCCGGAGCCGGCGGATTCAGCGGTGGATTTGATTTCGGTGATATGGGCGACATCTTTGGTGATATTTTTGGCGACATCTTTGGTGGAGCAAGAAGAGGTGGAGCCAGAAATAATGGACCACGCCGTGGTCAGAACATTCAGACATCTGTTAAAATCAAATTTGAAGAGGCATGTTTTGGCACTGAGAAGGAGATTAACATAAAATTTAAGGATGAATGTACATCATGTCATGGAAGTGGAGCTAAGGCCGGTACTGTACCTGAAACATGTCCTAAGTGTGGTGGACAGGGACAGGTAGTATTTACACAGAATTCACTGTTTGGTCAGGTTCGTAATGTTCAGACATGTCCTGATTGTAGAGGTACAGGAAAAATCATTAAAGAAAAATGTCCGGATTGTAGTGGAAGAGGCTACATCAGCAAGAATAAGAAAATTCAGGTATCAATTCCAGCAGGAATCGATAATGGTCAGAGTGTTCGTATTCGTGAAAAGGGTGACCCTGGAGAGAATGGTGGAGCAAGAGGTGACCTTCTTGTTGAGGTTATTGTTGCAAGACATCCTATATTCCAGCGTCAGAGATATGATATATATTCCACAGTACCTATTTCATTTGCAAGAGCAGCTCTTGGTGGAGATATGAAGATATCAACAATTGATGGAGATGTTATATATAATGTTAAACCAGGAACACAGACAGATACAAGAGTAAGACTTCGTGGAAAAGGTGTACCATCAATTCAGAATAAGGATATCAGAGGTGACCACTATGTGACACTTGTTGTTGAGATTCCAACAAAGCTTAACAACGAGCAGAAGGAGCTTATAAAGCAGCTTGATAAATCCATAACAGGAAGAGACAATTTTGGTAATCCTGAGGATGGTGCTGATGATAATGGCAAACATGAAAAGGACAAAAAGAAGAAAAAGTTTAAATTATAAACAGGACCGGAATTAAGCTCTATTAAATGAAATTAAGTTCTACTAAACATATTAAGAAGCATACTATGTAACAATTAGTTATATGGTGTGCTTTTTATTTTTTATAGGTATGAATGATATTGATAAGATATTGCTAAAAATCGATAATATAATCTGGGGTCCTGGAATGCTTGTATTTCTCATAGGTACAGGTATTTATATGACTATTATTGTCAGGTTTAAAACCTGGAGAATGCTATTTCCTTCAATAAAACATTCATTTGGAAATAATGCCAGGAAATCACAGAACATCTCATCATTTGCGGCGCTTACAACAACTCTTGGTGCCACAATCGGTACAGGTAATATTGTTGGTGTCGGAACAGCATTGGCACTCGGTGGTCCAGGAGCCTTGGTATGGATGTGGATATCAGCATTATTTGGAATGACAACAAAATTTTCAGAATGCATGCTTGCTGTTAAATACAGAGAGGTGAGTGAAAATGGTGACTTTACCGGTGGACCAATGTATACTTTGAAAAATGGTTTGGGCAAGAAGACCGGATGCGATAAGATAGGAAAATTACTAGGTGGAAGCTTTGCAATATCTACGATAATAGCATCATTTGGAATAGGAAATATGACCCAGTCCAGTTCGATTGCCTACGTTCTTAAAGGGAGTTTTGATATACCTGTGTTTATAACGGGCCTTGTAATTGCCACATTAACTATGACTATCATACTTGGTGGAATAAAAAACATATCAAGAGTATCGGCATATATAGTACCTCTCATGGCATTAATATATATAATAAGTGGTTTGATGGTCATTGCATGCAATATTTCATATCTGCCAGGGGGAATTAAGATGATATTTGCCGGAGCATTTTCTGTGAAGTCGGTGACTGGTGGAATATGTGGTGGTGTAACGGTGTCGGTTTTTGATAGTATGCGTTATGGAGTTTCAAGAGGCTGCTTTTCCAATGAAGCGGGTATGGGTTCAGGGGCAATAACAGCAGCTGCGGCAGATAGTGAGGACTATGTTTTGCAGGGCTATATTAATATGACAGCTGTATTTTGGGATACAATAGTTCTATGCACAATAACAGGCTTAATGATTGTATGTTCAGGCGTGTATGAAAGCTTTTGTTTGACAAATGATGGAACGGGTCAGGTAATATCTGGTGTGGGCCTTGCCATTCTTGCCTATGAAAAGGTGTTTGGAAAGGCAGGTGGTTTGTTTGTTGGGATATCAATTATATTATTTGCATTTACTACTATAATTGGATGGGAATATCAGGGTGAAATGGCTCTCGGATACATAATACGCAATAAAAATGGTATATTTTTATATAGGAAGGCATTTGTAATCAGTGTATTTATCGGTGCAGTGATGACAGTAAATGCCGTCTGGAGGTTTTCAGATATTGCAAATGGTCTTATGATAATTCCAAATCTCATCTCTATAATTGTTTTAAAAGATGTGGTTGCAGAGGCTGTAAAAGAAAAACAGGATTAAGGAGAAATAACAATAAGCAAAAAATGTATTAAGGAGAAAGTCTGACCTGGGGACATGCAATAACACTGCGCTATCAATCATA
>OFMT01001415.1_pt1 | contig 17360 bp, 10 predicted proteins | sample 1541891 | NCBI WGS metagenome assembly OFMT01 (sample SAMN04209230, study PRJEB22552) | human gut metagenome | biome: gut; material: feces | host: Homo sapiens | place: USA: Oklahoma | reverse complement strand
CTTCCCGCTGTTCTACAAGCAGATGAAGTCGATGCGCAAGATGCAGGCATTGGCGCCGAAGATGCAGCGTATTCAGAACAAGTACAAAGGCAAGACGGATCAGGCTTCCAGGGAGGCCATGAGCCGTGAAACCATGAAACTGTATCAAGACAATGACGTCAATCCGGCTGGCTCCTGCTTGCCTATGCTCATTCAGGGCCCGGTGTTCATGTCCATGTTCTATACGCTGTCGGCCATTCCATACATTGCACGTGGCAAATTCAGGGATGGGCAGGGCCTTGGCGCCTTCGACATCGCCACGGCCAAGGAGTTCACCTCCACTACGGTGTTCGGCGTGAACGTGGCCGATAATTTCATCACGGCGACCGTCTCCGGCAAGATCGTAATCGGCATCTTCGTCGCCCTGATGTGCTTCTGCCTGTGGCTCATGCAGTTCAACAGCATGAAGCGCAATATGCCGCAGAACAATGCGCAGAACAAGCAGGCCGAGATGATGCAGAAGATGATGCTCTGGGTCTTCCCGATCATGTACATCTTCTCCGGTATCGCCATGCCGTTCGCCGTGCTGGTGTACTGGCTGACCAACAACGTCTGCAACCTGCTGCGTTCCGTGTGGCAGATCTACGCTTTCCCGACTCCGGGCTCCCCGGCCGCCGAGGCGAAGGAACACCGCGATCACAAGAGGGAAAACGAGCGCCGTGCCCGCGCTGGCGAGCCCTCGATCGAGGAGGAGGCGCTGCAGAAGGCCAAGGTGGAGGCTGAGCGCAAGCTCACCCAAGGCTTCCAGCGAGAGCAGCCTCATCGTAAACGCAAGAAGAAGAAGTGATGATAAGGTCTGATGTTTCACATGAAACATCAGACCTTATCTGACTTTAGGCTGTCGTTGAGCAATTCCGGCAGCTGGTTTAGACTGGTACCTATACGCGCCAAAAAGGAGAATATATGGCACAGGATGACGAGAAGACCCTAGATCAGCTCAATGAGGAAGCTGATATCGCCGCCGATTATCTTGAAGAGCTTCTTGATATCGCTGACTATGATGGTGACATCGAAATGGGTGTTCGCAACGGTCGCCCGACCGTCCAGATCGTTGCCGATGACAATACCGATATCAAGCATCTCATCGGACGCGACGGTGAAGTGGTCGATGCGTTGCAGCAGCTCACCAGGTTGGCGGTCCAGCAGAAGACCGGCGAACGTTCCCGTCTGATCGTCGACGTCGACGGCTTCCTGAAGCGCAAGCGTCAGCGTCTGCACGACATCGCGCTGGACGCGGTCGACGAAGTCAGGGAGACCGGCGAGCCGGTCGACCTGAAGCCGATGAACTCGTTCGAACGCAAGGTGGTGCACGATGTGGTCCGTGAGGAGGGGCTGAAGTCCCGTTCCCACGGCGAAGAGCCGCATCGCCATGTGACCATCTATCTGAAGGCTTCCGCGAACGAGGACGACGACGAGTAAGGCTGATACGAAACGGGGAGTCCATAATGCTATGGGCTCCCCGTTTCGTATGAGCGGAAATATGCATACGACCAGGAAAGAGTGTAGCGACCGATGACAGATGAACTGAACGGTTCCCCGATCCTTAACGACGTGCTGGGCGACGCATTGCCCATGCTTGAAGTGTTTCATGCGAAGCTTGAGCGGGAAGGCGAGCCGCGTGGCCTGATAGGCCCGAGGGATGTCGATATTATCTGGGAACGCCATATCCTCAATTCCGCAGCCATCGTACCGTTCATTCGCGAGGCGACGGATGGCATGCGATTCAAAACGGTGGCCGATGTCGGCAGTGGCGGTGGATTCCCCGGCATCGTCGCCGCGGCATGCCTGCCCGACCATGAGTTCACGCTGATCGAGCCGATGGAGCGTCGCGTTGAATGGCTGGAGGAATGTGTGAACGAAATGGGGCTGAAGAATGTGACGATTATTCGTGCCCGGTCCGAGGAAGTCATTACATCGCTGCGTAAGGATCGTAGTAAGCATCCTTACGCGGTGGTCACGTGCAGGGCTGTAGCGCCGATGACGAAGCTTTCCGGGTGGACGCTGCCGCTGCTGAAGCCGCAGGGGCGTCTGGTGGCGTTGAAAGGGCGTTCCGCGCCGGCTGAGATCGAGAAGGCCGCTAAGATGATCGCCAAGTTCAAGGGTGTGCGCCCACGTGTGGTGGAGGCGCCGGTCGGTCCCGGTCTGGAATCCACGCACGTTGTGCTGGTGGATAAGAAGTAGCGCTGATTGCGTGCTGCCAAGGCGGCATTCCTGCTCTGTGATTGTGGTGGGAATGCCGCCTTGTTTGTTTTCATGACTGCTTGTTATGCCGGTTATGGCTTCGCCATGCCTTTGTGATGACGGCTGGGATTGGAACCCAGAATGCTGCCAGGAACATGATGCGATGCGCAATGGGGTGCATGATAGGGGAGTGCCGCACAAGGCAAACGATGCTGTGCAATGTGTCCCATAGGGGAGTTATCCACAAAATCAACTATGTGAAAAAGTTATCCACAGGTTTTCCCTTAGGTTGATGGGAGGCATGAAATCGTTGATTTACTAGGGTTCAGCGATGTCAAGATACCTGGTTATGCACATTTTTCGTCATAATTATCCACACTTATCCACAATTTGGCTTCTTTATCCACATTTCTTAAGCGGATGCATGCTTTTATGCCGTGACAAAGACAACGTGGGCCTTGATTATTGCTTTCAAGACCCACGGTTGAGACTATGGAAAACCGATATGAATCGTCAGCCGACAGTCTGTGCAAGATAGGCCTGTGCGTCGAGCGCGGCACGGCAACCCATGCCCGCAGCGGAAATCGCCTGCCGATACACGCTGTCAACACAGTCGCCTGCGGCGAAGATACCGGGAACGGTGGTGCGGGTGCTGGCCCCCTCGACGGTGATATACCCGGATGCATCACGTGCTACGACATCCTCCAGGAACTCCGTGGACGGCGTATGCCCGATCGCCACGAATACGCCGTTCGCGGCGAGACTGTGCATCTCGTTCGACAGTACGTTCCGTACGCTCAACGATTGCACCCCCTGCTCGTCGCCGTGGATGGCATCGACGACGGAATCCGTCAGGATGGTGATGCGCTCATTGCCGCGCGCCCGATCGACCATGATCTTGGAAGCACGGAATGCGCTACGCCGATGAATCAGCGTGACCGAGGAACCGAACCTCGATAGGAACTCCGCTTCCGCGAAGGCGCTGTCGCCGCCGCCGACGACCACGATAGGCTTGCCTCGGAAGAAGAAGCCATCGCAGGTCGCGCAGTACGATACGCCCCGCCCGGAGAATTCCGCTTCGCCGGGAATGCCGAGTTTGCGGTATTGCGAGCCTGTGGCGATGATGACGGCCTGTGCGTGGAAGGTCTCGCCTTGATTGGTGGTGATGGTTTTGTAGGAGCCATGATCCTGAACCGTGGCGACATCATCCTGCAGAAACGTCGCTCCGAAGCGTTCGGCTTGGCGCTTCATGGCGTCCATAAGATCGGGGCCGAGAACACCGTCCGGGAATCCGGGGAAGTTCTCCACTTCGGTGGTGTTGATGAGCTGTCCTCCCGGTGTCAGCGCGCCGGCGATGACCAGGGGGCGGTAGCCGGCGCGGCCGAGATAGATGGCCGCGGTGTAGCCTGCCGGGCCCGATCCGATAATGATTGCGTGTTGTTCTTGTTCCATGATTCAACAATACGGTTTGCATGCCGAATGCGCCATCGGCATAGCGAATCAGGCATCGGAAGTTGAGACAAGCCGTTACAAGCTGTGCCGATAGGGCAGAGGTGTGCCGCACATGTTTCATGTGAAACATGATGCAGTCAACTTACACGGGCGAGGCGGGGCGATGCAACGGTTCGTGTGTTTCGTGTGAAACATCGCAGGCGTAGACGGTGAGGCATGAAGGCGGAATATGATCCATATATGCCGTTATATCGGTACATGGACACTAGATATGGGGGCAACTTATCCACAGTTATCCACAGTGCTGGAAAAGTAAGGAAATCCAATAGACAGAAGGCCGGTGGCGTAATCAAGGAATCGGGTTATCCACCGAAAAGCATGATTTATCCACAGTTTCCCACATTGTTATCCACAAAACGGAAAAACTGGGCTTCCTGTCCATACAAAAGGCAAAACTGGATACAGATTAGTACACCAAGGAGTTAGTTGTTCATGGCAGATCAGGATATGCCGATTGAGTCCGCCGAAGATACCATCAAGCGTATTTTCTCATCGGGTGATTCGACGGTGGGTGCGGAAATCACACATGAATTCAATCGCTATTCCCGTTTGCAGGAAGCGAAGTTTCCCAAGCCGGCACGCACTCGTCTGATTGCGGTCGCCAACCAGAAGGGTGGGGTGGGGAAGACCACCTCTACCGTGAATCTTGCCGCCGCCCTCGCACAAAACGGCGCGCGGGTATTGGTTATCGATATGGATCCCCAGGGTAATTGCTCGACAGCCCTTGGCGTGAGGCATGAATCCGGCGAACCGTCTGTATACGACGTTCTTGAAGGTCGTATGTCCATTGCGGAAGTCAAGCGGCAGTGCCCTGATCTCTCCAGTCTCGACGTGGTCCCGGCATCCATCGATCTGAGCGGCGCTGAATTGGAAGTCGCCCAGTTCGAGAACCGCAATAATCTGTTGAACGAGGCCGTGCAGCAATTCCTTCGGGAAAGCAACGAGCATTTCGATTACGTGTTCGTCGACTGCCCGCCAAGCCTGGGTTTGCTGGTGATCAATGCCATGTGCGCAGTGCGCGAGATGCTTATCCCGATTCAGGCCGAATACTATGCGCTTGAGGGACTTGGCCAGCTCATCAACACCATTGGCTTGGTCCAGGAACACTTCAACCCTATTCTTACCGTTTCGACCATGATGGTCACCATGTTCGATAAGCGCACACTGTTGAGCCGTGAAGTGTACAACGAAGTGAAGAGCCACTACCCGTCGATCGTGCTGGATACCACGATCCCCAGGACGGTGAAGATCTCCGAGGCGCCGAGCTTCAATAAGAGCGTCATCTCATATGATCCGCGTGGCATGGGTGCCATCGCCTATGGCGAGGCGGCGTTGGAGATCGCACGTCGTTCCCCCGTCGTGCTGGATGCAATCGCGTCACGAATGAAGGAGGCCTGATATGGCATCGAAATCCCGTCTTGGGAAGGGCCTCGGTGCGTTGTTCCCAGCGCTACCTGGCGAAGAACCCCATGAACAACATGTGGTTTCACGTGAAACGTTGCATGACACCACGAAGCAGTCGGTAGTCCTGGAGCAGCGGCAGAAGGCCGGAACCGCCGAATCCCATAATGCGCCTGAGCATGATGCGAAGACCGCCAAGTCGGTGACGGCGGAACAGCCGCAGAAACCGAGCGGTGTCGTGGAAGAGGACGCCCCGGTGCATATCCCGTCCATCAAGCATGCGGTTTCCCCGCACGCCTCGACCTCGAGGGGACGTGCAACCATGCCCGGAATCGAAGACATCGCCCATCCCAGCGATATGTTCTTCGACGACACCGTGTCGCTGCAATCCAAGCGCCAGAGCGCGGACGAGACGAAGAAAGACAAGAAGCAGTCGGACGGCAAGCAGCAGGAACAATCCAACCAGTCCAAGCTCAAGCCCGTCGAAGGCGGCTATCTCGCTGAATTGAACCTTGACGAGATCGGTCCGAACGCACATCAGCCGCGTTCCATCTTCGACGAGAACGACTTGAACGAGCTCGCGGCATCCATCAAGGAAGTGGGCATTCTCCAGCCCATCGTGGTGCGCAGGCGTCCAGCCGATCAGATCGCCGCCGCACGCAAGGCACAAGCCGGAACAAAACCCACAAATCGTTTCGACGGTCGTATGGACAGCCCCTATGAGCTGATTATGGGCGAGCGTCGCTGGCGTGCCTCCCAGCTTGCAGGCTTAACCACCATCCCCGCCATCGTCAAAACCACAGCCGATGACGATATGCTGCGCGACGCCTTGCTGGAGAATCTGCATCGTGTTGCGTTGAACCCCTTGGAAGAGGCTGCGGCATACCAGCAGATGGTCGATGAATTCGGCCTGACCCAGGCTCAGCTGTCCAAATCGGTTTCAAAGTCGCGTCCGCAGATTGCGAATACCCTGCGATTGCTGAATCTGCCGGCAACGGTGCAGAAGAAGGTCGCCGCGGGCATTCTTTCCGCCGGCCACGCGCGTGCACTGCTTGGTCTGGGTGAACCTGAGGAGATGGACAAGCTTGCCAATCGTATTATCGCCGAGGGCCTGTCGGTGCGAAGCACCGAGGAAATCGTGGCGATGGCGAATCTGAACTCCACCAAGCCGAAGAAGCCTCGGGCACGTAGGGGAGACCCGTGGGCTAATTCTCCTATCAAGTCCAACCTTGAGCATCGCTTTGAAACCAAGGTTTCCATCAAGGGAACACCTAAGCATGGGCATATCGAAATTGTGTTTTCCTCACCGGAAGACATGGATCGTATTCTCGACCTGCTTATGCCCGGTCAGAAGAAGGATGATAACGCCGCCAAGGCGTGACTTGTACATCGAGAGCAATCATCGGCATGGTTCCACTAGTAACAGGGAACCATGCCGATTTTTCTATATGTAGACAGAACAGTAGTGGTTGAACCTATGGCTGTTGCTATAGGTTCGCCGAGCCTTCAAGTGAACCTGGAAGAATAATCCCATGATTTCCGTGGGTAAGCTGGCCATCATCCAATAGCATTCGTATGGCGGCGCGAATCCGGGTACCGCTTGTATCCGCCAGCGAACCGTAGCCGTCAATCTGATTCAGGCCACTTCCCATAATCGATACGCTCCTCGACCCATGCAATGCATTGACGATTTTGACAGTGCTGTACCCGGTGCCTTGATCACGGTACACGGCTTGGATGAAATGCAGCACGGATTGCATAAGATCGGCGTCGATGGCGTGTTCCTCTTCGGATTGTTCCACGTGAAACGCTGATGTGCGCCCGAACACTGCAGGCGTGCTGTTTCGAGTATGCGCCGCGCCCGCCAGCCTGCTCGATCCTGTACAGAAATCGCAGGATCCGCAACGCCGTTCAGATGGTTCTTCGCCAAAATAGCGCAGCATATGCGCCCGTAGGCAACCATGCGTGGTGCAGTAGCGTTCCATGGCTTGGCAACGGTCCAGTGCCGCATCCTTGGCCTGACTGCGTTCCTGCTGATTATCCAGGGCCGAGCCGGCGGATTCCTCGATGCGCTGTCTTTGCCAATCGAATTCGTAAGATCCCCAGATCACATAGCAGCTGGCAGGCTTGCCGTCTCGCCCTGCGCGGCCGGCCTCCTGATAGTACTCTTCAAGGCTGCTGGGAGCGCCGTCATTGATGACCCATCGCACGTCGGGTTTGTCGACGCCCATGCCGAATGCGGTGGTGGCGACGATGACTTTGAGTCGCCCTTCAAGAAATGCATCCTGAACATATGACTTGCCTGCCTCATCCATTTTGGCGTGGAAATATTTGGCCTGCACCCCGGCGGTTTTCAACGCTTCCGTCAACTCCTCGGTTCGTGCGCGCGATGTGCAGTAGACTATGCCGCTTTCACTGCGATGTGTTTTGGCATAGTGCGTGATGCATGCGGTGCGATCCTGCTTGGAGTGTGCTTCGTATCGGCCGAAGTATAGGTTTGGGCGGTCAAAGTTGGAAATGACCTGCAGAGGATCCTGTAGATGCAGGTTCTGGATGATGCCTTCACGTACGGTAGGGGTTGCTGTTGCAGTGCATGCGGCTATGACCGGTCGTTCCGGCAATTGTTCGATGAATGCGGCGATGCCGAGATAATCCGGCCGGAAATCCTGGCCCCATTGGAATACGCAGTGGGCCTCGTCAACCGCCACCAAGCGGATTCTGAGGGTCTGTGCGAAGCGAAGGAACTCGGGGGAGACAAGACGTTCCGGAGCGACGTAGAGCAGGCGTATATGCCCCTCTCTGGCCGCCTGATAGGTCATGGCACGTTCGGTACCGGTGGTCTCCGAATCGATGAATGCGGCGGGGATTCCGTGCGTTGAGAGATGTGCTACCTGATCACGCATGAGCGCACGCAGTGGTGTGATGACGAGTACCAGGGCCGGTTTGCCGTTTATGCCCGGTGCACAGGCCGGAATCTGGTAGCAGATTGATTTGCCGGCACCTGTGGGCATGACGGCCAGAACGTCTCGATGCTGCAGAATCGCTGTAATCACGTCCAGCTGCCGGCCACGGAAGGAATCGTATCCGTAGAAATGCTGCAGGGTGCGCAATGCCCATCCGGTGATATCTGCCATAAGCATGTGTCTACCGCAGACGGTGGTCAGTGGCGGAGATGGCGACGAACGACACGCCAACTGAAATGTGGATAACTCAAGTTAAGTTATGCACAATATGCCCAAAATCCGGGGATAAGTTATCCACAAATTGTGGATAACTTAAGAGGCTTCATAATGGCGGTAGTGTGGATAACCGCAGTATTTCAAGCGTGCGCTGTGGATAACTTGATTGTTGAACCTCAACTTTTAGGAAACGGTATTTAAAAAGTAGTATGGTGAACCGATATAAAAACGTTGATATTCCAGTTACTTAATCGGTTCAGTACCTATAACTAAAACAGTGCCATACTGGGAAGAAAAGTGTTGATAACTCACTGCCGACAATCCACACTGGCAAGTGCCCCTTCGGCTGCTGCAATCAGTTCCTGACGTCAATGCGGCATTACGGCACCCAAGGAATCAGTACAGGCGACAAGAACATGCGAGACACCAAGGCAGGAACACACCCCTGCAACCGGATTGGCGCCATTCCTGATGCCGTTGACGGTAAAAGCCTGCTCATCGATGCATAAGCCCCGTAGCAGGGGCCATACAGGCAACCTGTGCGCTTGAACCACTCCCATGTGGTGCAAATCAGGCTGCATGCCTGCAGGCCGGCAATGGCTACCGGCAATGTGAGCAGACGAAGACCAAGCCAAAGCCCCATAAGACACAAGCCTGAAGTGCTTATCGGTGCTCTAAGCGCCTTCTGCAGCCCATCCATATGCCTGCCATCTGCTGGCGCACTGGCTCCAGGCCCTTATGCCACCGCTGAGAGGGCATGAGAAACCTGCTTCCACAGCGAGGCAAGACCGTTGCTGGCATATACGGCCGCCGTTCGCACGAAGCAGGCCATAGTATTCCAGAACCGCCGGTAATACGACGAGAGGGGCCGGGAACATTGCGGTTCCCAGCCCCTCTCAACTGCTATAGGTGCAGACCGAACCTACTTGGTGAACAGATCGGTGACGTCGATATAGTCGTATCCGGCAGCGCCTTCGGCGCTATTCGACGAATCGTTCTTGCCGCTATCGTCGCCATCCTCATTGCCGAACGGCACATTATCGATGTTGCTGTCGGACCAATCGTTCTGCTTGGAATCAGGATTATTCGGATTGTTGCCGAAATGCATGCAGGCCAGCGCTATGCCGAGCGCCAGCAGCACCACTACAGCCGCTGCTGCCACCACCACCGTGGCCGTGGTGTATTTGCCGAAAAGCCTGGTGTCCGCAAGATCGTCGCCTTCATCATCCGCAGTGGGCTTGGACCGCGGTGCAAAGCTCGGCGGTTGCTGCATGGCAATGCCTGCGTCCTGCTGTGCAGCGGAGGTGGAAGCAGGGGAGAAAGATGCGGGAGGCATGGCTGCCGGAGCCTGTGCCGCCGGCGTATCATTGCTGGCCTGTATTTCGCTGACCTGAATCGCCTGTGTCGGGTAATTGGTGTCATCCACCACAGGGATCTGGGTCGTCATATCGAATTTATTGGCATTCGTACCGATTTCGGAATCAGCTTGGAACGCGAAATCCTCGAAGAGGTCCGTGTTGCTGAATTCCTTGGAATTCGTATGCTTGGACGGGCGGTTCAGCCGGTTTTTCAGCGCTTCCTCGCCTTCCTGCCCCTTACGCCACACCGCGGAAATCGTCTTTTCGGTGGACGTGGCGAGCTTGGACAGATCCGCTTCGCCCTTATGCAGCAGCTCCCGGTCGTTCGGCGTGGAGCTGGCGGTACGGGGCTTTGGGGAATGCTCGATGGTAAGCTCGCGCAGCTTTTCCGTAGTGATGATGGAGTGGGGAAGCTCTGCCAATTGATCCTCGTCGATGCTGATGACCTCGGCGGTGGCAATGGAACCTTCGCCGGCCGCGCTCGGCAACGCGATATCTTGCGTGGACAGCTTGTCCAGAGGAGTCCAGTCTCCCAGCAGCGCGGTCAATTCGCTGAGCGAAACCATCGGAATCGTATGATTCGTGCCGTCGTCCATCGTAAGACCGCGCATGATGATCATGCGGAATTCGCTGGGAACGGTATCGTCAAGCCTGCGAAGATCGAAGGTCATGTTCTTCGACGACGGGGTGCGGGTTAGCAACGCATACAGAAGGGCCGCCAATTGGCGGATGACAAGCTGATCGCCCTGCATATGGCCTGCGGCCTGCGTGGGCTCCTCCAGCATGGACGCGATGGCCGTTCCGGCTATTTCCAGACCAGTGGTGGAGATACGCAGCGTGGCAGTGGATAGACGCGGGGTCCTCAGATCATCGGCCAAGGCCGCAGCGCTTCCGATGATGGAACGGGTCGCCTCGTTGCTCAGAATAGTGCCGGACTGCCCCTGAAGATAATCGGTGAGGGAAAGACCGGATTCGATGTTGGTGACCAGCACAGCGGCATTACCCGCCTTGCGGAACTGCACAACGTGCGTGAAGCCCTTGGCACGGCCCAGGGTGGAAGCCGATGCCGCAACGCTTTCCAAATACTGCGGAGCGGTGAGAATGAACACCTGACAGTCGCGCGCCATGACGCGATCGTTGGCCTTCCACGCCTGGATGCCAGGTTCATCGCGCAATAGTGCAATCAGTGTATAGCGATTGAACAGGGTGTCTCCCAGCTGAGGCTTGGTCATGTTCTCGACTCCGATTTGCGCAGATGATTGCAACGCCGAATGCGTTGACGCTGGTGTTATTGTAACCGCGGGACTGGTCGAAATCACGGCTGCGTCAACAGTTGTTTGTGATGTTTTGGTGGGGGATATGGTGGCGGCCTGCTCATTGCCTGCGGATGCGGGCCGGGAACCGGATTCCGGCGGTTGCGGCGGCAAGCCGTTCGCCTTCTCGGCTGATTCCCCGGCCATTTCGTCGGCGGGTGCATTATCGGCATTATCAGCCGTGTCGTCGTCATGCGTGTCTGCACTGCCGTCACCTGCATCACCTGCATCAGCAGGCGGGTTCGCAGCGGTCGAAACGGCATCGGAACCCGCCTCGGCAACCACGGGCGTGCGCCGGAATCGTCTGACCACATTCCTGACCATGGCGATGAACTCCTGGCATCGCAGCACGATCAGCATGCCGGCATACACCACAGCCATCAGCACCGCCATAACCGCACAGAACATGACGGCACGGAACCAAGGCAGACCTATCCGGTAATTGCTGAGATTCACCTGCAGCAGATTGCATAGCGGGGCGATGAACAAGCCCCCGACCACAAGCGTCACCACTGCGGCAAGGAACGTCTTGATATAGGTCACGGCTATACGACGGCCGTCAAGATGGCCGGCAAGCCTGCGGCGCAGCATGATCACCAGCAATGGGAAGCTGAGCGCATAGCCTACGGTCATGGACAGGCCCACGCATAAGGTCCAATCCTTTGGATCGAAGATGCGCATGCAGGTGAGGGAGAAGACGATCTGGATCACGTTCATGACAAGCTGGAACAGGAATGGGTGCATGCCGTCCTCGAACGCGAAGAACGTGCGTTGGATCAGTAGATAGGCGCTGGTCAGCGGAAGCCCCAACGCAAGCATCATCATCGGTCCCGCGATCAGCCAAGCCTCATGCAGATTCACACTCGGCAGCAGGGCGATGATGATCTGCACCGGCATGACCAGGTACGCTGCGGTGAAGAACATCATCAGAATACCGACATTGCGCAAGGCCACGCTCAAATCCATGCGCGCCTCATCAAGGTTATTATCGGCGACCGCGCGCGAGATCTTCGGGAAGATCGCGGTGCCGATGGAAACCGCGATCAGCGAATACGGGAGGATATACAGTGTGAAGGCGTTCTGATACGAGCCGTTGCCCGCAATGCCGTACATGTCGTGGCCTGCGAACGGGGCGCCGTTGGTGATGCGGGCGTTGACGATATTGGCCACTTCCTGTACGCCCATGACGCCAAGACTCCATGCGGCCACCGGGCCCATGGAACGCAGGCCGATGCCTCGGATACCCCATTGCGGCTTGTACTTGAACCCCAGTTTGATCAGCGGAATAAACAGCACCAACGCCTGGAAGGCCACGCCCAAAGTCCACGTGCCGGCGGAAAGCATGACCTTTTCCGTGGTCCAGAACGTCATAGGCTTATGATTCGCACGGCCAAACAGACATAGGAACGCGATGAAACCGCCGCAGCTGATGATATTGGCTCCGACGGAACTCCACGCGTACGCGGCGAAATCGTCTTTTGCCGCAAGCAGCTGGCCAAGAATGGTGTAAAGACCGTAGAAGAAGATCTGCGGCATGCACCATAGCGTAAACGAATTCACCAATGCGCGCTGTGCCGGGCCCCAGTTGGAATTCAGGTACAGCATGGTGAGCAGCGGTGTGGATGCCATCATCAGCAGGGTCATGGCCAGCAGCAACGTGATGGATACCGTGATGAGCTTGTTGAGCCGTTCCTGCGCGTCGGCCAACTTCAACGTGCGTACGATCTGCGGTACCAGCACCGCGTTGAAGATGCCGCCGGAGATAACGGTGAACAGCACCTGCGGGATCATGGCACCGGTCTGATACGCGTTCGCCGCGACGCCGGTGGTACCCAGGCAGGCGGCGAGCAGAATGGTGCGGAACTGGCCGGTAACACGTGAAGCCAGTGTTCCCGACGCCATGATCAGGGAATTGCGGCCGACACTAGAACTCATTCGTCAGGATCCTTTTTCCGATGGAACTGGCGCCAGAGTCCAAGCAACCCAAGGACCACTGCCGCGGCGATAATAATAAACCCGGTCATATCGCTGATCTTCAATATGCAGGAGATCGACGTCTGCTGCATCTGGCCGAACCGCACTCCCACACGATCCTCCAAAGCGATGGAGGCGATCGCCGACCCCGATGTCGCGGCGCGCAGACGGAACGTCGTCTGCGTTTCGGCATGCGCCGGCACGGTGATGGTCGTGCGTCGTGACGTTGCGATTTCCGACGAATCGGTAATCGAAGAGACCGTTACCTGTGCCGGGAAGGGTGTGCTGTTGCGTACCGTCACCGGCATGGTGGCCGTTTCCGAGACCATGGTGACGGCTTCGGATGGGGTGAGCGCGATGCTGTTCATCACGATGCCCGAAAGCTGCTGCGCGCCGGAAACCATGGCGTTAGGCAATGCCGCATCGGAGTCGTCGGCGGTGAAAGCCCGCAGCGCCATAGTGCTTTGCGCATTGAGAATGCGGTTGATCCACGTTCCCCGGTCATCGCTTGTGCTGCCGTTGTCACGATCATGCGTGGCGGTGGTGTCGGGCTTCATGATGTTGTCTCTGAAACGGATGATGTCGCTTCGGCTTGCCGACAGCGCTGCAATGGCGGAATCGATGAATGCGGCGTCATCCTTGCCGATATCGCTTTCACTTGGAACGTTGGCCTGCGCGTCATCGCCGGAAGCAAGGGGAGTGGCCGCGCATAACGTCTGCAGATCGGTGGCCTGCAGCCACGGGGACGATTCGACCGCGCTCATAAAGGAATTCAACGTCGCAGCGTCGGCGTTGAACCCGAAATTGACCAGAAGATTGCGTTGCGTATACGGCTGTTCCATCTGGTAGAACGCGCTTTGCGCAACGAATCGAGCCAGACGGCCCGCCTCGCTGGATTCCGCGCGCGCCTTGCGGCTGGTGGCGCTGCCCTGTGCCAGATTGCTCAGCTCGCGTTGTTCGACCAGTACCGTGATATCCCCGGCATCCGTGGTGACCACGTTGGTGCCGGTACGAACCGTGTCGCTGGCGGACGGTTCAAAATCGGCGGTAGAGTTCACCGCGCTATATCCGTGGCGCCGTGCCTCGGTCAGCGCATCCATGGTCCAATGACCCTTGCCTTGCCATGCCACGGTGCCGATGGTGGCGTTATTGTCGCCGATGGCGTTCCTGTATTGCGCCAAGGAAGCCTTGGCGTTCCACATGCTGTTCTGCACTCCGGCGTTGGTATAGCGCTGCGTGTTGCCATCCGCCGCGTATGCTGTGATGTCGAAGGCTGCGGGCTGCATCAGTGCCGAAACCTTCGGCGGCATGTTCAACGCGTTGAGATACGTGGGGTCGGCTATGACCTGCAATGCGGAATGCCTGGACAGCACGTCGCTGAGCGACCTGTCGAAACGGGTGTGGTTGCTATTGAGTGTGACGGCGGCATTGTCGTTCTTGCCGTACGCTCCCGAGGACGCGGCATCGGCCGCGGCCTGGCCGTTTCCGGAATTCGAGACGACGGGATTATTCACCATTGCCGTCAGCGCTTCATTCGACACCTGCCAATGGCTGCTCGACAGTGGAGCCACCATGGTGATCTGCATGGCCGGCGTCTGAGCGGCAGCCAGCCCCGCCGAGGATCGCGTCAGAAAGCTGCGCAGTTCCACGTTCTCATCGTCATGCGCATAGACCGCCAGCAATGGTTTGGGACCCCATGTCATGATGCTGGTCAACGCCGCATTGTCCGCCTTGGCATTGATGGCCACCGTGGTGCTCTGACCGGGGGCAAGGGCCGGCACCGCAACGGAGCCAAGCTCATTCGGCGCGGGGATCATATTCTGCGACTGCGCCCACTCCTGCATATCGGTGCGGGACGTAAACGTGTAATCGGAATTGATGTTCAACGACAACCGGCCGGCCTGCCACTGCTGGCTGTCGGTATTGATGATCGTGACCTTGAGATGGTAGCCGGACGTATCTGTGACGACGGCCGTCGCCTCGGATAGGGACAGCACCTGCCGATGCTGCGTGCCGGTCGATGCCGCGGTCTGCGATTGCGTTGCGAACGCCTGCGATGGCATGCAGACCAGTCCGCAGGCGATGAACAACACCGCACTGAGTATACCGATGATGCTGCGGCGCAGCATATGGGGGGCGTTTTGGCTCACGCTTCCGCCTGCCTATTCATTTTTTTGGCATAAAGCCATACGATTTTACGTTCATTAGGATAACTGAGCACATCGTCCAGATCCTTGAAATCCACCCAGATGGCGTCCTCTGCCTCATGATCGGGATCACCGTCCACCGTCAGGTTGCCGCCGATCTGACGCAAAGCGAAATGATGCACCAGCTTGTGCACGCGCTGCGAAGTGCCGGTGAACCAATAGTCGATGGTCGCGATGGAATCGATGACCTCGCCCAGAATGCCGGTCTCCTCATGCACTTCACGTACGGCAGTCTGCTGGGGGGTCTCGCCTTTTTCGATATGTCCCTTCGGCAGACACCATTCCAGATGGCCGCTACGCGAATGACGCGCGATAATCGCCACACGCCCCTTGGCGTCGAACACCAGGCCGCCCGCCGAATATTCACGAACGACCGGCAGTTCCTGCGCATCCAGCGAGGCAAAGGTCGTAGGCCCGTCCGTTGTGCGTTTCTGCGGCATCATGGCCGGAGTCGGGCCGCTGCTCGCATGCGTCGCCGCTACAGCGGCAATGGCCGTGAAAGCGAAATCGGCGGTGTGGCCGGAGGATGGAGCGGACTGCGAAGTCCACAGCGGGCGCTCCTCGCCAGGGTGGTTTTGGGCATGGTTAACCGCGGCATCGTCGGCATGCTGAAGCATGCGCGCCAGGTCCGCGGGAGTAATCATGCTTCCTACCTTACTCAAACCCGTGTGGATATAGGGTAACGGTTATGCTTGTTGGCAGTAAAACGACATGATGGAAAGGCCCCACGTGAATTTCGAAGTATGGCCAGAGGCCATGGAACTGGGAGAAATGTTCGCCGCCGAAGGCTTTGAGCTGGCCCTGGTAGGCGGCCCGGTACGTGATCTGCTGCTGCACCGCCGCAGCCACGACCTTGATTTCTGCACATCGGCGCGCCCCGAACAGTTCGAGCCGATCCTGCGTAAATTCGGGCGTGACGGATTCTGGGATATGGGGCGTAAATTCGGTACGCTCGGTGCCATGCGTCGTCGTGCGGACGGCACCGAAGTGCAGGTCGAGGTCACCACATACCGCACCGACGCATACAATCCCGATTCACGCAAGCCCGAAGTGGCATACGGCGACACGCTTGAAGGCGATCTGTCACGCCGAGACTTCACCGTGAACGCCATGGCATTGCGCGTGCCGGAACTGGAATTCGTCGACCCCTTCGGCGGCGCCAACGATTTGGCCAAAGGCGTATTGCGCACGCCGGTCGACCCGCGCCAGTCGTTTGACGACGATCCGCTGCGCATGATGCGTGCGGTGCGATTCGTGGCGCAGCTCGGATTCAGCATCGAACCGGAAACTGCCGAGGCGATGTACGACATGACCGATCGTATCCGCATCGTCTCCGCGGAGCGCGTGCGCGACGAACTGGTCAAGACGCTGCTGTCCGACCGTCCGCGAGCAGGCATCGAAGCCCTGGTGGAATCCGGGCTGGCAGACATCGTGTTCCCGGAAATCCCCGCGCTCGAATTGCAGATCGACGAACACCATCGCCACAAGGACGTATTCGAACACACCATGATCGTGCTCGATCGTGCAGTGGCACTGGAAACCGACGATGACGGCCCGGTGCCGCGCCCCGACCTGACATTGCGTCTGGCCGCGCTCATGCACGACATCGGCAAACCCAAGACCCGCCGCTTCGAAGCAGGTGGCAAGGTGAGCTTCCATCATCATGACGTGGTGGGCGCGAAACTGACCCGCAAGCGTCTACGCGCACTGCACTTCGATCACCATCTGGTCGAAGACGTTAGCGAACTGGTCAATCTGCACCTACGGTTCCACGGCTATGTGGATGAGCCGTGGACGGATTCCGCGGTCCGCCGCTATGTGAAAGACGCTGGCCATCTGTACGAGCGTCTGAACCGCCTTACACGCGCCGACGCCACCACGCAGAACCGCCGCAAGGCGATGGTGTTCGCCAGCGCCATGGACGAGATGGAAGATCGCGTGCGCGAGCTGAAGAAGAAAGAGGACTTCGACGCGATCCGCCCCGACATCAACGGCAACGAGATCATGGATCTGCTCGGGCTCGAACCCGGTCCGATGATCGGCAAAGCCTACAGGCACATGCTCGACTACCGTCTCGATAACGGACCGGTGGACCATGACGTTGCAGTGGCCGAACTGAAACGCTGGTATAGCGAACAGGACCAGTAGCGGCGTGCAAGACGCTCGCAGACCAGCGCCATCCATATATGCGAAAAC
>OFMT01001402.1_pt1 | contig 17469 bp, 23 predicted proteins | sample 1541891 | NCBI WGS metagenome assembly OFMT01 (sample SAMN04209230, study PRJEB22552) | human gut metagenome | biome: gut; material: feces | host: Homo sapiens | place: USA: Oklahoma | reverse complement strand
CTACAGATAACAGAGCTATTAAAGATGCTGTTGGAGATAGTTTAACTGATAATAATACATCTAAAAAAGCATTAAATAGTTTTGATGATAGAGGATATAAACCAAAACCTGGTGAACGAACATTAGATGGATATGTTAAAAATAATGTTAGTACAGATGCTGAATTAAGTTTATCAACAAATTCATCTGGATTTAATAATCATGATGGTATTACAGGAGGAGAATTCAAAAGATTTGGTTCGGAAGAACATGCAGGATTATCTCCACATGTCCATCAACCCATTAGAAATGAAGCACCTAATGGTAATATTTACGGAAGTGTTGGTAGTAAAACATCTAATGGTGGCGTTACTTCTCCAACTGAAAAAGATGTAAAGCAATTGTATCAATATTTAAATAATGGTAAGTATCAGTAAGGAGAATGATTATGAATAACGTTCATGAAAAATTTTTTAAAGAAATTAAAATGATTCAGGAAGAAGTTGTTTATACAGCATTAATCGAAAATCCTGATTTAAAAGACTTACTTTTTGATATAACATATGATACAATTTTTAAATTACTTGAAGTTTTTGATGGATATAGAAATACTGAATTGAATTTAGACATTATTGATAAGAAAAATAAAAATTCAATAAATATAAATCGTAATTTACACGATTTATGTTCAAAATATCTTCATGACAAAGGTGAATAGAATTTAGTTTGACACAGAAAAACAATTTCTAATGTTAACAAATGAAGCAGAGTGGGCAGCCACTCTGCTTTAGAAAAATAATAAGAAAGGAATTTTCAAATGGATAAATTTAGTTCAATATCAGCAATTAAAGATGCAATTGCTGGTGAAACATATAGTGGCTCACTTGATGTATATGTAGCTCACAATAAAATGGTATATATTTATAAAAATATATATGTAAAAGTTTATTATGATACTGCGTATGCACAGATGTGTGTAGAAATTGTATGGGAAGATGATATATCACAACCTGCTTATAAAACTATAGGACTCCATGGAACATATAATACTAATTTCCAACAGTTTACATATCTAAATGGAATACTCAAATGGGATGACAATAATAATATCATTGCAATAAGATTTAATTGAGAAATTATTAAAACTAATATATTTTAAACAACTGCACTGAAATTTTCAGTGCAGTTGTTTTTTTTGTTAAAAATGCAATTTTCTTGTCGAAAAATGCAAAGTATATTGAAATCACTGAAAAGAGGATATATGCTCTATAAAAATAGCAAAGAAAAGAGTTAATAAAATTGTTAGTTGAACAAATTGAAATATCGGATTGTAATGAGTTAATTGAATTATATCATCAACTTATTCCTTATCAGAAAATTAAGAATGTTTATGATTTTTCAAATAGTTTAAAAAAACTTACAAAATTAAATAATTATTATATATTAGGAATTAGAATTAATGAAAAAATAGTGGCAACTTGTACATTGATTATTTTACCAAATTTAACTCATAATTTGCGCCCGTTTGCTGTAATTGAAAATGTTATTACAGATGTTAAATACCGTAGGAGAGGTTTTGGCTCTGAATTAATAAATCAGAGTAAAAGAATTGCGATAGAGAATAATTGTCACAAAATATTAGTTCAAACCAGATCAAAATTATCAGGCACTATAAGTTTTTATGAAAAAAATGGTTTTGCGAAAAATCAAACTACTGGGTTTCAATTAAATATTGAGGAATTAGAATATGAATCGCATTGAGGATACTGATAAAATTGTTTCACTAATAAATAATATTGTTATTTTATTTACAACAATTTCAGGATTGTTGATTAGTATTTTTAAAGAAAAAATAAATATACAAATGTTAGTGGTTTTTTTAGTTGTTTTATTAACATATATTTTCTTTATGAGTTTTCATTTAAAGAAAATGAAATATATGAATTTTGTAGAGTTTTTATTTTATAATCCAATTCATAGATTTACTTTGTTACCCAAATTTCGTATTTTTTTAGAAAAATATCATAAAATCAATAAAATACATATTTTAAATTTTGATATTAACTACATTATTACCAAAAATGATGACTTTAAAAATGCTGAAATCGGTGACTTAGAAATTGAATATAAAATGACTATAAAAAACAGACATATTCCTAAAGAGTTTAATTTAGTTTTTGGAAATGATTACACTAAAGAAAAACCTAAAGTATGTGCTTATTTATCTGGAATTAAAACGATAGTAAGTTTTAATGAATTTCGCCATTCCTCATATGAACGAGGATTAGTGAACGATGCTACAATAAGTTTAGCAAATGATAATTTGCCCAAAAAAGAATTTGAACTAAAAATAACTATGAATTATAAAAATTCTTTTAATTTTACTAATGATCCTACTGATACGCTGATTTTATTACCCTTAATGTTTTCTAATAAAATTGATAAAATTAATTATAGAATTAGTTTATTAGGATTTGATTATCCGGAATTATATGTATCCTCAAATGAAATAAGTAGTAAAAATGCTTTTGGTAATTATAGTATAAAAACTTTACCAAATAAAATTGACAAGAATTTATTATGCAAAAAAACTGAACTAAATAATATAAACAAAGAAAGCGCTTATTTTTTTAGAATAAGTGTTATTGATGCTAATATGGAGATATAGAGTAATTTTTTTGAAATTGTTAATTATAAATCCTAATCGGATATATAGTATATGTATTAAAATCCTTAAAACGTATAAAATATATATAGTATGTACTAAGAGGATATATAAATGGAAAAAGAACTTGATTATATTAAATTAGGTAAACGAATTTGTGAAATACGAAATAAGCGAGGATATACACAAGAAACATTATCAGAATTAAGTGGAATATCTCCTACTCATTTGAGTCATATAGAATGTGCTCATACTAAAGCATCACTTGAAAAATTTGTAATTTTGGCTAATGCACTTGAAGTAACATTAGACGATTTTTTCTGTGACAGTTTAACTCAGGCTACGATACCGTATATAAATGAAATAACGGAACTTGCCGAGGATTGTAATGAGAAAGAAATACGAATATTTTGTTCAACATTGAAAGCATTAAAAGAGAGTTATAGAAGTGAACATAAAAATCAGGAGAGCATATGAGAATAGCCATATGTGATGATATAGAAGAGATTTGTAATAGAATAAAATGTGTTTTGCAAAAAAGTACTGATAATGAAAAAATAATTTGTTTTTCTAACGGATATAATTTAATTGATTCAATGTTAACGGAAAGTTATGATATTGTATATCTTGATATTGAAATGCCGGGAGTTAACGGAATTGAAACAGCTCAAAAATTGCAGACGATCAATCACAGCGTAATTATTATTTTTGTATCAAGTTATTCTTGTTATGTTACAAATGCGTTTAGAGTTAATGCTTTTCAGTTTTTATTAAAAGATAATTTAACAGATGATGATATAATTTTTGAATACCAAAGAGCAAGGGAGCGTTATAAAAAAGAACATTTTAAATACTGTGTTAATCAAAAATCTGGAGTTTCATATGTTCCTATAAATAAAATAGTTTGTATTGAATCTGCAAACAGGCATTTGTATATTATATTTTCAGATGGAACTTTTTTAGAATACAGAGGTAAACTTGATAAAGAAGAGATAAAATTATTGCCATATAATTTTATTAGAACTCATGAAAGTTTTTTAGTAAATATAAGTTTAATAAATATGATTAAAGGTGATAGCCTTATTATGAATACCGTTTCAAAGGAGAAAATTCCTATAAGTAGAAAATATAAAGAAAATGTTTTAAATGCATATAACTTATTTAATATGGGGTATATGATATGAAAACAGAATTTGTTATTATACAGATTATCGGTGTGTTAATTGAAAGTATTATTACATATCAATTTTTTGAATCAACAATATCTCAAAATAAATCCAACAGAAAATTTGGGAATAAGACCATATTATTTTATGTTGGATTTTTTGTTGTGTTATCGGTAGTAAATTGTTCTGTTCGTAATATGTTAATTACCCCTGTTTGTATGTATATTTTAATATTATTGATTAGTCAGATTTATAATCGTTCTTTTAGAGTAAAGATCTTGTTAAGTACATTACTGTTAATAATTTTTGTTTTGTCCGAGTTTGCGACTGGAATGATAATTGCAATTGTTTCAGAAAAAAGTATGGAAATTATGTCAGATAATCCAATGTTGTATTTTCAAGGAATGTTTGTGTCGCAAATGGTTTCTTTCATAATTGTAAAAATTATTGGTTTATCAAAAAGACAGTTTAAGTACCTTCCCATAAAAGTATGGTTACAAATTATGATTATTCCATTTACTAGCATGATTTCAGTTTATGCAGTGGTTGAGGTTGCATATAAAATGAATAATTTACGAAGTAGTATGTATGTAATTTTAATTGCAGTATGTTTGGTAGTTGCAAATCTTTTCACTTTTCATCTATTTGAAAAGGAGTTGAAAAACAGAGATGATAAATTGCGATATTCATTTTTGGAAAGACAACTTGAAGATGAAAAAGAATATTATAAAATGCTTCATGAAAATCAAATTCAGATTCAAAAAACATCTCATGATATGAAAAATACTTTAATATCATTATTAGGTAATATAACAGAAGGTAAAATTGAAGCGGCAGAAAATAAAATTAACGAATTGTTGAATAATACTACAGAAAATACTCAAACCACTTATACCGGTCAGTTAACCGTTGATACAATGATTAATATAAAGAAAAAATGTATGGATATTAATGACATTTGTTTTAAACCAATATGTTTTATGAGTAAGGAGTGCAATTTTGATGAAATTGGATTTTGCATTGTGTTAGGCAATGCGCTTGATAATGCTATAGAAGCCTGCAAGAAAGTCGATAAAGGAAATAGGTATATTCTTTTGAAAATAATTGAAGATGAAAGTTTGCTATCCTGTTATCTTGAAAATTCAAGCAATGGGGTTATGCCTAAAGAAAATGAAAAAACAACTAAAATGAATAAATCAATTCATGGCTTTGGTCTGGATAATATGAAAATGATTATAAATAACAATGGTGGTGCTATTAATACATCTTGTAATGAAAATAAATTTGTATTGCTGTTTTCATTTGTGAAAAATAATAAGAATGCATTTTGAGATTGAAATCAAAGTGCATTTTCTTTTTATATTCAAAATGCTAAAAATGCAATTAAGTCTGTCAAATATGCAAAGTATATTGTTCTTTTTTGTCAGCAATGATAATCTATTCATAGGGTTTCATTAACTCTGAATATTTTGCAAAAGAAAGGATGATAGCAATGAAAAAAGATGTAAAAAAATCAATGCTTCCAAAGTTAGCAAAGAAAATTGGTGATACCTCATTAAATTCTGCTTGCGCACTTTGGTATCATCAGCCGAAAGTGCCGGCAGCTTTACTCAGAAAAGAGAAATAATGTTTTTAGAATGAATTAACATTAATAAATTGGTTTATTTTGTTTTAAAGACAAACTGAAAAATCTTGAGATGCATAGTGATTAACTTTAATGTTAATTGCTATGCATCTTTTTTGTTTGTCTTAATGTTAGTAAATATTCTCAATTGTAATTTCATTTGGTTATGTTACATAGCTAAATATCCATAATCTTTGATTTTTGAAAATTCATAAATCAAAAATCAAGGAGAATATATATGAAGAGGATATGTGAAATATACGATATTTCCAAAGATTATGAAATGCCAACAGGTACTGTTTTAATAATTGTCAGCGATATTGAAAAGGACAAAATCATTTCAATGTTGTTAAATGCAGAGATGAAAGAAGATATGATTTTTAATAACACCGAATGGCAAGAATATCTTGAAATTAACAACAAATATAACCGTAACGAAGCCAAACATCAAATGCGAGAAATAAGACAATCAAAAAGGCTTGAAAGTGATGTTTCTCACATTTATGAAATTGATATAGGAGAACCATTAGAAAATGAAGAAATTGAAATGTACTTAAAAAAATTTATGCTAAATCTAAAACCTGTTCAAAGACGCAGGTTTAAAATGTATTTTATAGATAACCTTACATATCGCCAAATAGCAGATATTGAAAGTAGAAATATCAAGTCAATTTACGAATCGGTACAAGCAGGAAAAAAGAAATTTTTAAAATATTTGGATAAACACCCCAACAAAAATACCCCAACAAGTTTAAGTTTATGAAAGGACATCCTTTCGTACAACTTAATACGCATTCATCAGATACTTTCCTGCTGTTGTGCAAAGCACAAGCCACTTTACCAATTACGCCACGACGCATTAGCTGAGCGACAAATAATCGGTATAAATTTCGGACTGCTACCGAAACGGCGATAACAGGCAGTAGGTATAATGATACTCCTGCTCAGTCACAAGTCGAGCGTGATAAAACCGTCGCAACTAATGAGAGCAGCTCGGATGAACTCGGAGAGGTGAAACTCCTGTGGAGTCTGCTCGCAACAGACCGTTTGATGATTTCCTTTTGATAATTGGGGTGTCGGGGACAAATTATATTATCTTCTGATAAAAGCCAACCGTAGTTAATTCTGTGGTTGGCTTTTTACATAGGCAAAAGTCTATGAAGGAGGTATATAAAATGAAAGACAAAAAAATACTCAGAGGCGATATGTTTTACGCTAATCTCGGCAGAGGTATAGGTTCGGAGCAAAAAGGCTACAGACCTGTTCTTGTTATTCAAAATGATGTCGGCAACAAATTCAGCCCTACAGTAATTGTTGCTTCTATTACAAGCAGAGTCGGAATCAAAGCAAAATTGCCCACGCATTATTTCATAAACACAGAAGACGGACTTCAAGCTCCGTCTATTATTTTGCTTGAGCAGATTAGAACGATTGATAAAAAACGACTTGATTCATATATAGGTCATTTAAGTCAAAAGAATATTGACGGCGTTAATGAGGCTGTATTGATTAGCTTAGGATTTAATGATAAAGATGTGTCTTTATAATATATATGAAAATAATTAAAAGGAAAATAATCTATGGAAAAGGTTTTAATGAGCATCAAAGAGGTTTGTGAGTATACAGGGTGGGGAATGACCAAAACTCGTGAGATTTTGAAGCGAAGTGATAGTGATTTTACAATACGAGTAGGAAACAGACTGTATGTAAACAAAAAACTTTTTGATGATTACTTAGTCAAGTGTGCGAAAAACAAAACAGATATTTAATCGCATAATTGCTGATTTTGAAAAAATGAGTATTATTTGAAGTGTAATATCGATATTTCAAATAAAACGAAATGAGGCGTTATCTTATGGGAAAGGATATAAACGGTAAAGAACTGGGTAAGGGAATTACCCAAAGAACTGACGGACGATATAATGCAAGAGTAACAATAAATGGCGTGAAGATTAATTTATATGATTATAATTTGTCATTGCTGAAAAAGAATTTAGAAGCAAAAAAATTAAAAGTCTTACGAGATGATTATTCTACCAGACCTAATATAAGTTTAAATCAATGGTATAAAGACGAATGGTTTCCCGTATATAAATCGCCATATCTGAAAGATGAAGTTAATCGGCACAATTATATTGTTCGTTACGAAAATACTTTCGGTAGGTTGCTAGGAAACAGAAGAATTAGTTGCACAACAGAAATACTAATACAAAAAGCAGCTAACTCTTTAATAGATGATTTTGGCTACAGTACAAAATTTATAAGAGAAAGCGTTTCCTCATTGAAGGAAGCCTTTAATGCAGCTGTGACAAATCATTTGATAAGCCGAAATCCGTCTTCAAATATAGTTGTTAAAAATGATAATCTTGTATCGGAGCGTGTAGTTATGACAGATGAACAGCAAATGCAATTTTTAAATATTGCAAAACACAGATATTACAATGAGGTGTATCAAATACTATTGTCTACGGGAATGAGAATAGGTGAGTTGACAGCACTTCAATGGGATGACATTGATTTTGAAAATAAAGAAATTCATATCAGGCACTCTATGCAATCGGCTTATCTTAACGGTAAGAAAATTTTGAATATGACAACACCAAAAACATCTAATTCTATTCGTGAGATTCCAATGTTTGACGGTGTTGAAAAGTTGTTTGTTTCTTGGAAAGAAAAACAAGATAAAGTTAAAAAAGAATTGGGTAGACGATGGAGATTGCCTAAAGAATTTGAAAATTTGGTTTTTACAAGTTCTTTGGGTTCACCATTAACAAGATATGTTCTTTCAAATGATATAAATAAAATAGTTAGTATATTAGATAAAAATGAAGAGTATTTGGCAGAACAGGAAAACAGAAAACCACAAAAGTTTCCGAAAATTCATCCACACTCATTTAGACATACTTTTGCAACCCGATGTTTTGAGAAAAACTTGAAACCGGTTTTCATTATGAGTATAATGGGACACAGTAATTATGAAACTACATTGTCCTATACTCATTTGCTAAAAAAATCAAACGACCAACAGGTCAGTTTGGCAGGATCTTTTGTATGATTTTTAGTTGAAAATTTTAGTTGATTTGCATTATGATAAGTTGCGATAATCTATGATATGAATTTGCGTAAAAATTTTTTTGCGTATTTTGTTTTGAGCTTTTGCGTAAAGAATGCGTATTGATTATCTCGATTCGTCTAAAGCCTTATGAATACAGGGCTTTTGAAAAAATACTTTGCAAAGCAAATCAACGGCTAATCGAAATTTCAAATAAAATTTCATAACCTATCACAACCCGTTAAAACGCACTGTTTTAGCGGGTTTTTGCTATTTTTAAGAAATTGATAAACTTCCGTATTGTATAGCAGTATATGTTATAATCAAATTATAGGTGAATTCGGTTTCCTATTTTATACTAAAATATTGACAAAATGAAACTTTGTGATTATAATGTAATGATTTAGTGATGACACTAAATGGATGGTATGGGCTATAGGAGGTTTTTATGCAAATACATGAATATGAATACGTAACTCGTGCAGAATATAGCCCTGTTCAAAAAGATGTTGAAGCAATAATTAGAAAAGCACAGAGGATAATGAAAGAAAAATATGATTTTCATTTTTCTTATGAATTAATCGGTAGTGGCAAAAAGCATCTAATAACTCGCAAGAAAAATAGTAATACAGGATATGATTTTGATTATAATTTAATAATAGATCCTCTTGAAAACGGTTACCGTTATGTAGCAAAGAATGTAAATGAACTTTTTAGATTGGCGTTTAATGAAGCATGTAAAGACAGTAGATTTAAGTGTCCGGAAGATTCAACATCTGTATTAACTTTAAAATGTGTGGATCGGAAAAACAAAAGAATAAAATATAGCTTTGATATAGCAATAATTTACTATGCTTCAGATGATTTAGACGATGGCTATTATTATTTGAAAAACTGGAAAAACGGCGGGTATTCTTTTGTATTTAGAAAACTATCGAAAAATGTTGATTGGAAATTAGACGAAATTCTCAATTATGACAATGGTTGGAATATGATAAGAGAAGAATATTTAAAATTAAAGAACGCAAATAATGACAATAATAAGAAATCATATGTGTTGTATCTTGAAGCAATCAACAATGTCTATAATTGGATTTGAAAATTCAGAATACAAAAGGAGAGAAATATTAAATATGGCGTCGATAAAGTGTCCTGAGTGTGGTACAGAAATAAGTGATGATGTAGAAAAATGCATAAATTGCGGTTGCCCTATTGAAAAGTGTGAGAGTATTTACACGAAGAAAGCAAGTAAAAATAAAGTGCCGATAGTTTTTGTAATTGTATTATTGGCTGTTGCTATTTGTGGATATTTCGGAGTGAATAAATATAAATCTTATGTGTATCAACAAAAGTTAAATTCAATTATATATATAATTATTGATAGTGGTGCTGAAGCTGAAGCTGAAGAATGTGGCAATCTAATACATAGCGTTTGGTATAATACAATATTTTATGTATCTAATACAGACACCGATAAGTACACAAAAACGAACGGCTGTTTTAATGATGATTTCAATGATTCGTTGGATAATCTATATAAGAGCAAATACTTTACAGAAAAAATTTCCGATATCCAATGTGACCAAGACAAAGTTTTGAGTTTAATGAAAGAGCTAAACAACCCACCGCCTAAATATAAGGAAGCGTATAAGAACTTAATAGTATTTTATAATGAATATATCGATTTTTCTAATATTGTCATAAATCCTGAAGGTAGTTTGCAATCTTTTACTGAGAAATTTAATGAAAAAGATGGCTCGTTTGTAAATAGTTATGATAAAATGAAATTATATATTGATTAATCCATTTTATTAAAAATATTTGATAAAACAAAAACAGCTTTGCTGTCAGCTAAAATCAGTTGGCAGCGAAGCTGTTTTTTTATGGCATTTTATTGTTTTTTACATTTGGAATTGAGATTTTTGTAATCCAAATATCATCGTTTTTAGTTGCGCTGTATGTTCCTTTATAGAGTGATGAGATTTCCTTAACAATCAGTATTCCATTGCCGTGGTTTATATTGCTTTTTTTGGGTTTTTCAGCCTTTTTATAAATTCTCTTTTTCTCGTTAAACATTTGTATTTACTCGTAATCAAGTGCGCTTTTTAAAAGCGCTTTTTCATTTTCAATTTTTTTTCATTCTACCGTTCGTCTTGCAAATTGTGTTTATATATGTTACACTTACTATGAGTTAACACCTACTATTCAGTGTGACACTTACTATTTAGTGTGACACTGCCGACTGATAATTGAAAATATAACAATGAAAAGAGGTAAATTTATGATTTGTAAAAATTGTTCAACTAATTATGATGACAATGCCCCTTACTGCCCATACTGCGGCGCACCTAATGATATGGCTCATAGCAGTCAACAAAGCCAAAATGAATATTATAACCCTAATGCACAGCAGGGCGGTCAATATTATTACAACGGTCAGCCGAATACGCAGCAACCTAATTATCAATATCAGCAGCAGGATATGAATTACAATCCTCAGCAGATGAATACTGAGCCTACTAAGGAAAAGATTGTAGCAGGTTTGCTTGCAATATTAATTGGCACTTTGGGTATTCATAAATTTTATCTCGGATATACTAAAAGCGGCATTATTATGCTTCTTGTATCACTTCTTACTTTTGGAGTCGGCGCACCTGTTATGGCTGTAATTTCGCTTATTGAGGGCATACTTTATTTAACAAAGTCAGATGCAGAATTTTATCAAACCTACGTTCAAAACAAGAAGGAATGGTTTTGAAAAGCAAAACTAAAAAGAAAATTGCAATAAGTGCTGTTTCAATTGCGATTGTTGCGGCGGCTTTAATTTGCATTTATCATTTTTTCTTTTCAACTGCGGCAATTAAAGGTGAAAAGCTTATGGGCGAATACCCTTCGCCAAATTCAGCTTATACCGTTGAAATTTATCAAAATGACGGCGGCGCAACTACTGGTTATGCAGTTCTCGGCGTTTTGCGCAAAAAGTCCGATTCCTCATACGCTCGCAATATTTATTGGGAAAATAATACCGACAGCGCAGAGGCTCAATGGCTGGACGATGATACAGTCATAATCAACGGCAGAAAAATCCCAAACGTCCTAAAGGATAAATACGATTTTAGGTATAGTAAGAATTAACTTAGACAATCATATAGAAAGGAGCGATATTATGCCTACTAAAAATGAAATTGAAAAATCAATAAAAGAACTTCTTGTTCGATACAATGCGGAATATGCGCTCCTTTTCGGCTCGTACGCAAGGGGAGAGCAGACGGAAAATTCCGATATTGACGTGCTCGTTTTCGGCGGAGAAAATTTTAAAAAGTCAAATATATTTGCATTTGCCGAAGAACTTAGGCGAATAACAGGTAAAAGTGTTGACGCTTTTGAAATTTGCGAGGTTGATAAATCAACTCCTTTTTATGAAAATGTTATGAGGGAGGGCGTTAAAATAGCATGAAAAAATCTGATAATGAAAGAATTAAAAAGATTATTGATATTTGGTCCTCTTTACAGCTGCAAATTAAAGAACATTCAATAACTAAAGAAAATTTGCTTAATGATGAATTTTTGCAATGGGCAGTGACTACTCCGCTTTATAATATCGGTGAGCAGGTTTATAAAATCAGCGATGATACCAAAAAACAGTATCCTGATATTATTTGGAGTATTGTAGCAGGTCTAAGGCATAGATTGGTTCACGATTATGAGGGAATTAATTGGTCAATAATTGTTGAGGTTATATTCGATGAAATGGACGATTTTGTTAACTCAATAAAGCAAATAATAGAATAAAAAAATAACCGAGTAGGTCTCAGACTTACTCGGTTTCTTTTTACAATTCAATTTTATCAAGCGGGGTTATATTTAAACTTTTTAGATATTTTTTCGCTCTTTCCAGATTTTTCTTATCATCATAAACGTTAGGATTGTGAGCGTCAAGACCTATAACAACGTCATTTTTGACTTCGCTTACAATCTTCCAAAAATCATTGTTAGGATAATTTCGCTTGTCCGTATATCCCAAAAAGTTGAATTCAAGCGGAATATCAAGCTTTTTAAGCTCATTTGCCATATATGTCATTTTTTGAATATAAAGCTTATTGTCGCCCTTGAAATTAATCAAATCGGGGTGCGCAATATATGTGAAAAGTCCGCTTTTAGCGCCGAGAATTACCTGACTTATATATTTGTCGAGCACGGCAGGCGACTTAGTAGGTGAATCTGAATATATCGCATAATCCTCATATTCATTGTCAACATAATGCTGACCTAAAATCAAATAATCGTAATCAAGACTTTTTAAAAACTCAATTTCCCTGTCAATAAGCCTCGGATAATATTCAAGCTCAAAGCCAAGCTTAATATCAATTTTTCCCTTGTATTTTTCCCTAAGTTCTTTTATGCTGTCAGCGTAATTTTGTGCGTCGCTCGGAAGCATTCTGAAACTGCTGACATAACCGTTTGGGAAAAGATACGGTGCATGGTCGGAAAAACCGATTAAATCATATCCGTTTTCAATTGTTTTGATTACATATTCCTCGTCAGTGCCTTGCGTGGTGGCAACGGTACGTATGTGTGTGAAGATTAAACATTTATTTCACGCTTTCGATAAATTTGATAAAGCCTGCTTTACCCTCGTCATTGCGAGAATAAACGCCGCACTGCTCAAGAATAGAAGTAAATACTATTCCGATTTCTTTTTGCAAAATCTCCTCGCAATTGTCTGCTGTAATGTCGTACTTATCCATAATCATATCAGCCCACTGCTTGTGGCTTGCTATAGCCTCAATTGAGCCAATGTCCTTACCCGATACCATTGCGTCTTTAAGAAGCGCCATTTCGCCTTTAAGACGGCTTGGAAGCACTGCAAGGCCCATAACCTCAATAAGACCGATGTTTTCTCTTTTGATATGGTGATATTCAGGGTGCGGATGGTAGAATCCTAAAGGACATTCCTTAGTGGTAATATTGTTTCTTAAAACTAAGTCAAGCTCGAATTTGCCGTCCCTCATTCTTGCAATCGGGGTGATGGTGTTGTGCTTTTCACCGTTTGTTTCGGCATAAATGAATGAGTCCTCGTCTGTATATCCTCTCCAAGCGGTGAGAATTTTATCTGCAAGCTCAACAAGTTCGAGCTTATCCTCGCTCGCAATTCTTATAACGCTCATAGGCCATTTAACTATGCCTGCTTTAACGTTTTCATAGCCTCTAAATTTAACCTCTGTTTCAATTGGCGCTTTAGCCATTGCAAATTCGTAGTTTCCGCCTTGGAAATGCTCGTGAGTGAGGATTGAGCCGCCAACAATAGGCAAATCTGCATTTGAGCCTACAAAGTAGTGAGGGAAAAGCTCAACAAAATCAAGAAGCTTTTCAAATGCGCCTTTGTCTATTTTCATAGGTGTGTGCTCGGCATTAAATACTATGCAATGCTCGTTGTAGTATACATAAGGCGAATACTGCATAAAGAAATCGTCGCCGCCGAGTACCATAGGAATAATTCTGTGGTTTTGACGTGCGGGATGGTTAATACGTCCTGCATAGCCCTCGTTTTCCTTGCATAAAAGGCATTTTGGATATGATGCATTTTTCATTTTAAGCGCAGCGGCAATGGCTTTAGGGTCCTTTTCAGGTTTTGAAAGATTGATTGTAATGTCAATGTCGCCGTACTCTGTTTCAGTAATCCACTTTAAGTCATTTTTAATTCTGTATCTTCTTATGTAGTCGCTGTCTTGGCTTAATTTGTAGTAAAAATCTGTAGCCGCCTTAGGTGACTGTTCATAAAGAGAGTTGAATTTGTTGATAACATAGCTTGGCCTCGGAGTGATAAGACCCATAATTTTAGTGTCAAAAAGGTCACGGTAAACAACGCTGTCCTCACAAAGTCCGTTTTCAACCGCATAATCAAGAATAACGGCTAAAATTTTTTCAAGGTCGCTTTCCTTTGCTTTACTTTCTTCGTAAGAGTCAAGCTTTAAAGCCTCGCAAACTCTGTTGATTGCCCAAATTTCGTCCTCTGCTTCAAGCATTTTATTGTCAATGCCGTATTTAACAAGTGATTTTATTGCTTCAAAAATGTTCATATCTATCTCTCTTTTCTGATTTTTCGTGTATATTATAATGTTTATTTATATTATTTTCAATAATTATTTAGTTAATTTTGTCTATTTTTTATATCAAGTCTTTGATTTTATATTTCTTAAACAAAATAAACGAACTCGGCTCAGATTCGTACAAAATTCCTATGTGCTCATCATCAATTCTCGTAAGGCAGGAATAGGCAAAAAAGCCTTTGTTTACCTCGGTTTCGCTGTACCAATTAATGCCTGCCACTCTGCCCTTAGCCTTGTAGAATTTGCCGACGGTAATCACACCGTTTGAACGTGTTTTGTCATTGGGATGCGAGCAAAAAACATAGTCGCCGATGCTGATTACACTTTTTTGACATTTCGGGGCATAAAGGTCTGTTTTGCCTGCGTTTATCCACGTTTTGCCGTCATCGTAGGAGATTGACATAGGCGTTTTGCCGTATCTTTTCGCCCTGCCAAGCCCGATTATTGCGCCGCTCGGCGCTTGCACCATTTGCCATTCGTCAACATTTTCGGCATAAGGGTGACCTGCCATTCTGTGCCAATTTTCGCCGTCGTCAATTGAGTAAATTGATACTGTCTGCTTTCTGTCAACGTAAAGCGGCATGATAACTCTGCCTTTGTGAGTGGTAAGTCCTACACCCGGCGCAACGCCTAAAAATGTTCCGTCTTGCTTAATTAAAACCTGACCTGTAATGTCCTTCGGCTTGCTCCAGGTTTTGCCGTTGTCCGAGCTTCTCAAAAGATATAAATAATTTCTTTTCGGCGCCTTGAGAGGTGCACCGAATGTTGTTTTTGCCCCGGCTTCGTTAATATTTGACGGTGACTTGCCGTTTAAATGAATATTGCCGAGATAAGCCTCACCGCTATATAATTCTCCGCTTTCATAGTCAACGGTCATACCCGTATCTGTGTATCGGTGGTTTAGCACGTGACCGCTTTTGTCTATAACGTAAAATTTTCCGTTTCTGTCATAAAGAGTGGGGCGCATTTCTTTATTGTAAAGCGCATAAGGTGCTTTCTTTTTATCAAGTATGCTTCTTTTGTGAAGTCCTTTGCATTCGGGATAAAAATCGACCAAAAGCAATACGTCGCCGTTTGGAGCAATTGCCATGCAAGGGTCAATGTAAAAAGCAGAGCCGTAACACTCGTCGCTGAGCATTGTTTTTCTTGCGGGCGGTATAGCAATAATTTGAATGTCGCTCCACGTCTCTCCGCCGTCCTTGCTTCTTCTTATCGCAAGCTCAATATATCCCCAGTCGGCACCGCAGCTTTGCCTGTCAATAGCAGCAATAAGCGTGTTGCCGCTTCTGATAAGGCTTGGAATACGAAACGCATTTCCGCCGTTTGAAGCGTCGCTCAGCGTTGTTAATTTTTTGTCTAAAAAATCAGGATTGTTTCCGCAAAATATTACTTTTTCACCGCTCATAATTAAGACCTCTAAAATATTTTCTGAGACTATAATATCATAAGCTGATTTTTTTTGAAAGAGTATTTTATAAAACACTTGAAAATCTTTCCTTAAACAGTTACAATATAATGGAAATATTAAAGAAAAGGAGGAATTGTAATATGCTTTGGGAACTTAAAAAGATTTGGTACAGAATTTACCAGAGAGTTTTTAAGGTTGCAATGTGTTTTATGGATTGGTCCGAGCCTCAACTTCTTGAAGGCGCAGGCAGTATTCTTAAATTGCCTGAGTTCATAAAGAGCAAAGGTGTCAACAAGGTTTTAGTCGTGACTGATAAAGGGCTTATGAGCTTAAATCTTCTTGATCCTTTATTCAAGAAACTGGAAGAAGTTGGAGTAGAGTACGTTGTTTATGACGGTGTTCAGCCTAACCCTACTATCCCTAACATTGAAGAATGTAAGGATATGTATGTTCAAAACAACTGTCAGGGCATTATAGCATTCGGCGGCGGTTCTTCAATGGACTGCGCTAAAGCAGCAGGTGCAAGGGTTGTAAAGCCTAAGCAGTCTGTTCGTGCTATGAGAGGTCAGCTTAAAGTTCATAAGGCACTTCCGCCGTTCTTCGCTGTTCCTACAACAGCAGGTACAGGTTCGGAAACAACTGTAGCAGCAGTAGTTACCGACCCTGAAACTCATGAGAAGAATGCCATTAACGATACTTGTCTCAGGCCTAAGTACGCTGTACTTGACCCTGAGCTTACAGTAGGCTTGCCGCCTCATATTACTTCTACAACAGGTATGGACGCTCTCACTCACGCAGTTGAGGCTTATATCGGTAAGAGTAATACTAAGGATACAATCAGGGAAGCTGAAGAAGCTACAAAGCTTATTTTTGACAATATCGAAGAGGCATACAATAACGGCAAGAACCTTGAGGCAAGAGGTAATATGCTTAAAGGCTCATACCTTGCAGGTCGTGCATTTACTCACGCTTATGTAGGTTATGTTCACGCTATTGCTCATAATCTCGGCGGCTTATACGGTACACCTCACGGCTTGGCTAATGCAGTTATTTTACCTTATGTTCTCGATTACTATGCAGACGCAGCTTATCCTCAGCTTGCAAAGCTTGCAGATATCGTAGGCGTCGGCAAAGGACTTGACACAGCAGGCAAGGGCAAGGCATTTATTGAGGCTATCAGAACTCTTAACAAGAATATGAATATTCCTGAAAAGTTCGATTTCATCAAGGAAGAAGATTTACCTATTCTTATTGAGCGTGCTCTTAAGGAAGGTAATCCGCTTTACCCTGTACCTAAGATTATGGATAAGAAGGATTGCGAAGCAGTTATTCGCTCCTTTATGGCTTAATCTCAGTATATTTAATATACATAAAACAATAGACAGTCGATTAATTTCGGCTGTCTATTTCTGTTTTGTTTGCAACAAAGACAACCACCTGCTATGCAGGTGGAAAAGGAAAAGCT
>OFMT01001392.1_pt1 | contig 17516 bp, 11 predicted proteins | sample 1541891 | NCBI WGS metagenome assembly OFMT01 (sample SAMN04209230, study PRJEB22552) | human gut metagenome | biome: gut; material: feces | host: Homo sapiens | place: USA: Oklahoma | reverse complement strand
GCACAGTGTAATCATGTTAATCATGTTTCCACACAGCTTCCATATGCAATGATGGCGGCTTCAGTATCATTTGTTGCATATATTATCACAGGACTGTTAGCTAATTATCACATGCCAGCGATATTAGGACTTCCACTTGCTATGGCAATGATGGTGGGGGTAGTTATATTCTTAAAAGCAAAGCATAAAAGTGCTTTAAATAAAGTTAACAATTAAGGAGGTTTTTTACAAATGGCAAATTATTTTCAGGAAGAGATAGAAACAGCTTCCAGAGAACAGATTGAAAAGATACAGCATGATGGACTGTTGGATGTGGTGAAGAGGGTTTACGAGAACGTTCCTTATTACAGAAAGAAGATGGATGAAGCAGGGGTTAAACCTGAGGATATAAAAGAGTTATCTGACATTACAAAGCTTCCATTCCTTACAAAGGATGATCTTAGAGATGCTTATCCTTATGATCTTATGGCACTTCCTGTAAGTGAATGTGTACGTATCCATTCAACATCAGGAACAACAGGAAGACGTGTTGTAGATTTCTATACACAGAACGATATTGATAAGTGGGAAGACGGATGTGCACGTGCAATATGTGCTGCCGGCGGAACAAAAGAAGATGTAGTACAGGTATCATATGGTTACGGATTATTTACAGGTGGTTCGGGTCTTAATGGTGGTTCACACAAGGTTGGATGTCTTACACTTCCAATGTCATCAGGTAACACTGACAGACAGCTTCAGTTTATGTGCGACCTTGGAACAACAATTCTTTGCTGTACACCTTCATATGCTGCATATCTTGCAGAATCAATTAATGAGCGTGGAATAAAGGATCAGATCAAGGTTAAGGCCGGAATATTTGGTGCTGAAGCATGGTCAGAAGAAATGAGACATGATATAGAGAAAAATCTTGGAATTAAAGCCTATGATATTTATGGACTTACTGAGATTGAAGGACCTGGTGTTGCATTTGAATGTGAGGCACAGGATGGTATGCATATCTGTGAAGATTATTTCCTTCCTGAAATTGTTGATCTTGATACACTTGAGCCTGTTCCTGATGGACAGATTGGTGAGCTCGTATTTACAAGCTTTGCTAAGGAAGCATTTCCACTTATAAGATACAGAACTAAGGATATTACATATATTACACATGAAAAATGTAAGTGCGGACGTACACATGCCCGTATTCACAGACTTATGGGAAGAACTGATGATATGCTTATTATCAAGGGTGTTAATGTATATCCATCACAGATTGAGGAAGTACTTATTAAGCAGGGTATGCCAGCCAATTATCAGCTTATTGTAGACAGAGTAAATAATAGTGACACTATGGAGGTTAATGTTGAAATGACTCCAGAGATGTTCTCTGATTCTGTAAGTGATATTGCTGCTAAGGAAAAAGAGATTGTTGCAGCCCTTAAGAGCATGCTTGGAATATATGCTAAGGTTAAACTTGTTGAGCCTAAGTCTATAACACGTTCAGAGGGTAAGGCTGTAAGAATTATAGATAACCGTAAAATTTGATGATGTGGGGAGGTATAACTTATGAATATTAATCAGATTTCTATTTTTGTGGAAAATAAACCGGGTAAGCTTGCAAAACTGACAAAGTTTCTTGCTGATAATCAGGTGGATATGAGAGCATTTGAGATTGCTGATACAAGTGATTATGGTATTGTTCGAATCATTGTTGACAAGCCATATGACACAGTAACACTTCTTAAGGACAATGACTGGATATGCAGCATTTCAGAGGTTGTAGGGGTTAAGATTCCTGATGTTGCAGGTGAGATGTCAAAGGCTCTTGCCGTTCTTGATAATGCAGGAATCAGTGTTGATTATGCTTATACATTCCCTGCTTCAGGTGATGGTGCTCTTATGGTGATTAAGGTTGCTGAAGTTGAAAAGGTTGCCGGACTTTTCAAAGGTGCAGGCCTTAAGGTTGTATCACAGGAAAACCTGTAGACAGCAGAGAAAGCTTAGATAACAGATAATATTTTGTGAACTGTAAACAGTGGATTTTGATATTATAGCATTTGGAAATTTATATTAAGATCCACTGTTTTTGTCTTAGGTTTATAAGATTTCCAATTCTATAAGTGGTGAGTTTAAAAATGCAGGTACGCAAAGACGCACCCGGATAACAGGTGAGGTATTTGCATTGACAATTTTAAAAACACATAGAAAGAAGAGAATGAAAAGAAGTTTATCTCTTGTACTTGCTTTGGCAATGACAGTTACAGGTCTGGGGGGATTACATAGTACAGGCAGGGCAAAGGCAGCTGGAGAAATTGGTAAACTGGATGAACTTACATTTGATGATGCGAATGATCCATTACTTGCTGGCAATGCCAAAGCGGAAGTACCTAATGGATATTCACTTATTGAAAGAAATGGCGGTAAGGCTTTAAGTCTTTCAGATTCCCAAAATCAGTATATCGCACTTACTGGCAGCAGGAAAAGGAGTATATTGTTAGCGTTATGGAAAAAGAATATGGATATATTCTTGGCTATGTGGCAGGTGATAATGACAGAACAGGAAGTCTTCATCTGGCATACAGCAGGGATGGTAAAACATTTACGGCACTTAATGGTAATTCAGGAGTTCTGTTTGCAAAAAATGATACATCAGACGGCAATAAAAACCTTAGCACAGGCATCAGGTTCAAGGGAACAAGCCTTGTAAGAGTAGCTAAGGATTCATTTGCAATGCTTGCACCTCAGGGGAAGAATGATAAATACATGTACGTTTATTCATCAAATAATCTTCTGGAGTACAGCGAAGCAGATGATTCATTTAAGGCAGATATGTATGACCAGTATGGAGATAATGTTTATGCAGATGCACAGGCAGATCTTAGCGGACTTACTGTACCAAAGGGAGCTAAAAACGGAAGCATTATAGGCCTGACTAAAGACGAATATGATGCTATAGTGGAAAGATTTGGAATTGTTGGCAATGAGTCAGTTGAGATTGAAACAGATGCAATTACAATTGATACTGAGGCAGATTTAGCTGATGCACTTCCAAAGACAGCAACAGCAACTTACAGTGATGGAAGCGAAGCAGTATTTGATATAAGCTGGGATCAGGCAGCAGTTGATATGAGTATGCCAGGAACATATACACTTAATGGTAAGGTTAATACTTACCTTAACCCATTAATTGAGCAGAGAGCGGATCCTCAGATTAAGTATGATGCTGATGAAAACTGCTATTATTTTACAGCCTCATATCCTGCATTTAATAATGTAAATAATGGTTATGACAGAATTATATTAAGAAAGGCTGATTCTATATCAGGTCTTGCTGATGGAAATGGTGGACTTGAAAAAGAAATAACAATCTGGAGGGCTGCATCATCAGGCAAGATGTCAAAGCATGTATGGGCACCTGAACTTCATAAGATAGAAGGAAAATGGTATGCATTCTTTGCTGCGGGAGATTCAGATAATATATGGAACATCCGTCCATATGTACTTGTATGTCAGGATAGCAGCGATCCATACAATGAAGACAGCTGGAAGCTTGATGATGGCTCTTATGAGATTCATGCAGCTACAAGCAGACAGGATGCTTATTTTAAGCATATGTCACTTGATATGACTTATTTTGAGCAGGATGGAAGGCACTATGTAATATGGGCTGATATTATTGGACAGTCAGCTCTTTATATGCAGGAGATTGATCCTTTGCAGCCATGGATGGGAACAAGTGATAAGGTAATAATGCTTACAACCCCTGAGTACGGCTGGGAAAGAGATACTGAAAGGGTAAATGAAGGACCTACAATTCTTAAGCATGATGGAAAGATATTCTGTGCATTTTCTGCATCAGGTACTGGTCCGGAGTATTGTATCGGAATGCTGTATGCAGACGAAAATGCAGATCTTTTAGACGAGAACTCATGGACCAAGATGGGCTACCCATTACTTACATCAGCGGACGTACCGGAAGAATATGGTCCGGGTCATAACAGCTTTACAGTTGATGCAGGTGGAAATCCTGTATTTGTATACCATGCCCGTTCAAAGGAATGCTATGAAAATAAATGTGAGTGGGCTTCAAGTAATTCACTTTATGATCCTTGCAGACATGCAAGAGTTAAGAATGTTCACTGGACAAAGGATGGACTTCCAATTCTCAAAATGAGCTCAGAGGAAGAACTTCCTTCTTCAATGAGAGATGTGTCAATAAGTGTTACAGTTAAAAATTTGATGCTATACACAAAACGGTATATATAAGACTGTTAAGGTACAGGTTAGATAGTTGTTTTAAATACTATGTAATTTTATAAAAGATTTAAGGAAGCCGGAAACTCATGATTTCTGAGGGTAAATCTCAGCTTGTGTAATTTTCGGCTTCTTTTATTTTGTATAACGGAGTGTAGAGTACAGTAATTCTGAGAAGAATATGTCAGCTTACACTGACCAGAATCACGGACCAGGTCTCACGTGTATTCGACTTGAATGTATAAAAAGAAGTATAGATTTTATATGAGCAGAAAGCATGAACAAAAAGAAAAGCGGATTGCGAATATCAGCTGCCATAATATCATTTTTTTGAAAAAAGTTGTAAGATTTAATGCGGTCTTTGCGAATAACAGGTATAAAATAAAAAAGAAGAAAGGAAGTCGATTATTATTAAAAAAACAACTAAAACAATATGTATGGCAGCAGCTTTATCAATGATGATGATCTTTGGATTTAATAATGTATCAGCAGCGGATTCCGTAAAAATTGACGCGAATAATTTCCCGGATCAGTTTTTAAGAGATTATGTTGGACAAAACTGTGATCTGGATAAGGATGGAATATTATCAGCGCAGGAGATGGATTCAGTTCAGTATATTTATCTGCACCGTTTTGGTGAACTTGATGATGAATTCAGAGAGGAAAATGAAATATTTGATAAAAAATATAAGGCTGTGAATTATGAAGCAAGTGACATTAAGCTTGATTTAAATGGAATTCAATATTTCACAAATCTTCAGAATTTTGAAATTGATAGGGCCTGGGGTCTTAAGGAAGTAAGTGGTGACAGATACAATATGTATGAGATAAACATAGACAATATGGACAAGCTTGCCCAGTGTAAAAAACTGCAGGAGCTCATTGTTGGAAAATGTGATATACCTTCAATAGATCTTTCTGTATGGCCGGAGTTAAGGAAGGTTACATTGAGCGAAAGTAAGGTACTTAATTCAATACATATTGATAATCCTGAGCTTACTTATTTTGCTGTTGATCATATTAATTCTGTTGAAAGCATTAATTTATCAAAGGCTCCAAAGCTTGAAAGAGTAGTTATACGAGCTGAAAAGGTAAAAAAAGTTAATGTAACTGGATGCAGCAAACTTAATAATCTTTATCTTGCTTCTAATACATTAAAAAGTATCAGCCTTAAGAGTAACAAAAACCTGAAGGGACTTACTCTTGCCGGTAAGAAGCTTAGTAAAATTGACCTGGCAAACAATAAAAAACTTGTTTATGTGACAATAGGCGGGGCTAAAATGAAGGTGTTGGATTTAAGAAAAAATACAAAGCTTAAGTGCGTTGACCTGAAAGCTTCTCCTTCAATCAAAAAAGTCAGAGTGAACAATGTTAAGAAGTTTAAGAAGAATATAAGCTGCACTAAAAAGACAAAAATTGTCAAATGATCTTCTTGTTAAAATCATTTTAAAGCAATAAAAAAATCACACAAAAAGGTGATATTTGCTCTTATAAAACAGGGCGAATGTCACCTTTTTAAGTTGAAAATATTCAGAAAAAATGTTAAAATCAGAACAAAGTTTCGTTAAAAATTCCATTAATGAAACATATTGTGAGAAAAATGCTGGAGTAATATGGTGGAAAATGTAGGCAAAATATAGCTAAAATATGTTGGTAATATGGTGGAAAATAGTATATGAAAAGAGGAAGCTTATATGAGAAAAAGCCATTTAAAGAGAATTGTAGCCAGTGTTATCTGTTTATTAATGATAACAGCATCAGTTTTTGGCGACAGCAACCTTGCTGCCACTAAAAAGGTAAAACTAAGTAAGACAAGTATAAAACTTGAAAAAGGCAAAACCTTCAGATTAAAGGTGAAGAATTATAAGGGTAAGGTTAGATGGAAGTCTTCTGCAAAAAAAATTGCCTCAGTTAGTAAAAAGGGTATAGTAAAGGCCAAAAAGAATGGTAAGGCCAATATATTTGCATATACATCTGTCAAAAAATTAAAGTGTAATGTTGAGGTAATTAAGAAGAAAAAGAGTAAGCTTAATCTTGGTGATAAAACAACTAACAATCCACAGCAGAGCGTTAACTTTGCTACATTAACAGCTTCTCCGGTGCCTGGAAATATTGGAAAACCAGGTATATCAGCAGAACCGGCAGAATCAAGTAAGCCAGATGCGTCAGCTGAACCGGCAGCCACCAAGCCTGCGTCAACGAAGGAGCCAACAGTAGCGCCAACCAAAGCACCAACAAAAGCACCAACAAAGGCACCAACAAAGGCACCAACAAAGGCTCCAACAAAGGCACCAACAAAGGCACCAACAAAAGCACCAACAAAGGCGCCTGCTGCATCAGAAAAACTTCAGCTTGCAGTTGACAAATGCTTTAATGAAAATCCCCAGGGAGCATCTATTACAGTGAATGACGATTCATCCATGACTGTAAAATTCACAAAGCAATATGCTGCGGTTGATATATATGTACCTCAAAATTCGGATTATTATAATAAGTGCAAGAGCGTTGTAATAACGTACAAGGTATCAGGTAATGTATATAATAGTGATGGAAAACAGGACAGTAACCTTGGACATGCACTTTATGACAGTGAATGTGTACCTGAACCATCAGGCTATGCAGATGCTGCAAAAGGAAAGCATGTAGACTGGGGACAGAAGCTTGCAGTAACTGATACATATGTTACAAAGGTATTCAGGGCAGGTGGAGATTATGTTGGAGAATGCGTGAACGGAATTCAGATATTCAATCCACATGAAATGAAGGACGACTCTAACATTACAATAACCATAAAATCAATAATATTCTATCCAGACGAGAAATCTGATGATTTTGTGCCAGAGGAAGAAGCCCCAACCCAAGCACCAACCAAGGCCCCAGTTGCAACAGATCTTAATGTGGTCTTAAGTAAGAATAATGAATATTCTGCAGTTGCAGCGGACAACATTACATATAGTGATAATAAGGTATCATTTACTGCAAAGGCCGATTATGGCGGAGGCGGAATGATATATTATCCTGATGGCAATGGAAAAGCCCTTAATCTTGCTGCATATGACAAAATAATAATCGGAGTATCCTCTGAAAGCAGCAATGTTCCTTTGTCTATTGGAATGTATAAGAACTACCCTGCTAATGTGTGGAGTAATTCTGTTTCATTTAACGGAGGATGGGCTAATACTTCTGAAACTGCAAATGAGATAAAATATGTTGAAATTAATCTTGATAATATTGAAGGTGATGACAGAGAAGGAGACATATACGGAATTGGCGTGAGAATCAGAGGCTGGGAGAGCAGTAACAGCTACAAGCTCACCATTCACTCAATAAAATTTGTGGCGGCAGAAGCTGTTCCTGAGCTTACCTCACTTAAGAGCGTGTCAGATCCTGTATTTGGTGTACTTGGAACATGCATTAACTATGGACAGATGAAACAGCTTAAAACAATGAAATATGTTGCTGCTAATTATTCAAGCATTTCTCTTGAGAATGAGATGAAGCCAGATGCAATCTTAAGAAATGGCAACGATCTTGTTACACTTGCAGATGCAAAAAATAATACTGCAAAATACGTTATTCCGGATAATTATAAAGAGGAAAAGGTTTGCGGACTTAATTTTGATACAATTGACCAGGTTCTTAAAATTGCAAAAAAATATGGACTTAAGCTGCGTGCACATACACTTGTATGGCATTCACAGACACCTGAATTTTTCTTCAGGAAGAATTATGATGCTAACGGAAGCTATGTAAGTAAGGAAGTTATGAATGCAAGACTCGAGATGTATATACGAAGCGTTATGCATCATGTATATACACTTGATGGTGGCGCCTACAAAGATGTTATATATACCTGGGATGTGGCCAATGAGTACATGCATAACAACGAATATGACCCTGGCAATGGAAAGACAAATGGTAACTGGTCAGCAGTTTATGGAAACAGAAGTGTTATTAAAAATAAACCTGAATACATCAAGCTTGCATTTAATGTTGCATACGACTGTCTTACAGAGTTTGGACTTCAGGGAAAGGTAACTCTTGTGTACAATGATTACAATACATATGATTGTCAGGACAATATAATAGAGATGTTGAATTACATCAATGCTGAAAAGAAAATATGTGACGGAGTAGGTATGCAAAGTCATCTTTCGGTTTCATTTCCAAGCGTAACACAGTACCTTAATACTGTTGAGAAGTTTATTAAGGCGGGCTTACAGGTACAGATTACTGAGCTTGATATAGGAATTGACTCTAAGGATACTAAGCAGACATTTGAAACTCAGGCGCAGTACGTTGAAAAAATGATGGAAGGACTTATCGACATACAAAACAGAACTGGCGGTATAAAGGGAATTACATTCTGGGGAATGTACGATGCAATATCCTGGAGAGGCGGATACAGCAGTGAAGGAAACAGCCATCCACTTTTATTTAATGAAAATATGTATGATGTAAAACCTTCATATTACAGTTTTATCAATTCATTTTTAAAAAAATAATATATGGGGCAAAGTACCTAAAGATGTTGCATATTTAGCCAAAATAATATATCATTTCAGTGTATGTTAAAAATGGAGGATAATTATGAGTACATATACAACACAGATGGATGCCGCTAGAAAAGGCATTGTAACAAAAGAGATTGAAATTGTAGCAAAAAAAGAAAATATGAGCGTGGATGCCCTTATGAAGCTTGTAGCTGAAGGTAAGGTGGCAATCTGTGCCAATAAAAATCATAAATGTCTTGAGCCTGAAGGTGTGGGAAGCATGCTTAGAACCAAGATTAATGTTAACCTTGGTGTATCAAGAGATTGCAAGGATTATGATATTGAAATGCAGAAGGTTATGAGTGCAGTTGAACTTGGAGCAGAGGCTATCATGGATCTTTCAAGCCATGGTAATACACAGCCTTTCAGACAGAAGCTTACAAGCGAATGTCCGGCTATGATTGGAACTGTGCCTGTTTATGACAGTGTAATACATTATCAGAGGGATCTTGCAACACTTACAGCTAAGGACTTTATTGACGTTGTAAGACTTCATGCTGAGGATGGAGTTGATTTTGTTACACTTCATTGTGGAATTACGAGAAAGACAATAGAACAGATTAAGAAGCATAAACGTAAAATGAACATAGTAAGTCGTGGAGGAAGCCTTGTATTTGCATGGATGAGCATGACTGGTGAAGAAAATCCTTTCTATGAATATTACGATGAAATTCTTGATATATGCGAGAAGCATGACGTAACCATATCTCTTGGTGATGCCTGCCGTCCGGGATGTCTTGCTGATGCTACAGATGTATGCCAGATAGAAGAGCTTGTACGTCTTGGCGAGCTTACAAAACGTGCATGGGATCACAATGTTCAGGTTATGGTTGAAGGACCGGGACATGTGCCACTTGATCAGGTTGCTGCCAATATGAAGGTTCAGCAGACAATATGTATGGGAGCACCTTTCTATGTACTTGGACCACTTGTTACAGATATTGCTCCAGGTTATGATCATATTACAAGTGCTATTGGTGGAGCTGTTGCAGCCATGAACGGAGCAGCCTTCCTTTGCTATGTTACGCCAGCAGAGCATCTTGCACTTCCTAATGTAGATGATGTTAAGCAGGGAATCATTGCATCAAAGATTGCAGCTCATGCAGCAGATATTGCAAAGGGAATTCCAGGTGCAAGAGATATAGATGATAAAATGGCAGACGCAAGACGTAACCTTGACTGGGATGCCCAGTATGCCTGCGCACTTGATCCTGAAACAGCAAAAGCTATAAGAGACAGCAGAAGTCCTGAAGAGGATCACAGTGATACATGTAGTATGTGTGGTAAATTCTGTGCTGTAAGAAGCATGAATAAAGCACTTAATGGAGAGTATATCGATATTCTTTAAGCGTTCGACCAGAACAATATTAAAGAGTATTATGATAATGGGGAATATATATGTGTACAATTAAGATGAATTTTTATTCAGAAGTTCTTAAGGGGGATACTAATGTAAATGTAATATTGCCAACATTAGATTACAGTAAGGCTCCTTTTAAAACTGTCTACCTTCTTCATGGAGGGGATGGTTCTGCAGATGACTGGCTTAACTGTTCATCAGCAGCCGAAACGGCCATTGATAATGGAATTGCACTTGTACTTCCAGAAGTCGGTGGGGAAAGCTTTTATTGTGATATGAATGAGGGACCGGATTATTTTACATATATAAGCGAAGAGCTTGTTTCAAAGATGGAGCAGATGTTTCCGCTTTCCCACAAAAAGGAAGACCGCTTTGTTGCCGGACTTTCAATGGGTGGCTACGGAGCATCTACCTGGGGACTTAGAAAACCGGATATGTTTCAGGCGATAGGTAACTTTTCAGGAGCATCAGACATAGTTAAGCTGTTTGGAACGCCAGGGGGACCATTTTCAGAGGAAGAACTTAAGGCTAAGGTTAATAGAATATGGGGTGGCATAGATAAGCTTAAGGATAGCGAATATGACACTATACATATGCTGAAAGTAGCTGGCAGTAATCCGGAAGGATATCCTGAAATATTTGTTGGTGTTGGCAAGGATGATTTTGTCTACAGTGCCGTTATGGACTATATGGATGCAGCCGAAAAATATGGTGTCAGAGTTCACTATGAGGATATGTCGGGTGGCCATGAATGGAAGGTCTGGGACGAAATGTTCAAAAGATTCATTACAAGATATTTTAAGCAATAATAAGATGTTGTAATTTAGAACAATAGATATTGCAATCTGGAACAATAAGATATTGTAATCTAGAACAATAGATATTGCAATCTGGAACAATTTGATTATAACAATAAAATTGTAACAAAATATTAAGGCAGTTGACTGAATATCAACTGCCTTTTGTTTTGTGTAGGAAATTATAATAGTGTACTAGCTTTTACGATAAATAAGGAGTAAAAGCTAGTCTCTTGCAGGGTAAGCCCCCGGCCTATCCTATGATTAATGATGGAAAAGTCTGATTCCGTTAAATGCCATTGCAATTCCGTACTTGTCGCAGGTCTCTATAACCTGATCATCTCTGATTGAACCACCTGGCTGAACAACATACTTAACGCCACTCTTAACACCACGTTCTATACTGTCACCGAATGGGAAGAATGCATCAGAACCAAGAGAAACACCATCCATTTTATCAAGCCATGCACGTTTTTCTTCCTCTGTGAAAATTTCAGGCTTAACCTTGAAAATATTCTCCCATGCTCCGTCACGAAGAACATCCATGTACTCTGCTCCGATATAATTCTCAATAGCATTGTCTCTGTCGGCACGTTTGATACCGTCAACAAACTGAAGATCAAGAACCTTTGGACACTGACGTAAAAGCCACTTGTCAGCTTTGTCACCTGCAAGTCTTGTACAATGAACTCTTGACTGCTGTCCGGCACCGATTCCGATTGCCTGTCCATCCTTTACAAAACATACAGAATTTGACTGAGTATATTTAAGTGTGATAAGTGATATAACAAGATCACGTTTTGCATTGTCTGGAATATCTTTATTCTTAGTAACAACATTTTCTACAACAGAGTTGTCAAGCTTGATATCATTGCGTCCCTGTTCGAAGGTTACGCCAAATACCTCTTTGTGTTCTGTTGGAGCTGGAACATATGACTCATCGATTTTGATAATAGCATATTTGCCTTTCTTCTTTTCCTTAAGAAGTTCAAGAGCTTCAGGCTCATAACCTGGAGCAATGATTCCGTCTGAAAATTCCTTTTTAATGATCTTGGCAGTTGCAAGGTCACATACATCTGAAAGAGCAATGAAGTCACCATATGAAGACATTCTGTCAGCACCACGGGCTCTTGCATATGCACATGCAAGTAAAGAAAGATTCTCAACATCTTCAACAAAATAAACTTTTTTCATAACATCATCAAGCTCAATACCAACAGCAGCTCCGGCAGGAGATACATGTTTAAATGATGTTGCAGCAGGAAGACCTGTTGCTTCCTTAAGTTCCTTAACAAGCTGCCAGCCGTTAAATGCATCTAAAAAATTGATATAACCTGGAGTTCCGTTAAGAACCTCAATTGGAAGGTCACTTCCGTCTGACATATAAATCTTAGAAGGTTTCTGCTGTGGATTACAGCCATACTTTAAAGCTAATTCTTTCATTATAGTTTTCCTTTCGTATTGTGTTTAATATGTATTGGTAGATTATAATTAATTGTTTTTGTTAACGATTCTTGTCTCATATTTGCCAGTTACGATGTCGATGTATCTAACAAATAAAGAAACCTTATTGTCTTCATTGAGACTGTCCCAAAGAAGCTTGGTAGTCTCGTCAATATCATTGCCAACTTCAATTAACTTTGGCTCACCTTCAAAGCTTGGAAGTGGATTGCCGTCGCACATATAAGTGTGGATGAAACGGCCTTCGCCATTAACTGGATTGTCATAAGTATATGTGTATCTGTCACAGCAGTCAGGATTTCCATTGTTGCTCTTTAAGATAGACATTGCAAAATCAAATTTATTATTTTCAACATGGAGAACACCTGAAATACGAGGTGTGTAATTAGGTCCGTCTGGTTCAAATTCGCGTGACCTGAGTGACTGTTCAAATGTCAGTTTATTATCAAGACCTTCGTATACGGTATCTGTCTGATCACCATTGGTAACAATTGTGTCATATCCAAGAACACGGACAGGTGCATAGATAATAAGAGATGGATCAGATAATTTGGAAGGGTCGAATGCCTGTGTACGGATTCCTTCACCATCAGTTACGAAAATTCTGTTTCTGCTGTTAACACTTCTTCCCATAATAAAATAAGCTGTTACAGCATATTTGCCATCCATAGATTTGCCAATTATAATACCACGGCCTGGATAAGCATTGTTCTTAAGTTCATTTTCAATATTAAGTTTCTGCATTTTACAGTCCTCCACTTTTATTTTCTACATAAAATAATACCAACTACCTTAAGTTATTTCAAGTAGCTTATAGATATTTTACGGATATGTTGATATAATAAAAAAAATAAAAACAAATATATGAAAAGGATGATGGACATGAATAACAAAAACACATGGAAAACATATACAGAGGAGGATATAAACGGACTTGAAAGGCTGAACGCTTCTTATCGTAAATTTCTTTCAAACTGTAAAACTGAAAGAGAATGTACGAAAGAGATAATCCGCAGAGCAGAAGAAGCCGGTTATATTGACCTTGATACCTGTATAAATGAGGGTAAAACCATTAAGAATGGCGACAAGTTATATGCTGTCAATATGAACAAAAGCGTAGCGCTCTTTAATATAGGAAAGAGACCAATCAGCGAAGGGATGAATATAATAGGAGCACATATTGATTCACCAAGACTTGATGTTAAGCAGAACCCACTTTATGAAGAGGGCGGCATGGCATATCTTGATACACATTATTACGGTGGAATTAAAAAGTACCAGTGGGCCGCGCTTCCCCTTGCAATACATGGCGTTATAGTAAAAAAGGATGGTACATGTGTTGAAGTATGTGTGGGAGAAGAAGATGATGATCCGGTATTTTGTATAACAGATCTTCTCATTCATCTTTCATCAAAACAGATGGAGAAAACCGGTGCCAAGGTAATTGAGGGCGAGCAGCTTGATGTGGTTGTTGGAAGTATTCCATTGAGTGATTCAGAGAAAAACTGCGTTAAGGAAAATGTTCTTAATATTCTTAAGAAGGAATACGATATTGAAGAGGAGGATTTTGTGTCTGCAGAGCTTGAAGTGGTTCCTGCCGGAAAGGCAAGAGAGCTTGGCTTTGACAGAGGAATGATAATGTCTTACGGACAGGATGACAGAGTATGCGCATTTACTTCTCTTGAGGCACAGCTTAATGTTGAAAATCCTGAAAGAACTACATGCTGTCTGCTTGTAGATAAGGAAGAAATAGGTTCTGTTGGTGCAACTGGAATGAGGTCTCATTTCTTTGAAAACACTGTTTCTGAGATAATTAATCTTATGGAAGAATATTCAGAGCTTAAGGTCAGAAGGTGCCTGAAGAATAGTTATATGCTTTCAACAGACGTTAATGCCGGATATGACCCTATGTTTGCCGAGGTGTTTGACAGTAAGAATGCATCCTACTGTGGCAACGGTGTAGTATTTAGCAAATATACGGGAAGCCGAGGAAAATCAGGTTCTAATGATGCCAATGCCGAATATATTGCAAAGATAAGAAATGTAATGGATAACAATAATGTTGTATACCAGACTGCAGAGCTTGGAAAGGTTGATGCAGGCGGCGGCGGGACAATTGCCTATATTCTTTCTCTTTATGGAATGGAGGTAATTGACTGCGGAGTAGCGGTGCTTAATATGCATGCTCCATGGGAGATTGTAAGCAAGGCAGATGTTTATGAAACTGAAAAATGTTACAGAGCATTTTTAAGGGAAATGATATGAAATCAAACAATTGAAAAGAATAGGAAACACAATATTAAATAATAATTAAAATAAAATTATAATAGAATAACAATTATATAAAATACTAAAAAATATTAAGAATCGTATTGCGAAAAAACAAAAAAAGGTTGCGAAAATCGTATAAATGTGTGATAATAGATGCAACAGACAGATGTTCAACACACAATATTTATACGAGCAATCTGCTTACAATTTTTATCTATAGGAGGAAAGGTAATGAGGCGAGTATTTAAACAGGGTATGGCCGTTGCACTTGCAGCAGCTATGACAATCACACTTGTATCAGTTGATGCTGATGCAGCAAAGAAACCAGCTATTGCCAAGAAGACTTACAAAGTTGTAAAAGGCAAGAAAGTTAAGGTTAAAATCAAGAATGGCAAGAAGAGTGCCAAGGTAACATGGAAATCAAGTAACAAGAAGATTGCTAAGATCACTAAAAAGAATAGCACTTCTGCTACAGTTAAAGGTGTTAAGAAGGGTACTGCTAAGATCTCAGCTACATACAAAGCAGGTAGCAAGAAGGTTACTCTTAAGTGTAAAGTAAAGGTAACTAGCAAGGCTGCAGCAAAGGTAACAGCTCCAACAGCTCCAGTTACTAACCCAACAGTTGCACCATCAGCTAATGTTAGTAAGCAGACAGCAGCTCCAACAGGTGCAGCTACTACAGCACCAACAGGAAAACCAAAGGTAACAGGAACACCTAAACCAACACCAACACCATCACCAGTTCCTAAGTTTACAGATGCTCTTACAGCATATAAACTTGGTGCAACACAGACAATCGCAGTTGATGGCGATGTTGATGAAGCATGGGGTGATTCATATGCAAACAACCTTATTTTTGACAAAGAAGCAACTAAGGTTGAGCAGGTTCGTGGAGAAGTTAAGACAACAGGCGCAACAGCTAAGATCATGTGGGCAGATGATGCTGCTTATGTATTAGTAGATGTTGCTAAGGAAAATGTTACAGATAAGGATTCAGTAACAGTTTACTTCGACCAGAACGAGAAAGCTACAAAAGACACTATGGTTACTGCTAATGTTACAGCAGGAAAAGAGGCTAAGGAAGACGGTAAGTTTGAAGCAGCTTCTAAGGCAACAGCTACTGGATATATCGTTGAAGCCAAGTTCAACATGGATCAGAAAGAGGTTGACTCTAATGTAAGCATTGAGATTCAGATCAATGAAGAAAAGGGAACAATCAATGTTTACGATACAAGATCTACAATGGTATATGACAAAGAGAATAATAGCTGGACACTTGGTGACGAAAAAGTACAGGTTGCTGAAAAACCAGAACTTATGGGTAAAGCAACACTTACTAAGTCATTAGCTCAGTCAACATCAGCATTCTTTACAGCAGATGGAGCAAAGATTCGTGAGGCAGCTGAACTTGACAGTGCAAAATGGGATTCACCTAATGAGGATGGTTCAGATCCAGCTGTTAAGACAAAGACAATGAAGTTCGTTGATACAAGCTTCTGGAAAGATGCTTATGCAGCTAACAACGAAAGCTCAATCTACTTCACAAATGTTAATATCCCAGATTACAAGGGAAATGCTGATAAGCTTTCACTTGGTACACCAGTTCTTGATGAAGAAGGAAATGTTACTGGTTACGAATCAAACAGAGATTTTGCTGAAGGATATATCGTATGGGATGAGGATTATCTCTATGTACTCTTCAACGTAGCTGATAAGGATATTTCACCAGCTAACGACGATCATTATACAACTGACTCAACAGAGTTCTTCTTAGATGAGGATCTTTCTCGTCCAACTGCTTATGCAACAGATGGTACAGGTGATGAGGTTCAGTTACGTGTAGATGCAGCTGACAATAGGTTCTCATCTAACGATGCCGGAACAGGAAACTATGCATTAGTAGGTCATGCAGTTAATGCAGATGAGAATGGATACCAGGTTGAGTACATCATCAAGCTTAACAATAAGCATAAGAATGGTGACACAATGGGTATGGACCTTCAGATCAATGACTGCTTTACAGTTGAAGGTACAGTGAACGAAGAAACTGGCGAAAAGGATGAAGATACTGCAGATAGAGCAGCAACACTTACAGCTTATGATACAACAAACAATGCTTATCAGGATCCAAGCTGCTTTGGACGTGTTAAGTTAATCAACAAAGATGCTGAGGAAGAAAATCCAGATCAGACAGCGAAACCAACAGATGAGCCAGCAGCTCCAACTCCAGCAGGAAATGTTGTAGAAGTACCACTTACAAATGTTACATATCCAGCGTGGGTGCAGGGAATTTCAAAGACTACTAACGAAGATGGAACAGTAACTATAACATGGGCAAAAGATGCAAGTAATTATGCAGGTGCAACAGTTAATTTTGATGCTGTTAACATTGAGGGATTCAAGTATGTTGTTGTTGAGACTGTAGGAGCAGCAACAACTAACTTTAATGTGTCAGATGCAACAAGAGTTGAACCATCATTTAGCAATCCATTAGACGCCATGACAAGATATGGTGTAAACTTTGCAGATGGTGTAAACAAGATTGAACTTACAACACCAACAGCAACTGGAAAAGATGGTAATCCAGCTGACTACAAGAATGTTGGTAAGGTTACTTTCTACAAAGGAACAGAAACAACAGCGAACACAATTACAATTAAGTCAATCAAATTTGTTAAATCTGACGAGGATCTCTAGGATTTATATGCATTGCTGATTAGGCAGTGTGATAACTGATTATGTTAATTGACAGGTGCAGTGTATTAATACACTGCACCTGTAGCAAAAAGACCTTCTTGATGCAATAAATAAAATACGTCAGGACCTGGATACTGT
>OFMT01001384.1_pt1 | contig 17617 bp, 13 predicted proteins | sample 1541891 | NCBI WGS metagenome assembly OFMT01 (sample SAMN04209230, study PRJEB22552) | human gut metagenome | biome: gut; material: feces | host: Homo sapiens | place: USA: Oklahoma | reverse complement strand
ACCCCGCCAACCTCCCGCTGATCGTATCGCCCGACGGCTTCGGCAAGAGCGATTTTATCGAAACGACCCGCCCGCTCGTCGTCGTGACCGCGCCCGGCCCCGGCAGCGGCAAAATGGCGACGTGTCTTTCCCAGCTCTATCATCATCACCAGCGCGGCGAGCGCGCCGGGTATGCGAAGTTTGAGACGTTCCCGATCTGGAATCTTCCGCTCAACCACCCGGTCAACCTTGCCTACGAAGCGGCGACCGCCGATCTGGACGATGTGAACATGATCGACCCCTTCCATCTCGAGGCTTACGGCGAGAAGGCGGTCAACTACAACCGCGATGTAGAGATCTTCCCCGTGCTCAGCGCGATATTGACGCGCATTCTCGGCGAGAGCCCGTACAAGAGCCCCACGGACATGGGCGTGAATATGGCCGGGTACTGCCTCTGCGACGATGCGGCGTGCTGCGAGGCCTCGAAGCAGGAGATCATCCGCCGCTGGTACCACACGGCGTGCGAGGTGCGCAAGGGCATGGCCAGCCAGAACGCCCTCATGAAGCTCGAGCTTTTGATGAACCGGCTCGGCATCACGTGCAAGGACCGCCCGCCGGTCGTCCCGGCGCTCGAAAAGGCGGAGCTCAACGGCGACAAGCCCGCCATGGCGATGGAGCTGCCCGACGGGCGCATCGTCACCGGCAAGACAAGCTCGCTGCTCGGCGCGTGCTCGGCGTGCATTCTGAACGCTCTCAAAACGCTCGCCGGTATCCCGGACGACGTGCTGCTCCTCTCCCCGGAGATCATCCGGCCGCTGCAGCATCTCAAGGTGGAGCATCTCGGCAATAAGAACCCGCGCCTGCACGTGAACGAAGCGCTCATCGCGCTCGCGGTGTGCGCCGTCAGCGATCCGGTCGCCTCGCGGGCGATGGAGGCGCTCAACGATCTCGCCGGGAGCGAGGCGCACGCGACCGTCATTCTCGCCCGAGCCGACGAAAATACGCTCTCCAAGCTCAAGATCAACCTCACCTGCGAGCCGAAATACGAAACGCACAAGCTCTATCACGGCTGATCGGATAAAAATTTTCCCATGCCGCGCCGGATTTTCAAAGTTTTTCTTTCAGGAACTCTTGACATCCGGCGCGGATAATGGTATGCTCTCATAGCTTGCGGGTGTAATTCAATGGTAGAATACCAGCCTTCCAAGCTGGGTACGAGGGTCCGATTCCCTTCACCCGCTCCATTTTCCGAGGGTTCTTGAATGTGCGCCAGTAGCTCAGCCGGATAGAGCAACTGCCTTCTAAGCAGTAGGCCGGGGGTTCGAATCCCTCCTGGCGTACCATTTACAAGGCGCCCCTCAGCAAAGCAGCAAATATCGCACGGATACAGAATATGTGGTGGGTGTAGCTCAGTTGGTTAGAGCACCGGATTGTGGTTCCGGGTGTCGAGGGTTCGAGTCCCTTTACCCACCCCACAAAAAGAGAGGGATGGGATTTGGCCCCAGCCCTCTCTTCCCAATAGGGGTGTAGCCAAGCGGTAAGGCAAGGGACTTTGACTCCCTCATTCGCTGGTTCGAGTCCAGCCATCCCTGCCAGATTTTTACCGCTTCGGTGGTTTGGAATAGAATATGCTTCGTTAGCTCAGTTGGCAGAGCACCTGCCTTTTAAGCAGGGTGTCCGGGGTTCGAATCCCCGACGAGGCACCAAAAAAGAGAGACAGCTTTTGAGCTGTCTCTTTTCATTTGCTCTTTCCCGGGGCCGTACGAATTGACGCGCTCTGAAAATCATGGTAAAATTCTCTTATCAATACTCAGGAGGAATGCCGTATGAAACGCTGCAAGTTTTTGACTCTTATGCTCGCCTTGCTTTTGCTGCTGCAGAGCTCCGCGCTGGCGGCGGACAAGGGCAAAACCGTCACTGTCACGCTCCCGACGTTTGCCGTTACGCTCAACGATACCAAGATCGACAGCGCGCACAGCGAATATCCGCTGATCGTCTACCGCGATATTACGTATTTCCCCATGACCTACCACGCCTCGCGCTTCCTGCACCTCAAGAGCAACTGGTATCAGACCGAGCCCAAGGGCACGCTGTTTGTCGGCTACAGCGACGCGAGCGAGGACACGTGGACCGACACGCCTGCGACCAGTAAAAATACCGTGACCGCCAAGGCGACCGTCGCTGACTATCAGATCGCCGTCAACACGGTGGACAAGGGCAAATGCCTCGACAATTCCGCCGAGCCGTACCCGCTGCTTAACTTCCGCGGCGTGACCTATTTCCCACTCACGTGGCGCTTTGCCGTGGAGGAGTTTGGCTGGGAGCATCACTTTGACGCCAAAAGCGGCCTGAGCATCCGTTCGGCCGAGCAGTTCCGGCCCGAGCTCGAGGACGCGCTGCTTGCAAGCTCCGCGCCGTCTGCCGCGCTGGTGCAGAAGACGTATTTTTACGGCGCGGACAAGTCTGAGTACGCGGGCGTTCCCTATTCCAATCTGGCCGGTGCGACCTTCGTCTACCGCAGAAGCGGCGGGGCGGCGGTGACGATCAAGGCACAAGAGCTCTTTTCTGACGGCGAATACTACTTTGACTGTCAGGACAGCGAGAACGCGCCCATGCTCAGCGGCGGTGTGCTGACGCTCTCCGCCCGCCGGACGGACAGTGCCGGTCAGGCGACCGTCACGCTCAAGATCGACCTGCGCAGCGGAACGCTGCTGCCGTAATTTACCCCTAAGGAGAAGCGCATTGAACATCACGACCATTTTATTCGACCTGGACGGGACGCTGCTGCCGATGGATCAGGAGGCGTTCACGACCGGATACTTCAAGCTCCTCGCCAAAAAGCTCGCGCCCTACGGCTACGAGCCCAAATCCCTCGTCGACGCCATTTGGGCGGGCACGGCGGCCATGGTCAAAAACGACGGCAGCTGCACGAACGAGCAGGCCTTCTGGAAGAAGTTCGCGGCGATCTACGGCGAGGAAAAGTGCCAAAGCGACCAGGGCCTTTTCGAGGATTTCTACGCCAATGAGTTCAACGCCGCGCGCGACATCTGCGGCTTTAATCCCGCGTCGGTGGAGACAGTCCATAAGCTCAAAGAGTGCGGCTACCGCGTTGCGCTGGCGACGAATCCGATCTTTCCCCACATGGCGACGGAGAACCGCATCCGCTGGGCGGGCCTTGTGCCGGAGGATTTTGAAATTTACACGACCTACGAGGCCTCGACCTTCTGCAAGCCGAATCCTGCTTACTACCTCGAGGTCGCGCGCACGCTTGGCGTCAAGCCGGAGGAGTGCCTGATGGTCGGCAACGATGCGACCGAGGACATGGCTGCACGCGAGGTCGGGATGGATGTCTTTCTTTTGACCGACTGTCTCATCAACGCGAAAAACCGCGACCTGAACGCCTATCCCCGCGGCGATTATGCCGCGCTGAACGCTTACATTGACGCACTGCAATAAAAAACTGCCGCCCAAACGGGCGGCAGTTTTTACTTTTCGAACACTACTTTCTGCTTTTCCCGTTCTGCGCGGTGACGAGGCGGAAGATCGTGGACACCAGCAGGATCGCCACGGCGATGCTGCCCGCGACGCCCGCGGTCTCAAGTCCTTTGTGCACCGCGGCCTGCACATCGCCGCCCAGGCCGAGGCTCATCGTGTAGTAAATGCCCGCGCCCGGCACCAGCGGCAGGAGCGAGATGACGAGATACGACGTGACGGGGTATTTGCGCGAGCGCGCCATAAGCTCAGAATACAGCGCCGAGACGACGGCGGCGAAGAAATTCATGCTGTAAATGCTCATGCCCAGATCACGGCAGAGCAGGTACGTCATCCATGTGAACACGCCGCCGAGCGCGCAGAGAATGCTGCCCCAGTCGTGCACATTGAAGAGGATGAAAAAGCCCGTACAGGCGACGAAGATCATCACGGCCTGTGCCCAGGCGGGATAGCTCGCTGAGCCGGACGCGACCGTCAGCCCGTATACGCCAGACGTGACGCGCCATGCCGCCGCCGTGCCGAGCGCGATGGCGAACGCCGAGAGAAGTACCTGCACGATGCGGTTGATGCCGGAGTTCGTATCGCCGTAAATGATGTCGCGCATGGAGGTCGTGATGAGAAGGCCGGGGACCAAGATCATTAAGGTGCCGATGATGACAAAGTCGATATAGTCGACCAGATGGAAGCCCGCGGCGAGATACGCCGGCACCGCCATGGCGAACGCCTCGACGATGGTGCTGAAAAACGGGTTCGTCTCGCGCCTGTCCATCTGGCGCGAGACAAAGCCGATGATGAGGCCAAGAAGGCCCGCGAACAGGCTGTCGCGCAGCGTGCCGCCAAACACCGGGCAAAAGCCCGCCGCGGCGCAGAAATTGCCCAGGTAATAAACGGGCACCGAGTAGTGCCGCCGCCCCTTGAGCGTTTCGTCGAGCCACTGCGCGGCGACGCTCGGGTCAGGCGTTTCGGCGCAGATGCGGCGCGAGAGCGCGTTGAGCTTTTCCACCGACTCGAGGTCATTGCCGTGAAAGTCGACGCGCTTCATCACCATCAAAGGCTTGCCGTTGGCCGCCTCGAGGCTGACCATCACGCAGTTGGGGATGGAAAAGGCCTCGCATTCAATGCCGTAGGCGCCGATGATGCGGCGTATCGTCTCTTCGACGCGGAACGTCTCCGCCCCGCTGAGCGCCAGATGATAGCCGACGCGCGCGGCCAGATCGGTCAAAAGGTAATAATCCATAAAAAATCCTCATATTTTTGGGAAATTTGCCGTCAGCGGGCCTTATATTACAGCGAAACGACCGTCCTGTCAATGCTGACAGGGCGGTCACGCAAAAAACATTTGCCATTTTGCCGCGGCGGCACTATACTGGTGCTCGGTCAAGCGGAAAACAGAAGGAAATGAGAGAGATCATGGGAACTACAGTCAAAAAGCATGAGATCGACATGCTGCACGGCTCCATCTGGAATAAGCTGCCGCTCTTTGCCCTGCCGGTCGCAGCCACGGCGATCTTGGAGCAGCTCTTCCACGCCTCGGACGTCGCCATCGTCGGCAACTTCACGGGCGATGCGCGCACAGTCGCCGTCGCGGCGGTGGGCGCAAACGGCCCGATCATCGGCCTCATCGTCAACCTTTTCATCGGCATCGCGCTTGGCGCGAACGTCGTCATCGCGAACGCCATCGGCTGCCGCGACGACAATGCCGTCAAGCGCGCGGTGCACACGGCCATCGTGTTTGCCGTGTGCGGCGGCGCGGCGGTCGCGCTGCTTGGTCAGCTCATCGCCTCGCCGCTTTTGAGTATTCTCAATGTGCCGGAGGACGTGTTCCCCTATGCGCTTTTGTATCTGCGCATTTATCTTCTCGGCATGCCGGTGATATTGCTCTACAACTTTGAGGCCGCGATCTTCCGCAGCATCGGCGACACGAAAGTGCCGCTCGCGGCGCTCGCGGTCTCCGGTGTGCTGAACGTGCTGCTGAACCTCTTTTTCGTCATTGTGCTGCATATGACGGTCAACGGCGTCGCCATCGCCACGGTGGCGGCCAACGCCGTGAGCGCGGCACTGCTCTACGTCCGCCTGACGCGCACGGATAAATGCGTGCGCGTGGAGCGCAAAGCGCTGCGCATCGACGGCGCGAGCTTGAAGCGCATTTTGAGCATCGGCCTTCCCGCGGGCGTGCAGAGCGCGGTGTTCTCGTTCGCCAACATCGTCATCCAGTCGGCCATCAACACCCTCGGCACGGTGGCGATCGCGGCGTCGAGCGCGGCGTTCAATGTGGAAATTCTCGCCTACGACGTGCTCAACTCGTTTTCGCAGGCCTGCACGACCTTTGTCGGCCAGAACTACGGCGCAGGGCAGATCAAGCGCTGCAAGAAGACGATGCAGCTCAGCTTTTTGGAGGGAGCCATCGCGACATTTGTCTCGGTCGTTGTCCTGCTGCTGAGCGCAAGGTCGCTGCTCGCCATTTTCAACAGCGATCCCGAGGTCATTGCCATCGGCTATATTCGCCTTGCGACGATCCTGCCGGCGTATGTTTTCTGCCTGATCTACGAAATACTCTCCGGGTATCTGCGCGGCTTCGGCATTTCGCTCGCGCCTGCGCTTTTGACGATGCTCGGCGTGTGCGGTATCCGCATCGCGTGGGTCAAGTTCGTCTTCCCGACGAGCATGACGTTCCAGACCGTCATGTGGGTCTATCCCATCAGCCTTGGCGTGACGGCGGTGCTGATCCTCTGCGCCGTGCTGATCTACCGCCCGTCCAGACGCTTTGCAAGCCTTGAAACGGAAGAAACGGACAAGTGAGGGATTCCCTCACTTGTCAAAATGCTCCCAGAAGGCGCGCATGGCGGCCTCGTATGCGCCGCGGCCCATATAATAGCTCATCGCGTGATCCGCACCGGGCACGACGAGCAGCTTGCAGGGCGCGGCGCAGGCGTCGCGGTTTTCAAACGCCATTTTGAGCGGGACGAAGTGGTCGTCCTCGCCGTGAATCAGTAAAATCGGAACATCGGTATTTTTGAGCGCCTCGACGGTGGAGTAGCTGCCGGACGAGGCGTTCAGTCTCTTCTGGCACAGAAGATCGGCGATGACGGTTGCTGCGCGGACAGGAAGATGCAGGTTCTTCCCCATCACGTGCTGCCAGATCGCACGCGGCGAGGTGTAGGCCGAGTCGGCGATCACGCCATGCACCGCGGCGGGGAGAATATCGCCTGCGGCCATGAGCACCGTCGCCCCGCCGAGCGACACGCCCATAAGGTAAACGGGCAGGCCGGGGAAGCGTTCGGCTGCCCAGTTTGCCCAGTCGACGCAGTCGTAGCGCTCGGTCAGGCCGAAGCCGATGTAGTCGCCCTCGCTCTCGTTCTGCGCGCGCTGCTCCACATAGAGCACGCTGCACTGCTCGCGGCTTAAAAAGTCCGCGAGCAGGCCGAAATCGCGGTACCACGCTGAGCGCCAGCCGTGAAACGCGATCACAAGGCGCTTGGCCTTTTGGCATTCACGGAGATGGCCCACGAGCGTCAAGCCCTCGCGGTTTTCGAGCAGCACTGTCTCCATTTCCGAAGACGCAAGCTTTTTCGCGGCGGCGCGCTGCGCCTCACGGTAGGGTTCGTCGCGCTTTTCGCCCGTGAGCTGGGCGCTGCCCTTATTTTTGAGCGCCTTGGGCGCTTCGCGCTTCATCGCGACGTCCATCAGCGTTCTCGTCACGCCGTAGGCCGCCGCGCCGTAGAGTGCCGCCGCAGCCGTGACGAATATAGCCGCCTTTGTCGCTTTTTTCATAACTGTGACCTCCTTGTAGCCAAACTGTAAACTCTTATCTTGGGTACTGGACAGGGATATTTTCCCGTGTTATACTCCAAACTAATCTAAGTTCCGGGCGGTTTCGACCGCCCATCTCTTCTTTCAGCGTAGCAAAAACTCCGGCTTTTTGCTACGTTCAGTTTTTCCCGTTTGTATGCATTTCCTGCCGGAAATTTCAATGATCGGAGGAACGCATTTTCATGAACGAAGTCAAGTCCCCGAAAAAGCCGCTGCTGTACTACTACTTTGTGGCGATGCTGCTTGTGATGCTCTTCAACTTCATCGCCATGCCGTGGATCTCTGAGCACCAGATCAAGGACGTCGACTACAACACTTTCGTCACCATGACAGAGCAGGGCGAGGTCGGCCGGGTCGAGATCCAGGAGCAGTCCAACCGCATTCTCTTCACCAGCAGCGATGAAAAGACCGTCTACAAGACGGCAATGGTGCCTGACGACGGTTTGGTGCAGCGCCTTTTGGACGCGGGCGTCTCCACCACGGGTGAGGAGATCGAGCAGACGTCCACACTTGTCAGCATTCTCGCCTGGGTGCTGCCCATCATCATCTTTGTCGCGCTGGGACAGTATATGTCGCGCAAGATGATGGAGAAGATGGGCGGCGGAGGCAACTCCATGATGTTCAACATGGGCAGGTCCAACGCCAAGGTGTACGTCAAGTCCGCCGAGGGCATCAAGTTTGACGATGTCGCGGGCGAGGATGAGGCCAAGGAGAACCTCACCGAGGTCGTCAATTACCTGCACGACCCCAGCAAGTATCAGGAAATCGGCGCGTCGATGCCCAAGGGCATTCTGCTCGTCGGCCCTCCGGGAACCGGTAAAACGATGCTCGCCAAGGCGGTCGCCGGCGAGGCGAATGTGCCGTTCTTCTCGATGTCGGGCTCTGAATTTGTCGAAATGTTCGTCGGCATGGGCGCGAGCAAGGTGCGCGACCTCTTCAAGCAGGCCAAGGAGAAGGCCCCCTGCATCGTCTTCATCGACGAGATCGACGCCATCGGTCAGAAGCGCAGCGGCGGCCAGTACGGCGGCAACGACGAGCGCGAGCAGACCTTGAACCAACTGCTCACCGAAATGGACGGCTTTGAGGGCAACAACGGCGTCATCATCCTCGCCGCCACGAACCGCCCCGAATCCCTCGACCCCGCGCTCACGCGCCCCGGCCGCTTCGACCGCCGCGTGCCGGTGGAGCTGCCCGACCTCAAGGGACGCGAGGCTATCTTGCAGGTCCACGCGAAGAAGATCAAGGTCGCCGAGGACGTCGACTTCAACAAGATCGCGCGCATGGCCTCCGGCGCTTCCGGCGCGGAGCTTGCAAACATTGTGAACGAAGCGGCGCTGCGTGCCGTGCGCGACGGCCGCCGCTTTGCCACGCAGGCAGACCTTGAGGAAAGCATCGAGGTCGTCATCGCGGGCTACCAGAAGAAGAACGCCATCATGACCGACGAGGAGAAGAAGATCGTCTCCTACCACGAGATCGGCCACGCGCTCGTGGCGGCGATGCAGACGCACTCCGCCCCCGTGCAGAAGATCACCATTGTGCCGCGCACCTCGGGCGCGCTGGGCTACACGATGCAGGTCGAAGAGGGCAACCATTATCTCATGAGCAAAACCGAGATGGAGAACAAGATCGCCACGCTGACCGGCGGCCGCGCCGCGGAGGAGGTCGTGTTCCAATCCGTCACGACCGGCGCGTCGAACGATATCGAGCAGGCGACGAAGCTCGCCCGCGCGATGATCACGCGCTATGGCATGAGCGACGACTTCGACATGGTCGCGCTTGAAACGGTCAACAATCAGTACCTCGGCGGCGACGCGTCGCTTGCGTGCTCTGCCGAAACGCAGACGAAGATCGACCAGCGCGTTGTGGAGCTGGTGAAAAAACAGCACGAAAAGGCCATCCATATCCTCACCGAGAACCGCGCGAAGCTCGATGAGCTGGCGCAGTACCTCTACGAGAAGGAGACCATCACGGGCGAAGAGTTCATGCACATCCTGAATGCGCAGTAAACTCCATAAATAGAAAGAAAGGCACAGCCAAACGGCTGTGCCTTCTTTTTGCTATTTACAGGTTGCTTTCTTTTCTGCTCGTGCGGCTGCGCAGGTAGTCGCCGAGGTTTGTGATGCAAAGGAGCGTCACGACCAGAAATGCGCCGGGGATGAGCAGGATCCACCACGCGTCGGTCATCAGCGCCTTTTCCGCGAGCGAGAGCATGCTGCCCCAGGTCACGACCTCGATGGGCAGGCCGAGGCCCATGAAGCTGAGCGTCGATTCGGCGATGATGGCGCTGCGCACATTCATCACCACCATAAAGAGGATGGACGAGAAGAAATTCGGCGCAAGGTGACACCGCAGAATGTGGAAAAAGCTGCCGCCCATGCACTTCGCCGCGATGACGTACTCGCTCGCGCGCAGCTGCCTGACCTCGGTACGCACGACCTTGGCGATACTCGTCCAGCTTGTGAGTCCGATGACGAGCGCGATGCTCCACGAGCTCGGCGTGCCGATGACTGCCTGCAGGAAGATGACAAGCAGCAGGTTCGGCACACTGAGGAGAATTTCGGTCAGGCGCATCAGCAGCGCGTCGAGCCATTTGGGCGCAAGGCCGCTGACCGTGCCGAAGAGGATCGCGAGCAGCGTCGAAATGACGGTCGAGCCGACGCCGATGAACAGCGACAGCCGCCCACCGTACCAGATCATCGAGAAGATGTCGCGCCCCATCGTGTCCGTGCCGAACAGGAACTCGCGGCACGGCACGGCCGAGCAGTGAGCCAGGTCGAGATACGTCGGGTCCTTCGTCATGATAATACGCCAAAACTTTCGCAAACAGAAAAGGATGATATCACAATGAAAGAAAACCGTAAGCTTTTAAGAGAAGTCCTCAAGGACATCCGCCACGATATGACGGACGAGGAAGTGCTGAACCTGCTGGCAGACAGCAAAATTTCCGAAAATCCCGCGGGTGAGAAGGAAAAATACACCCTCGGCCAGCGCGCGGCGGACGCCATTGCCAAATTTGCGGGCAGCTGGGCGTTCATCTTTTCCTTCACCGGCGTGCTGATTTTGTGGATGCTGGTCAACACGCTGCTGGCGGCAAAGGCGTTCGACCCGTACCCCTTCATCCTGCTCGATCTGGTGCTCTCCTGCGTGGCGGCCATTCAGGCACCGCTCATCATGATGAGCCAGAACCGGCAGGAGGAAAAGGACCGCCGCCGTGCAGAGAACGATTATAAGGTCAACCTCAAGACAGAGATCATGATCGAGGATCTTTACGACAAGGTCAATGCCATCCTGGCCAGACAGACCGCACTGGAAAAACAGCTGACGGAGAAGGGCGAAAGCGCAGGACAAAAATGAGGGAGGACAGAGCCGTCCTCCCTCATTTTTTGCCGTTTTTGCGCAACGCGGAATCCTCCTCCGCAAACCTGCGCGCTTTTGTTGAGATGCCTCTCCGGCGCGTAAAGCCCTTATACGTGCAAGACTCTATGTTGCTTTACAGCCGGAAGTGCTTCTTAAGTTCTTGGTTTTCCCCCAGCACCAGCAGCGTCATATCAGCGTCCAGCACAGTTTCCGGGGAGACGTTCACATCGGTCTTGCCGTTCCGCTTCACGCCGAGGATGTTGACGCCATATTTTCTGCGGATGTCCAGCTCGCCGATGCTGCGGCCCTGCCAATCCTCCGGCACGGCAACCTCGATAATGGCGTGCTGCTCGTCCAGCTCAATGTAGCTGAAAATATGGTTGGAGGTATAGCGGATGGCCGCCCACTTCGCCAGCTGCTTTTCCGGGTAGGCGACCGCGTCCGCGCCGTTGCGCAGCAGAAATTTCGCCTGCACATCCCGCTCAGCGCGGGATACCACATATTTTGCTCCCAGCTCCTTGAGCAGCGACGTCGTCTCCAGCGAATTCTGAAAATTTCCGCTGATGGTGACATAGCAGACATCGTAATTGCTCACGCCCAGCGAGCGCAGAAAGTCCACACGGGTGCTGTCGCCAATCTGCGCGTTGGTGACAAAGGACATACACTCGTTGACGCGCTCCTCGTCTTTGTCCACTGCCATCACCTGATGGCCCAACTCGTTGAGCTGCATGGCAAGATGCCGCCCGAAGCGGCCCAGTCCGATCAATAATACCGTTTTCATCGTGTGCTCCTTTCAGCCTACGGTAATTTTCTCCTGCGGATAGCGGGCGTAAGTCAGATCATGCCCGGAGAATGCGGCGTAGATCAAGGTCAATCCGCCGACGCGCCCGAAATACATCAGCAGGATGAGAATGCTCTGCGACAGGACTCCCAGCTGCGGCGTCAGCCCCAGCGTCAGGCCCACCGTACCGGCGGCGGACGCTGTTTCATAGAGACAGGCACCGAGGGGAAGCTCCTCCGCTGTGCTGATGACCGCCGCCCCCGCAAAGGTCAGCCCCAGATACAGCAGCAGAATGGCGGCGGCGTTGCGGACAGTGGATGTCTCCAATCTGCGGTGGAAGAGCTGCGGATCCTCTCGCCTGCGGAAGGCGGCAATGGCGTTGGCAATGAGAACTGCCAGCGTCGTGACCTTCATGCCGCCCGCCGTGGAGCCGGGTGCTCCGCCGGTGAGCATCAGCAAAATGGTGACCGCCTGAGAGGCATCCGTCATCTCCGTCAGATCCACTGTGTTATAGCCGGCCGTCCGCGGCGTGACCGACTGAAAAAGGGAGGCCAATATCCGCTCTCCCACGGGGAGGTCCGCAAAATCCGTCAGGAAAAAGAGGACTGCCGGGAGCGCGATCAACAGGGCCGTCGCGCTCAGAATGACCTTGCTCTGCATCCGGTAACGCCGCAGGTGCAGACCGTGCGTACAGACATCGTCCCACGTTAGAAAGCCGATGCCGCCCACGATGATCAGCAGCATGATCACAATGTTGACCAGCGGGTCTGCGGCATAGGCCGTCAGCGAGGGGTAGAGGGAATCCGTCCGCCCCAGAATATCGAAGCCCGCATTGCAGAAGGCGGAAACGGAATGGAAAACGGACATCCATACGCCCCGCAGTCCATAGTCCCGGCAAAACACCGGCAGCAGCGCCAGCGCGCCCAGCAGCTCGACCAGAAAGGTCCCCTTGAGGATAAATCTCGTCAGGCGCACGATGCCGCCCACCGCAGGGGCGGAGATGGCGTCCTGCATGGCGCTGCGCTCCTTGAGCGTGATGTTCCGCCCGGCGAGCATCAGGAAGGTCACCGCACCGGTGATCACCCCCAGCCCGCCGATCTGGATCAGCAGCAATATGACTGTTTGACCGAAGGCGGACCAGTAACTGCCGGTATCCTGCACCACCAGCCCCGTCACGCAGACAGCGGAGGTGGAGGTGAACAGTGCCTCATGAAACGGCGTCCAGACCCGCTGTACTGTGGCGATAGGCAGCATCAGCACCAACGCCCCCAGCAGGATCACGCCCGCAAAGCCGAGGATCATAATTTGAAAAGAAGTCAAATGCCGCTTTAAGCGAAACACAATCTCCGTCACATCACACACCTCCTTGAAACAATGGTACTCTCAATTTTCCATACAGTATAGCACGGCTTTTGCAATGTGTCTGTATGTATCTTGTAAAATTTTTAGGTGCAGAGTCCTTATTTGCAGCCCAGAGGCGGGCTGCAAAGCTGCGGTTGACAGACTTTGGTGCATAGAATTCTCCGCGTGACCTGTAAATCTTTCCTGATTTTTTACAGGAACCGTTGCCTTTTTTCAATATTTGTTTTAAGATAAGCTCTCTATCTGTCATATTCAGCTGAAATTCTACAAAGCTTTTTAAAAAAGCCCCAACGGGAGAACTAATATGCTCAAAGAAAAAACATCCGATGTATCCATGACAAATACAAATCAAGGCTCTGGCACTGCTGCTGAAGCGGCAGTGCCCATGAGCCATGGCCTTTGGAATACGTGGCGCAAAAATCTCCTGCTGTTCTGCCTGACCGGCGTTTATGTGGAGCTGTGCCTGCATCTGTGCGTATTCGGCTCGATGGACCGGTACGCGGGATATCCTGTCCTGTTTGGCCTGCTGGGGGGCGCACTCTGCACGCTGGTAGTCTCAAGCCTGCCAAAGGTTCTGCGCCAGATCACAGGGGTTTTCCTGGTCGCAGCATAGGTGCTGCTGGCCGAGGTGCAGCTGGTCTATCACTGCATCTTCGGAGATTTCATGCCCGTCAGCCAGATCGGCATGGGCGGAAATGTGGTCGTCAATTTCAACTCGCAGCTTCTCTATGGGATCCGCCAAAATCTGCTGAAGATCCTGCTCCTCCTGCTGCCGCTGATTGCCGTGATCCTCTGCCTTGCCCTGCGAAGGGCGCAGGCTCTGAAGCTGCGGCTGCGCTGGAAACAGACTATGGCCTCCTTTGCCGTGCTCCTCGCACTGCTGCTGACGGTCACGGGACTCATGTATGTTGGACGGGACAACGCCTTTTCCGTCTATCGTACCTTCACCAATGTGAACACCTCCACCGACAGCAGTTATAAAAAAATCGGTATGCTGGCCACCACGGCGCAGGAGCTTCGATACATGCTCTTCAGCGGCAGCGGCAGCATTATGATCACGCCGTCGTCCTTGAATATAAGCGATGCTCCGCGGACATACAGCAGCAACTCCTATAACGTGATCGAAAGCATCGATTTTACGGCTCTTGCAGACAGTACCGACAGCGATATTCTCAAGGCCACAGACGAGTATCTATCAAATGCAACACCCACCCGCAAAAACAACTACACAGGACTTCTTAAGGACTATAACCTCATCACCATCTGCGCCGAGAGCTTCTGCCCGTGGTTTATCAGCGAGGAGCTGACGCCGACGCTCTACAAGCTGAGCCATACGGGTATTCTCTTTGAAAATTACTACGGCACGTTCCAGTCCGTCACCACCAACGGCGAATACACCATGTGCATGGGGCTTTATCCGGATATGTCCCGCACGAAGACGGATTCCAGCTTCAATGTGGCGGGCACCAACTATCTGCCGTTCTGCCTGGGCAATGCGCTCAAGGGCATGGGCTATCAAGCCTGGGGCTATCACGACTACATCGGGGATTTCTACAACCGGAACATCACCCACGCCAACATGGGCTACACGTTCAAGGCGGCGGATTCCGGTCTGGCCATGAAGATCGACTGGCCCTCCTCCGATCTGGAGATGATGGAGGCCTCCGTGGACGACTACATCAACAGCGGAGAACCCTTCCACGCCTATTACATGACCTTCAGCGGTCACTATCAGTACAACTGGGACAACGCCATGAGCGCCAAAAACCGCGACGCGGTGAAAGATCTGCCCTATTCTGAGCCGGTGAAGGCGTACATTGCCTGCAATCTGGAGCTGGAATACGCACTGGAGTACCTGATGCAGCGGCTGGAGGAGGCTGGCGTTGCCGACAAGACCTGCATCGTCCTGACCAACGACCACTACCCCTACGGCCTGACCGAAGACGAGTACAACGAGCTGGCAGGGCAGACGCTGGACACCACCTTTGAGAAGTACCGCAACAGCTTCATCTGCTATGTTCCCGGCCTTTCAGAGAACATCGTGGTGGATGAATACTGCTCCACGGCGGACATCTTGCCGACACTGCTGAATCTCTTCGGCGTGGACTACGATTCCCGCCTGCTGGCGGGCACCGATGTACTCTCCAGCGGCATCCATGTAGCGGTGCTGTCGGATAAGTCCTTTCTGACGAAGACCTTCCGCTATGACGCCGGTACGGAAACCGTGATCCCCGCCGACGAGAATACCACAGTCTCCGGCAAGCTGGCGGAAGCCTACCGGCTCTATGTGGACAGCAGGTTCCAGCTCTCCGGCAACATCCTCAACAGCGATTACTACGCCCACGTCTTTGCCAGGGAGTCCAGCGGCGGAAGCCTTGCGGACACGGTGGTATTCACGGACATCAAGAGCATTTTCAATCAGGCCAGCGTCCTCTATATGTACCGCAAGGGCTATGTGGATCCGGAAGCGCCGGACACCTTCGGCGGCAAAGCCACAGCAAGGCTGGGCGAGTTCATCGATGTGCTCTACCGCATCGCGGGCCGGCCGGAAACGGACAATACCGCCCTTCCGGCTGACTACGAGAACGAGGAATTCAACGCGGCCCATCCCTATTATAATGCCGTGTGCTGGGCCTATCAGACAAGGCTGCTCCGGCAAAATGATCCCAATACCGAATACGATGACAAGGTGGACTATCAGACGGCGTGCGTACTGATCCGCCGCTACGCGATCATGGCAGGCGTCGATACCGGCGTGAATCAGACGCAGCTCAGACAGCTTCTTCGGGATGCCCCCGATCTTGGCAGAGAGGCAGCCAAAGCGATGCTCTGGTGCGATGAAAAGGACATTACCACCCGGGACAGCAGCCTTGACGAGCTGCTGGCATCCGCTGGCACCCGCATCAGCCGCTACCAGATGACGTCGTTCCTGTTCTACCTCTGCACCTACGAGCTGGATATTGGCAGCTGAGCATGCGGCGCAGATCCTGCCGGAGAAGTGTTCCGCGACCGATTCGCAAAAAGAGTCGCCTTTCTCGGCTGTGTACCGGAAGATACCCATTCGATGCCGCACTACGCTTAATGTTGGAATAAGTAAACATACTCACAAGCATTACACTCAGTGTAGACCTAATGTAGATTCAGACCATTCTGTGTTTACGAAAGTTTACATTGAGTGTAATTTTTTCTGCCTTGAATGGGTGGTCAAACAGGGCCGGTTTTCTACATTTATTACGAAGGGATGAGACATCCACCCCCTATTCTCACACGAAAGAAGGAGTTTAATTTGAGCAAACGAAAACACGGACCTACGATTGTACCGGCCTTATCCGCCAAGGTGGATAACAAAGAAAAACGATTCATTCAGGTTGGAAACTCACTGCTCCTCTCCAAGCAGTTCCACGCACTCAGCACCGGCAGCCGGTTTCTCTATTTCTGCATGGCCATGGAGAGCGGCGGAAGGAAGAATTTCATTCTTCCACAAAAGGACGCAAAAATGGCTCACGGGGTAAACCCGCGTAGCCGTCTGATCCGTTTCAGCAAGAACAGCAGCTTTCATTATTTCACCGTCGATGAGATGGGCCTGCGGCTGATGAAGCTGGCGCTGGATGAAATGGCGCTGTATCGTTTTCAGCGGTACTTGCAGCAAAACGGCATTTGCAAAGCATCTATGCTCCCGCTGTATCTGTTCAGTCTGGAGCTGCTTTCGGAGGCGTATGCCTTGAAAAAGGGGAAGCAAATGCGGGCAGAGCTGGATAGAGGCGCATTGTTTTCGTGCCAGGCAGATGTTGTAAAACGGATCTGCAACACAGGACCCAATCTGATCACGATCCCAGACAAATGGCTGCTGGACTTGGATACGGAAAGAGATGATAGCTCAGACGAACTCTTACTTTCCCCAAATGCTACGTTTCTAAGTCAACAGTCCGGAATGTAACACAGGTGGTAACAGTATGGTCAAGGAATTGCAAGTGCCGATCCATCTCAAAATGACGCTGACGATTAAGGAAGCCGCAGCATACAGCAACATCGGGATCAACAAGATCGAGAGTATGCTCCGCTCGCCCAACTGCCCCTTTGTCTTGTTCGTTGGGACGAAAAAGCTGGTCAAGCGTCGGGAGTTTGAGCAATATATCAGCCATAAGTTGATGACTTGACGGTAAGTTCACTATTGAGAAAAGAAAGTCCTTGTGCTACAATTATAAAATGCATAGGGGCTTCTTCTCATAGAGAGAAAGGAGTTTCCGAATGGGTAAAAGTTTACGAGGCAAAGAATGCGGCAAGGGTATCTGCCAGAGAAAGGACGGATTATATAGCGCAAGATTTGTAAGCAGCGAAGGAAAGCGTCAGGTCAAGTGCTTTTCCTCACTTCCGGAAGCCCGGAACTGGCTGGAAGATGCAAAGTATGCAGACCGTCATGAGGATGTGTTTGCTCCGCCGGATATGACGGTAACAGAATGGTTTGAGTTCTGGATCAGCCACATCGTGGGAGACTTAGCGCCGAACACAAAGAGAAATTACCGGGAGCGGTATGAGTACAATGTAAAGCCCGTGATTGGTAAGATGCGGCTCACAGATGTTAAGCCGATGCACTGCAAGATGGTTTTCAACCGAATGGAAGCATCGTATGTCGGTTCAACGATCCGCCAGACATATATTGCTATGGGAACGATGTTTCGGGCTGCTGTGATGAACGACATGATCCAGAAGCATCCGATGGACGGCGTTCGCTTTACCAAGCCCGTCCGCGCTGTGGATGACATCAAATGTCTTACAACGGATGAGCAGCAGAAATTTATGGAAGCGGCCAAACGCTCCCACAACTATGCACAGTAT
>OFMT01001368.1_pt1 | contig 17729 bp, 18 predicted proteins | sample 1541891 | NCBI WGS metagenome assembly OFMT01 (sample SAMN04209230, study PRJEB22552) | human gut metagenome | biome: gut; material: feces | host: Homo sapiens | place: USA: Oklahoma | reverse complement strand
AAGAACCCGTCAGACATCCGTAATATCCGGGCGTACCTGTTGACCGCTCTGTATACTCAGCATATCAGATTCATATAGCTTGCACAATTGAGCAGTGTTTCATTTTCATTCAATTTACTTAACCAGTAGGAAATGTTGCATAATTTATCTACTGTTTTGGTTGCTTTGATACTTCTTAGGTTGACGGATAGATACGCATTAGAGATGTCTCCATCCAAATGCTGTTCTAGGCATCGATCTCACGGTTGGTGATGAGCGTACCTGTGAGGAGCAGCTTGTATCGTGCGTGGTCACCCAAGGTATGCATGGTCTTGCTCTGCTGACTGCGGTTTTCCTTCAGCTTGTGACCCTCGTCTGCAATGATAAGGTCGGCATTGAATTTCAGCAGCTCCGGTTCAAGGATTCTGGCACTCTCGTAATTCACCACCACGATTTCCAGCCCGTCGGTCTTGCCGACTTCGGAAATCTGCTGTCTTTTCTTTGCGGATGTACCTTTCAAAATGGTCAGCGTATATGGGAACGCAGCGAATTTCTCAAATTCCTCTTCCCACACACCGAGGATAGACAGCGGTGCAACAACAAGGATGCGGTTGACCCTGCCAAACTGATAAAGGATGCCGGAGATGCCAATGGAAGTGATCGTCTTGCCCGTACCCATTTCCATAAGCAGAGCCACACCGTTACTTCTAAAGTCCGATGGAAGAAGGCCGAATCTCATGCAGGCAAAATCAAAAGCCTGCTGCTGATGGTGATATGGCTTGACCGTAATCGGCATCGGAAGGGATTTATTCGCCATCAGGCCACCTCCAATCCAAGTGATACACGAACTGCCGCATTAACCCTCACCATGTCCTCCGGGCGAAGTGTTGTTACAACAGATAAAATATCCCGCTTATCAATCGTTGCAATTTGCTCCGCCTGTACAACGGATGTACGGAGATTGTCATAATGCTGGATAATAACGTGCGTCTTCATGTCCAGTCTTTTCAGCTTTGAAGAAAGGAAACATACAATTACGGTTGGACTGTATTTATTTCCGATGTCATTCTGGATTACCACTGCCGGATGTACTCCGCTGACAACGTGTCCACTTCCTTTTTCATTGCGGGCAAAAACAATTGATCCCCTTGTCAATTCCATTTCTGTTCTATTAATCTCAGCCATTATTTGCATCCTCCCTCATCTCATGAATTTCAATGTTTCTTACACTTGTGCCGGGAGTAAGCACCAGCACCTCGCAGAAATCGCCAAAGATCATATGGAGCAGTCTCTTAGGAAGGCGAACCTTCTTGCTGCCAAGCACCTGCTTTTTCTGACCACTGCGGTCTGCAATATTAATCTGTACTCTGTGTTGCAGATTCATCATTTTTCATATCCTCCTGTTCAATGAACGGGTCTGCGCCCGGAGGTCGTATCTCTTCCTCTGTTACCTTGGGAAAAAGAACAACCCCCGGTCAGACCGCAGTGATTACTTCTTACGCTTGCGGGGGCTTCTCAACACCGAAGTGCTTACAGCCCTTTGCGATGATCTTGTTCCAGCGATTGGAGATAGCCTGCTGAGTGACCGCCTTTCCGGTACGGGCTTCCTCTTCACGGCGGACATCTTCGAGGTACTTCCATGCCCCAAGGTGGTCATAGACCAGGTCCCGCTGTGCTTCGGTCAGCCCCTCCATGAATTCCAGAATGGCTGCGACTTTCTCGTCCATCGGTGCATCCTCCGGGAACAGCATGGTAAACGGGTCAGATTTGGTATCCTCGATTTCGTCCCACGGATACCGCCAATCACGGTACACCCAATATTTGAAAGGGTCTTATCATAAAGTCTCGCTAACGCAAATGCTTTCTGATGATAATCCCAATGAACACACTCATGAATGATGGTGTTATTGAGCCTACCGATGTTCGACATAAAAGCTGCCTGTCGATCCACAAGAATAGTACGTGCAGGAATCGTCTCCTTGACCATACTATCGCTTTCCGCATCATATAATTCAGTCTCACATTCCTGAAAATAGCATCGACCAAATATTGAACCGTCTTTTGTGAGATTAACCATACGAATGGTCAGCCCCATCGCTTTTGCCAATTCATCCGGCTGAACCCAGCACGGCTCCAACAGACATTTATGAAAATGGTATCTCCGAAGAAAAGCCTCTGCTTCCGCATCTAAGTTATTTGGATAAAGAACTGGAACCAAAGCATCGTCCATCGGGTTCTTTGATACATTTTTGCCGTTATACTCGCAACATTGATAGATTTCAAAATCCTTCAAATCCTGTGCAAGGTCACCACGACAGCGCACCATGATCCAGATCTTTTTCTCATCATAATCGTCATAGTGGTAATCACCTTCGTGAATGAGAAAATCTATAGAAAGGGCAACATCAAACTGGATTTTCATACCCGGCAAATCATGTACCCAGACACACTCCACTTTCACATCCGAAAGTTCTATCTCACCAATCCTGTGAACACGGTAGAGGTTCAGATCTAAATCATCAATATTGTTTTTCAGGTATTCCTCGGCAACCGCCCAAAAGTTACTATCAAATCTTGTTCTAACATAATCTGTAAATGAGCGGTGTTCTGCCATAGAATATCCTCCTTTAGTAATAAATCCATCTATCTCCATCCCAATATGGCTGGATTTGAGACCTCGCCTCATGTAATTCATCAAAAAGGTCAAATGCAACCAGCTTGGCTGTATCGAAATCATTCATTTTCTTGCCATGATAATCCCAGCGCCATTCACCGTGAAATACAACACCCCAAGTAAGATGTTTGCTCATGACAATCGTAATATTTTCACCCTTGTACCTCAAAGTGAATCCTTTTTCTGTCCGTCTCCACTCTTGACGCAAAAAGTTTTTTCTGCGATTTGTTCGATTCCGCAGTTCTCGTTCATTTCTTTCCGGGGCGGAATAGTTTTCCATCATTTTTGCGGCACAACTACAACCTACCCGGATTTCACCATTGAATTCTGGATGGATGAGAATATGGACATAGCGGATTTTTTCATTACCGCACATCTCACACTGCTCATACGGAATCTCTTCTCCCGATAGTGCATCTTCTCCAAGATCTTCTATTCCGATATAGTTCCAGCCTTTATGTGGAATCCCTGGTCTATCCCATCTTGCCATATAATCACCCCTCTCACAGGTGCAATTCTTCAATCGATAGTAACTTTCGGTTCAAATAGCAGCTGAAAACACGTTCTGCTGGGAGCAATCTAATCTGGATGTCTTCAAGACCCAGATTTGACAGCATATCCATCCGAGCAGTTCCTTTTTCAACAATTTCATTTCCCTCTGTAGGCATCAGGAAACAATTCTTCACCGCAGCAATATTATGCTCTCGTATGAACCGCTGATAGGCCAACTGATAGAGATACTGCTTCGTAATATCTCCAATGCCGGGATTGCCGCGTAACGGTTTCCCATCTTCCAGCTGAAGCAGGTAGTATTTTGCATCAAAGATGATAAACCAATCAGTGCCATCGCATTTACTGATAGTAATCGTGTCCGGAATCAAAGTATCCTTTGGCTCTTTAGGTTTTTTCATGTCAGAACCCTGCCATTTTGGATGTTCAATGATATCAATCAGTTTATCTTTTGGATTATATCCCGCAGCAAGTGGTTTTACGAGACGGCCAATCGGTGTATCCAACTTGTTGTTAAATACTTCAGCACACGCAACTTCCCATACTCTATGAAAAGCAGTCGTTCCGAACATACTTAATCCCTGATTTTCTTCCATCATACGACGATCTTGGGATATGTATGTATAAAGAGTCTTCAGCAACATTTGTCTGTGTGTATTAAACTGAATGCTTAATTCAGCCAAAATACGATCTAGAACAAATTCTTTATCACCGAAGCTACTCAAGGTTTCCTCAGATAAATCAACCGTTTCCATTTCAAATAATTCTTCTAGTCCGGCTTCTCGTAGCTGCTGAGAGCATTCCGTCAATACGCATTCATGTAGACGCTTAAAATAATCCTGGTCATCGTCAATTGTCTTTCGGGTGAACATTTCGGTATAAAACGGACGATTCCCTTCAATAATGGCAAAGCCATCATCTATAGTACGCTGCCATAAGATATCGCCCTCACCGTTAACCTCAATAATATCTTCTGTGTTATTGTAGATTCCGCATTCAAAGTAATCATTTAAAAGATAGAGAATTACCGCCAGAGTATTAAAACTCCGGTTATCTCCATCGCCGTTGAATAGGTTAACAATCTGCTCATCAGAATGACTGTATCGTTGCAAGACCTTGATTATTTGGGTCATCTCAACAGTTGGATTGCTTTGGGAAATCAGATACTTTGGATATACTTTAATTACACGATTTCCACAAGTGATAACTCCAACGAAAGTGAACACATACAGACAATCATCATTTCCTGCGGTTTCATCAGTGATCTGCACATCTTCGTCAAGCAAGTCGGTCATATCTAGCTGGTCTTTGTTGTTTGCTACAGTTTTGAGAATCCCGTATGACTTTAGATTTTTTATAAATCGTTCCACTCCCATTTCATCAAACGAGAATAGAGATCTAATCTGATTTTTTGTATAACGGTGCTGCTCCCTGACAAAGCTAGAAACAATCTTCATAAGGCATCACCCTTTCTGAGGGTTATAATACCGTTCCTCGAAATCTTCGCCAAAAATGCGCATACCGATTTTATCAAAAGCCTCACATACAGCAGAATATTTTGTAGTATCCGGGCATCCTGCGAACAGCTTATGCTTATGCTGTTTTGCTGCATCTTCATAAAGATACATAATTACCTTGCTTTTGAATGTATCCAAGAAAAGGTCGTGTCAGCAATTGTATCGTCTGTGTCGCTAACAGTAGTAATAATTGTTTTCGGAAGGAAGAACGGTCCCATCAACTTGTCCTCATTCACACGATACTCTGATGCAAGTTTTTCATTAATTGCTTTTCTGAGGATATTCCATTCAACCACTTGAATGTCATCCTCTCCAAGCATAATGCTACCTCTAATCTTGGACTCGTTTTCATTGATTCCGAGATATTCAAAAGACCATCTGCGCTTAAATGCGGTGTCCATAGGAAATACACCCTGATCCGCACTGTTCATGCTCGCCCAGATAAACATATTGTCCGGAATCCTAATCTGGCAATAGTTATCCGGGTCACCGCCCAGTTCAGCTGCCAGATATTTCTTGATATCTTCAGCAACTTCAATTTCGTATTCACTTACACCCAATGCATCTCTATCAAGTAACTGGAATACATCTCCGAAAACTGCGGCAACTTTAGCACGATTAATTTCTTCTACAACAAGAATAAACGGCTGCGGATTGTCAGTTCTCCCACTCTTTATCGCTTTGACATAGACACGCATAAATGGTCCCGGAACAAAATCATAACGGATATTTCCTTCGTCGTCTGTTACGGGTTTATATGCGCCAACGAACTGTGAAAAGGTATAATCCGGATGGAATGTTACTCTTTCATAACCACCAGTGGTGTTTGCCAAAAGCGCACGGCAATCATCTTTCAATCGAAAACTCTTTCCCGTTCCTGGTGCACCAAAGACAATCCTGTTTCTTGGATACTTGCACTTGATGCCGGTATAGAAATTCACCTCTTCAAATCCCTTGTCAGCCACAGTATCTTCAGTAGCACCAAAGTTTTCGGGCATCGTATGTTCAGCAAGTTCGCTTACATGACCAGTGTGCAACCAATCACAGTTTCGCAGATAAAAATACAAAAACTCCGGTCTAAAAGCACACGCATATTCGCCCTTGCCTTTATCCTGCTGAACAAAGCCTTCTCTCATTGCTTTCGCAATACTTGTAATCTTGATCTGCTTTGAAATTGGGGTTTCGATAGACGCGGCAGCCGAGGCCATAACCTTCCATGTACAAAGGATAGTTTCTCCATCACGATTGTAAACTCCCAAGAAAATCGCCTTTTTACCCTCTTCACCGCGATCATAAACATAGTTGAGGTATTTTGCCTTCGGCTGAATTCGCTGTTCATCCTTTAACCCGCTTCTACCGCCAGGAGTCGTTCCTTTTGCACAGATAAATACATCTCCGATTCCATCATTTCCTTCTGGGAAGGTTACATGGAAAACATCATCGTAATCTATTACCTGCTCAATATAGGCGGGGAAAGGGAACCTATTAAACGCAGAATCAAGGCTTGCCAATACCTGCTCGGCAGAAAAATAATTGTTCTTATCATATTCAACAGATACAATTTTGCCACCTTTATCTGCAAATTGATATTCTGGCATTAATATGCCCTCCCTTCAAGTCGATATTATTCGGTTGTAAAATACTGACGCATTATCTCACTTGCGACTATATTAGCCATTTTTACCGGAACAGCATTTCCAACCTGACGCCACTGGTCTCTAAAATCTCCGCATAATTCATAGTCGTCATCAAAAGTCTGAATTCTCTTAATTTCATTGATACGAAGGAATCTGTTTCTCCAATGAAATGGACCCATATTATTGGAAAAGCTGGCCTGTATTGTCCATGACGGTCTATCCGGGGATAGCTTCAATAAGAATGACCAATACCTAGACCGCCATTTAAAGATCGGATTTGGATATCCTCGTTCAGCCGTAAAATAAAGATAATTATCTCCAGGGGGAACGAGTTTTAACAAATCTTTGTGTTTGGAACCTGCCTGCATTTCTTCATCCTCTGGCAGAGGACAATCCAAATCACCAATTGCTTCTTTACAAGTTACCCACGGCTTCTTATTTGAGGATGCTGCGTCTGGCTTTTCTGGGTTGTAATGAGTCTCCTCTGGAAACACAAATTTAGGTCCGAAATCTCTACGTACACCCACACAAATGAATCGTTCTCTCGTTTGAGGAACGCCATAATCCGCTGTGTTAACAACCTTGTAAGTGATATCATAACCGTACTCTTCAGCACGTTCTTTCAACAAATCAAAAGCAGCCTTGTGTGGCTTATAAACAAAACCAAATACATTCTCGAAGAAAAACACCTTAGGCCTTATTTCGTTCAATGCTCTAAAGTATTCATACAGCGTGAAGGAATTCTCGTCCTCAAGTGCACGTTTTTTCTCCGTACGATAGAATCTGGACTTTGAATAAGCAGGACAAGGAGGCCCACCCACCAAGACATCTATATCTGACTTTTTCATGTCTATTTGCGCAAGACACGCGTCATAGTCTATTTTGCGAATATCATCACATACTACAAGTTTTCCAACTTTATTTTTCTCAAGCGTGTCACAAGCGGGTTTCCAAAAATCAGTTGAGAAGCAGATATCAAATCCAGCTTTTTTGAAACCGCAGTCAATACCGCCGCCGCCTGAGAATATGCTCAGTACATTTGGCATTACTCTAAACTCTCCTTCAAATATTCTATCATTGCTTTTCCCATCAGGCATGGAACCGCATTGCCAATCTGCTTTTGGACAGAACGTCTGTTACCGCAGAATTTGTATCCTTTAGGGAATGTTTGGATTGCTGCAACTTCAGGTGCACGTAATCTTCTGTTATCCCAATGGAAAGGACCAACCCAAGGTCCTGGTTGGGCACACACCGTCCAAGATGGCTGATCCGGCGATAATTTCAGTAGGAAGTTCCAGAAACGCTTGTCTGCAACAAACTTCGGATTCGGATATCCTGCCCATGCTGTTAATGCTTTGTAGTTCATTCCAGGAGGAACTTCGCAGAGATCATCATAATAGGTTCCTCCTCTTGCATCCTCGTACTCTTCGTAGTATTCATCGCCATCGAAACCTGCGATAGCTTCTCCAGCAGTAACATAAGGCAACAATCCGCTTTGTTCACACTTTTCAGGTGCGTCATGAGTTTTGATCGGTTCATCAGTCTTAAACTCGCCCTTGGTTCCAATAATAAAAAGACGTTTTCTCTTTTGAGGCACACCGTATTCCAAAGCATTTGCACGAACGATTTTGTATTTATATCCTGCTTCTTCAATGATACTGATAAATGTATCTACGATTACTCGATTCGTTGGATGCAGCAGACTTTCTACATTTTCAAATACAAACCCATCTGGCTGGAGATCTGTCACAACACGCAAGTATTCATTTACAAGAGTCGCTCTAGGGTCGTTAATACCACGGCGAACCTGATTAGTTACCCAGTAGCCTGCCTTTGAGAACGGCTGGCAAGGTGCACCACCAATAACGATGAATTTCTTCGGTTTTTTCTTTTCGACAATTGACTTAAACACATCACTTTCGATTTCATGAAGGTCTCCTTCAAAAATCTCAGTGTCACCGAAATAATCCTCATTTGCTTTTAATGTTTCAATACAGTCAGAATCAAAGTCCGTGCTTGAGATTACAGGGACTCCAGCCATCACGCTGGCAATGTCTAATCCTCCCGCACCGGAGAATAGGCTAACTGCAACTATATCTTCGTTCATATTTACTCTCCAATCATCACATGGCACTTTTGCCACTTTTTACCCAGGCATCAACTTCAGACAATTTGAATTTCCATTGCCGACCGATTTTATGCGCTGGAATATCTGTTTTCTTTATCCAATTACGAATAGTATCTTTATTGACCCCTAAGTAACTAGCCACTTCATCCAGGCTTGACCAAGGCTCATTGATGTACTCTTCCATGGCGGTACCTCCTCTTATAATCTTTCTTAGTATAGTCGAACAAGAGAAAATAGTCAAGAAGTAGTAATGTTTTTTAGGTTTATGTGTGAATAACTATGAATAGTCTTGTTATAGCATTGTTAATACAAAATAGCATTGAATATGTACAAATAAAGATTTCCGTGATATAATGTACATATCCTAAACAAATGAAATGAGGTGGAGTTATGCCGTACAACCAAATAGCTGCAAATGGTACAATCATTCTTGGAGCAAATCCGGCAACGTTATCTGCTTTCGATATTAAAAAACAGATTGAAACAGACCTGACTAAAAACGATTACACCTTTAAATGGAATTCCCGTCGTTCTCAGCCATATTCCGGCGTATTGTATGATGGCGATAATCAAATCGATGTGTATATCTACGCATGGAATATGACCCCAGCGTACAGATCCAATCCATCTGAAAAAAGAATCCAGATACAAGCGGGAGTAGATAATATTGGAATAAACCGTCCAATTACATCCACACAGAAGACTATCATTCTCGGCCTTTATAATTCTGTATCTGGAACACCGCTTTATGCTGCCTGGGATCCTTCCGTAAATGTTGGCCATGGTCAGAAATCGTGCTATGTCCAGATTGAAGATGTTGCCAAAGCCATTACTGATGGTATATATCAAACTACCGACCGCAATGGGGCTCCAATATTCACTATTGCCCCAGACTTTCTCGCTGATTACATTTCATCCCTTCAGCCAGGAAATGCAATCAACGTACCAACTGGACCAGCGCCTCTGAAAACCAGAGTTAGAACAGCGGACACTGCAAAGCATAAAAAGCGCGTTCTCAAATCTGTCCAGGCGTTAAAAGCAAAAATAGCCAGTTTATCAAGTACCGAGCAGGAAACTGTGACAAAGGCACGAGTTGGACAGGGGTATTTCCGAGACTTGTTAATCAATAAGTATTCCTGTAAATGTGCCCTGTGCAGTATTTCTACAAAATCTATGCTGACAGCAAGCCACATAAAAGAATGGGCTGCCAGCACAGACGCTGAAAAGCTTGATGAAAACAACGGGCTTTTACTTTGCGCCCATCATGACGCATTGTTCGATAAGCATCTTATTACATTTGATAATGCTGGGAATGTCCAGATTTCACCAACACTTACTGCACAGGAGCAGTTGGATTTAGGGCTTACAACGTTACCAAACATCACTGTCACTCCAGCAATGTTGCCGTATTTAGCGGTTCATCAAAGCAAATTAAGGAGATAAACCGATGGGGGTACTTCCAACAAGAAAGTTGTTGGCTGATGCCGTTATTCATGTGCTTGGACAGACAACAGAACCGATGAAGGCTTGCGATGTTAATGACAGAGTCGCTGAGTTTCTTCAAATACCACAGGCTGTTCTGGAAATTGAAGATGCCAATTGTACTGGAACCGAGTTTGCCTACCAGATGCGTTGGATTCGAACCAATCTAAAGAATCAAGGACTAATCAGTAGTCCTAAACGAGGATTTTGGATTCTACAGAATAATTCTACCAAATGATATGTCCCCAAAAACGGACAGCTAATCTGTATCCTCGACCCTACAAGCCAATACAGTTAATCTGTATTCTCGACCTACCGAAAGCAAATCTGTATTCTCAACCCTTACCGAACAGGGCGGTTGATTTGTTTCCGAGATAGCAAAAAAGGGATTTCCACCGTCCGGCATTTGATTGCCTGGATAGTAGAAATCCCTTTATTTCTGGGCATTTTCACCCTTTATTTGCTTACCCTTGACATCAATACTACCGTCTCAACGTGGCGAGTGCGGGGGAAGAGGTCCACGGCCACGGCACGGCGGGCGAGGTAGCCCATCTCGGCAAAGCGCTTCACATCCCGGCCCAGCGTGCCGGGGTCGCAGGAGACATACACCACCCGCCGGGGAGCCATGGCGGCGATGGAGGCGATGACCTCCGGGGCCAGTCCCTTCCGGGGCGGGTCCACGCAGATGACATCCGGCCGCAGCTGCCGCAGGGCCAACTCCGCCGCCACGTCGGCGGCGTCGCCCCCCAGAAACTCCACGTTCTCCACACCGTTGCGCCGGGCGCTGGCCCGTGCATCCCGGATGGCCTCCGGCACGATCTCGCCGCCGATGACATGGCGGGCCTGCCGGGCCAGCACCTGCGTGATGGTGCCTGCGCCGCAGTACAGATCCACCGCCAGCTCCGTACCGGTGAGACCGGCGAACTCCAGCGCCTTGCCGTACAGCACCTCCGCCTGGGGGTGGTTCACCTGATAAAACGACGGCACCGACAGCCGGACTGTCCGACCGCACAGCACGTCCGTCAGGGCGTCCTCCCCCCAAAGAGTACGGTAGCGATCCCCCAGAATGGCATTGCCGGGGCGGGTATTGACCCCCAGCACCACGCCCACGGTCTGTGGTGCCGCCTGACGCAGCAGGGCCACCAGTTCCGTCTCGTAGGGGAGGCTTTCGCCGTTCACCAGCAGGCACACAAGGCTCTCGCCTTTACAGTTGCTCCGCACATACAGGTACCGCACCAGCCCCCGGCCGGTGGTCTCGTCGTATCCCGGCACATGATACTGCGCCAGATACTGCCGCAGGGCCGCCGCCAGTGCATCCGCCTGCGGCTTCTGGAGGAGGCAGTGCTCCACCTCCACCACCTGATGGCTGCGGGCCCGATAAAAGCCCACCCTGCCGTCGGCGGACACCGGGTACTGGCTCTTATTGCGGTAGCGCAGGGGCTGTGCGGCGCCCAAGATTTCCTCCACGGTCACGTCGCTGCCGCCCAATCGGGTCAGGGCATCCTGAACCCGCTGGCGCTTGGCCCACAGCTCCTCGGCGTAGTCCAGATGGCGGAAGTCGCAGCCGCCGCAGCGGCCATAGTAGGGACAATCCGGCTCCTGCCGGTGGGGGGAGGTGCTATGGCGCAGGACCGGCTTGCCGAAGGCCACGTTTTTCAGCACCTTCATCACCAGAATGTCGCAGTCCTCGCCCCGGACGGCGTCGTGGACGAACACCACCTGCCCGCCGATGCGGGCCACGCCCAGCCCCTCGCTGGAGTAGCCCTCGATGGTACTGCGGTATATATGATTTTTCTCCAATGCGGGCATAGCGGCCCTCCTTTGATATGGGGATTTTCTTCTTATTTCCGATGGGTGACTTGGCGACTCCTTGCGAGATTGACTACCCGGGGGCATTACGGATTCCCACGGACAGCTTGTGAACCGGCCGTGGGAATCATGCATTCAGAGAAGCATACCGTAGTGCAGGGGCCATGCGGCTCAGCAGAGGCCCGTCAGCGGGGAGAAGGTGCTCACCAGGCCACCTGATACGCCTGCGGCCCCAGCCGAAGCACGGCATCGCCGCACATCCTCCAGCGTTGGGAATCCTGCGGCATGGCGATCAGGAGGGACATCTGGCGATACCAGCGGTTGGTGGTAAGGCCGAAGGCGTACCACTCCTCCCCGTCGGGAAAGCGCAGGGTGCTGCCCAGCGGGCGCACCGGCCCCAGCTGGCCCAAGCACCATGACAAACTCTCCATCTGCACGGACGCTGCCTCCTATCCGGCCATCGGCGGGCCGTTAAAACTCGAACTTCTCGATCAGCTTACGCAGCGACTCGGCAAAGGACGCCAGCGTCTTGTTGTCCCGGCCCTTGCTGCGGCGAATGAGGCCCAGCAGGGCATCGCCCAGCTGCACCAGCCGCTGATAGGCCGCCGTGGTGCGGGGTGCGCCCTCGAAGGCGGGCTTCTTCCGCTCCGGCAGGTAGCCTGCCTCCAGCTGGCGGCAGGTCAGCAGGTCATAGGACTCCGTATACTGGGGGGCGTGGGCGGCAAAGCCCAACTGCGTCACCGTCTGAGCAAACACCGGCGCCACCTCCCGGTCGCCGTGGACCACGAAAACGTGCTGGGGCTTGGGCTCCTTGAACTGGCTGATCCAATTCACCAGATGGTCGTGGTCGGCGTGGGAGCTGAGGCCCTGGAAATTCACCACCTTGGCCCGGACGGCTACCTCCTCACCGAACAGCTTCACACTGGGAGCGCCATCCAGCAGGGTACGGCCCAGCGTACCGGGAGACTGGAAGCCCACGAACACGATGCTGCTCTCCGGCCGCCACAGGTTATACTTCAGGTGGTGCCGGATGCGGCCTGCGTCGCACATACCGGAGGCGGACAGGATCACCTTGGGGGTGCGATCCATATTCAGCAGCTTGGACTCCTCCACCGTCTCCGTCAAGTGCAGGCCGGGGAAGTTGAACATATGGGTGCCGTCCTGCACCAGCGCCAGCGCCTCCTCGTCCAGATAGCCCCGCAGGTCGCCGCAGAAGATGGTGGTGGCCCGCTTGGCCAGAGGACTGTCCACATACACCGGGAAGTCCTTCACGGACTTCACCAGATTCTTATCCTTGATCTCCCGGATAAAGTACAGCAGCTCCTGGGTGCGGCCCACGGCGAAGGCGGGGATCACCACGTTGCCGCCTCGACCCAGTGTCTCGTCGATGATCTGGGCCAACTCGTCGGTATAGCTCCACACCTCCGTGTGGTTGCGGTCGCCGTAGGTGCTCTCCATCACCACATAGTCTGCCCCGGTGAAGAACTGGGGGTTCCGGATGATGGGCTGATCCACGTTGCCGATATCGCCGGAAAAGACGATGGTCCTCGTCTCGCCGCCCTCGGTGAGGGTCAGGCGGATGCTGGCAGAGCCCAGCAGGTGGCCGGCGTCGATGAACACGGCGTCTACACCGTCGCAGATGTGGATCTGCTGGCCGTACTCGCAGGTGTCCATGAATTCCCGCACCCGCATGGCATCCTCCACCGTGTACAGCGGCTCCTCCATGGGGCGGCCCGCCCGCTGGTTCTTGCGGTTTTTATACTCGGCGTCGCTCTCCTGAATATGGGCGGAGTCCTGCAACATGATATCCAGCAGATCCGCCGTCAGGCGAGTGGTGAGGATACGGCCCTGAAAGCCCTGCTTGATCAGCATGGGGATACGGCCGGAGTGGTCGATATGGGCGTGAGTCACCAGCACATAGTCGATCTGGCCCGGGTGGAAAGGCAGGCTGGCGTTATCGATCTCGTCCCGGCCCTGCTGCAGGCCGCAGTCAATGAGGATGTGCTTGCCGCCCACCTCCAGACAATGGCAGCTGCCGGTGACACATTGATCTGCTCCGTAAAAGCTCAGTTTCATGGCGTTGTTCCTTTCTTGTCCTTTCTTGCGGGCCGAAGCCCGGTTTTGTGTCTCCTCCGACGGGTCGTTCTATCTTGCTCTATTTTGTCTGTGTTTTATCCGGTTCACGGCGGCCCATGAGGTTCTGTCCCACCGTCCGGATGCCGTGTCCGGCGGATCGCAGGCCCTGCCCCGCCGCCTTCATCAGCTCATCCTTCACGTCGATGGCCAGCCGCCCGAATATCTCTGTCAGGATCTGCTTCTTTCTTTCATCGGCTCCGGCATACTCCTTCCACAGGGCCGCCCAGCCGGAGAACCCGCCCTTACGCAGATCCTCGAAGGTCTTGGCACGGCCACCCATGGAGAGGATGCTGTACAGGGCGTCGCAGAAGGCTTCCCGGTCCTCCTGAGACACGGAGTCCAGCCACTCCCGCAGCACGTCGTCGGACATCTGCCCCAGCTGGGAGCGCTGGCCCAGATGCACGAACCGGTTCCCCATCACCTGCCACGACAGTGCCTCATGCTGCATGGCGGCGTGGCTGGTGCTGTCAATGACGTCGTAGTCCTCGGCGTGAACCAGCAGCACCCCCACGATGGAGGATTCCGGGATATAAGTGTGGAGTCGATCCTCCACCCGCCGGTAGGCGGGGGTATCCAGCAGGTCGGCGTGGAAGCCCGGCCCGTCGTTGTTATAGGCCGCCAGCAGGCGCTTGCCCTGAAGCTTCTCCGGCAGATGGACCGCCGCCCACGCCGCCAGATTCCCGCCCTTGGAGTGGCCACCGATGCGGTAGGGACGGTGCTTGCAGGCCCGGATCACCTCCTGAGCGTACTCCGTGGCACGGGCCTGTGCCGGCACCGTCTCCAGATAGCTCATGTTGAAGTTCTCCTTCCAGCCCACCAGACTGGTATCCGTCCCCCGATAGGCGATGAACAGGCTGCCGTCCGGCAGTAGGAAGGACACAGCGGCAAACTGCATCTGCTTCGCCTCGTCATTGCGGCTCTCAAAGGCGAACAACCGGGTATCCCGGAACCGCTCCGTCTCCGCCGCCGCCCGCATCACCGGGATATAGTCCAGCGACGACAAGCCCAGCTGTTCATCCGCCGCCGTCAGACGGGCGCATACGTCCCCGATGGGCATGGCGTCCTTGGGGTTCTTGCTCCACAGGCGGTCGATCTTCCGAAGGTTGATGTAGGCGATGATGCACAGCACCAGATTGTCCACCTCATTGAAGGGGTCCTGCTGCAACGTCAGATCTCCTCTCCACTGGAGATAGTCGAAAACCGTATATTCGTTCTTTCCGGCCATAGCTTCCCTCCTGCCCGTATAATGGTACAGGATAAAGTATACCACACTCCCACTCCCGGCGCAAGCAGAAGGATGACTTGTCTTTTTCCGGCGGCGGGAGTATAATGCGCCGTATCATATATGTTTCTGTGAGGAAACTATGTATCGTGATATGACCCGTGGCAGCATCACACGGGGGCTGCTGCTGTTTGCCCTGCCCATGGCAGCGGGGGACCCGTGTGGCGCTGGCCTATGCGCTGGCGGGGCCGGTGGGCGTCAACGGCATCTGGGCCGCTATCCCTATCGGCTGGTTTCTGGCGGACGCCGTGGGATACGGCTACTACTTCCTCCGGCGCAGAGCGCTGCTCCCTGGGGAGAGAGACGGCTGATTCGAGGAATCAAAAAGAGCGGTGCGTCATCTATGAACTGCACCCCATTTGTTGGACAGTATGGTATACTGTCCAACAAATGGGGTGTGTTTATATGCCAAAGGGAATACCACAGAATCAAACTAAACGGCCTGAGTCCTGTGCAGTACAGGATTCAGACCGTTCAGGCCGCTTATTCTTGTTTTTGTCTAACTTTTGGGGGTCACTTCCGTGCGGGTGCGGCTCTTTTATTATTTTACTTCTTCAGGGCTTCTCACTACACGTCTTTAAGGGGCACTTTGAGAGAAATGCTTTTCTTCCGCTTCCCCGTCGTGCTTGTGCAGCTGCTTTTGCAGCACCGGGATCAGCTTGGCCATATCAATGGGCTTTGCCACATGGTCGTCCATGCCTACCTCCAGCGCCCGTTGACGGTCCTCGGCAAAGGCGTTGGCCGTGATGGCGATGATGGGGATATTGGCCCGCCACGGGTCTTCCAACCGCCGGATCTTCCGGGTGGCCTCGTAGCCGTCCAACACCGGCATCTGCACATCCATGAGGATGGCGTCATACATCCCCGCCGGAGCCTTCTCCAGCATTTCCAGACAGCGGGCACCGTTTTCCGCCCGATCCACCAGCAGGCCCTCCTCGCCCATGAGCTCAGTGGCGATCTCGGCGTTAAGGTCGTTGTCCTCTGCCAGCAGGATACGCCGCCCGGCAAGGCCGGTCTTATCCACCCGCTCTGCGGCACACTTGGGCACGGCATCCTCCTGTCGGGCCAGACGGCAGGGGATGTGGACGGTGAAGGTGGAGCCCTCCCCCAGCTTGCTCTGGATATCGATGCTGCCATCCATCAGATCCACCAGCTTCTTCACGATGCCCATGCCCAAGCCGGAGCCCTCCACGCCGCTGACGGTGCTGGAGCGCTCTCTGGCAAAGGCTTCAAAAATATGCTGCTGAAACTCTTCACTCATGCCGATGCCGTTGTCCGCCACGGACAGTTCCTGCACGCACCAGCCCTCTCGGTCGCTGGGCAGCTGGCGGATGGCACAGCGGATATGTCCGCCATCGCCGGTATATTTGATGGCGTTGCTCACCAGATTCAGGATCACCTCCAAAATGCGGGAGGTATCCATATACAGATAGGGATTGGGCGTATGCTTCTCCACTGTCATGGTCTGGTGCTTGCGCTCCAGCTCCGGCTGCACCATGACGACACAGGACTCAAAGATGCTGCCGGCCTCCACCGCCGTCTCCTCCAGCGTCACCTTGCCGCTCTCGATGCGGGAGAACTCCAGCACGTTGTCAATGATGGAGAGCATTTTCTCGCCGCTGACCTGAATGTTCTTCAGGTAGCCCTGCAGCCGCTCCGGCTCCTGCCGGTGCTTCTCCGCCAGATCGGCATAGCCGATGATGGCGTTCATGGGGGTGCGGATATCGTGGGACATATTGAAGAGGAAGGTACTCTTCGCCTGATTCGCGGCATCGGCGGCTACCACGGCGTTCTGCAAAAGCACCTGCTGCCGAGCCTCCGCCATCCGCTGCCACCGCAGGTACAGGTAGATGCTCATGCTCAGCAACGCTGCCACCATACCGCTGGTCAGAGCCACACTTACGGTGGTCTGACTACTTCTCTTCAAAAATTGATAGGTGGTGTTCATGGCGATCTCCACGCACAGAGCACCCATGACCTGGCCATTTTCATCCTTCACCGGGTAGCAGGCCGTGAAAATGGGACCCCACGTGGTATCCACTACATCACGAGAATACACGGGCTCTCCAGACAGCGCCGTCTGGATATAGGGGGCCATCTCCTCCTCGATGCGGGTGCCGGGGTAGGCAAAGTCCTCCGCCCCCAGATCCAGACCGTCGATGAGGTAGACAGGCTGCCCGTCCTCCCCCAGCTTGGCGGTGTAGAGATACCGGGTGGAGTTCAGGGTCCGCAGCTGATTGAGGGTCTTTTGCAGTTCCAGATAGCGAGGCGAGGTCATGTCGTTCCAGACGGCGGGGTCGTCGAAATCCTCCCGTGTGAACTCGTCGGATACCAGCCGGTGGATGGCGTCGGCGCAGGTGGTATCACGGGTCAGCACCGCCTCCAGCATATTGCGGCTGAAATTCTGGTACAGCACATAGGTATACACTGAGATCAGCAGCAGGACCATCAGGAGCAGGAGGCCCATGGTGGCCCCCAGCTGCCGGAATTTCTTCGTCATAACGCCGCCCTCATAGTTCCGCTTGCTTGCTTGCTTGCTTGCTTGCTTGCTTGCTTGCTTGCTTGCTTGCTTGCT
>OFMT01001345.1_pt1 | contig 17938 bp, 10 predicted proteins | sample 1541891 | NCBI WGS metagenome assembly OFMT01 (sample SAMN04209230, study PRJEB22552) | human gut metagenome | biome: gut; material: feces | host: Homo sapiens | place: USA: Oklahoma | reverse complement strand
CGACAGCTCGACCAAAATTTCCGAGTATATCGCCGAGTGCAAGGCGATGGGAATTGCCGTGCTGCCGCCGGACATCAACGAATCCAACGATCATTTTACCGTTGTTCCCGGCGGCATCCGCTTTGGGCTTGCCGCCATCAAGAACATCGGGCGCGGGTTTATCCAGAAGGTGATGGCAGACCGCGCACAGGACGGACCCTATACAGGGCTGGAGAATTTCTGCCAGCGGATGTACGGCACGGACCTCAACAAACGCGCGCTGGAAAACCTCATCAAGGCCGGCGCCTGCGATGGCTTCGGGCTCAACCGCGCGCAGATGCTGCGCATGTACGAGCTCATCATGGGCGAACGTCGTTGGCGCGCATCGCAGATCGCCGGCCTGAAAACGATTCCGGCCATCGTCAAAACCACCGCCGATGACGACATGCTACGTGACGCACTGCTGGAAAACCTGCATCGCGTCGCGCTGAATCCACTGGAAGAGGCGGCTGCCTACCAGCAGATGATCGACGATTTCGGCCTGACGCAGGCCCAACTGTCCAAGTCGGTGTCGAAATCCCGTCCGCAAATCGCCAACACCTTGCGATTGCTCAACCTGCCGGCCGCCGTGCAAAAGAAGGTCGCATCCGGACTGCTGTCCGCGGGCCACGCGCGTGCGCTGTTGGGGCTGCCGACGGAAGCGGATATGGAACAGCTGGCCACGCGCATCATCGCCGAGGGACTGTCCGTACGCAGCACCGAGGAAATCGTGTCGATGAAGGCCGCCGAAAGCGACCAGCCCAAGAAGCCGAAGGCCAGCAAGCTCAATCCGTGGGCTGGTACCCCCGTTCAGGTTGGTCTGGAGCAGCGTTTCGGCACCAAGGTCTCCATCAAGGGATCGAAGAAGCACGGGCGAATCGAAATCGTGTTCAAATCGGAAGACGATATGAAACGCATCGTCGACCTGCTTATGCAGCAGCAGAGCTGAACGAACCGAGCCAATCGAGCTCGGCGAGCGATAATGATTTGAACGATTTGAGCCTTACTTGAGCGAATCGAGATAAGCCTGCACATCCAGCGCGGCGCGGCACCCCATGCCCGCCGCGCTGATGGCCTGCCGATAGACGCTATCCACGCAGTCTCCCGCGGCGAAAACGCCGGGTTCGCTGGTACGCGTGCTGGCGCCATCGACCGTGATATAACCGGCTGAATCGACGTCTACAAGCCCGTTAAGAAAAGCAGTGGCAGGAGTGTGCCCAATCGCCATGAAAACGCCGTTAGCGGGGATTACAGAGGTCTTTTCGGTGGCGGTGTTGCGCACCTCCACCTCCTGCACGCCGTTCTCGTCGCCGCGAATCTCCTGCACCACAGCGTCAAGCATGAAATCGATTTTCGGATTGCGTTGCGCACGCTCCACCATGATGCGGGAAGCACGGAACGTGGAACGCCTATGAATAAGGGTGACGGACGAGCCGAAACGGGACAGGAAATCAGCTTCTTCGAAAGCGCTGTCGCCGCCGCCGACCACCACAATCGGCTTGTTGCGGAAGAAGAAACCATCGCAGGTGGCGCAGTAGGATACACCTTTGCCTGCGTATTCCGTCTCGCCTGGCACGCCCAGCTTACGATAGTTTGAGCCTGTTGCGATGACCAGCGCGCGTGCGTCGTACACGTCGCCGCCGTCAAGGGTGACGGTTTTGATGCCGGAATCGGCATTCGAAGCAACCGAAACAACATCGTCCCAAACGATATGCGTGCCGAACCGTTCCGCCTGCTTGCGCATATTGTCCATCAGATCCGGACCCATGATGCCATCGGGAAAGCCTGGGAAATTCTCCACTTCGGTGGTGTTGACCAACTGGCCGCCGGGCGTCAGCGCGCCGGCGACGACCAGCGGCTCGAAGCCGGCGCGGCCAAGATAGATCGCGGCAGTATAGCCAGCCGGGCCGGAACCGATAATCACCACATCACGCATATCACTCATGGTTGCTACTGTAATGCAGTTTCCACGACGGTTGCGGGCGGTTTTGCAGATGGCGTTCAAAAAAGCGTTCAAAAAAGCGTTCAAAAAAGTCAGCTATCCGTCACGTTGTTTCACGTGAAACAAAAAGAGGGTGTGTGGAACAATCCGCACACTCTCCTTGTCTGCCGATGCGTCAGAAAATCTGCACCGAATCGATGTACAGCTGGTTGCCGGGAAGGCTGTCGAACGGCACCCACAAGAGGATGTCCTGGGTCTCCACGGCCTTGTTGAACTTGATTTCGGTGGTGCCGCTGGCGTCGAACTCGAACTGGGCGACCTGTTCACCCTGGTTCGGGCTGGACTTGGCGTTCACGCGAATGTAGCCCTGGCCGCCGGAAGAACGGATCTTGATGACCATGCGATACGCTTTCTGGGGCTGGCTGAGGTGGAGGTAATAACCGTAACCCTGTTGTCCGTCCGGATTGGACAGGAACTGGCGGTTGTCGATCTCATACGGAGTCGTGTTCTCCGGCATCTTCGGCTCCGGAACCTTCCGCACCTTCTTATCCGAAGTCACCACCTTGTCGACGTCCTTCTTGGCGGAATGGCTCTTCTTCGTGGTTTTCTTCGGCTTGCTGGAATCGGAGCTGCCGTTGTCGGAGCTGTTGGCATCGTTGGAATCGCTGTTTGCATCGCTGGCGGAGCTGCTGCCATTGCCGGAATCGCCATTATTGCCGAAAGGCACGTCGTCAAGGTTCATTTCCGGCCACGGATTGTTGGAATTCGTATTGGTGATGCCGTCATCCGGCTTCTTGGTCAAACCATGAATGGCGAATCCCAATGCGACGGCCACCACAATGAACGCGACCACAATGGCCACGACCTTGGTGGTGAGCTTGCCGAACAATTTGGCATTGGCGACCTCGGCTGGACTGGAGGAAGAGGCTTTAGGGGCAAAGCTCGGCGGCACCGCAACGGGGGCTCCGTTTTCGTTCTGATATGCCGCGTCGATCGCTTCCTGCTCCGCCTTCAACGCGCGTGCGGATTCCTCGCCCGGCTCGATGACCTGTCCGTCAGGTCCGATCACCGGAATGCGGCCGGTCTTCTCCAATTGCGAATCGTCCGTATGATAATCGCCCTGCGGCGACGGCGTGGAAACACGGATGGGGAAGGAGAACGGCGAATCCACATCTTCGGAGGATCCGTCGAGGTCCTCTTCGCTGAGTAGTTCGCGGCTGTTGTTCCACAGCGATTTCACGGCACCGCCGGTCGCGGCCATACCCTTGGCCAAGGCTTCCTTGCTGTCGGAGAAATCAGTGTGTGGTTCAGGCGCTTCGAACGTCATTTCCGGAATGCTTCCGGTTTCAGCCAGCGTATCGGGCAAGGCGATGGCATCCTGCTCGAGAATCTGCAGCAGGGGCACGTTCACAATCGAGCATTCCGAATCCGCGGACGGTAACGCAATATCGGGGCCGTTAAGCTTCGCCAGCGGCTCGTAGTCGCCCAGCAACGCCTCCAATTCGGCGATGGTGGCCATCGGAACGGTCGGGAAACCGTCCTTCTCCTTGAGATCCAGACCACGCTTGCAAATCACGCGGAACTCCATCGGCACGTTCGGTGAAATCGCGTCAAGATGGTAGTTCGTGGACAGCGTCGACGGCGTGCGCGTCAGCAGGGAATACAGCAGGGAAGCGACCTGGCGAATCGCAAGCTGCTCCTGGTTTTCCACGGATTGCACGCGCGAAGTATCGGCCAGCATGATGCTTACCGGCGCGTCGGCGATTTCAATGCCGTTGCGGGTCAATCGCACGGTGTCCGTGCTGATCGAGAAATGCGTGAGATTGTCTTTCTGCAACACGTGCAGGGCTTCGACGACCTCACCAAGAATGGAACGGATCGCGGTGAAGCTCAGCGGCTTGCTGGACTGCGTGAGATACTCGCTCAACGACATGCCGGCATCGAGCTGCGTGATCACCAACGCCACCTCGCCCACGTGCTGAAGCTGCAGCACCTGCGTGAAATGGGCGTCGTGGGAAATCGCCAGCATGGAGGCCGTCGCATTGACGTCCTGCAAAGCCTTGCGGTTGTTGACGATAAAAAGCTGGCAATCCCGGGCAAGCACGTGATCGCTTGCCTTCCAAACCTGCAAGCCGGTTTCCTCGCGCAATGGCGAAACCAGCACATAGCGGTTGCTGATGGTATCTCCCAGTTGAGGTTTCATGGTTTCCTTCAACTCTGTAACGATTGTTCTACCTACGCTGTTATTCTTGGTCGCCGTTTTCGGCGGTACTTTGCTCAAGTTTACCGTTGGGGCTGGCCGTTCCGCCAGACTTAGGCTTGTTGCCAAGCCCTGGTATGCGGGTGGCGAGCATGCCCACGACCGAAGTGAGTTCCTCGGCACGCAGCGCCCACAGGCACGCCAGATAGACGATGGCGATGACGATGGTGAGCAGTATCGCGGACAGAACCGCCTGACCCCAGTTCATAGTGCCGTCGTCGGGGCCGACATGCGCTCCGACCAGCCGGTAGACGCCGTTGCGGCACAGCAGGCCAATCACGCAGGCGGCTATCGTGGCCACCAGCGCCTTCGCATAGGCGGTGATGATGCGCTTGTCGTCCACATCGCCGTCGAAACGGGAGCGGAGCATGTGCGTAAGCAGCGGATACGGCAGGATGAAGCTCACCGAAATCGCCAATCCGATGACGGTGATCCATTGCGTGGGCGGCAGAATGAACGTCGACGCGATGATGACGCCACCCTGGATGGCCATGGTGATCGCCATGAAAATAAACGGATGCTTGCCGTCTTCGAACGCGTAGAACGTGCGTTGGATGACCAAATACGAGCTGGAAAGTGGCAGGCCGATGCCCAAAGCGGCGAGCGGCGCGCTGATGAGCAGCGCCTCACGCACGCTGATGGACGGCAGCAGTGCGAGGATGATCGGCAACGGAAGCACGATGAACGCCGCTGCGAAGAAGCACATGATGAGATTGAGATTACGCAGGGCCGAGCTCAGATCCTTGCGCGCCTCGTCGATATTGCGGTCCGCGATGGCTTTCGATATTTTCGGGAAGATCGCAGTGGCGATGGACACGGCGATCAGCGAATACGGCAGCATGTAGATGGTGTACGCATTCTGATACGAGGCGTTGCCGGCCACGTCCAACTGGCTCATATGCAGCTGTTCCGAAGCCTTGAACGGCGCGCTGGTGGCCACGCGGGTGACGATGATGTTGACGATCTGATCGACGCCGACGATGCCGAGGCTCCACGCGGCGACCGGTCCCATCGAACGTAGTCCGATGCCGTGAACGCCGAATTTCGGACGGTATTTCAGGCCGATTCTCGTCAAAGGAATGAACAGCACCAGCGCCTGGAACGCCACGCCAAGCGTCCAAGTGCCGGCGGTCAGCGCGATTTTCGTCGGCGTCCAGAAGTCCAGCGGACGTTCCGTGGCCCTGCCGAACATCGCGATGAACGCGCCGAAACCGATGCAGCTGATGATGTTCGCGCCGACCGAGCTCCACGCATACGTGACGAAATGGTCCTTCGCCGCGAGAATCTGCCCGATCACCGTATACAGGCCGTAGAAGAAGATCTGGGGCATGCACCACAAGGTGAAGGAGGTGGCGAGGGCCATGGTTTCGGCGCTGCCGTTGACATACAGTTTGGTCAACAACGGCGTGGCAACGGCCATGAGCAGCGTCACACCCAACAACAAGGTGATGGCAAGGGTGATGAGCTTGTTGAGCTTGGTTTCGGCGTCCTTCGATTTCAGCGTGCGCACGATCTGCGGCACAAGCACCGCGTTGAAGATGCCGCCGGAAACCAGTGTGTAGATGACCTGCGGAATCATCGAACCGGCCTGGTAGGCGTTGGCGGCATAGCCGGTGGTGCCCAAGGCCCAGGCAAGCAGGATGGTGCGGATTTGGCCGGTCACGCGCGAAGCGGCGGTACCGGAGGCCATGATCAGTGAGTTACGGCCAACGGAAGAACTCATTCGTCGGGATCCTTCTTACGGTTGAATTGACGCCACAGTCCCACAGCGCCCAAGAGCACGGCGAAGCCGATGATGACGAAACCGCTCTTGTCGCTGATCTGCAGCGCGCTGGTGATGTGGGTGACCTGCGTGGCTCCAAACGCTGCACCATTCCTGTCGAACAGGCTGATGGTGGCGTTGGCGGTGCCGGACGTGGACACACGGATGGTGAACGCCACCTGTGCTTCGCCGTGGGGCGGCACCTGCACGGTGTCGAATCGGGACGTGACGATCTGCATGGAATCGGTCAGCGACGAGACCTTCACCTTTACCGGGTACGGGTGGCTGTTGCTGATGGTCACCGGCATTTTCGCGGTTTCGCTGACCACGTTCACGCTTTCCGTCGGCGTGATCGCCACACCGTTGATCAGCAGGGCCGCGAGCTGGTTCGCGCCTTCCGCCATCGTGCTTCTGGAAGGGCTTTCGCCGCCCAACGCGTGCAGGGCCATGATGGTGTGGGCGTTCGTCAGCTGCCTGCTCCAGGTGTTGACGTCGGATTCGTCTTTTCCGTTCGGCTTGACGAGGATCGACGTATTGAAACGTTTGATGTTGCTCGATGAGTTCGCCAGCGCGCTCAGAGTCTGTTGGACGTCGCTGCGCATGCTATCGGTAAGGCCGTCCGTTTGGGGAAGGTCGGTTGACATGCTGGCCGCATCTTCGGAGATGTCGGCATCCTTCAACGTGGCGAGATCGGTGAGGTTCAGCCACGGCGACTGCTCGATGTCGCTCATCAGCGCGTCTACAACACTGGGGTCGGAATCCTCGTTCAGACAGACCAGCAGGTTGCGTTCCGCATAAGGCTGTTCCATCTGGTAGAACGCGCTTTGCGCGACGAATCGCGCCAATCTGCCGGCCGTGGTTCCCTCGCTGTCGGCGTTGGCATCGTCACTGGTCGCCTTGCCTTGGGCCAGGCCGGAAAGCACATTCTGCGCGGAAAGCACGGTGACGTCCCCGGCGTCGGTGGAGACCACCGTCTTGCCGGTACGTACGGTAGCCGCATCGTCCTCTTCGAAGTCATGCGTGGCGATGACGGTGCCGTACCCCTGCTGGCGGGCCTTCGTCAACGCTTGTAGGGTCCAATTGCCGTTGCCCTGCCACGCGTATGCGGTGATGTCCGCGTTGCTGTCGCCCAATGCCGATTGATAGGTTTTCCGGGCTTTGGCTGCGGACCATTGACGGTCGTTGATACCGGCTGCGCTGTAGGCCGGAGCGTTGTTCATGGCGCTGTAGGCGGTTATGTCGAACAATGCGGGCTGGGTGATGCCGTCGACCCGCGTTGGCATCGCCATCGCCTGCAGGTAGGTCGGATCTCCTACGACCTGCAGCATGTCGTGCTTGGCGAAGGTCTGCTGCAACGATTTGAGCCGTGCGTCGTCATCCTTGCTGGGCATGGCGATTTTCGCCAGTTTCGAGGAGGAAATACCCCCTTCATCGACCAGCTGTCCAAGCAGCTTGCTGTCGGTGGTCCACCCGTTGGCGGCCAGCGGCTGGGCGACGGTGATGTGCAGCGCCGGCGTGCTGGGCGTGTGGAGTCCCGCGCCGGTGCGCGTCACGAACGTATGCGATTGAGCAAGGGGGGTTCCGTTGGCGGAATAGCTCAGCAGCACCGGCTTCGGCCCCCAAGAGTTGATGGCCGCGAGCGATTCCTGATGGGCGTCCGCGTCGATGCTCACGTTGGCGCTGGCTCCCGGCTGCAACGCGGGCACATCGGCCTGTCCCACGGATTGCGGGGTGGGGATTCGCCCGTTGCCTTCAGACCAATCCTGGATGTCGTTGCGCGAAACGAACGTGTAGAAGGCGTTCATGGCCAGCGTCAGCGTTCCCGCGGGAATCTCCTGTCCGGTCGTGTTGGTCACCGTGGCGTTCAGATGGTATCCGGAGGTGTCCGTCAATACGGCCGTGGAAGAGTTGATGGACAACATACCGTCCGTCGACTCCGCCGATGTGGTCGATTCCATGGCCCTTGCCGATGGCGTGGGTGCGTATAACAACATCAACGCCATGGTCAATACCATGGCGAGGATGGATGATAACGCGCGAAGGCCACGCGAAACGTGCCGTTGTGCGGATTGATTCACTATTACGCCTGTCTGTTGAGTTTCCTTGCGTACAACCATGCTATCTTCCGTTCGTTCGGATAGCTCAGCACATCGTCCAAATCAGCAAAATCCACCCAAATGGCGTCTTCGGCCTCATGGTCGGGATCGCCTTCGACGGTCAGCTCGCCGCCGATCTGCCGCAACGCGAAGTGGTGCACCAGCTTGTGCACGCGTTGGCTGGTACCGGTGAACCAATAGTCGATGGTGGCGATGGAATCGACCACCTCGCCCAGAATGCCGGTTTCCTCATGCACCTCGCGCACGGCCGTCTGCTGCGGCGTTTCGCCTTTTTCGATATGTCCCTTCGGCAGGCACCATTCCAAATGCCCGCTGCGTGAATGACGTGCGATGATCGCCACGCGACCCTTGTCGTCGAAAACCAGCCCGCCCGCCGAATACTCGCGCACCACCGGCAGCTCCTGCGCGTCAAGCGATGCGAACGTGGTCGGACCATCCGCGGTGCGCCGGCGCGGCATCATCGCCGGCGTAGGCGCGCTCGGCGTGATAATCGTGCGCTGCTGCAATTGCTGTAGTTGTTGCAGCTGCTGCAGCGAAACCGACTGCGATGTGTACAGCAGTTCGTCCGGTTCCAGCGGATTTTGGGCATGGTCGTCCGCAGCATGGGCAAGCATGCGTGCAAGGTCTGCGGGCGTAATCATGATTCCAACCATACTCAATTCTGTGTGCAGGTGGGGTAACGGTATGCTGGTAAACGGAAAACTTGTGGTGCTGAAAGGTATGGCGTGAACTTCGAAGTGTGGCCAGAGGCCATTGAATTAGGACGTATGTTTGCTGCGGAAGGCTACGAACTGGCACTGGTCGGGGGTCCTGTCCGCGACCTGCTGCTGCATCGCAAATCGCATGATTTGGATTTCTGCACATCGGCGCGTCCCGAGCAGTTTGAGCATATTCTGCGCCGTTTTGGGCATGATGGCTTCTGGGATATGGGCCGCAAATTCGGCACGCTCGGCGCGATGCGCAGGCGTGAGGACGGCACCGAGGTGAAAGTGGAGGTGACCACCTACCGTTCCGACACGTACGACCCCGACTCGCGCAAGCCGGAAGTCAATTACGGCGACACGCTGGAAGGCGATCTTTCCCGCCGCGATTTCACCGTCAACGCGATGGCGTTGCGTGTTCCGGAACTCGAATTCGTCGATCCGTTCGGCGGTGCGAACGATTTGGCCAAAGGCGTGCTGCGTACCCCCGTCGATCCGCGGCAGTCGTTCGACGACGATCCGTTGCGCATGATGCGCGCCGTGCGTTTCGTGGCGCAGCTCGGCTTCCGCATCGAGCCGGAAACCGCCGAAGCGCTGTCCGACATGGTCGATCGCATCGAAATCGTCTCCGCCGAACGTGTGCGCGACGAACTGGTCAAGCTGCTGCTGTCCGATCGCCCGCGCGCCGGCATCGAAGCGTTGGTCGATTCCGGTCTTGCCGACATCGTGCTGCCGGAAATTCCCGCGCTGCAGCTGGAAATCGACGAGCACCATCGCCATAAGGACGTGTTCGAACACACCATGATCGTCATCGAACGCGCCGTCGCCCTCGAAACCGGTTCCGACGGTCCGGTGCCGGCCCCGGACCTGACGCTGCGTCTGGCGGCTCTGCTGCACGACATCGGCAAGCCGAAGACCCGTCGTTTCGAAGCGGGCGGCAAGGTGAGCTTCCACCGTCATGACGCCGTCGGCGCGAAGATGACGCGCAAGCGTTTGAAGGCACTGCATTTCGACCACCACATGGTCGAGGACGTCAGCGAGCTGGTCAACCTGCATCTGCGCTTCCACGGCTACGTGGAGGAGCCGTGGACGGATTCCGCGGTCCGCCGCTACGTCAAGGACGCTGGCCCGCTGTACGAGCGTCTGAACCGCCTTACGCGCGCCGACACGACCACACAGAACAAGCGCAAGGCCATGATGTTCTCGGCGGCCATGGACGAGATGGAACAGCGTGTACGCGACCTGAAAGAAAAGGAAGACTTCGACGCGATCCGTCCTGACCTCAACGGCGACGAGATCATGCAGCTGCTAAGCATCGAACCAGGCCCGATGGTCGGCAAGGCGTACAAGCACATGCTGGAATACCGCCTCGATAACGGTCCGGTGGAGCGTGACGTGGCCGTTGCCGAGCTGGAACGCTGGTACAAGGAGCAGGGCGAATAGCGATTGACATGCGGTGGTTTCGCCGCATGCATGGAACAGTGTGCTTGGAACAGCTCGAATACGAAAACCCGCGTTCCCGATTGGGGGAGCGCGGGTTTTTCATATTGCCTATATCGATTTCGATTGGCGGTCAGCTTTGCGGATTCACCGCATCATGCTCGGGCGCCTTGGGCAGGTCGGTCATCTTGTCCACCGCGACGCAGCCCTGGATGCCGGTGATCGCCTTGCCTGCGGCGGGAACCTTCTTCGTATCCTGCAGATTGTCGAATGTGGCGCCCACGATGACATCGATCAGCTGGTCCTGACGGTCGTCCATAACCAGCATGGCATCGGTGAAATTGCTTGCCACGGTGTACGCCTGATTCACGCCGTTCTTGCCGAAGACGATCATCGTGCGATCCACCTTCTTGGTGTAGTTGCCCGGCGTCTGGGGGTTGAACTCGCGGTTCTGCAACGCGTCGCTCACCGCCTTGGCGAAGCCGGAGAACTTCGTGCCGTTGAGCACACGCAGCGTGATGTTGCGATTCTCCACATACTTGGCCTTGTTGCCGTCGGCTTCCTTGATGGGGCACGGTGCATGCTGGCCGTAGTTCGGCTGTACGGCGGCCGACTTGACGTTGCCCAGGCCTCCGACATGGAAAAAGAACAGCAGGGACACCACCATGGCGACCACCATGACGGCTCCGACGATGCTGAACACCGTCTTCTGACGGCGGCGAATGTACTCTTTGCGCGCGGCGCGCTCGTCGTTAGCCTGGGTCATTTACGAATTCCTTTTGAACAAACCAATTGCCATCAACTTTACTGTCATGCGGTGATATGTGTCATGCGGTGATATGCACAATCGGTCGGGCTGGGGCGTTCGTGGCGATGATGCGATCGACGCAACGGCTGTCCTGCCATGCCCGCTGCACGGCGTCCGCCGCATCCTCCGTCGGCACGAACGCGATGACGGACGGGCCGGAACCGGAGACGAACGCCTGGCTGGCTCCCGCACGCAAGGCTTCCTCGATCGCCTGTCCGCTACGCGGATGCAGGGAGACCGCCGCCTTCTGCAGGTGGTTCTCATCGCCATCGCCGGCACCGATCTGATCGAATGTGGCATACACTTCCGGCGTGCGCAGTTCCGCACGGTATGCGCCGACCAGCAGATGGCCGGTAAACCCACGTTCCGTAAGATCGCGTACGATATCGCCATCGTCATCAAGCTGTTCGATGCGTTCGCCGAAACCGGTGCCGCGCGCGTAACCGCCGGTCAGACAGAACGGCATGTCCGCGCCCAGCGTGGCCGCGACTTCCTGCAGGCGTTCGATCGGCCAATCGAGATCCCATAACGTGTTCAATGCCAGAATCGTCGCCGCCGCATCGGCGGAACCGCCGGCCATGCCCGCGCCGACGGGGATGCGCTTGTCGATGTTCAACGCCACGTCCGGCTCATGGCTGCTCGCTTCGGCCATGGCGAACAATGCCAGCACGGCGTGGTTGCGGCGCATATCGCTGCCGGAAGAGGCCAGGTCGCCCAGATACGCGCCCTCGAGATTCAGCGAGAAGCCGCTTCCCGGCGCTTTGCGCGTGGCGGTGACGGTGTCGTATACGCCGACCGCGCAATAGATGGTGTCGAGTTCATGACGGCCGCCCCATTCGGCATGCGACGGGCCCACATGCAGGGTCAGATTCGTTTTCGCCGGGCAGTCCACGCTCACGGCGTTGATGGTGGCCGTTCCGATGGCGGGCGAATCAATGGTGCTCATGACGCGAACACCTCATTCAACGCGCGTGCCAACGCCACGAATTCGTCGATGGTGAGCGTCTCGCCACGACGGGTCGGGTCGATGCCGGCCTTCTCGAACGCTTCGGACGGCACGATTTTCTTCAATGCGGCGTGCAGGGTCTTGCGGCGCTGCCCGAAAGCCGCGTCGATCAAACGGAACACGGTTTCGCGATCCACCACGGAACCGTCCGCATTGTCCGCGGCGGGGGTGTGACCGCCCGGGTAGCGCTTGAACAGCACCAGCGCGGAATCGACGTTCGGGGCCGGCCAGAACACGTTGCGGCCGATGACGCCCACGCGTTCCGCGGTGCCGTACCATGCGAGCTTCACGCTCGGCGTGCCGTAGATCTTCGAACCGGGCTTCTCGCTCAAACGGTCCGCCACTTCCTTTTGCACCATCACCAGGAAGGTGCCCAGATTGTCGAAACGTTCCAACAGGGTGAGCAGAATCGGCGTGGCCACGTTGTACGGCAGATTGGCCACCAGCGTGAAGGAATCGTCATCCTTGAAATCGGGCAGATTCTCCGGATTGACGGTGAGTGCGTCGCGGTTGACCACACGGAAGCGGTCCACGGCGTCCGGCATGAATTCGGCGATGGTTTTCGGCAGGCGTTCGGCGACCGGCGGGTCGATTTCCACAGCCGTCATCGTGGCGCCGGTTTCCAGAATCGCCAGCGTCAGCGAACCCAGTCCGGGACCGACTTCCAGCACATGGTCGTCGGCGGTCACGCCGGCCTCGCGCACGATGCGACGCACGGTTCCCGGATCAATCACGAAATTCTGCCCGAATTTCTTCGTCGGGCTGATACCCGCGTCGGCGGCGATGCGTCGGATGTCGGCCGCCCCCAGCAAATGGCCCTGCGTATGCTCGTTCACGTTTTCCGTCATTCCCTCTTCTGTCATTCCCTCATTATCCGTTCATGCCGGTACGAAAATCGTTGGCGATTAGCCGGATCAGTACCATCCGGTCTGTTCGGAGTGCTGCCACGCCGCGGACGGGCTGCCGTACCGCTGTGCGATGTAGCTCAGACCCCAGTCGATCTGCACGGCGGCATCGTCCTTCCAATTCGCGCCGAACGTGGCCATTTTGCTGCCCGGCAACGCTTGTGGAATACCGTATGCGCCCGAATCGTTTTCCGCGCTCCAGCTCCATCCGGATTCGCGATTCCAGAGTTTGACCAGATCCGTCCAGTTCTGGCCGGTCCAGCCGCGCTGCGCCGCCGCGCCGGAAGCGTAGGCCTGTGCCTGTGCCGCGGAAGGATGGTACAAGCGGCAGCCTGCGGAAGGATTGCTCGGCTGCGGCGTGGGCTGCGGTTTGGGCTGGGGTGCGGGAGTCGGCTGCGGTGCAGGGGTTGGTGTGGGGGTCGGTGCCGGATCGTCCTTCTCGGTGTTGTTGGAATTGTTATTCGAGTTGTTGTTCGAATTGTTCTTATCCGAGGAATCCGACTTGTTCGAATCGGTTTTGTCGGAATCGGACTTGTTCGAATCGGACTTATTGTCGTTTTTATTCGAGTCGTTCTTATCCGAATCGTTCTTGCCGTCGTCCGTCTTGCCGGAATCACCGTTATCGCCGTTGCTGTTGCCGTTGCCGCTGTTGTCGGATTTGTCGGACTTGTCGGTATCGTCCGTAGTTTTTTCCGGTCCGACCGCAATGACTTTGTCGATGGCGATTTTCGTGGTCTTCTCTTCGGTCAGCGTCTCGCTTTCCTTCACGCCATCCACGTAGGTGACGGCGTACGTCTGCTGGATTTCGCCGTTTTCGCCTTCCTGCCGTATCGTGACTTCGCCCGGCTGCAGGTTCGGGTCGATGATGGTCTGCGTGCCGAACGGCACTTCCTTCGTACGTGTTTCCTCGCCGTGGGTCACGCGGCGGACGCGCAGAATGGTCTTTTTGCCGTCCTTTTCGACGCTGACGCGATCCTCCTTGCCCAACGTGATGCCTTTGGCGTCAAGGATGGAGGCAGCGGGCAGCTTGCCGTTCGGCGCCACCGAGCTTTTGCCGTCCGCGATGACGGTGACGGGCCCCTTCTGGTTGATGATGAGACCGCCGGTGAGCTTGTTGTAGACGTTGCTGATATTGACGGTGATCTTCGCCGCTTCGGTTTCATTTTGGTTGAAGAAGTCCAGCAACTGCTCGGCGCTGGACGCGACCGTCCAGAACGGCACTTCCTGGCCGTCGATGGTGATGGTGGTCTGGTATGCGCTCTGCACGTTCACCACATCATGGTTCTTCAGCATGCTGGTCGGGCTGGTCGATTCCACCAGGTCGTGCGTTTTGACTTTCACGCCCTGCTCCTGCAGCAGACGGTCCACGCTCATCGCATATGTGGTCACCGTGGTGGTCTCCCCATTGACGGTCAACGCCACGGATTTGCGCGCGCCCACACCAAACGCCAACGCCGAAGTCAAAGTCAATGAGGCCACGCATGCCATGACGCGGACACGACGAAGCGTCACGAATCTCCGAGGGGTCCACCTTCTCGTCATTTATCCTCTTTTCAGCGCTGCCTACAACGCCGTTATTGTAACGGCTCAGCTGGAACGGTCGCCGTGCTTTCCGATGGTTTTATCCATACCGCCACATTTTTGAAAGCAGGTGCGAAAAGCGAAAAATAAAAAGGGGGCAGGAGAGAAGGGGATGTCCTGCCCCCGGTCGGACGAGACAGGTTGGGGGACGCCTCGTCCGCTTTGCCAGAAGTCTCAAGTTGGGGGAAGACTTCTGGAGCACTTACCCATGGTAAGAGGTCCAAGCCCGTCATACGGGTTCGAGCCTCCTGTCGGGATCGAACCGACGACCTGCCGCTTACAAGGCGGCCGCTCTGGCCATCTGAGCTAAGGAGGCATGTCCTCTTTTGCTATGAAAACAACAGAGGAACGATGAATAGCATAACCAGTGCTTCCACCGCAGTCAACTTAGTATTGCGGGTTGAGACGCGCCGGCTGCCCGTAAGGGGTTATTCGCCCGTGGTGACGGAAATCGGCCCCTTCTTGGCTCCGATGGACGGCATCTTGCCGGCAACGCCGACTTCGCTGTCCTTCAGGCCGATCGATTCCAACAGACCGTCCTTAACCGTCGTCTGGGCGGTGGTCAGCTGGTCCATATCCCAATACTTGCCGTTGATGATCACGGTCGGCGTGGTCATGCTGCCCTTGTAGCTGCCGGACTGATGCCACAGTTCGGAACGCTTCGGCGTGTAAGTGTCGATCGCATCAAGCCATTCCTGATAATCACGGCCAAACGCCTTGTCCGCAACATCCTTGGAAACACCCGCGGCGATCATCTGCTCCTTGATCTTGGCGTCGCTCACCGACTTGTATGCGGAGCCTTCCTCCGGCTGGAAATCCTCGGCGTAGACCTTCTCCAGGAAGGAGATCAGATGGTTCGGGTCGCTGTCATGCTCGGCCAGGTAGATGGCCGCGTTCGCCGCGCGACTGGAATACTCGTCGGTGGACCAACGGTCCATGAACGCCATGAAATGCAGGTCCAGATTGATCTGGCCGGCATCGACCATCTTCTGCAGGTCGGCGTCCAACTGGCGGTGCAGGTTGCCGCAGCCGGGGCACAGGAAATCCATGTAGAGCTCGACGGTCGGCGCGCCCTCCACAGCCTTGCCGTAGCCGTTCTTGGAAATCAGCAGGCCGCCCTTCTTATCGACGAGCTTCGGAGTGTTCTTCACTTTCTGCAACGCCGTGTACGCTTCCTGCACGGTTTCGGTGGAAGCCTTCGTTTCGGCCTTCTTATGCATGTTGTGGTACACGGTGAACGCGCCGATCGCCACCAGAATCACCAGCACCGCCACCACGATGCCGCCGATGATCGTCTGCTGCTTGCGTTCCTTCTCCATCTGCTCGGCGCGCGCCTTCATCGCTGCGGCCTCAGCGGCCCTACGCTCGGCGCGGCTGGTACGCTTCTGCGCATCCTTGCTGTTCTGGGCCATCGATATTCCTTTCGACCTCACGTTGTTATGCTGGGCACCATACTAGCGATGCCTTGCTATCGATTCGCCGGGAATTCCGTATTGCCTTGCGATTGCGTCGGCAGCTCGCTCAAGTGGCGCAGATACGGCTGTTTACGCAGTGCGCCGCCGCCCAATCGCAGTACGATCGCGCCCGGAGCGGCCACGGCCACAAGCCAGCCGATCGCGCAGAACGCAGCCTGCGCCAGCCCGCTTTCGGAAAGCGGACCGCCAAGCAGCGTCGGCATCGGAATCGTCAATCCAAATATCCACGTATCCATCACGGCATACGGAAGCTGCAGCACGACCGTGGTGAGCGACAAACCCAGCGCGGCCACGGCCAACATGATCAGCGTCCGCACGATGGCGACGCCGAAGCCCTTCACGATGTGCCAGGGCAGTCCCGCCAATCGCAGCAGCCAGTCGGAACTTTTCTTCTCGCCGCCACGTTTGCCTTCGCGCTCGAGCTGCGCCTCCGTGTTGAATCCGATAGTGGCCAGCGCACAGGCGAACAGCAACGCGGCTGCCATCGCCGTCCACAGTGAGAACAGTCCGCAGACGGCCACGGGAATCGCCATCAGCGCGCAGGGGAGCATGCCCCGGCCCAACATCGCGCCACGCTTCACATCGGCGGGATTGGGTGCTTCCGCAACGTTCGGCCCATCCATACCGGGTACCGGCGGGAATGACATTGCGGGCGATTGCTGCGCCGCGGCCACCGTGGCCTGCGGTATGACGGACGGTGGCTGCCGCATGGCGATGCGTTGCAACGCGGGTTTGATGGTCGGGTCGACTTGCGTCGGCGCTTCCGCTGGATTCCATGCGTTCTGGGCCGGCAGCATTTGTGTTGACGGCATGGATTGCGGCATTACCTGCGTGCCTGTCGGCATCGCCCGCGTGCTGCCCACGTTGGGAAGTGCGTCGGAAAGCACGCTGGTCTCGGCATCGTCAACAGGTGCGATCACCTGCGTTGCGCTCGCGTCGGATTGGCTGGTCACTTGTTTCCCGATTACTTGAGTTGCGCTCACATCGGGCTGCCCGATCGCCTGCGTTGCTTCGCTGAGCCTTGGCATCGTGCGCGTGCCGATGGCGTTTTCGCCGGTTATGTCGTCCTGCGATTGCCACAACGTGCGCGGATTGTCGGGCGATTCAACAAAAGGGGGCATCGCCTCCGTATCGCCATCCGCTGCGCCACCATTGTCGGCCGCAACCCACGCCTGCGGATTCAACGCATCCACGGCGATCGCCTGCAGCAAATCGTCCGGCGTGCACCGCTTCGTCCGATCCGGATTGAGCGCCGAACGGAACGCGGCCATCGTGCCCGCGGGAAGTCCCGCAAGATTGGCGCTGCCGGCCGCGGCGCGTTCCAACACGGTCATCATCGGCTTCGTGCCGAACACCGGCTCACCCGTAGCGGCGAACGCCAATACGCTCGCCACCGACCACCAATCGGTCATTTCATCCGATTCCGCGCCATCAATGATTTCCGGCGCGATGAACCCCGGCGTGCCCATCACCAGACCGGTACGCGTCACATGGCTTTCGCCTTCGCCCATAGCGATGCCGAAATCCACCAATACCGGGCCGGTGCTCGACACCATCACATTCGTCGGCTTGATATCGCGGTGCACGATGCCGGCCGCATGCACGGCACGCACCGCCTCAATCAGCTTGCGTGCCAGCCGTTCCAAATCGTCGCCCACATATCGGCCATTGACGCGCACATCCTCACGCAGATTCTTGCCTTCGATCAACTCGGTCACAATAAAAGCCAACGCGTCGTCAAGTTCCATATCCACAATGCCGCACACGCCCGGATGCCGCACCTTCTGCAACGCCATCGCCTCCCTGCGCAGGCGCTCGCGTGCGGTCAACTCGTCGCGCTGCTGCTGCGGGGAATCGTCGTCGGAGAGGGAATCACGCAAAATCTTCATCGCATATTGATGGCCGCCATCGTCCCGCACACGC
>OFMT01001330.1_pt1 | contig 18122 bp, 10 predicted proteins | sample 1541891 | NCBI WGS metagenome assembly OFMT01 (sample SAMN04209230, study PRJEB22552) | human gut metagenome | biome: gut; material: feces | host: Homo sapiens | place: USA: Oklahoma | reverse complement strand
TTAATACAGATTCCTAAAAAGAAGGCTCCGGTCATTGCGACCGGAGTCTTTCTTTTTATGTACTTTTTTCCACACTCCCAGACAATTACATGATATAATCAACATACAGAACCCTTACTTAAAACATCTCTAATGAAAGGAAATCATGTATGAAGAAAAGAAAATCATGTTTTATCTGGCTCTTGTGCATTCTTCTCCTGGTCACAGTTTTACCTTCTGTAGATTTTACAGAGGCCCAGGCAGCATCCGTCAGCAGTACTTTTACCGGATGGAAAGCCTCCGGTGGAAAAAAATACTATTATAAGAATGGCAAAAAGCTGACAGACCTGCACAAAATCGGAAAGTATTATTACTGTTTTGCCGCAGACGGTTCCATGCTTACAGGGTGGCACCGTATTCATAATCGTTTCAGATATTTTGGCAAACAGACCGGAAGAATGCGTATCAATCAGACTGTAAACGGACGAAAGATCAACAGTAAAGGTGTCTGGACTCCTGTTATTGTACTGGATCCGGGGCATTCTGCTGTTGTTGCCGGTGGTTATGAACCTCTTGGGCCTGGTTCCAGCCAGCTGAAAGAGAAAGATACGTCCGGAACCCAGGGTGTTGCTACAGGTGTGGAGGAATATAAGCTCAACCTGAGCATTGGTCTTCAGCTAAGAACCCTTCTTCAGAAAAGAGGTTTTAAGGTAGTAATGACCAGAACCAACAGTAAAGTAGCTCTCAGCTGTATTGACCGTGCAAAAGTGGCAAATAAGGCAAACGCGGATGCGTATATCCGTATCCATGCCAATGGAAGTGATAATTCCTCTATCAGTGGAGCACTGACTATCTGTACAACCAGAAACAGTCCTTATATTTCATCTATGTACAGAAAAAACAAAGCTCTTTCTGAGGCTGTGCTCAATGCATATGTGTCAGCTACAGGATGCAGAAAAGAATACGTCTGGGAAACAGACTCTATGACCGGAAATAACTGGAGCAAAGTTCCGACAACGATTATCGAGATGGGATATATGAGTAATCCTTCCGAAGACCGCCGTATGCAGCAGAGTTCTTATCAGAAAAAAATGGTACGGGGAATTGCAAATGGAATTGAGAATTACCTGATCAAATAGCCTTGCTTTTGAGTCGCAGACAGTTTATACTGGACTGAATGGGTAAAAAAATAATTTGGAGGATTTTTCAAATGAAAATTGCAGTAACATACGATAATGGAGAGATTTTTCAGCATTTTGGAAAAACAGAGTCTTTTAAAGTTTATGAAGTGGAAGACAACAAAGTAGTTTCCAGTGAAGTGATCGGTTCTAACGGTACAGGACATGGTGCACTTGCAGGTCTGCTTGCTGAGCAGGGTGTAAATGTTCTGATCTGCGGTGGTATCGGCGGTGGTGCTCAGACAGCTCTCACAGAGGCAGGAATCGAATTATGCGCCGGGGCCCAGGGAAATACTGATCAGGCAGTTGAAAGTTATTTAAAAGGCGAATTAGTGTCTTCCGGAGCTAACTGCGACCATCACCATCATGAAGAAGGTCATTCCTGTGGCAGCCATGAGGAGGGACACTCCTGTGGAGACAGCTGTGGTGGCGGCTGCGGTGGATGTGGCGGATCACAGCCACAGCTCACAGGACGCAATGTAGGAAAAACCTGCCGCACACATTACAGAGGAACTTTCAATGACGGAACACAGTTTGATTCTTCTTACGACCGTGGCGAACCGCTGGAATTCATCTGCGGTGCAGGCCAGATGATCAGAGGGTTTGATGCTGCTGTAGCTGACATGGAAGTTGGTCAGATCATTGATGTTCACCTTATGCCTGAAGAAGCATACGGTATGGCAGATCCAAACGCTATCTTCACTATGGAAATCGCCCAGCTCCCAGGTTCCGAAGACCTGACAGTTGGCCAGCAGGTATACCTGTCAAACCAGTTCGGTCAGCCATTCCCTGTTAAAGTAACAGCTAAAGATGAGAAAAATATCACATTTGATGCAAACCACGAAATGGCTGGAAAAGAACTTAACTTTAAAATTGAGTTAGTAGAAGTGAAATAAGACAAATACTCAGGGCAGCCTCCCGGCAAAAATTTTGCCGATGAGACTGCCCTGTTTTATACTTTATTTACCAAAGTGATAGTGCTTTTTGTAGTTTTATAATTTACGAGTAAAGATTTATCGTTTTTGTGGGCTTACTGTATATTCGCTTACCGTTTACTGTCTTAAAAGCTTTTACATAATAGTTATAAACCCAGTACATGCCTGTTTGGGAATCATAAGCCTTTGTGTCTTTCCAGGTTGAGACAGAGGACTTCACTGTTTTGACTGCAGAACCATTGCGATAAATTACATATCCGGAAGCACCGGCTACTTTTGTCCAGGAAACCTCTGTACCACCGTTACTCATTTTACATGAAACCTTAGATGGAGCCGGGACAGCAGCTTTTCTTGATTTCACCGCTGAAAATTTAGAATATTTGTTTTTTCCACTTGCGTTGGTTCCATAAGCACGGACTTTAAATGAATAGGTTACTCCCGGTACTACAGCTGCATCGAAACTGAGGGATCCTGTTTTCAGAGTTTTTATCCGCTTATAAGAAGACTGGGAATCTGTCTTGCAGTAAATCTGGTATCCTTTGGCACCCGGAACCTTTTTCCAGGTTAAATGTATTTGATCTGCAGATTTCTGGGAAAGTTTCAGCACAGGTTTTGTCAGTGGTGTGTTGTTCTCAGATACCTTTACCGTCACCTGACACTGGGCCTGAAAATCTCCGGCAGAAGCAGTGATTACTGCCTGACCATAACCGTTCCCCTGAATGGTTCCATCCTCTGAGACAGACGCAACCCCAGGATTACTGCTTGTCCAGACCACATCTTTTACATCATCAGAGTTAGATGGTGTAAAGGAAGGTGTGAGTTTTTGTGTATTTCCTTCGTCAATTGTCAGATTTGTCTGGTTCAGAGCAATTCCATTAAGTGGAGTTGTCACTACGGGGATTTCATACAGGTATGTGCGGGAACTGTCATAGTTGCCGTTATCATAATTTCCGGATACCCATACAATATTACGTCCCCATAAGATCGGCTGTGAATCCGTCTGGATCGTTACATTCTTGTATAACTTGGATAATATCACGTTTCCGGAAGCATCCATAAGGAGATAATGCAGAATACTCTGGTCTGAGGTTTCCTCTGAGAAAAGGACTGCGTACTGATTATTTCCTACAGGGATAAGTTTTGGTTCTGTCAGAGTTATTTCTGCTCCTGACGGTGAATACTGAGTGAGCCAGATAAATCTGGAAGTCATACTGTTCTTATCTGTGATTATCATAAAGATATTTTTGTTAAGATTCTCATATCCGGTCTGTCCATTCACAGCAAAACCATGGGGAACAGACTTGCCTACTGTGATCAGATTATTTCCTGCCAGAGAAAATCCGGTTACCTCGCATCCGGTATAATTATCACCTGTAGCACCCATAAAAGGAAAGATATTTACCGCACGATCCTGAGCGATATATCCGCCGGAATATGCGGAGAAGGAGGACAGGATCAAACCCCTGTAATAAGCATCCCCATGATCCAGAAAATACACATGAGAGCCGTCATTTACAACAAACTGATTAAAGGAATGGCTGCAATAAGGCATATCTGAATTAATAAGCGTCATATCCTGAGTGTTAATGACAAAAGTGATATTACTCTGATGATGTATCCCTTCCATCCCATACATTTCCCGTCCTGTGTGTACGATCAGGGTAGAACCGATCTGGGTCATGCGCAGGGAAGCAGCGTCAAAAGGAATGTAGATTCCTTCAAACATATTTGTGTATCCGCCGCCAATATCCGTTGCACCAAGCAGTTTCCAGGCACGGCTGTATTTGAGAATCCGGACAGCCGTTATGCTGTTGTCTTCGTTCAGATTCTTCTGCCCTACTGCAACATAAAAATTCCCGTCTGGTGCAGCATAGAATCCTCCCCACAATGGAAGCGGAAGCTTTACTGTTGTTACATTGGTAACATTAAGATCGGAATTGCAGACAGCATCATATAAAGTCTGATCTTTCCAGGCAACAATGTGAAGATTTCCTGTTTCATCTGTATAGTAAGAAGTATATTCAGAATTTGCCCAGTTCCAGCTGTAAGATCCGCTGTTGATTCCCATACCCTGAAGCTGGGAAAGAGCCTTTCTCCGGCCAAAGGAAGACTTTGAGGAATATGTGGAAGTACCAGCTGTTATTCCCTGACCTGCATTTGCAACCAACGTGTCCCCCTCTTGAACAGAAGGCATTTCCTTTTCATCCGAAAAGAAATCATCATCTGTCTGTTCCGAAGTAAACTCATCTTCAGTGTCATTGAACTCTCCGCTGTTATCGAATTCCTCAGGAGAAAAACTCATCTCGTCGTTTACCGCATTACCCATGTCAGGAATCGCATCAACATCAGATGAACCTGGATTTTCTACAGCTGTTACATTATCCGAGTCAGTAAAATCACCTGCACCATATGCAGGAGCAAAATTCATTAAAACCATGGAAGAAGCCAGTAATAAAACTAATAATTTCTTTTTCATCTGTCAGAGCCCTCTTTTCCCCTTTATCTAAGTTCGATAGTTATACGTTCTTTGATACCGGTTTTAGAATTAACTGCAGTAAACATGATTCTGAAACCTTTACCTCCGGCTACCGGAATCTTGCCGCCGTTTGCTACAGATTCACTGCGCATCCATCCTTTTTGCATATATTCAATTGCAGGTTTCATACTGCCATTCGCAGGATTATTTCCACTATATATGTAAAGTTTGTCAAGCTTCCATCCTTTTGCAAGAGTAACAGTTGTTTTTACTTTCTTTCCGGCAAACTTTGCATAGCTGAGACTTGTTTCGGAAGAAGATTTAAACCTGGAACCTGATACAGTAGTTGCACCGATCTTTACTGATTTAACAGGATTTACATATTTTTTTACAGTTACTTTTATTTTATATGTTTTTCCCTGACATTTAAAAGAAACAGTGGCTGTACCGGCTTTCTTTGGGACTGCCAGAATCGTATAGTATGTCTGTGAAGTGCCGTAGGTGGATTTTGACAGTTTGACAGTGACAACTGCCTTATTACTTGATTTTAGTCCGGAAACTTTGGACGATAAGGAAGCCAGGGATTCTGTTGCCGGCTTCGGATAGGCAACTAAGGTTGCCGATGCAGGAACATGTTCATCTGCCGCCCAACCTGTAGCAGAGGTCACTGCAAACATGGAAAGGATCATTCCAAACGCCAGTAAAAAAGAGAGTAATTTTTTGCTTGTTTTCTTCATTCTTTTTCCCTCCTAAAGTGTATGTTAGAGTTAACTGAACGTTTCAGACAGGAACAGCTGTCTGGAGCATTCCTATATACTCAATATAGCACACAACTTTCACAGCGTCCATGACAGATTATGTTGATTTAATGCACAAAATTGCCGATAAAGAAAGACTCCGGTCGCAATGACCGGAGCCTTCTTTTTAGGAATCTGTATTAATTACCCAAATGGATTATTTAACTTTAGCAGTTTCCAGATTTGACCACTTACTGAATACTTTGTTATCGTTTTCAGAAGCTGTTCTGTTCCAGGAATGTACTCCTGCATAATATGTTCCTGCAGGAACGTTCTTGAATACAGCTTTGCATACACCTGGTTTAACATTTAATTTTTTGTATTTTCCATACTGATATGGACGTGTCTCTCCGTGTTCTTTCTTGGAACCTTTTCCGAGAACTACGTCATATCCTGTAGAGTTAGCAGATTCTTTATATGTTACTGTGATTGTAGAACCTTTTGCCTTAACACTGAGAATCTCTGGTGTATCCGGTGTGATTGCTGTTACAGAGAATGCATAGCTGTTAGACCATTCACCAAATACTTTCTTACCATTCTCATCACGTGTCCATGCATGGCAGTATGCATAGTAAGTTCCCTGTGGAACATATTTGAAGTTAGCTGTTGTCTGAACCTGATTCTTAACAACATCGATACGTGCATCTTTATCAGAAGGATCTTTGGATGTAGAGATTACATAATCATATCCAGATGCGCCTTCTGCTTCATCAGAAAGAACTACAGTTGCTTTATTTCCAGTAACCTTAACATTACTAATCATCGGTGCTGCTGGTTTTTCAAGTTCATGTTTGATATCTGCTGTCTTTGTACCAGTATAATTTTTGCTGTCTTTCTTAGCTGTTATAGTTACTTTTCCGTCAGCTACAGTTAAATCATATTCTGCTGAATCTACCAGTACAGAACCGTTCATAACTTTAACTACAGGATCAGCATCTGTTCCGCTAACCATTAATGTTGCATTAGCAAGATCAAATTTATCAATTCCCCAGTTAAAGGTATAATCAGAAGTGTTCTTACCAGATACCATTTTATATCCATTGATTGGTTTAACAACAACTTTTAATGTTTTAGATGTTGTTACATCTACAACATTTTTATTAGAAGTAACATCTAATTCGTAGTCCTTACCCTCTGTTAATGTTTTTCCGTTAACTTTTACGGTAACAACAGGTTTTACAGTGTATCCACCTGCATATGTACCATTAGCAACAGTGATATCTTTTGGTGCAACATCTGTCTGGTTAATTATAAATGCATTTTTAGCCGCAATAGATGTAATAGTAGTCTTGTCTGAAGTTGTATAAGTTCCTGCTTTGTCCAATTCTTTATTGCTATTATTAGCAGCTAATTTACCAACATAATTTCCTTTAGCAACAGCAAATGCAAATCCGTGAGGAAGTGTAACTCCTGTAAAGATTGGAAGTTTTCCATATACATTATCTGCATAAATGATTTCATAATCATTTTCTGTTACTTTCATATTTCCTGTAATGCAAGCTGAGTCCGGAACAAATTTAACAGAAGCAAATGTATGAGCAGTTCCGTCATAGTTAAATGACTGTTTAGTTGTAAATTCTCTTCCTGCTTCATCATAAACTTTTAAGGTACCTGTTAATTCAGCCTGTTTAATTTCGAAAGTAGATTCTTTTGTTTTTGCAGAATAGTTTTTAGCTTTAGCTTTTTTTGCTGTAAGGATAACAGTTCCAGCTTCCTTACCAGCATTGATATTTGCATTCTTTGAAGATGGGAATGAGATATCAAAGTCATTTGTTACATCAATATCGCCAAGTTTTAATGTTACTTTACTTGTATCATTATGCTTGCTTCCATTATATGTTGCGTCAGCATAGGATACTTTTACATCATCAATTTTAGCTGGTGTAATAGTAAATGTACCTGTTGCTTTACTTCCGGCTTTATATTTTCCACCATCAACAGCTTCTACAGTGATTTTTGCTGTACCTGCGTCAACAGCATCATTAGATTTGATGTTTGTAACAAGTGTGTAATCTGTACCTTCTTCAAGAACTGTATCACCATCTTTTACGATTACTTCTTTTGGAATAATCTGTGTGCCAGTGTATACATAGGAATCTGGATTAACAGTTACGGTTACATCTTTGCTGCTTAAAGATTTTTTGCAGATAGTGATTGTTTTTGTAGTGGCAGTTCCAGTATAGTTACCATCTTTATTGGCTTCAACAGAAATAGTAAATGTGATAGTTCCAGTAGTACTATCAAGCTTATTATCTAACTTCTGTAAGTCTTTAAGATTTGTAATTGTATAGTCTGTATCTTTTAAAGTAAATACATCTGTTGTAATATCTGTTGTATGCTGATTGTTTGCATTTACAGTTAAATTGAGATCTTTCAGATAATCTGCTACAGAATTATACTCCGGATTGTAAACTAATTCCTCTTTATCAGTTTTTGCTTCTTTGATAGGTGCAGGATTGATTGTAAATTCAAACACTGCCTGGGAACCAGCATAATTACCAATACCCTTAACAATCATCTGAGCTTTCTTCGTAGAAGTAGATGCTGATGTGTTGTTAGCATATTCAATAATATAGTCTGATCCCTCTGTTAAATAGTATCCAGGATCAGAACTATTGGCTTTAATAATAAAATTACCTAATCTCTTTGTATCTTTTGTTACTGCTACGCCTTCTCCGGCAAATTCTTCATTTGCAGTTGCATAATTTGCATCTGCTGAAGTTGCACCAACAAATTTACCATTAGAAAGACCTTTTTCAATAATTGTTAAATCAGCAGTTGTACTCTCTTTACATGTTTCAGGACTACTAGGATTAGTAGTAAACTTAGCAGTACCAGCAGTAATTTTTATAGCTTTTGCGTAAGAACCAGCGCCAGAAGTTGCCTTTTTAATGATTGCATCATCTACAGAAATGTTAATATCATTATTACCGCTAAGCTTAATTTCATTGCCATTTGCATCTTTAAATGTCAAATCTGCAGCAGTTAAATGATCAAGAACACCCTTTCTTAATTCATCAACAGAATAAGAACGATTTACAGTTGCAGTAACTTTACTCAAATCTCTTGTTTTAATTTTAACATAATTAGATGTTACAAGTGTTTTTTCATCATTAGATGCACCGTCCCATGTAAAGTTAGGCATTTTAGAAGTATCTAATGTAATAGTTACATTTTGATTACCAAAATCATTTCCTTTAGCTGCAGTAGCTTCTACTTTTTTAACTGCATAAGTGAAATCTTTTACACTGTCATCTAATCCCAAAGTACTTTTGGCTTCTACTTTTACATCATCAGCAGTAAATACTTTTTTCTCAGAAGTATATTCATAAGAGATATCTGGATTTTTTAATTCTACAGTTAATTTATTGTTTATATCAGTTGCAGTAATTTTCCTTTTGGCAATCTTATATGTTCCAGTTACGCCGCCAACATACGCAGGGTCTTCCTGATTTGTGCCTGCTAATTTGACTTTACCTGTTACTGTAATATTTTCATCTGTATAATTTACTAAATCTCCGGAATATGTATATACAAAGTCATCTTTTGTTAAATCTTTTCCATCGACATTCATTATTGTAGAATAAGTCGCTGTATTTGGCTCTAACTTGATTTCTTTTCCTGTATACTGTCTGTCGTCATCAGTATAGTTTGCAAAATAGAGATAATTTCCGTTGGCTTTTGCGATTTTATCAATATCTACAGGACTTACAGTTATTTTGTTAGAAGTTAAACCAACTTTCTGTCCGTTGGCCATTGTAATTTCGATGTATACATCATATACATGATTATAATCATCATGAGACAATGGAATACACCAATTAGCAGCTCCGGCTTTTAATCCAACTCCCGGTGCATTTGTCCATCCAGATTGAACTTCATATCCATCTTTACGGATTGTCCATGTATATTTTCCTGCATCAACGACATTTCCGTTCCCATCTTTAACTACTACATCATCTTTAAGAACGATATTTCCAGCCCAACCGTTTCCATCTTCTTTTAATGTAATGTTGGATGTATATCCATAATTAGTAGCTGAATCCTGTGCAGCGGAAACTTCTTCTGTGTTATCTTCTACAACTGGAGCAGCATCTGCTTCAGCAGAAAATGCATCTTCTGCAGGAGCTTCTGTAGCTACAGCAACATCACTGCCATCACTGAACTCAGCAGCCCATACCGGCACATTAGAAGTAGCAAGCATTGCAACAACAAGTGACATACTTAATGTCTTTTTTGCCATGCCCTTCTTTGTGTTTTTAATCTTTGTCATGATTATAGTTCCCCTTTCCTTAATATAACTATTTCTTTTTGGGTAAAGATTCCTAGACATAATCTGTCTGTTATGGTTAATAATAGTGCTTTCACCACTTTTTGTCAAGGGTAATGCTCAAGAATTTTACGATTTTTTTAAATTTCATACACTTCAAAAGCATTTATTTTCCTTGATTTTTCGGGTTTAAAATCTATAACTTGTTACAAATGTAGTGAGTTTTTCCTGTTTATCACAAGATGATGTAGTATTCTCTTTTTTACCGATTCTAACAGTTAGTCCTGATCTGTTCTGGAAGCTGGCTTACAATCTTTCGGAAATTTCCCGAGGTCAGATATGTATCTTTGAGCTTTTTCTTGCTATATTCATATATTGTATTTCTTGTTTGTTCTATCAAATAAGCAGTGTAAAATTCTTCCCAACTGAAATATTGTCTGCTGTCTGCCAGTTCATAAGTCTTTTCTGTTACTTCAGAAGTTTTATCTATAATATTTGCTCTTAACAACAAATACTCAAATGATTCCGGTGCGTATAATACGATTTTATTTCTGGTATCTCTCATATATTGCATTACATGCTGCATTTCCGGACCGAATGCGGCTCCGTCTACAATCGCAAGGATTTCTTTTTCCCTGCTTTTCTGCAGATATGAAAGTATGTTGCTTTTTCCTCCTGCTGAGCAACATGCTTCTCCGAATAATTTATGATAGAATTCATATCCTGAATTAGAGTCTTCTGTTATTACCAGATCTGGTTGAATATCCTCTTTTGCCTGCAAATTATATAACTGATAAGTTTCATTATATATTCTTTTGGCGTTTTGATATTTCTGACTGTCTCGCTCTTGTCTCATGCCGTAAATTTCTTCAATACTATATGGTAAATGTTCCAGGCTGTCCCTTGTGACCAAAACGAAGTAATTGTCGTTGCCTTTTACCATTCTGGTAAATTCTTTACTGCGTAAAAATGGTGCTCCTTCATCAATAAATATAATGCATTGCTGCAGTGTGGCAAGTCTTTCTTTCCATGAAGCGTTTTCTATTACTACACATCGTTTTTCACATATTTTGGTAATTCCTGATGATATGCCATTGTTCTCATAATCAGAAATCATTCGAAGGAGTTCTGTTTTTCCTGTTGCAGAATCTCCCTGAATGACAGTGATATTTCTCTTTACTGTAAGATGATAATGAACTCGTTTGTTGTATATTTCAATATCATACTTTCCTGTCATGTTTTATCATCCTCTCAATAATCGGTTTACAATGATTTCGTCATCCAGTTCAAGCATGGAGTGAACCGTTTTTCCTGTGTTTACAATATAGATATCAAATGGCTGTTTTCCAAAGTCCATGATATAGCCCAGGCGAATTGTGATGTCTTTTTGTTCTGCCAGTTTTAAAATCCATTGTGCACAGTTGTTTCCGCAGGCAGATGCGTTAAATATATGATCTGGATCATTTTGCATCAATATCAGAGTTTTTACTCCTCCTGAGAGGCGTTCCGGTGGAATCGGGCCGAGAAATGGGCTGTCGATCATGCATGGACCTTTTACCTCTGATCCGTCTATATCTTTGATCATTTTTCTGGAAGTTTCTGATGTGATCCACTCATCTTCATATGTGTTGTTGAAAAATACATCAGGATTAAAAATATAATTATCTCCCGGATTGTCCCCAAAAAATATTTTCAGCATCTTGTATTCCTCCATTCTGTCAAAACTGATTATCTTTTCTTATTTTATCAAAAATATCTTCCTGTTTCCAGCATCACAAAAACAGCAGAGAACTTTTTTATCATTCTCTGCTGTTTCTCTACCATCTGCTTTAAGGTGTTAAAGCAAACATATTATTTCTTTCTGACAATAACCTTATCCAGATGCCAGATATCATCTACATATTCCTGGATGGTTCTGTCGGATGTGAATTTACCGCTGCATGCTGTGTTGAGGAGTGCTTTCTTAGCCCAGCCTTTTTCATCTCTGTATGCTGCTTCTACGCGTTTCTGTGCGTCTGCATAGGAACGGAAGTCTGCGAGGATGAAGTAGCGGTCTGCTCTGTCTGTGTTCTTTGTGTTGAGAAGTGAATCGTACAGGTCACGGAAGAGTTCTGTATCATTGGAGAAGGTTCCGTTGATGAGCTGCATCAGTACCTGACGGATTTCTTCGTCTGTGTTGTAGATTACGTTTGGATCGTATCCGCCGTTGTTTTCGTAGTTGATTACTTCGTCGGAGCTTAAACCGAAGATGAATGCGTTTTCTGCACCAACTTCTTCTACGATCTCTACGTTAGCACCGTCCATTGTTCCAAGTGTAGGAGCACCGTTGAGCATGAACTTCATGTTACCTGTACCGGATGCTTCTTTACTTGCTGTGGAGATCTGCTCGGAAACGTCTGCTGCTGCGAAGATCCACTCAGCGTTGGATACTCTGTAGTTTTCGATGAATACAACTTTGATCTTGCCGTTGATGGAAGCGTCGTTGTTTACTACATCTGCTACTGAGTTGATGAGTTTGATGATCTTCTTGGCTGTTGCGTAACCTGCGGATGCTTTTGCACCGAAGATGAATGTTCTTGGATAGAATTCCATTTCCGGATGCATCTTAATCTGGTTGTACAGATAGATAACATGCAGGATGTTCAGGAGCTGACGTTTGTACTCGTGAAGTCTCTTAACCTGTACATCGAAGATGGAGTGCGGGTCTACTTCTACGCCATTGTGCTCAAGGATGTATTTAGCCAAACGCTCTTTGTTCTTGAACTTAATGTTCATGAATTCCTGGAGTGCTTTCTCATCATCAGCATAAACTGCCAGTTTCTTTAACTGTGGAAGGTCTGTGATCCAGTCCGGTCCGATATGCTCTGTGATCCAGTCTGCAAGGAGTGGATTTGCGTGGAGCAGGAAACGTCTCTGAGTGATACCGTTTGTCTTGTTGTTGAATTTCTCAGGCATCATTTCATAGAAGTCTTTTAATTCCTGGTTCTTCAGGATCTCTGTATGAAGGCGTGCAACACCGTTTACAGAGTAGCCTGCTGCGATTGCAAGGTGAGCCATCTTAACCTGTCCGTCATAGATGATAGCCATCTTTTTGATCTTCTCATAATTTCCCGGATATTTTGCCTGGATCTCAAGGATGAAACGACGGTTGATCTCTTCGATGATCTGGTATACACGCGGAAGCAGTCTGGAGAAGAGCTCGATCGGCCATTTCTCAAGTGCTTCGGACATGATAGTATGGTTTGTGTAAGCAACAGATTTTCTTGTTACTTCCCATGCTTCATCCCATCCAAGTCCTTCTTCATCCATGAGGATACGCATTAACTCTGCTACTGCTACAGTCGGATGAGTATCGTTCATCTGGAATGTTACTTTTTCATATAATTTATGGATATCGTCATGTTTCTTTTTGTATTTGGCAATTGCTGCCTGGAGGCTTGCAGATACAAAGAAGTACTGCTGTTTCAGTCTCAGCTCTTTACCTGCATAATGATTGTCATTCGGGTAAAGGACTTCTACGATATTGCGGGCAAGGTTCTCCTGCTCTACTGCTTTCTTGTAATCACCCTTGTCAAAGGAATCAAGCTCGAAGTCTACGATCGGCTCTGCATCCCAGATACGAAGTGTGTTTACTACATCATTGTCATATCCTGTGATCGGCATATCATAAGGAATGGCTTTTACTGCCTGATATCCTTCGTGGATAAATTTGTTTCCGCCCTTTTCAGGATCGTACTCTACTCTTACATATCCGCCGAAGTGTACTTCTTTGGCATATTCCGGACGGCGCAGTTCAAATGGATATCCATTTTTTAACCAATTATCCGGTACTTCGATCTGGTATCCGTTCTCGATTTTCTGTTTGAACATTCCGTAGTGATAACGGATTCCGCAGCCATATGCTGCGTAATTTAAAGTTGCGAGAGAATCAAGGAAGCATGCAGCCAGTCTTCCCAGACCACCGTTTCCAAGTGCCGGATCCGGTTCCTGATCTTCGATACAGTTAAGGTCAAATCCCAGCTCTTCGAGAGCTTCTTTTACTTCACCGTAAGCGCAAAGGTTGATCAGGTTGTTTCCGAGAGCACGTCCCATCAGGAATTCCATGGACATATAATATACGATCTTCGGATCCTGTTCGTCGTAAGCTTTCTGTGTTGCAAGCCAGTTATCAATGATAACGTCTTTTACAGAGTAGCTTACTGCCTGGAAAATCTGCTCCTGTGTAGCTTCTTCAATTGTTTTTCGATAGAGGAATTTTACGTTGTCTTTTACGCTTTTCTTGAATGCCTCTTTCTTGAACATTTCGTTTGTCATTTCATACCTCCCGTAATAGTTTCACTGTTCACTTTATTCTCAGCAATACACCTTGCGGATATTGCCGGTGAACCTCTTCATTCCGTCAACTCTTCTATTTTCTCATATCAGAGAAATTGGGGGCAAAGAATCTCTGCCTCCAATTTCCTCTCTGAAATCAGACTGTCAAAGATAATGATACTCTTTTTTCGACAGTCTGTCATGTGTATAATTGCCGAATTTTATAACATTTTTTTGTTATCGTGCATTGCGAAAGTAGTATATTTCCTGTGAAATACCTGTAACTTATCAGTACCTTGTCAGTAATTGACCGAATGTTGTCAATTACAGTTTCTTAACACCCATAGTTACTGCTTCTTTGTTGATGTTCCACTCTTTCACATAACCATCGGTCTCGCCAAGTACCATTTCGTCTGCAAGTACTTCTGACTTGATCTCATCTTCGTGTGCTTTCATGACATCCTGGATCTTGTCGTTTCCGTGAGCGTATACTACGATCTTGTCCATAACTTCGAAGCCGGCTTCCTTACGCATGGTCTGGATCTTGCTGATGATCTCACGTACGAATCCCTCTTCGATCAGTTCAGGTGTCAGGTTTGTATCAAGGACTACGGATGTTTCACCGTCAGATTCGGATACATAGCCTTCTGTCTGTGCTGTTTCAATAAGAAGGTCTTCTTCTGTAAGCTCTACATCGTTTCCGTTGATATCCAGTTTCAGGACACCGTTGGTTCTCAGTTCGTTCATTGCTGCTGTTCCATTGATGTCTGTGAGAGCCTGTCTGATTCCTCCAAGGAGTTTACCGTATTTCGGTCCTACTGTACGAAGCTGTGGTTTGAAGCTGTAGGAGATAAAGGATTCTACATCATCTGCGAATTTTACTTCTTTGACATTCAGTTCGTCTGCGATGATGTCAGTGTAGAATTCACTCATTTTCTTCTCAGCTTTTACATACATGGTTCCGATCGGCTGACGGTTCTTGATGTTTGCTGTATTTCTGCAGGCACGTCCCAGAACTACGATCTCCAGAAGCTCTTTCATGTCTGCTTCCAGATCTTTGTCGATCCATGCTTCGTTTACAGTTGGGAAGTCGCAGAGATGGATACTCTCCGGAGCATCTTTATCCACGCTTCTTACCAGGTTCTGATAGATATCTTCTGTCATGAACGGGATCATCGGAGCTGCTGTCTTGGCGATTGTTACCAGCGCATGGTACAGAGTCATATAAGCATTGATCTTATCCTGCTCCATTCCCTTTGCCCAGAAACGTTCACGGCTTCTTCTTACATACCAGTTACTCATCTCATCTACGAATTCCTGAAGTGCTCTTGCTGCTTCCGGGATCTTGTAGTTTGCCAGATCATTGTCTACAGCCTGAACAGTTGTGTTTAATCTGCTGAGTAGCCATTTGTCCATTACAGGAAGCTGGTCATAGTTCAGTTCATATTTGGTCGGGTCGAAGTTGTCGATGTCTGCATATAATACGAAGAATGCGTAAGTATTCCACAGTGTGCTCATGAATTTACGCTGTCCTTCCACAACTGCCTTGCCATGGAAACGGTTCGGAAGCCATGGAGCACTGTTGATGTAGAAGTACCATCTGATGGCATCTGCGCCGTATTTGTTCAGTGCATCGAATGGATCAACTGCATTTCCTTTGGACTTACTCATCTTCTGTCCGTTCTCATCCTGAACATGTCCCAGAACGATTACGTTCTTGTATGGTGCTTTGTTGAAGAGCAGTGTGGATTCTGCAAGGAGTGAGTAGAACCATCCACGGGTCTGGTCTACTGCCTCGGAGATAAAGTTTGCAGGGAACTGCTGCTCAAATAATTCTTTGTTTTCAAATGGATAATGATGCTGTGCGAAAGGCATTGCTCCTGAGTCGAACCAGCAGTCAATAACCTCCGGTACACGATGCATTTCTCCACCGCACTCCGGACACTTCAGTGTGATCTCATCGATGTATGGGCGGTGAAGCTCTACTGTCTTGGCTCTCTCATCACCGCTCATCTCGAATAACTCCTGACGGCTTCCGATGGAATGCATATGTCCGCATTCACACTGCCAGATGTTCAGTGGTGTTCCCCAGTAACGGTTACGGCTGATACCCCAGTCCTGAACGTTTTCAAGCCAGTCGCCGAAACGTCCTTTACCGATGCTCTCAGGGATCCAGTTGATTGTATTGTTATTTCTGATCAGATCATCCTTAACTGCTGTCATCTTGATGAACCAGGATTCTCTTGCATAGTAGATCAGTGGTGTGTCACATCTCCAGCAGTGTGGATAATCATGCTCGAATTTCGGAGCATCAAAGAGCTTGCCTTCTTTGTCCAGATCTGTGAGGACCATAGGATCTGCTTTCTTTACGAAAACGCCTGCGTATGGTGTCTCTTTTGTCAGGTTACCCTGTCCGTCTACGAACTGTACGAATGGCAGTTCATAGTTACGTCCGATTCTGCTGTCGTCTTCACCGAATGCAGGTGCGATGTGAACGATACCTGTACCATCACTCATAGTAACGTAGTTATCACAGGTTACGAAATGAGCTTTCTTTTTCTGTTTTGCTGCTGCCTCTCCTGCACATGCGAAAAGCGGCTCGTATGCTTTGTATTCCAGGTCTGTTCCTTTGTAGGTTTCCAGAACTTCATATGCTTTCTCGCCTTCTTCTTTTGCAAGCTTGCCAAGGACTTTGTCAAGGAGTGCTTCTGCCATATAATAGGTATATCCGTCTGCTGCCTTTACTTTGCAGTAAGTCTCATCCGGGTTTACGCAGAGTGCAACGTTGGACGGAAGTGTCCATGGTGTTGTTGTCCATGCAAGGAAGTATGCATCTTCACCAACAACCTTGAATCTTACAACTGCGGAGCGCTCTTTTACAGTTTTGTATCCCTGGGATACTTCCTGTGCGGAAAGAGGGGTACCGCATCTTGGACAGTAAGGAACGATCTTGAAGCCTTTATACAGAAGCTTCTTGTTCCAGATTTCTTTTAATGCCCACCATTCGGATTCAATATAATCGTCATAGTAAGTTACGTATGGATGTTCCATATCAGCCCAGAAACCAACAGTAGAGGAGAAATCCTCCCACATTCCTTTGTATTTCCAGACGCTTTCCTTACACTGTTTGATGAATGGCTCCATACCGTATTCTTCGATCTGCTCTTTGCCATCCAGACCAAGTTTCTTCTCTACTTCCAGCTCTACCGGAAGTCCGTGGGTATCCCATCCTGCTTTACGCGGAACCATGTAGCCCTTCATTGTACGGTATCTCGGGATCATATCCTTGATAACGCGGGTAAGTACATGGCCGATGTGCGGTTTACCGTTTGCAGTGGGCGGTCCGTCATAGAATGTATAGGTTTCTCCTTCTTTTCTGTTCTCCATACTTTTCTCAAAGATATGGTTTTCTTTCCAGAATTCTTCTACTTTTTTCTCACGGTCTACAAAGTTTAAGTTCGTATCAACTTTCTGGTACACAGTAATTTACCTCCTGTTTAAATTATTTGTATCAGACACCTGAAAATATGCAGGACGTTTATATACGCTGAAAAATATTTCCAGTGTCCTTTAAGAACGAAAATAAGCCCATAAAAAAATCGCCCTTTTGTAAAAGGACGAAGGTTTATTGACGTTCGCTATACCACCTGTTACATTGTACGGGCATCCTCTGCCGATACATGAATCTTTTAACGGGGATTTCCGTCAGCTCTTACCTGTCTGTACACCCTTCAGAGCTGCAACTCCGGAGTGATCTTCACTGCATTTACTCACCACCGGGCTCACACCCTCCCCGGTTCGCTGTCTGTTTTCCCCTGCAGTTACTCTCTCCATCAACGTTTTTGTGGACATATCATTTATTTAACTATGCGGATTCATTATAAGGTCACAAAATTCACTGTGTCAAGTATTTTTTTGAATATTAGGGTAATCCTGTTACTGTTTAATAACACTGGTTACTGTCAAACTCCCGAACAGTAACACACTGTTAACATACTATCATATAAATTTTACACAGGCATTGTAATTAATGATATAATAAGGTAGAATATTTTGTCCGAACGTCATTTAAAACGATGTACTAGAGTGTGTCTGAAAAAGGCTTTCTGCAAGATGTACGTCACAATTTGTGGGATATTTTGCCCGGATGAGGGCGCCGTAGCGGGCTACGGC
>OFMT01001325.1_pt1 | contig 18187 bp, 13 predicted proteins | sample 1541891 | NCBI WGS metagenome assembly OFMT01 (sample SAMN04209230, study PRJEB22552) | human gut metagenome | biome: gut; material: feces | host: Homo sapiens | place: USA: Oklahoma | reverse complement strand
CCCGCCCAAACGGCGGGACATTTCTCATCTCAGTGGGAGGAATGCAGGATGAAAGGCTATCTTTTGGCGGAGGGAAAACGGCTTGTGCTGGCGGTGCTGGCCTTTCTGGTCGTTTTCGCGGCGGTGCCCGGCCTCCGGCTGGTGCACCTGCTGGGGCTGCTGGCGGCAGGGCTCTGTGCGCTGGGGCTGCTGTACCGGAACGCCTCGTCCCGGTTCTTTGGCCGGGTGATGGCGGGCGGCATCGGCTGCCTTGGCGGCTTTGTGCTGGCGCGGACCATGCTGCAAGATCGGCCGCTGCGGATGGTCTCCGCGTCGGAATACGCTCTGCTCTTTCTGGACTTTTTGCTCTGGGCGGGCCTGCTGCTGTGGAGCTGCCGGGCGGATGCAGCCCCGAAACGGGAGAAGCCGCCGCTGTTCAAGGAACAAGTGCCGGATAAAGCGCGGCTCATCCAATACATACAGGATCTGCCGATCGTGGGCATCCACGCAAAATGGGGCAACGGAAAAAGTTTTCTGTGGCAAAATCTCCGGTCCGACCTTCAGGCGCAGTTCGAGATCGTTCAGATCGACCTGCTGGCCTGTGATTTGGACCAGATCGAAGCCTTCCTCATCCGGGAGCTGGAAAAGGTGTTGGAGCGCGGCCAGATCTACCCGGAAAACGCCCACTACCTCAAGGCCCAGCTGGGCAAGAACAGCGGGCTGGAAAAGCTGGGGGGCATCGCGGGGGAAAGCGGCTTTTCGGATACCTTCGACTCGCTGCAGCAGGAGCTGGAGCGGCTGCCCAAGAAGGTTTTGCTGAACTTTGAGGACATCGACCGCATCCGCAGCGAGGAAGTCATCCAGAAGATCTTTGCCATCTCGGAGAAGCTGGCCTCGGACCGGGTGCATGTGGTCTTCCAGTACAACAAGGAGGCCCTGCCGGGCCGCTTGCGGAAGAAGGATTATCTGGAAAAGTATGTGCCCTTCAATGTGGGCCTGACGCCGATCTCCTTCGCCTCACTGGTGGGGTATTTCTGGGATCGGTTCGAGATGGATCCCCTGCCGCTGAAAAAAGACGCGCTGAGCCTCATCGGCGTGACCCGCCCATCTTACGAAACGCTGAACTCTGCGGTGGGGCTGGATGCGAAGGCATCCTTTGACCTTACGTCCTTGGTCTCGATCCGGAAGGTGCAGTTCTATCTGGAAGAGGTCAAGGTCCTGCTGACCTCCAACGAGGAGTTCGCCCGGCAGACAAATGCGGAGACCGTGGCGATGGTGCTGCTGGTCAAGCACTTTTTCCGGGGGGAGTACGCGGCCCTGCAAGCGAAGACCAGCCCGCTGAGAATATTTGTATTTGAGACCGAGGAGGGGCCGCTCACCCTTTTGGAACTGGCCGACCGGTACCGCAAGCCGCGGCAGTGGGAGTCGGCGGCGGGAAAGGAACAGCGCCGCGCGGCGCTGGAAGAAGTGCTGCAGCGGGGCGAAAACTCCGAGCACCTTTGGCTGCTGATGCTTCTGGGGTATCAGATCCCCTTTCAGGGAGGGGATGAAGAGCGGAACCGGAAGCAGAAAGTGCAGACCGAGATGCACAACGCAAAGATCGACCATCTGGTTTGGAACGTGATGGCCAACGGCCTTTCGGAACTGACCGACGAGGAAAACGAGGTGGGCGGGCTGCTGCACAAGGTCTTCTATGACGCGAAAAAAGAGGAGTGGCCCGCCCGCTGGGAAGCGTATCAACTGGACCGCATCCATGGCCGCTTCCCGAAGGACAACACGACCGTGATGATGTGGGGAGACAATGCGCTGGCGTGCTCCTTCCGCGCCATGGCCCGTGCAGGGAAATATGCCAAGGTGCAGACGAAGCTGCTGGAACTGCTGATCGAACTGGAACGGGCAAAGGAAAATCCGGCGGTGTCGGATGTGCTGCTGGAATGCCTTTCCTACTGCAATTGGTTCAACGGGCAGGATCTGATCTTGATGGCGGACTTCTTCGCCACCCTGAAAGGAGAAGAAAACCCGGAACATCTCCCATTTTACCGGACGTTCTTTCAAAATGCCATGGAAGCGATCGTGCTGAACCGCTATTGCGAACGGATGGAAAGCTTCATGTTCGAGTGGTCGGACAAAGACGGTTTTGCCGAGCATGAGATAGAGCAGCTTAAATATCTGAAGCAGCAGCTGGAAGAAGAGCGTGCGACGCAGACTGTTCCGTTTTTGCAGAAAGAACTCGACACCCTGATCCGGTTCGTGGAAAAGAACACGGCGCTTCTTTCCAGCCCGGCTCCGATGCCCCAGCGGAAACCGGGCTGGAAAGTCGGCGAGTGGCGGAGCGAGTACAGCCATCAGGCGGAGATCGACCGGCTGAAAGAGTACCGGAAGACCCACACCGAAGCGGAATTTGAGCAGGAGCTGCAAAAGAGCCGAGGGGGGCTGTACTACGTCGAGGTCAAGGAAGCTTTAAAACAGGACAAATAAACGAAACGATCCCGCCATGGAATGTGGCGGGATCGTTTCGTTACAGCGTATCCAGAACGGTGCGGGCGTTTCGGATGGTGTCCTTGCTGGTCTGCCAGAGCTCGAACTCCGAGAAACCGGGCAGCCCCATGGGGACGCCCTCCCGGCGGAAGGTCATCCGGCTGTCCAGCACCTGCTTGCCGGAGAGGTGGAAGGCGGAAGCGCCTGTTTCCCTTGCAAGGGCGGGGAGGTTGGCCGGGGAGACCCCCGCACCCACCAGAATCTCGATGCGGCCCGCCGCCCGCTCCACGAGCTGCCGGAGCAGGGGAGCGCCCTGCGGGGCACTGGCGGCTTGGCCGCTGGTGAGGATGGTGGAAAGGCCCAGCCCACAGGCCGCTTCCAGCGCGGCGAAGGGGTCACGGCAGACATCGAAGGCGCGGTGGAGGGTGAGGGCGACGGGGCGGTTCGCCTTGGCTGCGGCTTCGCGGGCGGCGTCGTAGATGGGGCGCAGAGCTTCCACATCCAGTGCGCCGTCCGGGGTCAGCACGCCGGTCACGATACCGTCGGCCCCGGCAGCCACCAGCTCCGCGGCGGAAGCAGCCATCTGCGCCAGCTCCCAGCGGTCGTAGCAGAAATCGCCGAAGCGGGGGCGCAGCAGGGCGCGGACCGGGAGGCCGGTGGTCTCCTTTACCTGCCGCACCAGCGCAAGGCTGGGGGTCGTGCCGCCTACGATGAGGTCGGCGCAGAGTTCCAGCCGGTCGGCTCCGCCCTCCTTCGCCGCAAGGGCGCTGGCGGTGCTGTCAACACAAACTTCTAATATATACGCCATGGAAATCTCCTCTGTTTTGTGCATCGATACTCGCGAGCCAGTGGGGATTCTCCCCCGCAAGTGAGACGGGGATTCCATACCCCGCCCTATTGCCTACGGCAACAGGGTCCCACCCGTCGGACACTTGCTGGGGAAAACACCCACCGTCTTGCTTAACAGTTCAACAAAACCCGCCAACAGAAACTGCTGACGGGTTTTGCATTACGAAAAAGCTTAGTTTACGGAAGCGAGGAACCGCACAAAGCCAGCGCGTCCGGCTTCGTCCAGTTTATAGACACCGGCATCTGCCAGAACCTCGGCGAAGACATGGCCGACCTCGTCCTGCAGGATGAGGTGGACGTTGTCACCGTTCAGGTCGGGGTGCTTGGCAAGGATCTCCTCGGCCCATGCGGCGTGCTTCTGCAACGCTTCAGGATACTCGGCGGTGGGTACGCGGGCCACCAGTGCGTCGGCCAGATCAAACAGCTCCTGCTTCAGGCGGCTGGGCAGAACGGCCAGACCCATGACCTCGATGAGGCCGATGTTCTCTTTCTTGATGTGGTGGAGCTTGGCGTGGGGGTGGTAGACGCCCAGCGGGTGCTCCGGGGTGGTGATGTTGTTGCGGAGCACGAGGTCGAGCTGGAACCTGCCGTCCCGCATCCGGGCGATGGGGGTGATGGTGTTGTGGGGCTCACCGTCGGTCTCGGCGAAGAGAAAGCAGCTCTCGTCGGTGTAGCCGCGCCATGCGGTCAGGATCTTGTCCGCCAAGTCCACAAGGCGCTTGTCGTCCGCACAGGTCAGGCGGATGCAGCTCATGGGCCAGTGGACGATGCCTGCTTCCACATCCTCATAGCCGGGGAAGACCCATGCCTTTTCGATGGGGGCCTTCGCCATGGCGAACTCGTAGTGGCCGCCTTGGAAGTGGTCATGGCTCAGGATGGAGCCGCCCACGATGGGCAGGTCCGCGTTGCTGCCCACGAAATAGTGGGGGAAGAGGGCCACGAAGTCCAGCAGCTTGCGGAAAGTGGCCCGCTCGATCTTCATGGGGGTGTGCTGGTTGTTGAAGACGATGCAGTGCTCGTTGTAGTAGACATAGGGGCTGTACTGCAGATTCCACGCACTGTCGTTGATGGTCAGCGGGATGATGCGGTGATTCTCACGGGCGGGGTGGTTCATCCGGCCCGCATAGCCCTCGTTCTCCACGCAGAGCTGGCACTTGGGGTAGGCGCTCTGGGGGGCCAGCTTAGCGGCGGCAATGGCCTTGGGGTCTTTTTCCGGCTTGGAAAGGTTGATGGTGATATCCAGATCGCCGTAGGGGGTCTTGGTGACCCACTTCAGATCCCGCTTGATGCGGTAGCGGCGGATGTAATCGGTGTCCTGACTGAACTTGTAGAACCAGTTGGTCGCCGCTTCGGGACCTTCGGTCTCGTACCGCTCCTCAAAGTTGGCGCGGACGATGGAGGGGCGCGGGGTCAGCACGCCCATGAGCTTGGTGTCGAAGAGGTCGCGGGCGGTGGAGTTGTCCTCGCACACGCCGCGGGCCACCGCATCGTCCACCAGCGTTTTCAGGATGGCTTCGAGGTCGGTGTAGCAGACCTCGCCCTCCGGCTCGGTGAAGCTGTCCAGCTGCATGGTCATGAGCAGTTGGTTGCGGATGTAGATCTCATCGTCCGGCAGGATGAGGCCGGTGTCCAGACCGTAATTGACGAGCTGTTGGATGGCAGTGGAGATCACAGGACAGCGCCTCCTTCCGGGCGGATGGAGAGGACATGGCAGCGGCCCGCGCCGAGGATGGCTTCCATCTGCTCCTTGAACTGGGCCAGCTCTTCCACCGGCACAAAGGCCTGTACGGTGCCCGCAAAACCGCCGCCGTGGACGCGGACGGCACCCTTGCCGCGCAGGAAGTGCTTGGCGGCGGCGATGGTCACGGCCACCTCCTGATGCTCCTTGTAGCCGACGGGGATGACGTTCTGCAGGTACTCCCAGCTGCTCAGGCCGGACTCGGTGACCAGTTGCAGGAAGGTGTCGAAATCGTCCGCGCGGAGGGCGGCCACCTGTTTTGCTACCCGCTCGTTGTCGGCGTAGATGTGGAAGGCGCGGAGCACGGCGCGGTCGCCGCACTGCTTGCGGCACTCCGGGAGTTTTGCGAGGAAGGTCTCAAAGGGAACGTCCCGCAGCACCTCGCCGCCGCAGACAGCGGCCACGGCGCGGCACTCGCTGGGGATGGCGGCATACTCGTCGGTCAGGTCGGCGTGGTCAGCACCGGAATCCAGAATGCAGAGCGCAAGGCCCGCCTTGGAGAAATCGACCTGCACCGGCTCGACGGCGGGGTGGGCAGGGTCCGCAAAGTCAATGGTGATAATGTTGCCGACGCTGGAGGCCATCTGGTCCATCAGGCCGCAGGGTTTGCCGAAGTAAACATTCTCTGCCCACTGGCCGATCTGCGCGATGGCGATGGGGGAGACCTTTTCGGCCATGAAGCAGTCGTTGAGGATGACGCCGATCAGCACCTCGAACGCCGCCGAGGACGAGACGCCGCTGCCCTTGGGCACGTTGGAGGAGATGTACACGTCAAGGCCGGAGAGCTTGGCTCCCCGCTGGCGGAACGCTTCGCACTCGCCGCGCAGCAGGGCCATGGTGGTGTTCTCTTCCTCCTTGCGGGCGGCAAGGTTCGAAAGATCGATGACGCACAGGTCGTACCCCTCGCTCTGGACGCGGAGCTGATTCAGGCTGTTGGGGGCGGCAGCAGCGATCATATCAATGTTGACGCTGCCCGCCAGCACCCGGCCGTGCTGGTGGTCGGTGTGGTTGCCGCCAATCTCGGTGCGGCCGGGGGCACTGTACAGCCCGGCCTCGGTGTGGGAGCCAAAGGTGGTTTCCAGCCCGTCCAGCACGGCGGCATAGCGGGCAGCCTGTGTGGGCGTTTGTTCGGGGGCGCAGCAGTACAGCGAGGCCAGACGGCTGGTGTGGGTGCCGTCGGCCAGCTCCTGCTTCCAGACAGAAACGGATCTCATCATGGTGAAGTTCCTCCTCTGAGCGATCGATATTCCCAAACCGGGGCAAGCGCTGCTCCGGTTTCTCTTACCCTAATAATAAAGAATCTCTGCGGAAAAGACCATGTATTATTGTTGCTTCTCGATGAAGCCTTAACTTGCGTTTCCGGGCTTGAAATCGCTGGCGGCCAGCCCGTCGAGGTTGAGCATCCCCTCCAGCGCGGCCACATCGGCGGAGACGTCCAGCGCGTCGGACTGGAACAGCTTGTCCAACTGGTTTTCAAAAGCCGTGATCAGCAGGTCCATGGAGCGCTCGATGCTCTGCTTGGCCTCGGAGATGTTCTCGCCCTGCACATCCTGTGCCGAGAGCTGGGCGTAGGTGTTCAGCAGCTTGAGGGCCGTGGGCAGATAGTAGTCCATGAACTTTTGCAGTTGGGCCTTTTTGCCGGGGTCCTTCTTCGCCAGCGCAAAGATGCGGGCGCTGACCTCCTCCAAGCGGGAGATCTTAGCCGTCATCACCGGATCGGGGATAGCCTCGTTGGCCTTCCGGAGCTGGGCTTGCAGGGAAGCATAGAGGTCCTCCGGGGCGGACTCCGCCTTGAGTTCTTCCTCTGTCTGGGGCGGCTGGGGTGCTGCGCCCCGCACGATGAGGGTGCCGGTGCGGTGGTCGATGTAGGCATCGGCTCCGAAATAGCCGTGGTCGATGGCCCGCTCCACCACCGAGATGCCCTTGGCGGAGTCGATGCCCGCTGCGGCAAAGAGCTCGTCCAGCGGGATACTGCTCCGGTCACCGACGATCTTATCCAGTTTGCGTTCCAGCTTGCTGGCTTTGCGCATCCGCAGCCCCATGCCCAGCGCCGCGCCGCCGCCGAGGATCTGGGTCAGCGCTGTGATGAACTCGCCCCAGTCGAACCAGTAGCCCCACAAGTCGATGATGTCTCCCAGCCCGGCAAGGCCTGCCACAAGGAAGATGGCACCGAACACCGTGCAGAGGGTGGTCAGGTTCTTGTGCCACTTTTTCGCGTTCTTCTGCTCGGCGGTGGGGATGTCGTGGCCGTAAACGGTCTCGTCGTCGCAGCCGACGGGGCGGGCGCTCTGGTCCGCGTGGGTGTCCTCGGCCCGAAAATCGCTGGCGTAGTCGGCGTTTTCCTGCTCTTTTTTCAGCGCGTCCCGATCGATGGCCCGCAGGATGAAGAACAGGATGCTCAGTTCCGGCGACAGGGCGAAAAGCACCAGAAGGGCGATGGTGGGGATGCGGGCGAGATAATGTTTGCTGCGTCTTGGCTCCATGGGGCAAAATCCTCCTAAACAAAAAGAACCGTGTTCCACTTTATTATAGCGGAACGCGGCTCTTTTGTTAAGAGATATTTTATTTGGGAGCAAATAGGGGAGTAAAAGCCTTATTTCATCAGGCTGCAAACAGCTTCAGCATAGGCAGCGGGATCATCCACGGGCAGCCCCTCAATGAGCTGAGCCTGTGCGTAGAGCAGGGCGCTGTACTTTTTCACCTTGTCGGTGTCGCCCGCTTCCTGCGCGGCTTTCAGCACCGCGAAGACGGGGTGGTTGATGTTCAGTTCCAGCACCTTGTCGCTCTTGACGCCCTCGCTGCCGGGCTGCTTGGAGAGGACCTTCTCCATCTCGATGGAGAGGGGGCCGTCGGAAGACAGGCAGACCGGGTGTTCCTTCAGGCGGGTGGAGACCTTGACCTCCTTGACCTTGCCGTCCAGTGCGTCCTTCATGGCGTCGAACAGGGGCTTGTTCTCGGCGGTGGCATCCTCGGCGGCCTTCTTCTCGTCCTCGGTCTCAAGGCCAAGGTCGCCGCTGTTGACGTTCTTGAACTCCACGGTGCCGTCCTTGCCCTCGGCATCCTTGCGGGGATAGGTGCGCATGATCTGGAGGCAGAACTCGTCCACATCTTCGGTCAGCAGCAGGACATCGTAGCCCTTGTCCATGACCAGCTCGGCGGCAGGCAGCTTTGCCAGACGGTCGGTGGAGTCGCCGGCGGCAAAGTAGATGTACTTCTGCTCAGCGGGCATCTTGTCCACGTACTCCTGCAGGGTGACCATCTTCTGCTCCTTGGCGGACCAGAACAGCAGCAGGTCGCGCAGCAGCTCGGCGTGCATCCCGTAATCGGAGTAAGCGCCGAACTTGATCTGGCGGCCGAACTCCTTCCAGAAGGCTTCGTACTTCTCACGGTCATTGGCCAGCATGGCATGGAGTTCGTTCTTGATCTTCTTTTCCAGTGCGTTGTGGATCAGCTTGAGCTGGTTGTCCTTCTGGAGCATCTCACGGCTGATGTTCAGGCTCAGGTCCTGACTGTCCACGACGCCCTTGACGAAGCTGAAGTAATCGGGCAGCAGGTCGCCGCACTTTTCCATGATGAGCACGCCGGAGGCATACAGGGCCAGACCCTTTTCGTAATCCTTGGTATAGAAGTCGTAGGGACGGTGGCTGGGCACGAAGAGCAGGGCGTTGTAGTTCGCGGTGCCCTCGGTGCGGCTGACGATGACGCGGGCGGGGTCGGAGTAATCGTTGAACTTGTCCTTATAGAAGTTGGCGTACTCCTCGTCGGTGACTTCGCTCTTCTGCTTCTTCCAGATGGGCACCATGCTGTTCAGGGTCTCCAGCTCGGTGTAAGTCTCCCACTCCGGCTTGTAATCGTCGGGCTTGGGATCCGGTTCGGGCTTCTGGCGGCTCTTCTCGCGCTCCATCTGGATGGGATAACGCACATAGTCGCTGTACTTCTTGACGATGGCCACGATGCCATACTCGTCGAGGAAGTTCTCGTAGTTGTCGGTGTCGGTGCTGGGCTTGATGTGCAGGATGATCTCGGTGCCCGCGGTGTCCTTCTCGGTGGGGTTCAGCTCGTAGCCGTCAGCACCGCTGGACTCCCACTGCCAAGCCTCGTCGGAGCCATAGGCTTTGGAGATGACGGTGACCTTGTCGGCCACCATGAAAGCGGAGTAGAAGCCGACGCCGAACTGGCCGATGATGTCGATGTTCTCGTCCTTGTTCTCCTTCTTGAAGTCCAGCGAACCGGAGTGGGCGATGGTGCCGAGGTTGGATTCCAGCTCCTCCTTGGTCATGCCGATGCCGTTATCGGAGATGGTCAGGGTACGGTTGTCCTTATCACGGGTGAGCAGGATGCGGAAATCGCCTTTGTTCATGCCGACGGAAGTGTCGGTCAGGCTCTTATAGTACAGCTTGTCGATGGCGTCCGAAGCGTTGGAGATCAGCTCCCGCAGGAAAATTTCCTTATTGGTATAGATGGAGTTGATCATCATATCCATCAGCTTTTTGCTTTCCGCCTGAAATTCTTTTTTCGCCATAATGCAAAACCTCTTTTGTTCAGATTTGGCGCCAAGGAGCCGGAGTTTCGGGATGACTGCTTAGCACTCATAACTTTCGAGTGCTAATATACACCGCTTCACACCAAAAATCAAGGGGTTTCATAAAAAGTTCAGAAATGTTTCGATTTCCTTTACATTCCCCCGCAAACTTATTATAATGATTCGGAAACCAAACCGGAAAGGATGACCCCAATGCAGTTTAAGACTTACCCTCTCCCCGGCGGGGGAGAGCTGGACGTATATCTGCGCACCCCGGCCCCGGCGATGCCGAACGCGCTGCGGCGGCCGCTGGTGCTGGTGGTGCCGGGCGGCGGGTACGAGCATGTCAGCGCCCGCGAGGCGGACCCGGTGGCTTTGCAGTTTGCGGCAGCGGGGTACCACACCGCCGTGCTGACCTACAGCGTCGGCGAGGGCGCACGGAATTACCAGCCGCTGCGCCAGCTCAGCGCGGCGCTTGCGCTGCTGCGGGAACATGCGGAGGCGTGGGGCGTCCTGCCGGAACAGATCGCAGTCTGCGGCTTTTCGGCGGGCGGGCATCTGGCCCTGTCCGGGGCTGTGCTGGACCTGCCCGGCGGTGAGGCGGCGGCCCAGCAGCGGCCCAATGCGGTGCTGCTGGCTTACCCGGTGGTCACGGCGGGAGAGCACGCCCACCGGGGCAGCTTTGTTCGGCTGTCCGGCAGCGAGGAGCCGGCGGACCACCAAAAATTCACGCTGGAAGATAAGATCACGCCGGACACCCCGCCCGTCTTTGTCTGGCACACGATGGAGGACGCCACCGTTCCCGTGGAGAACACTCTGCTGCTGCTTGCAGCGCTGCGGAAGAACCGGGTCCCCTGCGAAGTACATCTGTTCGAAAAGGGCGTCCACGGCACCAGCATCTCCACCGCCGAGGTCAATGCCGCCAGCGCCCACCGCGCCCACTGGGTGCAGCTGGCTGTGGAGTGGCTGAACGACACCTTCGATTTTCATCTGGCATAAAATGGTTTTGTGCGTGTCTACAAAAATTTCATGAAAAAATAGTTGACCTGCAACAAAAATTAGCGTATACTGGTTCAGCGAAAACGAACGCCGGGGCACACCCCCGGAAGAGAAGAGGGAATATATATGGCAATGCGGCCGGAAATTTCGGTCAAGGATCTGCTGATGCAGGCCTTTCTGACCGGCTGGGAGCTCTCCGACAAGAGCATCTCGCAGGACGAATATCTTCAGAGCGCCATTCAGGTGATCGAGGTGCTTCAGGTGGAGCCGGAAAACCTCTACGCCGAGGAGGGCCTCGGTTTGCCGGACGGCGAAGAGGTGGATCATCTGGACGATCTGCTTCGCGCGGACGGTCAGTGGCTCTATTACGGTGTGGAAGAGGAGAACTTCTTCCTGATTCAGTGGTATCCGGATGTGGAGTCCGCCAACGCAAAGCTGGCAGAGCTGGAAGCTATGGGCGACGGCAGCAAGCAGTACCTCGTGGATATGAGCCTGAAGCGCTCGAACCCCACCGTGGCCGAAAACTTCGGCAGCTCAAACCCGGTGCAGCTTCGTTCTTGATATTTTTGGAATAAGGAAAGGGAACCCAAGCGATGCAGCTTTCTCAGATCGAACGGGAGCAGCTTTACGCCATCCTCGAAAAATACGACCAACACCCCAAGGTGCAGGAAATGCGGGAGTTCATCCAGCACGGCGATGTGACCACCTATCAGCACTGCAAGAATGTGGTGCTGGTCAGCTTTTGGATCAACCGCCGCTTTCATCTGGGCGCGGATGAGACGGCGCTGGCGGTGGGCGGCTTCCTGCATGACTTCTATCTGTATGATTGGCACAAGACCAGCAGCTTCCACGGGCTGCGCCGCCTGTTCGAGATGCACGGTTTTTCCCACCCCGGTTCCGCTTGTGTGAACGCGAAGCGCTACTTTCAGATCACCAAGAAGGAGCAGAACATCATCCAGAGCCACATGTGGCCGCTGACCTTCCGGCATGTGCCCACCTGCCGCGAGGCGGTCATCGTCTGCTTGGCCGATAAGTACTGCGCGGTGGTCGAGAGCATGTTCCGCCGCGCCAAGGCGGCTGCGACCGTCGGCGCGGACGAAACCGACGAGACCCTGTGGTAATCACGAGAATAAAAAATCCCCGCTGGCGGTCTGCCAGCGGGGATTTTTTGCGGATCTGAGGGAGAGATCACTCCGACCGCAGGGCCTTGACGGGGTCGGACTTGGAGGCACCCTTGGCGGGGATGAAGCCGCCGAGGATGGTGAGCACGGTGGCGAGAACGATCAGCACGAGGGCTGCGTTCAGCGGCAGACGGGCCACCACGTTGGTGCCGTTGGAAACTTTCTGGATGATCATGTTGCCGGGGATGAGCAGGATCTCGCTCAGAATGATGCCCATCACGCCGGAGCACAGGCCGATGATGAAGGTCTCGGCGTTGAACACCTCGGAGATGTTCCGCTTGGACGCACCGATGGCCCGCAGGATGCCGATCTCCTTGCGGCGTTCGAGGACGCTGATATAGGTGATGACGCCGATCATGATGGAGGAGACCACCAGCGAAATGGAGACGAAGGCCACCAGCATGTTGGAGATCATGTTGATGATCTCGGTCACGGAGGTCATCAGGGTGCCGACGACGTCGGTGTACTGGATGACCTTATCCTCAGCGCCCTGCGCCTTCATGTTGTCGTTGTAGGCGTCGAGCTTGGCCACGACGCTGGCCTTGTGGTCGAAGTTCTGCGGGTAGATCTTGATCTGGCTGGGGTCGTCGAGGTCAGCGTAGCCCAGCGTCTGCAGGTTGCTGTCGTAAGTGGCGTTGGAGGAGAGCATGGCCGACTTCATCAGGTCGGTCAGGTCGTCCTCGGTCATGTTCACCTTAATGGCATTCTGGAAGGCCTCAGCGTCGATCTTGAGGGCGCTTTCCATCTGGCTGCCCAGCTGGGCGAAGCTCTGCTGCATCTGGCTCTGGAGGTTCTGGCCCATCTGTGCCATCACCTGCGTCATGGCCGTCTGCATGGCGGCACCGAGCTGGGTCTGCAGCGTTTCGGTGATCTGGGACGAATAGCTTTCCATAATGGTGGACATGGACTTCTGCATGGCCTCCGAGAACTGCGTCTGCAGCTGGTCCTGATCGAACAGATCGCTCATAGCACCGTTCATCAGGGTCTTGAAGGCGTCGCTCTTGAGGTACTGGGAGAAGCTGATCTTGTTCAGGTTCAGGATGCCGTTGCCAATGACGTAATCCTTGTAGCCTACGAGGACTTTATGGGCCAGCTCCTGAATCTTATCCTCCGAAATGGAAAGGTCCATGTTGGCGAAGATCTCGGTCAGGGCGCCCATGTCCATGTCGGGCATTTCGGTCAGATCCATGTCGAGCTGGAAGTCGTCGGGGTTCAGCAGCTGGCTGAAATCCACCGACCCGTTGTCGAAGTCAAACGCACCGCTCAGGTCAAAGTCCAGCTTGCTGGTGTCGAATTGGAAGGCGCTCTTGAGCTGGTCGGTATCGATGCTGAACAGGGAGGCCATATCAAAGGCGGAAGCCTCTTCGGTGCCGAAGGGCTCACCGTTCATCACATTGATGGAGGGGTTGGCCAGCTGATCCTTCACGAGCGGGGAATCGGCGGCGCTGGCGATGACGTGCTGGGTCAGGGAAGCGGGGTAGGCGATGCCGGAAGAAAGCATGGCCGCGGAGGCATCTTCCTTCGGCTGGACAACACCCACGACGGTGAGGGACTCGCCGGAAGCGACGAGGTCTTTCAGGAAGTCCTTGTCGTCGGACTTGTCCACCCAAGCGTTGTGCTCGTCATCCCGCAGATAGCGGTCGGCGCTGTTCACAAGCTTGAACTCAATGCCGATAAAGTCATCGTATCGGTACGTTTTGAAGTCCGAGGGGACATCGACGTTCTGGTTCTGGGCAAACTGCTTGATCATCTTGTCCAGTTCGGCGTTGTCCCGCAGACCGAGGGCATACAATGCGTAATCGGTGATGGTGCCGTCCGCACCGAGGACCGCCACGCACTCGTTGTAGTTCTCCGGCCAGTGGCCCGCCTTGACTTCGTACTGGGAGTTATAGAGCTCCGCGCTCTCCGGCAACTGGTAGAAGACGCTGGTGTTCATCATGGAGGACATCATGTCGTTGGAGGAACTGGTGGAGCTGATGCCCAGCGAGGCGAGGGAGGAGTCCGGGTTCACCTGACGAACGGTGCCGTCGGCGTTCTCCCGGTAGATCTGGGGCTGCACATTATAGGAATACTCGATGGAGGTGGCATCCTCCGCGATGGTGCAGTCGCTGCTTTCCAGATAGGCCTTGAGGGACTTCAGGTCGTTGGAGGTGATGCCCGCGACCATCTGGGTGATGAGCTGCCGCACCGGGACCATGCCCTCCTCCGTGGTGGTGCTGGAGCTGGAACTCGGCGCGCCGGAGGTGAACAGGGAAGTCAGGTCCATGCCGCTGCTCAAAATTTGCAGCGGGTATTCGGACAGGGTGGACTTTTCGGTGTCGTCGATATACTGGTTGACGCCCGCCGACAGCGAGATGATGAGGGCGATGCCGATGATGCCGATGGAACCGGCAAAGGCTGTGAGCAGGGTGCGTGCCTTTTTGGTCAAAAGGTTGTTGAAGCTCAGGCCCAGTGAGGTGAGGGGCGACATGGACGAGCGGCCCATGCTCTTATGCACCGGCGGGGACAGCTTGGAGGTGTCCGGCTCGTAGGGGGCGGTGTCGGAGAGGATGACGCCGTCCTTCAGGTTGACGATGCGGGTGGCGTACTGCTGGGCCAATTCCGGGTTGTGGGTGACCATGACCACGAGGCGGTCCTTGGCCACTTCCTTCAGCAGCTCCATGACCTGAATGCTCGTCTCACTGTCCAGCGCGCCGGTGGGCTCGTCGGCCAGCAGGATGTCGGGGTTGTTGACGAGGGCGCGGGCGATGGCCACGCGCTGCATCTGGCCGCCGGACATCTCGGTGGGGTGCTTGTGGAGCTGGTTGCCGAGGCCGACCTTTTGGAGCGCCTCGGCGGCCCGGCGGCGCCGCTCGGCCCCCGAAACGCCGGAGATGGTCAGGGCCAGCTCCACATTGGCCAGCACCGTCTGATGCGGGATGAGGTTGTAGCTCTGGAACACGAAGCCGATGGTGTGGTTGCGGTAGGAGTCCCAGTCGCGGTCGGTGTACTTTTTGGTGGAGATGCCGTTGATGATGAGGTCGCCGCTGTCATAGCGGTCCAAGCCGCCGATGATGTTCAGCAGCGTGGTCTTGCCAGAGCCGCTGGGGCCGAGGATGGCGACGAATTCGCTGTCGCGAAGGTTCAAACTGACCTTGTCAAGGGCCGTCTGCACAAGATCGCCGGTCTTGTACTCCTTGTGGATCTTTTTGAGTTGAAGCATGGATTCTGCCTTTCTGTAAACGCTGAAGATAAATCACTCTATTCTATCAGACGAATATGAACAAATCGTTGCTTCTTGTTCCATTTCCGGTTGGGAAAGTTTGACACGATGAAAGAAATTTTCAACGATGGACAAAGAAATAACTCCCTCTTGCAATTGCAGCGAAAAGATGGTATTCTGAAAGTACGAAAGGCTTTTCCATCGGCTTTTCTTTGTCGAAGTACGCTGAAACGTGAAAAACAAGGTGAAAATCTGGGGCAAAACGACACATTTTAACGCTTTTTAGGGGATTGAATCTTTCTTGTCTGCTCTATAAAATAAGAATGAAAACCTGTATCTAATAAGGTACAGGAAGGAACGCAGCAAGGAGGAATCTTTTATGGAACGAGCATACGCCCCGTTGGTTCGGCAGTTTTCGTCGATCAAGGGCTATCAGACCGCGTATACGCTGGTCTACTCGCTGGATGCGGCCGCCGAGGGCAGTTGTCAACTGACACTGGCCCGGCAGGGAGCGCAGGAACAGCGGGTCAGCATGTTGGTTCCGCTGGACCCGGAAAAGGGGTATCGGCTGCTGCAGTATCTCTATGAAAATGCCGTGCAGCCGGAGCATTGGGACGATGTGATTGCGGATCATCTCCCGGCGCTGGCGGCCGCACCGAGAGGAGGCACCGCGCGTGAGCAGTGAACGGGAGGCGGCGGGCATGCGCGTCGCACTGATGAGCTACGACGAACGGGAACTCCGGGTCCGGAAATTTTATCTGGAGGAGCAAAGCCCGACGATCTCGTGCACTTGTTTCCAAAGCGGGGAACCGGTGCTGGAAGCGCTGCGGAAAGCGTGGTGCTTCGATGTGCTGGTACTGAGCGGCCAGTTGGAGGATATGGACAGCCTGACGTTTATTGAGCGGCTGAACCAACTGCCCAACCGCCCGGCGCTGCTTTTGCAGGGGGATGGCTGGTACGACGATCACACCACATCCTGCCTGAAGCGCAGCCGGAAGATGTTCTGCATCGAACACGGTCATCTGCAGGACCTGATGCGGGGGCTTTTGGGGGTCCCCGGCCAGAACTCCACCCGGATCGAGCGCTTCTGCATCCAACTGTACGAGCAGTGGGGCATCCCGCAGCCCAACACCAATTGCGAATATCTGACGCTGGCGTTACAGATCGCCTGTTCAGCCGATGGAAAGCTGGCGCTCCGCAAAGAAATCTTACGGGGCGTCGCGGATGAATATCATATCACGGTGGCCGCTGTGGACAGCGGCTTGCGGCGCATGATCGACGGGCTCGAAACGCGGGCCCCCTCCGGTTGGGAGCGCTACAAGGCCGAAAACAGCCTCACCGGGATGAAGATCACGACGGGAAAATTGATCTACTCGCTGCAGCGGACTGTGCTGCGGCAGGGCATCGTGAAACGGGAGCATCTGTAAGGAGGTCGGCACTATGGTCAGGCAGGGGCAGGGAGAAGCGGAATTTCCGCAAAAACAGTTGGAAACGGCATTTCTGCACTCGCTGCGCCTGATGGACCAGAACCGGGAGTATTTGCAGATGCACCTTGCCCCGGCCGCCGACTCCCGCGCCGCACAGGCGCTGGACGACATGGCTGTGGAGTCGGCCCGGCTGGAACGGACGTTTCGGGAAGTGATGGAGCTTTCCGCCCCGGAGCAGCCGCTGCACAAGCTCCCGCTGGATCTCTGCCAACTGGTCAGCCAGATGGCCCGGATGGGGGAGGAGATCAAGGCTCAGTGCGGCACGACCCTCCGGGCGGACTGCGGCGGCCTGACCCAGTGCCTCGTCTGGGGCGACCGGGCCATGGCGGAGCAGATCTGCTTCCATCTGCTTTCCAACGCCCTCCATGCCGTCGCCCCCGGCGGCAGCATCACCGTGGGGCTGCGCAGGACGGAGCAGGACGTCACCCTCTTCGTGGAGGATGACGGCTGTGGTTTGCCGGAGGGCGAAAGCTGGCTGGAAAACCGCCGCCGCTTTCTGGGCGGGGCACAGGCGGGGCTGCTGCTCTGCCGCCGGTACTGCCGCCAACTGGGCTGGGAGCTTGCGCTTCTGCCCCGCAGCCCGCAGGGGGCCCGCGCGGAGCTGAAGCTCCCGCTGCCCGCCCGGCCCGTCCCCATCGAAGCGACGGTCGAGTTCCGCTCCTCCGCCGACAGGACCCCCACCGCATTGCAGCACCAGCTCCGCCGGGAACTCTATCTGCTCACCCGCAAAACGCCGCTGTCGGATTGAACCGCATTTTCATACCGGCAGCAAAACCAACCAAAACCGCAGCTCCCTCGCAAGCACCCGCTTGCGGGGGAGTTTTTGTCCGGGGCAAAAACACACAGAGTAAAGAATCTTAGTTATTTTGCTGGAAAAAGATGCCTCAAGTTCTGTGAAATTAACAAAATGTTTAACTTTATGAGCGGAAAATACTATTTTTTGCGTGTAAAATGGGGCATGCTAATTGATTGTTCCGACGGTTTTGGTTATAATACAATTGTATGCGAACCGAATGAATGATTCGCTAACGAACTAATTTTTAGCAAAGATCAGACGAAAAGTCTGCTGCATAAAAACTGGTAGGAATCGTCTTTCAGGAGGAAAGAAAAACGTGAGAGTAGGTCTTGACATCGGCAGCACCACCATCAAATGCGTGGTGCTGGATGAACACGATGCGATTTTATATTCGACATATGAGCGCCATTATAGTCACATTCTGGAAAAGGCGCAGGAGTTGCTGCGCCGCATCGACGACGAGCAGCTGCATGGGCAGAAAGCCCTGCTGAGCATCTCCGGCTCGGCGGGCATGGGTCTGGCCGATAGCTGCGGCGTGCCCTTCGTGCAGGAGGTGTTCTCCACCCGCGTGGCGGTCAAGCAGTTCGTTCCGGCAACGGATTGTGTTATCGAGCTGGGCGGTGAGGATGCAAAGATCCTCTTCCTGACCAACGGCACCGAAGTTCGGATGAACGGCAGCTGCGCCGGTGGTACCGGCGCCTTCATCGACCAGATGGCCACCCTGCTGAAGATGAGCGCCGATGAGATGAACAAGGCCGCCGAAAAGGCCGAGCGCACCTACACCATCGCTTCCCGCTGCGGCGTTTTCGCCAAGAGCGACGTCCAGCCCCTCATCAATCAGGGCGCCCGCACGGAGGACATCGCGGCCAGCATCTATAAGGCCGTGGTCAACCAGACCATCGCCGGTCTGGCACAGGGCCGCCCCATCAAGGGCAATATCCTGTATCTGGGCGGGC